>Ga0268247_10000398_pt1 | contig 14943 bp, 17 predicted proteins | sample AgamicOrMae_FD_200245 | JGI IMG/M metagenome (GOLD analysis project Ga0268247, IMG submission 200245) | Agave microbial communities from Guanajuato, Mexico - Or.Ma.e (v2) (version 2) | ecosystem: Host-associated > Plants > Phyllosphere > Phylloplane/Leaf | place: Guanajuato, Mexico | collected...
TCGTAGTCCACCAAGATTTTAAGTTTTCTCAACACCTCAATATCTTGCTGGATCTTGATTGGACAATCGAGAAGCCTCTCCTTGAGTTGGTCATAGTAACTGTCTGGAGTGTGGAGGAAATCCATTCCACGTAGGCGCATGTTATGCACAACCGAACAGATGTCATCAGTCAACAAGGCAATATGGTGAATTCCTGACCCATTGTTGTACCGTACAAACTCCTCTGCCTTATTCTTGGCAGTCTTAGACAAGGTAACCTCACACAAGGGCATCTTGACTCGTTCATTGTGATTGGTAACCACATGGCTCTTGACACCAGAGTAATCGGTGAATATTTGTTTCTCATCAACAGACCAATAACGCTTGAAGCCCAGCACTCGATCGTACCAGTCGGTGATTTTGTTTAGCTGATTTGGCGGAAACTGGCCAACAATATGATCAGCTGACAAGATTTTCAAGGGCGGCAGACTCTTGAATGCAGGAGCGAGCTTCGTGTAGTATATAGAAGATTTATACATTGTTGATTAATGTCTGAGGTTAATTTAAGGCTTTACTATGGGCAGCGAACTAGATCAAGATCATTATTGAGATTATAGTTGGACCTTATCTGAGCAATTATTGAGCATCTAACTTACCTCCAATGATGGTTTGTGGTAGCCGGGCAAAAACTTGGCCAATTGGTCGTATTCGTAGTTGCGCTCGATGAACGTGTGGGTGACATCGCCGAACGTCTTGATGGTGGCCCTCTTGACGATCAATTTGGATGGATTGTTGGCCTCCTTTTGTTGGTGACAGTGTCCATTTTGGTTCCCCTTTGAAGGGCTGTCAGCATCAAAGGCGACAATTTCCAGTGGATGCACGAGCTCGGCGCCCTCGTGGAGCGCGTGCTCGAGCAACGCCTCAAGATTGTGCACACGAAAGGCGACATCTTTTACCGCATCGCCATGGCTCAATAGGAACTCGTTCAGTTGTTTGTTATTCGGCTCAACCGCCGAGACAAATTGTATTATCGTCTCATTCAGTCTCACCACGTGGCAGGCCAAATCGCGCGACCCAGTCTCTAGGCCCCGGAAGGCGAAGGGCTGGAAGCCAAACTGGGTCATGTAGAAGACGGCCGATTGTTTTGCATTTCCAACCCAAAAGGTCACATGATCGAACGAGTCCACCTGGCCGCCACTGAACTTGTCACTCATCGTCTGACTAACTGCTTGGTCTTGGTAAATCTCCTTGAGTTGCTCTGGAACGAGAAGCGGGCCGCGAGCGTCGGCTTGGGTGGCCTTGTGGCCGGCGCCAATGGTGGCAGTGGTGGTTGATGTGATGAAGTCCGATTTGGAGCTCGAGCCCGATGACTCACTCAAGAGATTGGCGCGCGCCTGTTGATTTTGCGTGCGCTGCAGGCCGCCCGCCGACGCGCTCTCATGAGTCTGCGATTCACGCCCTATGCTTGCGCTCGTCTCGGCCACTCGGCGCTGCGCGGGCGACTGCGATGCAATGGTCATCCTGAGGGTGTCTTTGAGACTTCGAGTGGATTCAGCCTCAATCCAAATTGCTTGCCAATCTTATCCTATTGAGCTCTGCTAACGATTAACTCTAGATATTCCTCCCTCAACACAGTCTTCAGTTGGTGCAAATCTGTCCCTCTTCGATGAGTTCTCCTGGAGCAGTAGAAAATGGTTCTGACCAGAAGGGCGTTCAACTGGTGATGATTTCGTCAGCCAATTTGGCCGAAAAGGATCTCCAAGTGTAGGACATCGAAGTGGGTGGAGATCCGAATGGAGTAATTTAAATTAGGAGTTTGAAAGGAGGGAGAGCGCCGAGATTTCTGAACTTTAGCATGTATGTTTCCACCTGTTTCCTCTGAAATGTTCAATAGGGCGCAAGAGTAATCTTGTAATACTTGGAACAGTCAATGGGTGTGGAAGAGCTGAATTTGACTTGGCGGCAAGGAGTTGACCTTAGGATCGCTTGAGGGGCGATTTTGGGGCTCGGTGAGGGATGTACACTTGTTGTTATGGATAGTCTGCGAGATAGTCTGTGCTGTTTTGTTTGCTTGAGATGCGATGTTTTCCCACGAGTTCACTGTGCGCAATAGCAGTTTCACTTGGTATGCAACGGCAAAAGATTGCTCTCATCCAACAGATTGCCTCTGGCACGTGATCCTTCTCTTCTATTTCTTCCTCCTCTATTGTCCGAGGCCGCAAGTGTGCCTAATTGGTCGGACCGCGTGAACTTGTTGTCATCAGGCGGCGGATGTGCTCAACTTTGCATTGGGAGCACGCACTCTGCGAGCGGCAACAAGCAACACAGCGGCGTCAAAGTCTAGACATCGTGGTGTCCTTCTTTCGTCTCGTCTCTTTCTTGTCGTTTCTTTCTTGCCGACGAACGAGAGCAAACTTGACACTCTTTTGACACTCACTTGGAGATGCGGTGCTGGCGAGACACTCGCGCTTAGCTTCACTTGGACGAGACTGCTTCTCGTAAGTCGCTCGTATTGCACACTCGTGGCAACATGGCACAATATGAGACTGAAAGATTGACTACTTGAGAATGTGTCACACTGAAACATAGACAGTTGCACACGCAGTTTCACTTCCTTCTCCGGTTTGGTTTGCTTGAAACAGTTCAAGCTTTCAGACGCCCAAGAGGCACTTGCTCTTGAGAAGTCGGGAAGCGAGCGTTGAGTTGAGCTACATTTGAGAAGAGGGAACACCAACGAAGGTGAGCAATTAGCGTTGCCTCTTGTTTAGTTTTAGCTTGAAAACTTTGGCTCCAATGGAATAATAACTGAGAATGATAACTGAGTCACACAATGATACGACACTTGTTGCTCACGCGCTCGCTGAAATTGGGCCAAATTATAGAAGTTGAATGAGTGTCAACAGCGTTTGTCTTTCGGCAGCCTAACACAAACCACAAGGAAGCCAAACACTGGCCAAGGCTGCACCTCGGCCCGCCTTTTCGAGCAACAACTCACTGCTCGGGCTGTCCTCGCAGCTCATTGTGGTCTGACTTCGTGCGGCTGACTGAGAGAAAGGAATCTCATTGGATCTAGAAGTGATTTATTATTGAAACTATTATTGAACTTTTCCTCGCCAAATTGCTCGCCCAATGCCTGGCAATCTCTTTCAGCTCGAAACGAACACTTTCGGGCAAAAGTTTCAGCTTTCTACAGGCATACAAGAGAGACTCGACTTTCTCTCTCGGGCAAGAAAAGAAAAGCCAAATATAAATTATAATTTAGCTTCCGCTTCTCGTTCATCGAGGAGCTGCCTCTCGGTGTAGCTGATGGGTGAGTGAGTGCCGAGGTTGGAAGAGACTCTATCTAGAACCTTCCGACAACCTGGATCTAGCGCCTGTTGAGCGAGAGCCTCCCGGTGGCCTTCGGGTGGGCGAGCGGCACAAGTCCAAGCTTAGTGCAGCCAGTCCATATTGCACGAGTTGAGAGGATGGCGAACCATTGGAAAGTTACTGGAAGAAGGAAAACCAGTTTCCTCTTGAACTGTTCAAACGGGCAAAGTAGAGTGAAAATCCAATTAGAGTCGAGCTATGGCGCTCTTCTTGGGGCCTTCACTTTGACATCAACAAATCACTTCTTCGCCCATTTCTTTGCGACCAATCGCAAGGAGTTCCGCTGATTTGACGACTGTGTTCTCGAAGATAAGATATAACAAGGAAGCAAAGATTCAGAGGAGGAGAGAGAGGTGGGAAACAGAGACGAACTCTTGAACCATTGATCTATTTTACAAGCACGATCACTTCACAGTTTGTTTGTATTTTTGTGCCTTTTTTCTTGAGTCCTCTGGCCAAAATATAACATCAACATCAATTACAATAATTGTAATGCGAATAATTGCTCTTTTTGCCTCGAATTATCACTGGTGGCCGCCTGTTTCGTGTCGTCGCTTCGTGTAGATCACCAGGAGAGGCTGGTGGCTCGAGTCGAACTTGGCCACCTGTTCCAGATGGACACTTTGGACAGGCTTGCTTGAGTGTAGAGTGCTTTTAGAGGCCAACTTGCTGGCCGAGTTAGTGTGCCACTCGCTGGGCCAGGCCCAATGGTCGTAGGCGTCAGCAAATCTGATCATTCCGATTCTGATCGGTTCGTCAAACATCGATTTGGCCTTGATGACGAGTCCTGATATTTTATGCAAGAGGAAAAAGCAGAGTTGAGGGTGCAAAGTTTGCCACAAGTTTTCATCTGTTAGTAGAATTTCCTCGTATGCAGATATAGCTCAGCAACATTTCGAGGCACGAAATCTGCTTAAAAACTCACCCAAATTGGTGCTCTCATCTCTGAGCCAATCCTCGACGGCCCGTTTCACATAGAAGGTCTCCCAGCCGGTTGAGTGGAGGTCGATGCGGCGGATGTCGAGCAAACGCAACGGATGCTCCTCCTCCAGATTCTGTCCGTTTGGGCCGCTGTTGTTGTCCTTATTTCGCCAATTCTGCCCACTTGTCTCCGAATTGTTGGGCTCCAGTTTGTGTCTCCGTTCTCGCGTCCATTTCCTTGGCAAGACTTGATACAAGCTCACCTGCGGCCGTCGTTTGAGCAGCCAGAATGGAATGCAAAAGGGGGAAATGCGTTGAGATGGGCGTCAGTTTCAGTGTTGGTTTGCTTGTCGTTTCTCGAAATGGGGCGGAGTTTCCCCCAAAGCAATTCGCATATATTCCCAACATAGATTAGAGGCAGCCAGCGATGATCGATGGGCGGGATTTGCATAAAATCCAATCGGCACACACGATCCGCTGGGCACAACAAAGGGCTTTAGCTCGCCGGAAAAGGGCGGCCAGCTCGTTGCTGCCTCAAGCTGGGCCGGAAATTAATGGGCCCTCTTGCAGACGAATGGTCGCCGGCTGCATAACGATCGTTGGCCTGCGGGCTAAGGACACCCAAGGACGCGCATAGCCTGGCACTTACCTCGAGCAAATTTGTCTTCAAATGCTCCGGCCACAAAGGAATAGAGCCGGACTGTTCAGGCCTCTGTTTGTTGGACTGTTTGTTGTCGTTTTTGCACAGTTGTGATATTAGTATTTGTTGTTGTTGTTGTTGTTGTGGAAAGAAAAGGAAGCAGGTTAATTGTTTGGGGCCACCTCCTTTGGCTTCAATCAATAATCCGGCCTGGTTTAGCTTTCGGCTCGTTTGCAGGATTGCAGACAGTCAGCTCCATTTCCCAGCACTCACCTGGTGTTTGGAATATTTTCTATCACCCGTGTTGAGCCCATTTGGCACTCCACTCGAAGAGTCTCTCTTGCCGCCTCTCCTCTGCTGCTGCCCCTCGCCAGCAGAAGCCTGGAACTGGAAGTGGGCCAAGTGCTCTGGCGGAAGTTTGAATAAGTGCAGCTCGGCCTCCACCAGCAGCTCGGCGGTCTGGCTTTCGTCATCATTGATTGGCCCAGAGGCGAGCTGCAAATGGGATCCATTTTGGCCCCCGCTGGCCGCCGCCTCATTTCCGACAACAATATTTCCCAACAAGCTGCGGCGTTCCTGCGAGCCCAGATCGAACCAGAAACAAAGCTGCCGCCGCTGGTGGGCCGGCGCCAGTCTCTGGTCCAAATCGCAGCTCGGAGACTCCGCTCGACGCGCCTCTGGCTCCCCTCTGGCCTGAGACAGTCTCCGCTGGTGGAATTTCGATTCCGACTCGCCAATTGCACTTCCTGGCTGGCTGGCGCCCCAATTAGCCTGGCCTCTGAGCAGTTGGCGCACCAGCGCCAAGTCGTGCAGGTCGTTGACCAGGCTCAGCTGAACCACAACATCGTCCCCGTTTCCATTCTCCCTCTGGCTCTGGATTTGAATCTGCGCTCTGGAGCCGGCGTCTGGAAGCACCATTTGCAAGGCGCGTTTGTGCGTGTGTCCATTTCCGTGTGCGTGTGTGTCGCCACGCCGACGATCAGGGCAAGTGGAACGCCACGAGCAGGTGCAAGGAGGCGCCATTTGTTTGGGTGGGTGGCAATTTGGGGGAAGGAGAGAGATCCATTGTTAGGATCATTGTTGAGCGCGACAAGGACAAGACGAAAGGCGAACAAGCAGAAGCAGAAAAGGGGAGGGCCATCTTTTTGGCCAACCTCTTGGGTGCCAGAAACCGGGATTGCTCTTGCTGTCTTGCTGTTCGTGTGGGCCCCTGATGGTCTCGAGAGAAATGGGAGACTCGGGAGAGATTTTGCAAACGGCAGCCAGACGGAGGTGCCAGCGGCTGCAAAGTTGCACCACAATGGGCCTGAGGACTGGCCGTCGGGGAAATTTGGATCCAAAATTGGACTGGGAGCCAGCTTTGAGCCTTGAGAGCTAAGGGTAGGCAATAATTTGCATTTTCCAACGGGCCCTTTTTTCGCGCGGGCCAGTCGGACACTGATGACGCTTCCACCCGCACAGCGAGGGGACAGCAGCGCGCAGTGTGTGTGCAACTCTTTGGTGCCCGCCGCTGCCGCCCCCACGCGGCCCGCCGCGCAACGAACAACCCGCCGCTGACACGCCCACTCGGCGCCTCCAGAATTATTAGCCCCACTTTGGCGCCTTCTGACGCCAGACTGGAGCCCAAAGTGGGCGCCAGCCGATGCGCCGAGCAGAGAGGGTGGCCGTTTGGTGCCCAGGCTGGCCAAGTGAGCGGCTGGCTGGCCGCAAAAAGACCAGTCGTTGCAGCTCTCATCGGTCAAGCGAGCCAAATTAGAGGGAGGCGGCCGGGCGGCCAGTTGGAGCGGCCGGCCGCAACATTGAGCGGTGGGCAAGAGAGAAATAAAAATAAACTAATAACAAAAGTGCGCCCCGTTCAGCGCTGAGCTCTGCCTCTGCCTCTGCCTCTGCCTTTGAGTCTAGCCCTTAGCTCTAGCAGTTTGGCTTGCTGCTTGCTGGCTTGGGGCGAGCAAAACGGCTCGCTAACGAGCTGGCATTTGTCATTGCTCAATGCGCCACTACTATGAAAAAGTGGCTCGCCAAAAGGCGCGAGACGAATCTCTCGCTTGAACGGCCGGCTTTCTGGCTTGCTGGTTAGCCCACTGGCTGGCTGGCCGCCTTCCTGGCTGACTGACTGGCTTGCCCACTATCTGGCCGCCCAGATAGTGGCCGGCAAGCTAGCTCGCCAAATAGCTGCAGTGCCGCAGTTGGGCAATAAAAGGGGCCTCCACTTGGGCTCCCAGGCGGCCCCCAAGTGGAGCGTTGGCTTGCGGGTCGCCAGCGAGGCGCGCGAGCCGGGCCCATCGTGTCGAATGAGGCGCAATGTTAATCATTGGCAAGCCTCGTCCCCGGTCGACTCTTCACGATGGCGAGCTAGCGAGTTGGCAAGGCGGCGAGCTGGCCAGACGAGCGGGGCCGAGAATCAAGCGTGGCCAGAAAGAGCGACAAAGTAAACTGGCAAATAAATTGTCCGTTTTCCCTCTCGGGCTGGCGCGCGCTCCATTCCCTGCGCGCTGGCCGCGCACACTAGTCACTGGCTGCTGCGTGCGCGTAGCACAGAGAATCGTGCTGTCGCCAGCCACTCGGTGCTCTCTGCTGCACATTGCGCATTGTGCAACCCTTCCAGCGGCGCCCCTGCCGAGCTTGCTGCTCCCTCCGAGCGCCTAACTAACCTTCTCGCGAGAAGATGGCCCATTTTTCACCAAACACTCGGCGACAAGATCGTCCAAATCCAACGCATTAATCTACGGCCCGTCAGCAAGGCCCAACTGAGTGGTGGCGACAAACTGGGCCAGCTGGAGCTGGCCGCAAGAGTGGCAAGTGGGGGGGCCAAATTGGGGCGGGGAAATTTGGCCAAATGTTGGTGAAATTTGGTGAAATTTGGCCAAATTTTGACGAAACTTTGACGAATCGTGCCCGTAAAGCAGCCAGGCAGTGCGCCAGAGCAGAAGCAGTGGCAAGAGGGATGGCAAACAAAAGGGGCGCCCGATTCAAAGTGGCACCTTCCTGCGAGCGGCGCCACTTTTTTCCACTCGCGAGGCTTTACTACTTTGCTCCAGCAGGCCACTCTCTGGCCCGCTCGCCACCCTCTGGCCGACGTCTGTCTTTGTCAATCCGGCTGAAAAGTCAGCCAGCCGAACGGGCGGCGAAGCTCGTTGCTCGTGCAGAATACAAATCGATTTCCATTCCCGAATTTGTTCCAATTGCAGCCAAGCAAAGGCCAGCTGAGCGGGCGGCTTTTCTGCTTTTGGCCCTAAAGCTAGTCGCTAGTTGCCGCTCGCTAACCCCAGTCGCCAGTCTCCAGTCGCCACCAGCCAGTCGCCACCAGTGCGGCCCGAGGGGCGCCCTGCAGCTAGCAGTGTGCAGCTAACTGTGTGCAGGAGGCCGCAGACTGTTGCCTGTGCCGGCGCCAGCTGCTGTTGGCCAGAAGTGGGCCAGAAGTCGGCGTGCTCTCTCACGTGGAAGTTGCCCCAAACAGAAGCGAGCGGCCGACAAATGAAGCGTCCCCAGCGCTCACCTGGGCCGCCCTGCCCGAGGGGACGCCTTTCACCCTTGGCCTTGGCCTCGCGTGTCCCCAATTGAAACCGAGACGCGCCCGCTCGCTCAGCAAGCTAGTCAGCCAGCCATCTTTGCCACTCCCAAGGCGTCTTTTTGCCGAGCTTTCGGGGCCCCCGGGGAGCTGGGCAAAGAGATGGCCAGTGGCAAGCGAGCGCCGGCAAGAAATATTGCCAACTAATTAAGTCCTCTGCTCGGCTGCACGGCCACCCATTGAATCAGGCCTCCATGGAGGGCCAAGTGCGGGCCAAGCTTGGCCAGCTTGGAGCCCGGAACATGCAGTATAGGGGAGCACTGAAGGCAGAGAGCGCGCCAGAGCAGGCCGAGCGAGGAGTGCCGAGGACTGTTGGTGGGCACTTGCTGGCTTTAGTGGCGTTTCATCAAGTGGGGCCAACTCTTTCCCTGGGCGCCGATCGTGTGCACGTGCGCACTCGAGTAATTTATGATCGTCAGAGGCAATCATCGGCAACCATTTTGTCGCTTTTGACGAAAACGATCTCCACAAAGTCGCCACTCTCGCGCAACACTCGGCCCCGCTAGACAAATGATGCCCCCCGCCCGCTCGCCTTTGGGCCTCCCGGGCCAATTTTCCGCTCGCCTGTGCCTTTTTCTCCAGCGCCGGCTAGCTACTAGGCCACACTGCTAGACCAGAGGGCTCGCACTCCTTGCCAATCGGCCGAAATGATCTCCCCCGGCCGGCCGGGCCCAAATGGACTTCCTGGGCCACTCGCGAGCCTCCCCCAGACGCGCAGACCTGCGACTGTCGAGGCTGGCCGTCCACTAGGCCAGCCCCGAGCCCATCCGATCGATCAACATTTTCAAACTCGCACCAGCCAGCAGCCAGGCCGCCCAAAAAGGGTAGCTCCAAGCGAGCAGCGCTCAGCTGCGGACTCTGCGGGTCGCGGAATCCGGGTGGGCGTAGCTGCGGGTCTGCGTTCGGGCTGCGGCGTGCGGGCGCTTGCACTCGTTCGCGCGGTTGCGCGTCCGCCGCGCGCAAACCAAAACAAAAACAAGGCCGCCGGCAAGTGATTCCAGCCGCCAGAAGGACGCGATAATTCCAAATGGTTGGGGCCAGCCGGAGAGTTTAAATGTTTCCAGGGGCCGCAAACAGAAGGCCACCCTCGGGAAGGGCAAACGGGCGCCCTTCCAGCGGGTGCAAGTAGCTCGCTGGGGGCAGCCCGGCCTTTGCAGGGCGCTCTTTCGAGGCCCTTTCGGTGGGCGCCTGCCAATGGCGGCTGGCCTTTGGAGAGGAAGAAGAGGAGCTCAAGCAAAGGGCGACAACGAGCACTTGCGCGCCGAGCTCGGCCAGGTAATTACTTTTTGTCGCTGGCGAGCTCGCGGCCCGGCGAGCTTGGCGGCGGCGAGCTTGGCGGCGGCGGCAAGCCCCAGTGCAAAGACAGGGATCGGTCCAAGTGATAATGTCGCCCTGTTTGCCGGATCATCGGGCGGCATCGACGAGTGGCCGGGCGCGGAAAGGGCGCCGAGTGGGCGCCGAGTGGGCGCCGTGTGGGCGCCCACGCTTCCGACGTCAAGTGGGCGAGCTTGGGGCCCAGTTGAGTTGCTCGCTGGCGGAAACTGTGGCGGCCTGCGGGCGGCCGCCTGTCAGCCGGTTCATTATTTGGTCTGGGCGTTTGATTTGTGTGCTTGAGTTGGCTTCCAAGATTGAAAAGAGCGCCGCTTTGGAGCTTTGGAGGGGCTCCAGCGGGCGACTCTGGGCGGAAGGGGCGCAAGAGAGTCTCTTGCCGGACGGTCTGGCGGGCGACACTTGCAGTGCGGCGCCAGCGGCTCAACTCGAGTGCGTCCGGCCGCTTTTGGCCGAGGGGCGACTTTGGTCACGCGAGCGCCGCCGATAAGGATCGGGCCGCAACAAAGAGGACGGCCGAGTGTGGCTCGCTCGCTTGCCGGTGTGATGTTTTTCTCATGGCTCCGCGCGCCTCACTCGCTCGCAACAAACAATCGGCCGCCCGCCTTGAGCTCGAGTTTGGCCTCGGCCGCCAAGCTCGCGCGCCTCCAGCCCCGCCGCTCAAGGTCGGCCACTGAGCGCCGGCCGCCCTCGAGGCTCGGCCGCATCTCGCCTGCATCTCGCCCGCCAGTGTCTCACTGGCCAGCTCGGCCACTGTGCAAACGAGCCGCCAGGTCGCCCGCCTCCTCGCCGTTTCCGGGCCAGCGCCACCGGAAGTGGAGAGCGCCCAGCTCGTCGGTTGGTTTGGTTGTATTGTTTTGCGCCCTCTGGTCTGGCTGGGCGCGTGCTAATCCAGTTTGTTTGTTGTTGGCGGGCCAGGGCGAGTTGGGGAGACAGTCTGGGACAAAGAGCCGGCCGAGAGAATGGGGCGCAAAAAGGCAGAGACCGTTCTCGGTTGGGCCCAGGCAGACAAAGAGGTGGCCGCCCGAGGAGGAGCAAGGCCAAAAGGGGGCAAAAAGGGGCCACAATTTCACTTGCAAACGAGGCCGCCGAGCTGGAATTAAATCATTTGCATCGGTGGGCCCTTTTTTGGGCCCGCATTCATCGTACCTTTGGGGCGGCCAGCAGACACTGTCATTGGTGGGCTGCTGCAAGCTGAGCGCTGGACGAGCGAGCATTTGTTGTTTTGGCCAATGTTTTGCGCGCTCCAAACCCCCACACACACTGCAAGCGGCCCATTCAGTCACTGGCTGGCTGGCTCGCCAGAGCAGTCTTGGCGCGCCCGCATTCTGCACGCTGATTGGTCCCGACCTAGTCTCTCCCTCTCCCACTCTTGCCAAACGGCCCCAGAACCAACAAAGAGACCAGAGGACGGCCCACGCGCAAATGGAACGGCCCACTCGAGTTTTCACGCCCGCCCTTTGTGTGTGCCAGAGAGAAGGGCGCTTGGGGTTGGCGATAATGATCGTTCGATCGTTTGTTTTGCGCCGACAATCAACACGCGCCCAGAGGCAACTTGGCTGCTCTTTGGGCGCCAAGCTTCTTGTCGGGCCGCCGGTGGGCAGCAATTAATTGTCGGCCGAGTGGGCGGGCCCATTCGGGCTCGAGTCTGGCTTGCTTAGGGCGACCTAAGGGCGAGAAATGGGCCCCGGAAGTTGGGCCAGCGGCGGCCGGCTGGTCTTCGCGTGCCTGAGTGGGGCCGAAGAATTGAGTGGGCGCGCGGGAGGAGAGTTGTCGGACTGGCTGGGGAACAAGTGCCAAGGTTGAAAGACAACCGGCGGCCCAAATGGATGGCCGCCAAGGCGATCCCATTTCGTCCCAACCCAATTCGATTCATTTCACTTGGCTCGCTAGCTCGCCACTAGCTTGCCACTGGCTCGCCGCTAGTTCCTCGTGCAAGTTGGAGGAGTGGGCGCCTCTCTGCTCGCTTTGCTCCTTCTTCTTCCGCCCGCTTGATTGAGCGGCTCAAGTTTCTCCGAGCGGCGCCACTTCGCGAACTGCTCTCATCAGGCCAAATTTGATGAGCTTGATGAGCAAAATGTCTGAGAGGGCGCGAAACCCGGCCGCTTGTTGGCCGCCATGTTCGGGCACGTCCAAGCCAGACGAGCCGGCCGAGCTTGCCAAGAACTCGCCCCCAAGCAGACAACAAGGCCCACTGGCTAAGGCTCGTCTCAAGCTCGATGGGCGCTCATTGGGCGCCCAATGAGCGATCACAATGGCCATTTTTGATCTGGCTCTCCGGCCGGAAGCGCGAGGTGCACGCCGCCAAGCTGCGAGCGACTGTCTCTGGCGCCTCGATTGGGCGAGACTGGCAAGAGGCGCTCGTGGCCACTTGCCAGCTTGTTTCCATGCAAATTGTGCCAACTCGGCTCGCTGCGGGCGCCACTCTGCTCGCAAAGGGCCACAATGCGCCCACTCAATCGAACTCCAATTCCGACAGCCCGCAGCTTAGCCCTAGTTCACCAGCCCAGCTCGCCAAGCTCTGCTCACCAAGACCGCTGGCCAGACCTAAGCCGCGGCCACTCGAGCCAAAGTGCTCTCCAACCAACTGGACGAGTGGGACCTGATTTGGCCTCTCTCTCTCTGCGTGCAAGCTCGCCCACGACCGCCCGCAACGTGCCCACTCGTTTCTCGCGCCTAATGAGCGGCCATTATCCATTTTGTCTCCGCGCGCCCTTCGCGCTCTAGGCACCAAGCTCGCCACCAAGCTCGCCCCTCGCCATTCCGGCAAGCCAGCGTCGACAAGCACCGGCGCGAGCTTGCCATTGGGACGCGCCCCTCAGCGCCAACAGCGCCAAGACAGTCTGGCTCGCGTGCGGCCAACTGGCAAGCTCTTGCATCGCCAGCCGCAAGAGCTGGCCTCTCCCGCAGACTGTCTGAGGCGTGCGCCCAAGAGCGAGCAGTGCGGCCTCCTGCAAGTGCACTTGGGCCACTTGCAACTGTCCCGCAAGCTCTCAACTCCGCCCCCAACTGGCCCGCATCCTGCCCGCTCGGCTGGGAGAATGCACCACGCCGGAAGTGGCCGAGGAGGCGGAGGAGGAATTCTTTCCGCATTCCCATTGCCAATCTGGCTCTCAGGCTGGGTTTCCGTTTCGGGCCTGCTCCCAATCTCATTCTCATTCCTGCTCGGCCATTGTTGCCCCATGCTTGCCTCATCCACGCCGCAGGCCAGTGTCCGGCCAAGCTCTAGTGAAAGGCCGGCTTTTGCGGCGGCCCAAAGTGCTGGGCATTAATTAAGGAGCATCACGGGCGAGCAGCTCGGGCCGGATTGTTGTCATGAGGCGCAGAGAGAAGAGAGAGAGAGAGAGAGAGAGAGTGGAAACAAGTTGCAGTTGTTGTTCTAGCTGGCCAGCGGCAAGACTGGCCCAGAGGAGCCCCCCAACACAGACACAAAATCTGCAGAGCACTCGGCGGCGTCTGCACGCCGGCATTGGTCTGTCGGCAGCGCTGCGCGTGTTTGGGGCCCTTTGGCGCGCGCTCAACTTGCTGCGGACTGTATGCAGTGGGCGCTGTGCTGCGCGCGTCTGCATCGTGCTCTGTGCTTTGCGCTCTGTGCTTTCTGCTCTGTGCTCTGTGCTATGCGCTTTTAGCCTTGTGCTCGCTGCCTGCCAACCATTAGGCCTGATTGGACCTATTCGGGCCGAGAGTCAAGTTCAAATGACTCCAGAGGGAGAGATTTTTCGGCCCCTTTTTGTCTCCCCTCTTCTCTGCTCTCTCTCTCTCGTCACTGTTGTTTTATCCAACGCTCGAGCTCAACGACAGGGGCACGCGCCGCACAGCTCGGGGCTGGCTAACTGGCTAGCTTGCTGCACCAAGCTGCCTCCTTGCACCACTTGGCTGCCGACGGCCAACGAGCATGGGGCGACATTTGGGCTCGCTGCTGGCTCGTTAGCCAAACAATTGGACGAAACTCTTGCCGCTTGGCTCGCTCCAGGCGCCTAAGGGGGAGCCAAGAGGAGGCTGGATATTGAATTACAATCAATGTATTTGTTGTATTATGTGAGCTTGTGTTTTCTCTCTCTCTCTCTCTCTCGTGTGTCTCAAGCACCCAGTCTGTGTGTGTGTGTGTGTGTGTGTGTGTGTGATCTCAAGCAAGAGCAACAGAGCAGCTCGATTGCAATCTCCAGACGCCCGATCTTGCCATTGGGCTTGCCACTGAGCTTGCCATTCAGCCTGCCATTCGGCTGGCCCCAAGCGCCGCCGAGAGCCAAACGCCGACACCCAACGGACAAGCTCCAATGGCCGAGACCCAAACGAGGCCCGCAAAACAATTTACTCTGCTTTTTGGCTCCCCCTTAGAGCTAGTGCTTGTGGCGCCTCTTCCGGCCCGGCGGCCTCCAGACTCGCCCGTCCAATTGAGCTCCAGAGGGGCGGACAAATAATAAAAATGATCTCCCGCCTGGCCAAGGGCGCCACTTTTCCCCTCTCGCTTCTGGCGCTCTAATTGGGCAGGCGAACACAATGGGCCAGTCTTTGTCTCTGGGCTGCCTTTTCCTTCCCATTGGGCTGCACTTGTGCTCGCTTGCCTCCAAGCGCCACAATAGACAGTATCTTCTCGTGGAGGCTTATTCCAGCGGCAGAGAAAGGCAAACCAACTGGACCAGCCCATTTGGTGCATTGCTCCACAATGGCTCCTATGCAAATCCATGGCAATAAACAACACCCCATTCTTGGCCATTCCTTTTTTATTATTATTATCATCATCCTGCTTTTTCTCACTCTGCCTCCACTTCTACTTCCACTTCCACTTGCCCTTGCACTGCCACTGCCAGTCCAGCGCTGCACATTGCCACTCCTTAGGAGCGCCCCCATTTTCGAGCTCCGCCTGAAAATGGGCCGGAAATGCACAGGCGGGCCAAGTGGGCGCACAAGTGGCAACAATTGGCCACATTGGAGCTCCTCTTTGGCAAAGCTGCCAAGACAATGGGGCCTCTTTGCATGCGGCTGGAAAAGTTGTTTGCTCTTCCCTGTGGGCTGGCGGCCCAAGACTAACACTGCTAGAGAAGACTAGGTCCGGCTCCTTATTCATTTGCACAGAGCACCCACCAAGGCAGCTTGGCAGAGCGGCCTTGGCGCTTCTGTTGGCGCCGGCCAGCCA
>Ga0268247_10000399_pt1 | contig 14942 bp, 10 predicted proteins | sample AgamicOrMae_FD_200245 | JGI IMG/M metagenome (GOLD analysis project Ga0268247, IMG submission 200245) | Agave microbial communities from Guanajuato, Mexico - Or.Ma.e (v2) (version 2) | ecosystem: Host-associated > Plants > Phyllosphere > Phylloplane/Leaf | place: Guanajuato, Mexico | collected...
TCGCCAGTCTAAGTGCTCGATACTTAGGAGCCGAAATATTGTTCCGCATCAAATAGAAGCTTCAATTCCATGGCCGTTGCTTAATCTCTTCCGCTCGATAATGTTCCTTATCGCCTAGCTACTGTTTCCCCTAAGCCCCGCCGTCTGGGGCCCACTTCTCGCGCGGCGGCCTCACTGGACGCTCCCCCACCAAGGCAACACCATAGTTCATCCACTGGTATCCAGGTGGTGTGCCAGATCCGCCCACTGTGTTTGCCTGGCCTCTTGGTGGCATCTCTGCCCAAATTGCCCCCAGCCATTTATCTACAACACTTTAATCTGTGCGCCAAATTGTCTGATGTTATCTCAAACTGGCCAAGGCCAAAGCCATGCTGCTTGCAAGGAGCCATCACTGTTGGCCATCACTGTCGCCGGCCACAGACCGCCGGCCGTGGCCCACCGCCAGACCAAAGAGGCGAGACAGTCTCATTCAGGGCTCAGTCTCATCGAACCATGGCCTGGAGATCCTGGCCAAATGGAGGCGGCTGTCTATTAGCAATAAGCCAATTGTTGTTGCTGTTGCTGCTGGCGCACTCTGGCCACCCCGCTGGCGCTCATGAGGCCGGCATTTCTGGATATTATTTTCTCGTTTGATATATTGTTTCCGTTCTCCTTAGGAGCGGCCAAGTGGATGGAGGCCAAGTGTGTGCTCAAGTGCGAGGGCAATCTTGGACGAATGGCTGTCGCTTGGTTTGTTGTTGCTGCTGTCGCTGTTGTCCCATTCACTTTGCGGCCCACGCTAACCGACGAGAGCCCATTGGCAAGCTCGCCGCCAGCCGTTGCCCCAACTAAGGCGGCCCCACTGGACAGCTGGCCATCGGGCGCCATGGGAACACTGTCCAGAGTTCTGTGGTTCGATTGGGGGGCCCGTTTGATGCGAGGGGACAGAATGCGGCCCTGCTGCAGCGAGTGGGCCGGCGAGCCTGCGCCTTCGGGGGCCAATTGTTGTTGTTGTTGTTGTTGTTGTTGTTGTTGCGGCTTGCCAGTCTCCAGTTGCTGGACCTCGAGAAAAACTTGAGGCCCAGCAACCATTGAAAGGCTATCTTTTTCGGCCCCACAAGTTCCTGTTTTCATTCCATTAAGTGGACCCAATTCCAACTCGCCGCCCGGCTTATCCAACGGCCACCCATTGAGCCTGGCCCTTGGGATGGCTGTCGGTGGCGAGTTGTCATTAATTATCGGCTCCCTGCGGCCCTCCGCCTCGCAGGGCGACTCCCCCAACTGCCGCCCAAAAGCAGCCACTGTCTCCCCCTCGGCCTTGCCGGAATCCACGTCGCCCTTGCCAGAATCGAGCTCGCCCTCTGGCGCCCCAATGAAGCCCCTCTCAGCGCGGGTCTTTGTTTTCGACAATCCATTTGGCGACCCCTCGAGCTCCACTTCATCTTGCTCCCCCGCAGACTGGGCGCCGCCCCTCGTCAGCCCCAAGCTGGCCATCTCCTCGCCAGTCTCCTCCAGTCTCTCCTCACTGGCCGATGATTCATCAATCCCACCGTCCCGGTCCATTGTTGGCCCTGATTGGTGCTCCTTGTTGCCAAGTTGGCCGCCGCCGCCGGCTGATTGATTGGTCGCCCACTGGCCGCTCCACGCAGACGCCTTCTCCTCTCGGCCGCCCTCCAACTGCTCCCGCAGACTGCCCTCCGACTGGCCGCCCCCCTCGGCCTCTGGCGCCAATTGTGCGGCCAGTCCGGCCGAGCCCATCTCCTCGCTCTGGCCTCCATTATCGGGCCGCCTGTCGCCCGGCTCAGCCTCTCCGCCGGCCACCCTTATCTCTGGCCCGGCCGCCTCAGCAAGCCGCCCGTCGCCGCCAAGCTCCTCGCTCGGCCCCTCGCCAAGCTGCTCGCCGCTGACCGCCACCTCGGGCACCACCAAGAGCGGCGCCTCATCGGGGCCCGAACAGACGAGCGGCGCCTCCTCCTCGTTGTTGAGCACCCGCTCGATCTGGTCCAGCGTGTTCGCCTTGAGCGCCGCCTCGTCCTGCGAGCACCCCTCCAGCTTCTCCTCCTCCTCCTCCTCGTCCTCCTCCTCGCTCTCCTCCTCCTCCTGCGCTGGGCCCGCCCCACTCGTCGCCCCTTCCGCCTGCTCGCCGGCGTCAAGCTCGCCAGCCGCGCCAGTGCTCGACTCTGGGCCCTGCCGCGAGCGCGACCCTTGTCTCTGGTGCTCGGGCTCGTGTGAGGCTCGCCACTGTTGCTGCACGGCGCCCCTTTCGCGCCGCTCCCCCAGACCCACCTCCTGCCCACCAGCCTCCTGCAACTTCCGCCGCCTCGCCCGCTCCTCGTGTCTGGCGGCCGAGCCCAAGCCGCCCGCCGTCTGCCCGCCACCTGCAGAGCCGCTGCCCGTCCGCGAGCCGCCACTTCCGGCCCCTCCCGGCGCCTCGGCCGTCTGTGTGTCCGGCCGAGCACAGTCGTCCGCCTGCGCCTCCAGCTGCCCCTCGGCAGCCACAGTGGTCGGGGGAGGCGCCGCTCGCTCGTCGCTGGCGGCCAACTCGCTCGTCTGTGCAGCCTGCTCGTCGGCGGGCCCACAATTAGCCCCATCCTGCGCCCGCATCTTGCGCCCTGGCTCGCCGCCGGGGCCACTCTGCTCCAGCTCGCCGCCCGTCTGACCACTGCCCGCGCCCAACAGCGCCCCAGTCGTCTCGCCAACTCGCGGCGGCTGCCCTTCCGGCGAAGAGAACTCATCGGCGGCCTCCGATCGCGCCAAGCCAGCGCCCACAAGGCCCACCTCGCGGCCCAGCTGCCTGTCGCCCGCATCTGCGGCCACCACTTCCGGCCCATCTCGCTCGCCGTCCGGCTCCTGCGCGCTCCTCTCGGGCCCCAGTCCGCCGCCCTCCTGCAGGGGCCCGGCTGGCGCCCCCGCCACCTCGGCGGCCCCAGTCTGCCGCTTCGGCCGGAAATGCTCCGTCTGCGGGCGCTGCTCCTCTTCCGGCCGCTCGGAGTGGCCGGCCGGCTCGCTGTTGCTCGCCTTTGGCTGGCTATAGCTCGCCTCTAGCTTGCTGGCGCTCGCCTCTAGCTCGCCAGCACTAACCTCTAGCTCGCTGGCGCTTGCCTCTGGCTCGGCCGCAGCTCGTGGCGCGCTCGTCTCCACGTACCAGTTGTCGATCTTGCCGGCGAGCATCTCCAGCTGCTTGTCTTGGTAGTCGTTCTCGCCCAGGTCCAGCTTGCCGGCCTCGCTAATTGTCGTCCGCAGGCCGCTCAGCAGACGGACAAAGTTCGAGCAAACGTTCACGAACCAGCCGCGCCGCTTCCGCCCGCCCGCCGTCTGGCCCACGCGTCCCTCTTTGTCCCCGGCCGCCGCCGCCAACTCTCCCCCGGCGCCACCCATTGGCCCCCCAACTTCCGGCGCGCCTTCCGCGCGGCCCGACTGGCTGGCCATCAGTTCGTCGTCGACTTTTGAGAAAATGCGCGCCCCAAAGGGCCGCGCCGGGCGCCCCACTGCGCCCCCAGCCCCGCCCTGCTCCGTCCAACTGGCGCCCGTCGGAAGTGGCGCACCATCAGCGCCCGGAAGTGCCCGCTGGCCCCCCTCGAGCGGCGGCGGCGGGCCCTCCAGGAGCGCCTTATCGTCGCCGTCAACGTCGCCCCTTGCCGAGGGGCCCGCCGGCTCGGCTGGGGGCGACATCGGCGGGGCTGTCGTCTGGACGGAGCGCTCGTCCGAGGCCACGCTCAGGTTGGTGCCCGCGTCGATGGAGCCCAGATGGCTGGCCTGCCGGCTGGGCGGCAGCGACCTATTAGAGTCGGCCGAGTTGGCGCGCTCGCTCGACGCCGTGTCGTGGACCGTCTGCGGGGCCACTTGCCTTCCCGCAGACGCCAACTGGCCCAACTGGTCGCCCGGCGCCCCCTCACTGCGGTCGGCGTCTGGCGGCGCTGCGGTCGCGCGCTCGCCCGGCACGCCCCCTCCGCTCTGGCGGTCCTGCTGCGGGTCGGCCGCCTGCTCTGCGCGCTTCGAGAGCCCGCCCGCGAGTCCGCCCGCGCGGTCCGCGCCTGGGCCGGGCCCGCCCGCCGGACCCACTCGCTCGCCCTGCTTGCTCGTCTTGCAGTAGTAGTGGCCGGTGAGCCACCAGAGCAGAACTATGGCCGACAGATACATGATAACCTTAATGTGATAAGTCAGGGCCAAAAAGCTCTCCAGGTTAACGATGATTTGTGCCAACTTTGGGGGAATGCTCACAGTTTCGCGCACCGTCATCAAAGGGGCATAGGTCACTGGGGGCACGTTGGCGGTGTGCCTGCTCTCGAGATGGTTGTATTAGTTTTAGTTGGCCAAAATGTTAGCGTTTGTGTTGGTCGGTTGTGGTGGATAGTTGTTGATAGTTTAGTTTCGATAGTTTGTCGTGGAGATTTCCCCTGCCAGAGGCCAGCGCTCGCCGGCGCCCCAGGGGCACAAGATTGAGATCCTGGGGGCCGTCTGGCGAGCTTAGGGCGCCTTCCGGCCGGCGCGCAGGTGCCCAAAGAGGGCCCGCGGCTGACAGGCGAGATTGATGATCCCGGCCGTGCAAACTAATCGCCAGCCCAAATGGACGCCGCTTGCCCTCAGACGTGGACTCGCCGCTCGCCTCTGGCTGGCCCGCAGCTAGTCCTCCGCTTGGGGGCTCCAATCTGGCCGCCTGGTGGCCACTTGAATGCGAGCCCCTCTCGGCACTAGACACCAAGCAGCAAGCAGTAAGCAGTAAACACTAAGCACTAAACACTTACCTGAAGGCGGGATCTCGCAGAACCTTCATCAGGAGGGTCATGGTGATGTCCGCGTGCACGGGAACTCCGATGCGTTTCAGGATGAGCAGCTGCACCTTGTCGTCGGGCTGCACCAGCGAGTCCACGTCGCCGCGCAACATCTCGGCCTCAAAGTCCTTGATGGTGTCCATTATGCGCTGGTCCAGCGGCACACTGCTGGTGGCCAGCAGAAAGGGCGCATTGAAGGAACAGGGCGCAAGATCGATCACTCCATTGAGCGAACAGTGGTCGTCCACTGGCATGAGGCTCATATTGGACCCACTGGGCTCCAATGAGGAGGCCGAGGGGCTGCTCTTGCTTGTGCAGTAACAACGATTGTCTGGATTCTGCTCGGCGCTGGCCAAACTCTCGGGCGCTATCACGTAGCCAATGGCCAGGCCTTCGCGCATTTTTTGCACCCCAGTGGGCTTCAGTTGGACTATGCGACAGGAGCTCGGGTTGAACAGCTCCAGCGTTTGGCGCGGATCGATGGGCATGGGCCGGAGTTCGCCCACCGAGGCTTGCAGACGGTTGCACTTGCCCTCGTAGTAGGTGAGCCTTCGTTTGCCCTTGTAGGAGATGAGCTCGCCCATTGACTTGGCCGTCTCCTGGTAGCCAGTGTAGATTTCGAAGGGGCCCGACCAGGTGCCATTCCTGATGGCCACATAGCCAAAGAGACCGTCTCTGGTGCCCAAATCGGGTATTTGGCCGCCCTCCATGCCAAAGGTTTGGGCCATTTTGGTCAACTTTTTGATGATTGGCATTTGAATGCCAACCAGTGCCTCGCGCGGCGTCAACCTAACCACCAGAGTCTCATTGAAGCGTTCCATTATTTTGTTCAACGTGGACACCATCAGGTTGCGCTGCTGGGCGTCCGCCTCGGCCGTCATTGCGCGAACGCCCTCGCTTATGGCTCCATAAAGTGGATTAATTAAACTCAGCTTCTCGTCCAAAAGCTCGGCCGAGTTGCCAAAAGTTTCATCGAGACTGCTGAAACGGGTCGAGTTGTAGGTCACGCGGTACTTGTTCTGCGACAACTCGACCACCCTTTTCTCCATCCGAGAACTGCAATTTGAAAATTTGGCCCAAAGACAGTGGTCGAGACGGTTTTGGTCGCCCGCGGTTTCCGGTTTGGATTTGGATTTGCAAAAAAGCCGCAGAGAGGACGGTGAGCGACGGACGAGGGTTAGTTTCCGGAGGATCAAGATGGAGTCTGAGATAGAGATAGAGAGAGTCTGTAGCGGGTTGGGCGCCCTTGTGTGCGGACCACAAGCTGCAGGGGGCGACATGGCAGTGTTTTTGGGCTCCATTGGGTGCGCTCATGTGCCCTTAGACCTAGTCTCGAGCGAGCAGTTGTGGCCAGAGGAGCGCGCTCCAGCTAGTCTCTGGAATGCGCCCAATGAGTCAGTGTTTGGAGCGCGTGAGAGACACTCTCTGGTGGCACTTACGTGAAATGGAATGGGCCCACTTTTCTCACTTGAATTTTCTCCCCGTTTGAGAATTGCCTTAAGGGACAAGGTTGGGCCGGGTTTAGTGTTGTGCACGAGCCCGTTTTGTGTGTGTTTTTGCCAGCGGTTGTTTTTCATTTTGTTGTTTTTATTTCGGTTTGGTTTTGATTTGAAAAGGAGCCACAAGCGTTAGTTCATCGCCAATGGCTTTTTGAGTCGCATTGTGTGCCAGCTTGGCGCGTTATTGTTTGCCACTCGCTCGCCAAAAGCAGGGCAAAAAACTCCTCAAGTGAGCCAGGCAGCCAGCTAGAAGCCGGTGCTCAGCGGCGCCCCTTTGGCTCCGCGTGGGCTCGTCTCTGGCTCGTCTTTGGCAAGGCGGAAATGCGGCGCGAGGAGAAAAGGGCGAAAAGTCGAAGACAAAAGCCGGCTTGGGCTATATTGTTTGCACACTTAGGTGGCAGCGTTATTTTGTCGCCGGCTCAGATTATTTTCCGCGTTGGGCGGAAAATAAAGCAGAGAGATTCCAATGGGCGCCACTGGAAAGCGAGCGAGCAAAAAACTCCAATTGCGAGTGGCTCTCTTTGCTGAGGATAATTTTTTCGCCCACTGCAAACTAAGCTGGCCGCTCTCTCGAGCTTGGCAAGGCGGATCGAGCTTGGCAAGGCGGAAAATCCAATGCCCCGCCGCCAATTCGGCGCCCAATCCCCTCAAATGGGACAACACTGAGTCGAGCGGGACAGTCTCGCGGCCGATCATTAGGGCGGCCCAGTTTTGCAACCGTCTCGCTTTCTGCAGAACAATTGGCGGCCCAAAAGAACTCGCGCCAAGTGGTGGAAAATCTTCCAACTTTTCCGAAAAGTTGGAAGATTTTCCACTCGCCAAGCTTGAAAAACCGCAAATCATCGGCTGCAAAACCGAGCGAGATTAATCGTGAAAAATGATCTCCATTTTATGGAGGCGAAATTTCGGCCTCAGACTCTCTCTGATAGCAGAGCGCAACAGCAAACAGGTGTCATCGAAATGGGGCCACACACTGTATGCTCCAAGTTGAAGAGAGACATCGATTTGCGGCGAGCCACCAGAGCTGCTTTCGAACGGCAAATGGGCGTTTCATTTTCATGAATTTTTCGGAAAAAAAATAAAAGATTTTCGAAAAATTTGGAATGAAAGACCATTCATGAAGAGAATCGAAAATATCGGAAAAACATCTCGACATCTGAGCTTTAGTTTTGAAAGAAAAACCCTCGAGTTTATAAGCTCAAGTTTGTATATAACCAGCAGAAGTTTGTATATAACCAGCAGAAGTTTGTGTACTCACTCTGGATTGACCACCTCGTAGAGCCAATAGTAAGAGTGCAGATCAACTGGCGGCCTCGACCAGAAGGAGATCACCTCCTCGTTGGTGGCCAGCTCGACCGTGCGCTTGATGTGATCGTCGACAATCATGGGCATGTAGTCGAAGAGAAGGCCCGTTATGAAGAAGCAGCTCGTGATGAGCAACAAGGCCAAGCCTCTCGAATTCGACCCGCTGGCCATCTTGTTTCGCGGGTCCAAGTTTTTCTACGAGAAGAGACTGTCTTCGAGTAGAATTTGATCCTAAATATCGGCCTAAATATTTTTCAATGCTCCTGAGCTCCTAATTTGAATCCTTCAAGTCTTTTGAGCAGTTCAATAGCTTGCCTCAATTGTTTGGCTTCTATCAAGCTCGTTTTTTATCAAGTTTTGGCTGGCACACACAATCAACACTTTTCTCTTCCAACACACAAACACCATAATCACACCTAGATACACTGTACATCTCACCTCAACTACCTCTGCAGACAACCCCTAAAACTACCTGCAACTGTCTGCAACTGCTTCCAACTCTCTAGAACTCGCCCACAGTCAAACACAAGTGGCCACTGGCCGGCCACTTCCGCTCCAGCTTGGCCCTCGAGCGAGTCAGGTTTCTTTGCGGCCACTTTTTGGTCCGCTCAGCTCTCGGTTGGAACTCTCACTTTGGCCAAGATGTGAGAGATTGTGCCACTTTCGTGTGGATTCTGAGAGGAGAATGTCTGACGTTTGGCGGCGGCTGCCTTTTTCCTGCAGAGGCGGCCCCAATTTGCTTGTTCAAATATTCACCACTCGAGCAGAGAGAGAGAGCTAAATTCTCGCCGCCCCTCAACAAAAATGGAGGCACGAGATTCTCTGATTCCTTAGAGCGCCGAACAGAGAGAATTATATTCGCTAGCCGATCTTTGATATACAAACTTGGGCTCATTATTGTTGTCAGAAAGCCCAGTGGGTGGGCCCAATGGGGAGCATTTGGGCGGCAAGAGTTTGCGTGTGGCGCCCGATCTGCATGCTGCCGCTGGGAGGCCGCCGGCTGACAAGTGGCCAATGATAGTTGTCGCTCACGAGAGACAGTGGAAAACGCGCCACAGAGGCCGCCCTTTTGCGCCCCAAAGACACTCAAAGGCAATCGACACTCAATGACAACAGATACTGGGCCACAGACTGAGACTGGCACAGAGGTGGAAGGGGGCCAAGCAAGAACAACAGCAACAACAACAAAGCATCGTCGCCAAACGCAGACGCACGCAGTCATGGAAACCCAAGTAGGTCTCTCTTGTCTTTGGGCTTTGGGCCGGCCCGAAGCCCAAAGAGTTCTCGTGACTTGCCGGCCGGCGAGAGCTCGTGGAGCGCGCCCAGCAGGCGAACGGAAGTGGGCCTTCCGGCTGCGTTTGGGCGCCTGCATTCTTGGCTCGTGGGGCGTTTGAGGTGCGGTTGCTGGTGGCACCAGGCGAGCGTGGCGGCCGATCGCCAGAGACTGTCTGCGGGCCGAGTCTCAAGAGCAACTGGGCGGCCAATTTGGGCTTGCAGTCGGTGCCACATACAGTCCGCGGCCCAGCTCATTGAGTATGCGCGGGATTTGGGCCAAATTGGCCGGAGCAAAGTGGAAAGTTTAGAGGGCCCAGTGCAGCTTGCAAGGAAAGGGAAACTTGAACTAGAAGGTGGCGAGGGCGCTCTTTCCGGCGAGAGAAAGGCTGGCAAACAGGAGCGCCAGACACAAGGAGCGGACGCTGATATGCTCCGGAGGCGAAGGAGCCGGCGCGATGGGAGCAAGGGGTTAAAATTGGCCGCAGGAAGCGACTAATGAGCGCACTTTCAACGGAATTGCCAATTGGTTGCAGGTTTCGTGATTCGTTGTGTCTCGCGGCACCTGGTCTTGCGTGTCTAGCTGGAAAAGGGGCGCCAGCAAACGGGGGGGGGGGGGGGGGGGGGGAAAAAAAATAGGGAAAAAATTTTGTTTAAAGGAACGGGGCTCCTGCAACATTTGCAAGAGCAAATGTTTAACGTGCCAATAACAAGGCCCGGCGAGCTAGCGGGCGAGCGACAGAGACAGACAGTCGCTTGACGACTAATTGAGCTGAGGCTTTTCGGCCGCAAAAAGGCCGCAAAGGAGTGCAAAAGGCCGAAAAAAGGGGCCCTCTGGAGGCATGTTTGCGGGCCGCTCGCCCGAGGCAGTGGCAAAGTGGGCTGGACAAGAGCAGGGCGCACGCTAAGCGAGCGCACTAATCTGCCTGCAGAGGGGACAAAATCCATTAGGGACTGTCTCCGGAAGGTGCTCGCTCGAGGCCAAACTGGTTGCGGTTCCCAAGCAAGTCTGGCGCTGGCCGCTCGCTCGGGGCTCGTCCAGACCTAAGCAAGGCCCGCTCGAGTGTCTTAATTTTTTCCCCGGCCGTTGCTTTTTTGCAAAATAAGCGCCCGAAATGGACAAAATGGACACGCAGTCGGTGGCTGCTGACCAGTGGTTAGCTCGCTAGCCAGAGACACTCCTCGGCCGAGCGGAGATCCTTCGGCTGGCGAGCTGGCGAGCTTCCAGTCTCAGTCGTGCGGCTGGTACAGAAGAGTCTTCGAGAGACGGACGCGAACTGGACTCGCGAGACGCAGAAGAATTTGCTCGAGTCCTTGGGTCTAAATTGCTATCGAGGAAGAAAGCGAGCGCGAAGGAGAAATGAGGCGCCGCTTACTCAAGAATTCAGCCTGCGTTTTTGTTGCTCTCTTCTCGCGCGCAGCAAAGTCTCTGCGTGCCAGCACACTGCACTGCACTGCACTGCACCACAGCTCGTCCTCCGAACAAACACAGAGCGCCATTTGGGGCGCCCTCAAGCTCGCTCGCTCGCTCGCTTGCCCCTCTCTTTCGGCCCCTCCGTTTCGCCCCCACTGTTTTCCACTAAAATGCGACAAGACAGGCGCCCCCAAGCGAGCTCCATTACGCGCTCGCCGCCGGGCCTCGGCTGGCCGCTGGAGGCGCCCACAAGCCCCGCCGGTCCGCTGCTTCCGCCGCTCTCCCTCTGGTGCCCCGGTGCGCCGGTTTCCCGCCGGCAAGGCGCTCAAACGGCGCCCGGCCAACTGCCGGCGACAAGAACCAGAGGCCGGTGATAGTTTTCGCCTCGGTTGCTCTGGTTGGCCGCTGGCCGGCCGGCAAGGCGGCCCGCAAGCTGCCCGGCCTGGTTGCTCCACCAATGGGCCGAGCGCGCGCCCAGTGAGCTCTGTGCGCCCAGTCCGCCCAGCTTGGGCCCCACCACGACGGCAACTATGACGTCGAGATTGATGATGAGCGCCGGCGGCTCATATTCGGCGTGGGGCGGCGCCCGCGGCTCCACCAAGCCACTTGGACTTGGGCGAGATCGATGGCTTAGCGCGCCACTGGTCGCGCATAAAGAATCGCGCGAGCGTGAACGGCGCGACTTGAGGCGGCCCGCAGTCGAGGGCGCAGTGCACGAGCGCCGCACACTAGCACGCTTTTTCTCTCGCGCACTGCACTGCACTGCACTGCACTGCACTGCTGCGGCCACTTGACTGCGCTCTGCGAGCTCTGAGCTGGCCCAACGGGACGCTTATTATTTTCGCCGCCGCGACACTTCGGCCGCTCCAAATTGAGTTGCTCGCCAGAAGTGGCCACCTCTCTCGCCGCCGAGCCAAGTGGCAGCGCCCAAAAAGTGGCCCCTCTTCCGGGCGGCCTCTTGAGCCGGTCTGCGGCCAGCTCGGAGGGGCGCCTTCCGGGCGTGTTTGCATGCGGCCGGCCGATCCGCCTTTCTGGCCAGCAGCCACTCTGGGCGCCATTACGCGAGACTGGCCCCCACAGCTCGTGGAGCTTCCAGTGGCCCCTGTCCAGTGGAGCAGCGCGCGCCGAGCGCCGAGCCGCAGACAGTCTTGGGCCATGTCGAGACCTCGCGCGTCCGCCGGAAGGGCGCCCCTTTGCAGCGAGCTCGAGCGCGGCCACAGGCTAACTGGATTGGCCGCCAATTGGCCGGCTCGTCCTGTTTGGAGCATTTTCAATCACTGCGCGCTTCAGCCACCTCGCGCAGGCCGCTGATTGGCCAGTGGGCGGCAGCTAAGCAGTGGGCCACTCGGACTTGGAAGCAACTTTGGCTGGGCGAGAATTGGCCGCCGGAAGGGTGGAATTGGAGGCGCATCAGGCGCGAGTTGCCAGTTGCGAGCGCGCCTTTGAATGGGCGCCAGTGCGTGTTGTCAACTTAATGACCGACAACTCTCGCCGGCCAGCCCAATTGCCCATTACCGCCGGCGCACTCCAAGCGGCCGGCTAACTATATTTGAGCGCCGACAAGTTGCCCAATCAGGCAAGTGTGGCTCGCCGGCCAAGCTCGAAGGCGCGGGCGGCCAACTGGCGAGCGCGCAGAGGCCACCCGATCCAGATCGATCGGCTTGTGGGGCCTGGCGAGGCGAGCGACTCGGCGAGCGAGACACGCGCGCTCGCCTATTTTTGCCCTGGACGCGGCGCAGCTAGTCTGCGGCAATGCTGCACTAAAACTGCACCGAAACTGCATTGCAGCTGCACTGGAACTGCGCTGGAACTGCGCTCGCGGAATAACTAAGGAGCGGCCACTTGCGCGTTGCTCGCGCGCGCCCGCTCCACTGGGAGAGTGCGCGCGGGGGAAGCAGCGCGCCCCCCACGCGCGCCCTAAGGACGCGGCAAGGCGTCCTTAGGGCTCGCCCACTAAGCTGCCCGGTGGGCTTCCTCTCGCGCTCCACTTGGATGCAAATTCATGCGGCGCCCACTCGAGCCAGAGATGAATGAAAAAGACAAGCCGATGAATGAGCGCCAGTGAGGGCGCCCGATTTAAGTAGGCCCGGCCAGATAAGACACTGTCTCCGTTGGGGCCCACCAATTGGGGCCCAACTCTTATCCGCGCCACTGGCACGCAACGGCGGGGCCCAACTCATCAGGGAAAAAGGAAACCTAAGCACCGGCAGTTCGCCCACTCGGCCAGTTGGCTCCAAACGGCAACAACAACAACGAGGACGCGGACGAGGACGAGGACGAGGACAAACTCATCTTATGCGGCGCCGCAAATGAGCCTCGCCGTCTCGCCGCCTCAATGCGACGGGCAGCTCGAGCAAAGGAGCAGCTTTCCAAGCGCCATTCATCTCATTCGATTCTCCTTAAATTCCACTAATGTCTCGCTCTCCCTCTTTCACTGTTCACTGGCCCCTTTTTGGGCGCCCCAACGAGCAATCTGTTCGCCGCTTTGGAGAGGCCGCCAGGTCGCCAGTTTGGGAGCCAGCCAGATCGTTTGTCTGGCGGCCAGAGAAGCGCCACTGCTTGCTAAGCTGATTAACAGTTTGTTTTCCTCCCGCCGGCTCTCAACTTAGCGCCAATTGCAGCGAGCAAGGCGGCTGCCCAATTGGGCCCAACTGCTCCTGGAGGAAGTACTGAACTCGGATGGCAAGCGAGCGAGCGAGCGAGCGAGCGAGCAGCCCAACGACAAACACTGGCCGCCTATTAGATCATCCGATGCGGCCGGCCAGAGTAATCTTCCAAGCCAGTGAGCGTGTGCTCCACGTTCGGGCCGTCCTTTGGCCTGGAGCTGGAGCTGGTCAGTTGGAACGGAAGAGGAGCAGCAGAGGCCGAATTGTCAAGTGCACACTCGGGCCGGATGATGGACGCAGGACGAGCGGCTTGAGCTTGTGCTTGTGCTTCTACTTCTGCTTCTGCTTCTGCTTTTGCTGAGCCGTGCCCTGTGCCTTGGGCGGCGCATGCGTTCCAGTGGGCGCCCATCTGCTCGGCTGGCCTGCAGACTAGCAGTGGAGCCAAGAGGAGCCAAGAGGAGCCAAAAGGAGCTCGCCATTGGCATTCATCCCGCGGGCTCGGCCAGTTGTTCCACTGGCAAACTGCGCACCAAGCACACTCGACTGGCCGGCAGCGATTCAACGCTTTGTTGTTCTTGTTCTTGCCCTAAGGTTCTCTGCATGCAAAGGCCAGCAGCTGCACAGCACAGCGCACGCAGAAGCACAGAAGCACACACGCAGAAGCACAGCCACGGGCGCTCACAGTGCACAGCCGCCCATTGTTTTGCCTGGCAATTTCAAAGCTCCCCCTCAAGCTGAAGGCTGAAAAGCGACCAAAAAGCGACCAAAAAGCGGCCCAAGAATCGCAAGGCAAGATTGCCAAAGCATCCGGCAAGACTGCGAAACAATCTGGCAAGACCGAGGCCTCCGGGCGAGAGAGGGTTGGGTGCGGGCGAGAGGAGCTCGTGCGATTGCGGCTCGCTTGTTGACGGGCGACCTGGAGAGGGTGTTATGAGAGGGGAATTCTTCTGGGCCCGATGTCAAGGGTTGATCTGGAGCGTGTGCCTTGTAGAGGAGCGCAAGTCGTTATTGTTTAATGAAAGCTCCAGTTTTGATCTAAACTGAGACGAGAGGCCGCCCCACGAGGAGGCCCAGCTGAAGGACAGTGGACGAGGCCAGAGAGTAGCTGCAGCCGGCGAGCCATCCGACCGGCTCAGAGCCACGCTGCTCGGCCAACTTGGGCCCACAATATCCAAAAGTTTTGGGCGCAGAAAAAGAGGCCTGCATCAAGTGTGGGAGAGACACAGAGACAGAGACAGAGACAGAGACAGAGAGCGAGAGACAGTCGCCGAGAGTCAAGAGTTGGCATGCAGCATCGTCATTCATAGAGCGCGTTCAGAGTTCAGCGTTCAGTGCTCACTGCTCAGCGCTCAGCGTGCGTGTGTTTGTGTCGTGCTGTCATCGTGGTCCTATTTGTAGGCGCCGCTTGGGAGTGGGGCCGCCAGTGTGCAGCCTGCAGCTCGGCCTTGCCAGTTGTTGTCGCTCGTCATTTCTGTGGGGCCCAACTGGAAATACTTCTGCCCCACAACTGGAAATACTTCTGCCCCGCTGCATGCGAGTGATACAACGCGAACAAGCTCGCAAAGGAGAGCGCGCAGCCAGCAAAAGGGGAGCCCCAAACGAGCTGGCCAGGAGCTTGAGGCCGTGAACGAGGGCCAATCTGTGGCCCAAAAGAGCAGTCTGAGCTCGTCGCTGTGGCTCTCGGGCACAGACGGCAACTTAATAGGTGCACGACGCAACGCTGGAGACCAGAAAATCAAGTGTTTGTCTTTCAAATTGGACTGTCTGTCCTCTCTGCCCATGCGCCTGCAACACAACAAGGCCACTCTCAAGCAACTCAGAGTCACCCAAACAAAACAACAACAACAACAAGAGCAACAACAACAACAACAACCAAAAGGCCATCAGAGTGGAACACTTCCACACTTGCGACTGGGCGTAAAATTTTGACAAATTGTTCCCGCTGGCCGCCTGCAAGTGTGAGTGGAGTGGACCTAGTTGTTTGCATAGCGCCCAGTCGTCGAGCGGCTCCTCGTCGAGGACAGTTGTCCGTCCCGTGGCTCTTCTGCTCGTCTTGCGGTCTAACTGCGAGCGAGAAAGCGGCCGAGCAGACGAG
>Ga0268247_10000402_pt1 | contig 14925 bp, 17 predicted proteins | sample AgamicOrMae_FD_200245 | JGI IMG/M metagenome (GOLD analysis project Ga0268247, IMG submission 200245) | Agave microbial communities from Guanajuato, Mexico - Or.Ma.e (v2) (version 2) | ecosystem: Host-associated > Plants > Phyllosphere > Phylloplane/Leaf | place: Guanajuato, Mexico | collected...
TTGTTTTCTCCATAGTCGTCAGTTGGTTCTTGTAGGAATTGCAATACGAGTTAATGGGACAAAAGAATAAAGAAACTTTTAAAAGTCACTTGAATCAAATTCAAGGCTGATGCATCTCTGTGGGCCAAAGGGGCGACCCAAACTTGAACGTTTTCTTTCCTTTGAAATTTAACCTCCTCTCCTCGTCCTGCTTCTTCTCGCCGCCTCTGGACTTGGGTGCGTCCAACTTGTCGTGGATTTTCCATGAGAAAAACGGGAGCGCTCGCCTGTCAAGAATGCACGCTCTCGCCCCCTGCCTCCTCTGTCCCCACCTTAGTCCCAGTCCTATTCACTTGCTTGTCACATGAGTGTTTTGCTTTCCATTGTGCACAAGTCGGCACCATTTTTGAGCTTTTCACCGGGAAATTTCTGCCCTTCAACTTTTGTCAAATTTTCTGGAGCAGAAACTAAACTGTCTCGCTGTATCTGGACCGAGATGTTGTGACTCGTTCAAGGAAGCCTCGTTGGAGAGGAAAATCCAACACTTGGGTGCAGGCCTTGAACTGAATGGAATGGTTCCGAAGACTGAAAATGCAGCTCCAGTCTAGCTGAGATTCAAGTGTATCCCAAATTGGCAAAGTTAATGGTTCAAAATGACTTCAGATAAATAATACCAATTTTCAAATATATTCTCATGAGCGAGCAACCCTTCAGAACTATATCAATGTGGAGCTTACATCAGCGTTCGCCAGTGGTTGTTATAGCGCAGTAGAGCGAATTTGTAGTGTTTTGTGGGCGCCTAAAAAGAGAGCAGAGTTTGAAACAAAGCGCGCGAACTGTGAAAAAATGTCCCGCGCTCAATCGGTTGCCCAATATAGATTTAACTTGTTGATATTTGTTTGCCTTCTGAGTTGTTCGTCTATAAGTAGTGAGAATATTAGCCAAAAGCGGGGAAGATCAACTGGTTTGGTGGGCCAGTGGTGGAGACGAGCAGCCTCAAGTTTAAGTCCGTCCCACTCAGCCAGAGATGACAAGTACCACCATTATCACAGTCACAATGAGCACGACAATGAAGACGATTACTCGAATCCAGACTCAAGCAGCTCAGATCATTCGAGCAGAGATTTTGCCTCTTCAAGTGGTGGCTCTAGATTCAACGATTGGCGAAGCTCGCCCAGTCAAGCGGCCGACAGTAGCCATCTGCAAGTCTCTGAAAGTTATCCATCGGCAGATCAGGAGATTTACCCCGCCAAGTATCCAGTGGATAGGTTCGATTATTATCGCGGCGAATACAAGGGCGACGCATCGATGGACGACCATCACCATAAGGTAATGGAGCACCATATGGACAAGGAGGTGAAAGAGATTAGCTACGTTTATCCAGTTCTCATTGCCCTATTAATTTTGGGCGCCCTATTTGTGCCATTCATGTCGTTGTTTTTCTTCCTCTCAGTCTCGGCGTTCAATTGTCAATCTGGCTTCTCGCAGGTTACGCCCCTCTTTGGCAGGAGACGCCGGCGAAGAAGAAAGCGAGAACTGACCATGGAGGATAATGGTGGATCGTCAGCGAGTGGATTAAATGGGTTGAATTTGGAGCTGGACTCAGATTTAGAATCGGACTCTGGATCGAGCAGAAGGAATAGCACACTGTTTGGGCGGCTAAATGAGCGCGAGAGTGACTTTATCAATGCAAGAAACCGACAGAGACGCCTGTCAATGAGGAGGAGAAGAACAAATAAAACGCTGGATTTGGCCACGGATTTGGATTTCCTTTCCTCCCAACTGCCTTTGGTGATGTTATTTGATTCGTCACACGATATGCTATGGTCTCCAGCAAGCGAGAGCCGAGGCCAATCTGGCACAATGGAGGAGAAGGCACTCTCGTCTGGAAGGAACGAAACAATCACAATGCTAGATAGGGACTTAAAACAACTGCAAGTCAGACTGGCGACCAGCACACTGATGCTATGGGATGCTATTAGCCAGTTCGGATCGGATTTTCTGCTCTGATGATGATGATGCAGCGGCGGCGGCGGCGGCGTTCGCTTTGACAGCCGAGAAGAGAAGTTGAACTGGAGATTGTTGTTTTTGTTATTAGAAGATGGTAATGGAGTTGGCGGGCTGTGAGCTGTGCCATCTTGAGATGCATTTAGTGGGCCCCTCAGAGACTAGAATAGCCGGATCGAAAATGCTGGCACGCGACTCCTTGGCTAATCGGATGACTTATTGTGCAAAAGCTGGCGGCAAGGGAGCAAAAAAGTCTGACGCTGTGTTCTCGGAAGAGAAATTGGAGAATCTATTTATGTTTGTGTATAAATTTATATATATATATATATATACTTATGTACATGACGTAGTATAAATGCTACGTCGAGTTGGAGGCGCTTGGAGGCGGAAACGCGGGCTCATTGGAGGCAAAAAAATCTGGAGACACATGGTTCGTGGCGTATTGGTTTGCAGATGGACGAGAATAGATTGGGGTAGAAAAAGTCCTGCAAGATCTTGGGGGAGAAGAAGTCCGTTGTAGCACATTGAGGGGACCACACGCATGCAGTCTGATCAAATGTCCAACAAACGACCACTTGGCCACCATGATTGCTTATTAAATTCCAAATGTTCCGCCAAATGCCAAAGGCCAACAACTAAGGAGTAGCGAGTGGTCATCTGCGGCGTGTTGTCAGCCAGAGCGGTTTGGCCACCAATTGAGTGGTGGTGGGCTGGCGATTTTGGGCCGAGCGTGCAAATTGATTACATGACAAGATAATAAAAGGAGGACACTTGGAGGGGGAGAAAAAGAGTCACGGAGTGGCGGCAGAGAATCCTCAAAGAGGCCAAGTGGTTGGCTCTGGTGTTTGATGGTTGGCCGCCAATTGAGCAGTGGACAGAAGAGAGAGAGAGAGAGATAGAGATAGAGGTTGGCATTTGTTGGTGTTCTCTGCTAGTGGTTGACTTATCAGCTTGCTAGGAGCAGTATGAAATGGATGAGAGCAGAAGAAGTGGGCGAGATCCTGCAGTGTGTGGAAGAAGTGGGCCTGTTTGAGGTGGTCATAAATGTGTTTCTGGTTGTGTATGGTTGCTTGTGGTTTAAGTTGTAGTTGCAGTTGTAGTTGTAGTTGGAATTGAATTGACTCTCATTGAATTGAATTGAATTGAATTGAATCGGAATGTTTGGCCGCGGCGAGAGAATTTGATCATTTGGGGGCAGCTCGAGGTTGGCGGCGCCACTTGAGTATAGGTCGCGCTGAGGAGGCGCCGCTGAGACTGCGCTCGTGAATGGAGCAGGCGGCTCGCTCAAAGGGAGACCGCCGGGCGCAGTTTGTTTGCCCTCCGGCCGAGTGTTTGTTCAGCCCGCCGAGCGGCTGAACCAACTCTCAGCCCAAAACGGTGGCTTGAAACAGGTGTCCCCGCCTCTGAGTGTTGCTCCATGGCTTTGGGTCGGCTGGGCGGCCGTCGCGCTGGGCGGCAACACCACTTGAGAGCGTGTGCCCTTAGGGCCGGCGGGCGTGTGAACACGCGCCACTGGAGGGGCATTAATTTTGTCCAAACACGCCGCTCGGGACTCTCTCCGGCCGGCCAGTTGGGCGCCGCAGAGTGTCCTCACCTGCACGACCGCCACTCGAACGGGTGTCGCCGAGACGCCGCCCCGACGACACTCCTCGGCGAGCGCCAATCGCGTGCTGGCCCGGCCAATTTCCATCGGAATTGCAATTCGACCAATCGGCAATTCGGCGCCCAGCAAATCGCTGCTCGAACCAAACGTGGACACTCTCAGATGGACACTCTCAGATGGACTTCCAGAGGCTGATCGTGGCCAATCGGCGGCCACTTGAGCATGGGATCGGCGCCCGAACGATTGAAGCAAGCAGAGCCACAAGGCCACGCCAAACTCAATCGCACGCCGCCGGTACAAAAAGCAACAAGTGTCCCTGTTAATCCAATTGCACTTGGCCCACCAGAAGTCCGACCATTGTTCTGGGCGGCCGAAAGTTCGCCCTCGGCCAAAAATCAGCCGCCACACACGCCATCTAGTCCACGATCGAGCGGCTGAGGGCGCCTTGAACTGGACCTCCAGCTCGCCGGCGGGCCACGAAGCGCCACCTGAGCCTCAGGACGAGTGTCTGCGGCCCGAAGACAGTCGATCGGGCGCGCTGCTTGGCCGAGCACGCCGCCTGGCCCATTTGTCGGCGGCCCAAAGACAGACAGTCGCGCGGCCCACTGCCACCGGCGCCAAACCGCCGCCGCCCAGCCGCTTTCCTCAATGGGAGCTGCCCACTGTTGTCCAGAGGGGCTCAATGGCGCTCATTGAATGAATTGAAGCGCATCAACGACCGGCCAAAACTGGAGAACTTTCCCAATCTAAATCCAAATCCAAATCTGAATCCAGCAAGTCCAACAAATGCAACAGATCCAACTGGCTGCCGGCCAAACTAAGCTCAAGGCCCGACGCGCAACCGACCATTAGGTTGCGCCGAGTCCCGTGCACTTCCGCTGGCGCTTGCGGCCAACTGGGCGCGTTCGCTTCACGCTGGCTGCCATGAAGTGTGAGCTCTGCTTGCGGCCCAATCCATCAACAAGTGTCATTCCGCCAATTCGGCCCACTCGGCACCGCAATTACTGAAAGTCAGTAACTCTCCTTCTGCTTTGTCTCCGCTTTTTGCTCACTATCATTTCCAGACTTTTCTCCCACTTCAAGCTGCCCAGAAACGCCCCAAAAGGTCCGCCTGCTTCACTTGCAAGAGATCGCCCAATCTCGCTCAATGTCAGCCCTCAGCTTAGAGCCAACCTCTCAGACAGTGGCCTTTCCGCTCCAACTGGCCACTTTCATTCACAGCCTGCGGGTGCCCATCGATCATGAGCCGGCGGAGAGCGCGCAACAGTCTCCCGGGCGGCCCAACAAGTGGCCAACAAATGGCCACTTTCGCTGGGGGCCCAAAGCGGAACCAGTGGGCAACTGGCTGGCTGGCTGGCTTGCTCCTCAGCTGCACCATTGCCTCCCAGAGACACTTGTCGGTGCATGCAAATGGCGCCCTCTCGCTCCAAATGATCGATCGCAAATCAACTGCTGTGCATGGTAAACAATTAAGCCAGCCGACAGCCAGTTTCTGGCCAATTGGATTTGCATCATTTCTCCTCATCACTCGACTGGCTTGCTCCTGAATGCCTTGGTTCTAAATGCAATGGTCCTAAATCGCCAGCCCCAAGGCATGGCTCCAAGAGGCGCATGAGGATCCTTGTCAGTGAAGCGCGCCTTTGGAACTGTGTGGAATCAGTGACTGTTTGGACTGTGTTTGTGATTGCTCAGTTCGGCCTGATGAGATGATGGTCTATTGGAATGCGGCTCTGTTTGGATTGGGCCCACTTGGGAGCGAGCAAAATGAGCAAAATGAGAATGGGCCACAGGGATTCCAAATGAGATTTGGTCACTCTCCTTCTTTCCTGGTGTGTGGGTCACTTTGGGCAGCCAATTTTGGCCTTGGTCTTGGGCCTTCGCCTTTGGCCCTCTGCCAGCCAGAGCTCCAGAGAGGCGAGACTAATTTTTTGTTTACTTGATTATTGTTCTCCTTTATTCTCAGTATTTCTTCTCTCTCCACTCATCACACCAAAGGGTCGGCCCAATGGCCCAAGCAAGGAATAGATGGACACAATCTTTGGGCAAAGCGAGGCGAATTTTTCCCCCATTTTGCCGAGAGAACTATTTTGGTGGGCGAGGCGTCGCGCCCTAACCCATTGGGACATTTTGTTCTCCACTCACAGTGCGTTGCTCTGCGGCGTGCAGCCTAGAGTGCGCAGTAGCGAACCATGCAAGTTCGCTACTGCTCATCGTTCGCTCTCTGCCCACTGGCAAAATATGCATTCGCTCCCATGGGCCAGTGCCAAAACAAGCACCCATATCGATAATGATAATAATAGTAGTAATAATAAATTTTATACTAACTACCGGAGGTGATAATGATGCCCATGGCTACTGGTCGCTACCACTTCAGGCCCACCTTGGGACCCAACTGGAGCTGCCAAAACAAACAGCCACCACCAAGCAGGACGCCCATCACATGGAACGAATAAGACGAATGGGACCCCCTCATGAGGCCTTTTGCAGTTTCTTAAACAATTCCCAAGATAGTAATATTTGCCAAAATAGTGGACAAAAGTCAACTATTTGACTTTGGCGCCCATCAATTTCAATTAGAATTTTAACTTTTGTCCAAACTCCACAACCATCGTGAGAGAGCTCCAAGACTGAGAGACAACCAGTAGCAAGAGACCCCAAGGAAGGCCCTCCTCATGCCCAGTGATGCCCTTTGCTCATTTGTCTCCATTCTCATTTGTCTCCAATGGGCCGCTCGCTGGCGGCTCGTCTGGCCGCCAAATGGAGGACAAAAAACAATTAGAGCCAACAAAACCACTGGGCCGCCTCCATTCTTCCACTGAAGCTCCTCTCGTTTTCGTCTGTCCCATTTGAGTCCCATGGAGCGAGCATTCCGCCCCACTGGAAGAGTGCTACTGTGCTGCCAAGTGTGGCCCGAGTTCTCACACTGTCCCATCCAATTCTCTTTGGCTCTTTGACGCCTCGTCGTGGTCGCCAATTGTAGTCTGAGACCAGTGCACATTCCAACCACGAATGGCCAGGCCCACTACAAACAGTCTCCATTGACCAAGTTCGGGCGCCGATTCATTGCCAATCAGCGAAAGCGGCATTCAAGGGCAGCCACAGACTCTCCCTGCGCTTAAAAGTCCATTGTTTCACACACCGCTGCTCAATGAACTGGCGAGCTGTGTGACAAGTGCAAATTACGGCCGCCCCTCTCGCCAACTCTCCCCCGGCCGCATCAATGGACATTGCTGCTGAATGGATGAAACCGCAACAAGTGGCTTCCAGCCTGGCCTGACGCATAACAGCCTGTTGCTTGGGAAGAGCATCCCAAGAACAAGATGGTGGTCACCGCAAGCACCACCATCTTGTTGGCACCAGTGACGAGCCGAGGCGACAACCTCATGGCGCTGGGCCCAAAAGGAGCCCATCGATCGGACGTTTGGGGGCGGGACTGGAGGGGGCTGGCCCGCAGCCTCCAAGTGGGCTGGTCGTCGGGCGGCGGCGAATTGAGCGCAGCGAACTTGCAATAGTTCGCCGTGCGGGCCGGCCAGATGGCTGCCAGCACGTGCACACAGCAGCGAGCCGAAGCCACCGGTTGGCTGCAGTTCGCTCGCCTGGGCCCCACCGCTCAGGATCCGTGTCCGCTGGTGCAAATGTTTCGGCCGAGAGACACTTTCTGGCACTAAAATTGGCCACCAGCCGGTCTTTGTGTGTGCACGAGCGGGCGAGTGTGAGTGGGGCCTTGCACGCGCAAGTGGCCGGCCAGAGCCTGTTGCTGGAGGCCAAAGACGAAGGCGAACAGGAACGTGAACGCGAACGCGAACGTGAACGTGAGAACCAAAACTGGCCGCTCATCTTTGGGGCTCGTTCGGCGTTGGTTCGCGCGACCAAATCGGCAGCCCAGAAGTGCAAGACGGCCGAGCGGCTCACACGAATGCTCTCACTCTCAGTTGCTGCCAGCCGGCCCCAGTTGGGCCCACTTGGCCGCAGTTTGCCCCTCGCGGCCTGCTGCCGGCTGACCCCTCAGCTGGCCGGCTGGTGCGCGGCTGGTGTCCCGGCCGGCCCACTGCCATTGAGGCGGCCAGTGTGCCACAACAGCGGCAGAGAGAGAGAGCACAACTGCGCCACCATTGCGTCCGCTGCCCACTGGGCCCCCAACTCTCAACTCTCAACTCTCAGCAGCCAACCACTGCTGACTACTGACGCCAGATGCAGGCCCGCGCGCGCCGGCTGCTGCCCGCGCCTGTGGGAACCAACCGCGCGCCGCCCCTCCCGCCGACTGTCTCCCCCCGCTCGCCGCCAGCCGATTGGGCGGCCACTCCACCGGCCCCAGTCTGCCGGACGCGCCGCCGCCCATCCGCGCGCACCCATCGCGCTCCATCCGCCCCGACGGCCAGCACTAAGGGCCCCTCCTGATCACCTGTTGATTGGCGGCCGCGCGAGGCTTCGGGGCGCCATCTGCAGCGGCCCGACTGGAGTCTCAGCCTCGCGCGCCTCGTGAGGGACGTCCCCTCGGCCGGCTTTGAGCACAGTCTGTCTGCGGCTGCCGGCGCGTCTCGCGGGTTTGTCTCTGGCCGCGAGAGAGCAAACCGCCGAGAGGCCAACAACTTGATCAAATATTTGCAGATTCTGCTCGCCGTCCACCAAATGGACTTGTTGCACACAGTCCGCGCTGCTTGTGCCACTGTGTCAGCCTGGCCCCAGTGGCATGCTGGCGGAGTGAAGCCAAGAGTGTTCTGCTCGGCGAACTTTGGTGGCCGCAAGTTCGCTCGTGGCAGCGAACTTGCAGCCCGCCAGCTCGCAGCACAGAAGACAATGGGCGAGCAGAAAAGGGGCGAGACAGCGAGCGAACGAGCGAACCAGCCAGACGAACATCAGAGAGCCGCAGAGAAGCCTCACAAGCAAAGGGGCTGCCCTAAGGAGTGGGCCGTGAACAAAGTGAATACTCTTTTTGGGAGCGGCGCAACAAATTCACTGCGACTTAGGGCCCGCATTTTCTTGGGCAGACAACTCTTGCTCAGAAGAGCGACAAAATGCGGGCCCAGCGGCGAACTTGGGGCACTTTTGCTGAGTGGCCGGCGGACAAGAGTCAACAGGAGCAAAACGGCTCACAAGTTGGCCACACGAAACGGCCGCAGACGGAGCAGAAAGAGTTGCCGCCTCGCCTCACTGTCTCGCCTCTGCCTTCTTTTGAGTCTGCCACTGGCTGAGAAGCACTAAGCTGCAGCTCGGCCGGCACTCAATCAGCCCGGCTCATCATTAAAGGGGAGCCAATTGATTGGAATGGGCCCAAAGAAGCGGCCCAAATGAAGCCGCCGGCCAAACTGCTGCAAACACGGCTCTCCGCTGGCCCCAAGCAGCGAGGGGGATTTGCTTCGGCTGGAAATTGACAGTTACTAAGTCGCAAAGTGTCTCTTTGTGCCAGCCTCTGTCTCTGTCTCTCTCTCTCTCACACACAGTCTCTGGGACGCGCGCTCTTCCTACTCCACTCCTCTCGCAGCCAATCCTTTGCGTTCCGTTACGGCCTCTTTGCGGTCCTCAATTTCCTTTTTATTATTTTACTTTTTACTTTATTCTTTATACCTTATACTTTATATGCTCACAAAGTGTCAGCATACAGTGTGAGCCTCACACAAACACACACACAGACAGTCCAAATGCTTTACTCTTTCCAATTCAACCAATTCATCACACCGCCAAACATCTCCTCCTCGTCATTATTTAGTATTCAAATTAATGCTCTTAATGTTCTCCCCCTTTTCCTACTATTTGCCCATTTGTTTGGTCGCCGCCAAACTACGACCATTCACTTCCCCCCACTGTCCATTTCAGCTGAGCTTCTCCAATTATTTCCCAAATGGACTCTTTTGTGCCCGAAATTGAGTCCCATCAACTGCAGACAAATACTGGCCCAGCCGCCATTTCCTTGGAACATCGCCCCCAAGCTCATTCTCTGCTGAGGAGAAGCCCACTTTCAGCTGCTGGCCGATTCCGAATTTCCATCGATTCACCCAAATGCGAGGACAAAAATGGGCCCCATTATCTCTCTCTTATCTCCATAATCCAACACTGTCCAGCTCCACTTTTTGCCACAATTTCGCCGCAAGTATTTAGCCCACAGACTGGGCGCCGAGCCTTTGAGTCGGCGTGATTATCCTTTCGATACAATCGGAATATTTCCCTCTCTTGTCAATCCAGTTCTCAGCCACTTTTGCGCCCTCCTTCCCACCTACTACCAGTTTTTTCCCACCTCATCTGAGGTCTCCTTCAGCTCCTTCCTCTTATCTTGCCGAACATCTACTTTTATCTCTCCTCCATCGACACTGATCAGCTGCTCGCCCAAGATCGAAAGCAGCGATTTCCCGAAGCCAATTGGAAACCAGCCAACTCGAGTCGCCATTCGTATGGACAAATTTTGCCCGCCAACTGGGCGCCATCTGCCTCACGTTGAGACAACTAGAATAGTTCCTAATTTCGACAAAAGGTGGCGCTGCGGTCGCCCCAGTTTCAAGTGCACATTGTGCGACCACGCGTCGTTTTTGTGCTCCAAAAGAAAGTGGCCACCTAGGAATAGGCCGTCTCGTTGGACTGTGGGCCATTACTTTTGACGCGCGTCAAGCTCGTGCCAGCAACGTGCTGGAAATTTCCAGATCCTTCCCGGTGCCCGGTTCTTTCTCATGTAACAAGCCGCCTCAACGTCACGTCTGCCACATCACACTCTGTCAACTATTGCTCTTCACACTCTCGGACAGACCCATCAAACTGTTACTCTACTGATTATCGGATAAATTATTATTGTAACCCTGCTGCGAACTTCTCCACCACCAGCTTTCATCCAAGTCTTACATTCAATAAGATCAATTTTTAACACTGTAAACAAAGAAGTTAAACAACTAGCAGTCAAGAGTCAGCCCTTGCTTCTGTAACCAGATTTCTACTTCCCAACGGAAAGGGAGCCGAGCTCAATCTAGTGAACAAAACATGTCGGTCGACAAAGAGGCAGCCATCAAGGAGAAGAATCTCGGCAATGAGCTGTACAAGGCCAAGAAGTTCGATGAAGCCATCGAACATTATAACAAGGCTGTCGAGTTGGACAACACTGATATGACCTATCTCAACAATAAGGCGGCCGTCTATCTGGAGAAGGGCGACTATGACGAGTGTATCAAACAATGCCAGCAGGCCATTGATGTCGGACGCGAGAATCGGGCCGATTTCAAGCTGATAGCCAAAGCCCTATCTCGAATGGCCACTGCCTACCACAAGAAGGATAATCTGGAGCAGGCACAAATATTTTATCAAAAGTCTTTGAGTGAGCACCGAACACCAGACACTCTGAGTAAGCTGAGTGAGGTTGAAAAAGTCATCAAGGAGCGTCAGATGAAGGCCTACATAGATCCAGAAAAATCCTTGGCCGAGAAGACGAAAGGCAATGAGTATTTCCAGAAGGGCGACTATCCCACTGCTATCAAGCATTACACTGAGGCTATTAAGCGAAATCCCGATGATGCCAAGCTATACAGTAACCGTGCCGCCTGTTATCAGAAGCTTGCCGAATTCAGGATGGCCTGCGACGATGCCGAACAGTGTGTCAAGCGTGATCCCAAGTTTGTCAAGGGTCACATTAGGAAGGGAATGGCTTTATTGGCTATGAAGAAGACCAGCGAGGCGGCCGAATCGTTCCAGAACGCTCTAGAGCTTGACGAGAACAACGCCGAGGCTCTGGATGGCTACCACAAAGCAATGAGTTCCGCTGATCCGGAGGAGATGCGCAAGAGGGCGATGCAAAATCCCGAAGTCCAGGAGATCCTCAAGGATCCCGCCATGCAAATAATCCTCCAACAGGGCCAGGCCGACCCTAAGGCTCTCCGCGAGCACTTACAAAACCCAGAGGTGGCCAAGAAGTTCCAGAAACTGATGGAAGCGGGCATAGTCCAGCTGAGATGATGATGAACTGCTAATTTTTCTCTGGGCAAAAGCAAACTCGAGCCGAGGAAGTGGTAAGAAGTGGCGGGCGCGGCCCGAGTCACAGGCAGAACTTGCACAAGTTGTTGTAGAGCCCGCCGTCTGCCGGAAGTTTTTAGCCGGTCCACCTCTGGGGTCCCACTCTTCTCCTGAAGTTGAATAAAAAGCAAAGACTCAAAAGTATCCAAAAGCTAATTAATGCGTTGACACTGTCCAGTGAGCACTGAGTCCTAGTCTCTAGAACCATGCGCCACGCCAGCCTTCCATTTCCATTTGAAGCCCCAGACCATATCCCAACGCACGCGACCATCATCAACAGGTTGTCGTTTGACTCTTTGTCTCAGCTAATTGCAACTTCCGGAAATCATGCTTGACCCGAGGAAGTGGGCCCATGCAGCACCTCGCTGGAGGGGCACACGAGCACACAGTCGTCCTGCGGCTGAGGCGCGTGCTCTGGTCCCGGACGGACTTCCGGCGTTTTATGGCGCCGTGTTGGGGTCGCAAGGAGGCAGTCCTCGAGTTTTGGTCCGGCCGAAGAGTGCAGGCGGTCGGCTGAGCAGTCACGTACGCAGGTGGTCGATTGGCTGGCAGTCTTTTCGGCCGACCCTTGGGAGTGACATGGAGAGATTGCGCAAGCAGTGCTAGCACTGCACAAGCGTCGACGCTGCTCCTCCTTTTCTCGCCTTCCTGTTCCTGTGCCTGCAGTGCGGTCCAGCCGTGGAGCCAGTGGTGTCGCTGGGCGCACGAACTGCATGCTTGGGCGCCGCTTCTGCCAACAGGCCGACCCCGCCCCCCAGCGTCGACAAGCAGGTAAGAGTGAGTGTGCAGAAGAGCGGCGCCCTCGCGGGCCAAGTGATGCGCCTCTTCCTGTCTGCTGGTCGCCCCTTCGAGCAAGAGACAGCCACAGACGGGCACTGGCGGCTGAGAGTGCGCCTCTCACACAACGATGAGGCGAGAGAGACACAGACAGAGTGGCCAGCGAGTCGCGTAATTACCAGCAACAGGCAAGCGGAGGACGCCTGTTGCTGCTGCTGCTGTCCTACTGCTGCTTCTACCACTGCTGCTCATGGTCACAGTGGAGATCATGAAGTGGATTCATGAATGAAATGTGAAGGTCTGTCTGTGCCGCAAAGTGTGTGTTTGGAGCCCAAGGCAGACTGTGAGGGCCAACTGTTTCCTCTTGCTCTTTATCGGCTCGCCAAATCGGCCACCTTTGGGCTCTGTGCTGGCCGGCGGCACTCGTTCGACCGCAACTTCCTCTTGCCTCCATTCTGGTTGTCATTTTGTCGTTCTGGCTCCACGTTTGGCGTGTGAGAAAACTGGCCAACTGTTTCGGCGGCCACTTTGCATTGTTGTTCTCATTCTCATTTTTATTATTTCTATTCCTCTCCCAGTCGCAATCTCCTTCTTGTCCTCTTGTGGTCCTTTTAATTTTGGCCGTCGCTCCACACCATTGCGGCCACTCGCTCACCGCTGCAGAGACAGTCGCCGGCGCAGACACTCGATTGCTGAGATTTTCCTTTTCCATTTTTCTTCCTCCTCATCCCGCCCGCTCGCCGCAATGGGCCTACAGTAGTGGCTACTCCATTTTCGACCCAAGTCTATTTTGATCTTTTTCCGTTGCTTTCGTGTGCCTCTTACAGCGGCCAAGTGACAAATATGAGCCTCAGTTCAGTGTAAACCTGCGACTCACTTCCCGCCTTTTCCTGTGCCGAAACACAGCGAACACAGAGACACTTTTCACAACACAGATTCGCTGGGCCGCCGAATTGCAGCTCGCAACTGTGTCTCGTGCGCCAGAGCCGCCCTCTTGCAGCGGGCCCCAATCTTCGGCCGGCCCAAAGTTCGCTGGCGAATCATGCGGCCGCACGTGTGATGAAACCGGCCACTTCTTTCCCCCACAACCAGCAGCACATAAGCCGGGCAGAGAAGAGGGGAGACAGTCGACGTTTCGTGTTTGCGACTTGTTGTTGTGCAATCTCAGCAATGGCGTCTCTCTCTCTCTCTCTTCGCCGATCGATCGGCCGAAAGAGGCCGCATGGAGAAGCAGTTGTTCGGCGTGGGGGATTTGTCGCCGGCGCAGTTCGCTTAGCACATGTTCGCGTGTCACTTTCGCCGGCTGCCACTTTTGTCGCCCGCGCGCAAGTCTCAACCAGCGAACTTTCGCCCACCTCTTGAATCTGCTGGCCCGCATCAATCTCTGCTGGCAATCGGCGCGTCGATTGCGAAATGGCTCATTGTTCGGCCGGCTTTTGTGTGCCTCTAGTTGTGCCTCTGGTTGTGCCTCTGGTTGCACCACATTGGCCAAGTTCGCCGCAAGGCAAAAGTGCGCGCAAAGTTCGCAACGAATCGAATTTCTGCCCTAATCTTCGGGCGAAAAGTCGGAGCGAACTTGGACTTTTCGCGTGATTGGCCCGCAGCTCAACTTGGCCACGAGCCCAAGTCGTCGACTCCACTCCATTTGCGGCCATTGTGGACAAGTCTAATTAATTGACAGCTCGAACAAATCGGCCACGCGCATTCACACACAACGCCCACAAAATAACACCACCGAGCTGGGCCCGTGCCACTTCCGGCGGCGCTGCGAGCACAGCCAAGGCAAACCTGTTGTTTGGGACAGGGGCTGTTCCGTTGGGAGAGTGTGCGCATGGTTTTGGCGCGCGAGAGTGTGGCCGCTAATTTTGGCCTAAAGCGTGCCAGGAAGCGGCCCAACTGGGACAACTGAGCTCGGCCGGTGAGCACTCGCGCTGCTGGGCGGCCGTGTCGCTCCTTAGGGCCGTTCAGGGTGCGAGTTGTGGCCAATTCAAACAAGCCGCCGAGGCTGTGGTCTAGTGGCCGACTGGCTGGCATAAAGAGCGCACTCCAATGCGCCCTTTGTGCTGCAGACACTTTCGCGGGGCCACACACTGGAGCTTGTGCACTGGGGCTGCCAGTTGGCGCTGAATGGAGAGACGAGGCTGAGCAGTGGTAGTAGTAATAGTAAGGGCGAGTGGTAATAGTAATAATAATCATAATCATTATTGACTTTGCTTATTTGCGCTGCTCGCGCGGCACCCATCCAGCTGACGGGCCGCGCAGGCAGCCACACTCAGCTGGGCCTTTGAGAGCGGCTGATTTCAAAGCAATTTACCTGTTCGCTGGCTGGCTGATGTGGCTGCCGTTTCCGGCGAGCAGTGGGTCTCTGCCGGGCTGTGGGCGCTGGATGAGTGTGTGTTTGGAGCCGGTCGATTCGGCAGACTGTGTGCAGCCCAGCGAGCACGCGAGCACAGCGAATGTGACTTTTCTCGCGCGCGCGCGACACACAGTCTGGCGCGGGCGAACTGCGACGAACTGCAGCCAGAGCTTAGGCAGAGCTTAGGTAGTGCGAGCGAACCTTAGGTAGTGGAGCA
>Ga0268247_10000405_pt1 | contig 14888 bp, 6 predicted proteins | sample AgamicOrMae_FD_200245 | JGI IMG/M metagenome (GOLD analysis project Ga0268247, IMG submission 200245) | Agave microbial communities from Guanajuato, Mexico - Or.Ma.e (v2) (version 2) | ecosystem: Host-associated > Plants > Phyllosphere > Phylloplane/Leaf | place: Guanajuato, Mexico | collected...
GCGGCCGAGTGCGCGCCATCTGGCGGGAGCAAAGAGCACGAGCGGAGCAAAAACAAACAGTCTGCAGGTCGTGCGCCGGCCAACTGTCTGTCTGCCCGACTGTCTCGCCTGATCGCTTCATCATGCGCCTCCTAAGTGCCGGGCTGGCCGCAACAGCTTGCTCGCCTGCCAGCTTGCCTCCTGGCCAGTTTTCCGAGCGCTTTCGACGCTGCTCAAGCGCTCGGACACGATTCGATTGGTTATTGATTGAGTTGTGTGCTCAGACACTCTGAGTGGAGCTTGTTGCAACTGGAGCCAGGCAGACACTTGGCGGATACTTTCGGATACTTCTTTCCACTTTTGGACGCTTCTTTGGCTTCTTCAGCTTCTTCTGGCCACTTTCTGGTCTCTCCTTAGAGCTGGTCTGCAAGCGAGTGTGTGAACTTTCGCGCAATTAGCTCTGCGGAGAGTCTCTGGAGCAGAATGCGTTGGAAGGCAGTGGGTCGGCTTGGCTGCCCCTAAGGAGTGGAGGAGGCCAATTTGTTGCCCGTTGCGCCAATTGAGGTGTTCGCCGGCAATCGAGCATTCTCAATTCTCAATTCTCAATTCGCGGCGATGGCAAATTGAGAATTGGGAATCGAGAATTGGGAATTGAGAATTGGAGAGTTGGAGAGTTGCGCTTTTTGAGGCAGCAAACAAACAGGCCAGTGTGCAAGACGGGCTAAGGTCGCGCTTTACTGGGCGAGTTGCGCGCGACAGGTCGGCCTGCGCGCACTAAGCACAGTGTGCAGTGTGCAGTGTGCCCTAAGCACTGCACACAGTATGCAGTACACGCACTAAGGACTACGGACACTGAGCATTGACTAGAGTAAGCACACTGAACACACTGAGGCAATGCAGTGCAATGCAGCGCAGGCTAGAGAATGGCCGCGGACTGTCTCTCGGGCGGAGTGTGATTAAAATCGTGACGAAAATGCGCTCGAGGAGGAATCAAAAGAGATTATTTTGAGAGATAGCAATCGAAAGAGATTGATGGTCGGCCGGCGAGCTCTGGACTGCGCGCAGGAGGCCCCGCAAGAGCTAAGGTCTAGCTGCTGAGATTGCGACCGGCGCACTTCCTCCGCCAAACACAATTGGCCCTTCTCTCTCTCTCTCAAACAGTTGAGAGCAGTCGAGCGGCCGACTGGCCATCACGACGTCTCGATGGCAATCGCCGGAACTTGGAGGCCTGTTATTTGGCGCTGTTGTTGGCCTCCAAGCGCCGCAGTTGTATCATAATCGATCAATTAGACATTCCGCCGCTCGCTGGCCAGGCGGGCGAGCTGGCCCGCCGCGCACAGTCTGCCCGCCGGCGAGCTCTCTCCACTCTGCTCTGCTCTTCTGGCCGCGACACACTTTCGGCGGCCGATCGTACGGCGCCCTAAGGAGCAGAAAAATGGCCGCCGAGCTCGCCAGAAAGGCCGGCAAAGAGCAGGAAACAGCGCCGAGCTCGCCCGAGACGCACAAGCTAAGCTGAGCTGAGCTAAGCTGGCCAAATATGCGCGCCAGACAGTCCTCGGGCGGCCATTTGGCTCCAATTAGCGCCATTAATCATTGGATCAAGCTGCTCTTTGGGCAAAGGAAGAGCTGGGCAGGCAGTGGGCTGGCGGCCAAATCGATTGGACGAGCGCCGGTGACACTTGTCGCCTGTGGCTTGTGGCTTGTGGCAGTCGAGGACTGGCCTTGTGTGCTCTTCTGAGAAGACTTGTGAGCTCTGCTGTGAGCGACACTGCGCAAGAGTGGCACTCATGCGGCCGCAGACTGTGTGCGGCTCACTGTTTGCGAGTGACGCAGCGCAGGTTGTCTGCGTGGAGCAGAGCTCTTTGTCGGCCAGACAAGAAGCAAGGCCGCGCGCCAAATCGAGCAAGAGCCAACAGGTTGGCCAACGAGGCGCGAGACGAGCCCAAGTCAAAGCGAGCAGCTCTATTGATTTATTGGCGCTCTCTGGCTTCACGCTGTCGATTTCTGGCTCTTGGCCCTCTTTTTGCTCTGACTCTCTGCGGTGAGAGCAGCTTTAAAGAGGCGGAAAAAGGCGGAAAAAACTGTCTGCGGGCTGTCCTTTTTTCGCCGCAGACTGTCTGCGGTTGTGCCTCCTCGCAACTTGTTAGCTCTGCGTGACGCGAACCACACAAACACGCAACAGCTCGCTCCTCTTCCGCAAGTGCCAATGCTCGCCGATGGCAAATAAATGGATCCAAATGGACAAATGGAATAAATCTCGCCCAAATCGAGCTCGCCTCCTCAATTTCAAACGCCCAACTCTCCAATTGCCAATTGGCCTCAGCTTAGTTGAGCTTCCCTTTTCCACTTTGACGCTCTATTTGGAGCAGATCTGAAGCAGTTTGGAGCAGATTCTCTTAGATTCTTGCAGCTTTGCGCAAACTGCAGCGGAAACTAATTGAGTTTGCGGCCAAATTGATGGAGCCAAATCAATTACTCGCCGCCAGCCAAAGAGATCCAATTTGGACTTGCCGAATTTGGCTCCAAATTGGCTGACCAAATTCGACCAAGTTCAATCAATTTCACCCAAATTCGACAAAATTCCACTCAATTCGAGCCTCCTAAGTGCTCGCCCTCCGCGCGCACCCTAAGCTCTGGTTGCACTTGCCTCTCATCGCGGAAATTGGAGCCCAAACTGAAGAGATCGAAATTGGATCGAATTTTGGCGGAAAAATTTGGAACTTTGGAAGAAAAAAAGGCCAACTTTGCATTTGCGCCCAACTTTCAACTATCTTTCAACTATCTCAGTCTTTGGCATTGGAAGTGATTGGCAACAAGTTGAAGTTGGACTTTGCGCGACCTTGAGGCTGGCGAAGTTTGGGGCTTTGAGCTGAAGGCTGCAACTTGCGTTTGGGGCGCCTCTTCAGCTTAGGAGTAGAGCTTGTTGCTCGTGGAGAACAGCGGTCTTTTGGTGGAAAAACACTCGAAAGGGAGCCCGTTTTGAGCTCCTTTTTCAAATGGGGGCCAAGCTAAGCTCGCTAGTTGAGAGCAAGCAAAGAAAAAGCGAAGAGCAAGCGAAAAGCAAGCGAGCAGCGTGCTCCAGAGAGTGGCCATTAAAGGAGAGACTAGGGCAGCCTCCACTTGGCACTTGGTTGCCTCTCTGGCCGCAATCTGACGGCACCACTCGAACACTATTGATTTATTGCCAATAATAATCAGTGTATCACTTTGTTGCATAACATTGGCCCTCGAGTTTCCTTCTTTTCTGGTCACTTTTGCCCACTTTTGGTCGCTTTTTTGGTCGCTTTTTTGGCCGCCAAGTGGCCAATTTGGACTGCAAGTGTGCACGAGAGACACTCTCTGGCCGCCTGTTGACTGGGGCCTGAGAGACTGAGGCTGGTGAGCAGTTAGACCTAGTGAGCAGTTGGCCCAAGTGAGCAGTTGGCCCAAGTGAGCAGTTGGCCGGCGGCATTCCAGCGCACTTGGCTGCTTAGCGCGCGAAGAGGCCAACTTGGAACGAGCATTCTAATTTATTGGCGCACATTTCGCTCTTTGCCATTGGCTCTCAGCTATTGGCTCTCAGCTATTGGCTCTTAGCTATTGGCTCTTTTTCGCTATTTTTCTCAAACGAAAGCTAGTCTCTACTAAGAGTGAACAGTGAGAAGCAAAGACTAGCAAAGACTAGCAGAGACCAGCTTGTCCCTCCCGCTGGAGTGCCGCAGCTCAACTTGCGGCCACTTGTCTGCTTGGCCATTAATTGCGCAACGGGCAGCTCACTTTGGAGGCCTCTCACAAACAACTGTGGCTCGTCCTTAGTTGTTAGACGACCACAAGCATCAAAGTGGCCACCAAATGGGGAGGCCAACAAGCCAACAAGCCAAGAAGCCAAAAGCTCAGCTTGGTGGCCCAACGAGAAGCTTGCACGAGCCACCAACTGGCCCTGAGCTAAGCTTGGCCAGTTGGTGGCTCATTCCCTTCGCTCAGTGGCCAGCACCAAATGGCAGCTGGAGGTTCTTTCTCAAGCTCTCAAGATGGCATGCAAGTGGTGGCCATTGATTAATTTGGCTCCTTTGTTGATTTTCGATTTGGGCGGCCAGTGTTTAGTGCACTTCTTTGGCATTCTGCTGCTTCTGCTCTGCTGCCTTTTGGAGTGGGCGATTTGTTGCAAATTTTACAATTTTCCACAAAATCGCCACTCCCAAATCGAAGTGAAACAAGTTGCAATGAGTGGTCGATAACAAGGGCAAAAGTGGGCGCAAATCGAGCGAAAAGTCGCCCTAAAATCGCCCAAAAGTGTGGAAAAAGGTGGAGAAAAGTGGAAAAAAGTAAACGTAAAGCCACTGACTAGCTTCGGGGGGCGAAGTCGGACTGAAAACGGACTGAAATGCGCCTTCTGGGTGGCGAAAATGGCACCAAGAGGCGCCACTGCTTAGGTCGCGAGCGGCTGGTGGTCGAACGGCTGCTTAGTGGCGAGGAGGAGCACTTGCGTGTGCGCTCGCCATTGGCCTGTTGCTCGCGGCGGACAGTCAGCGGCGAGCAGTCGAACAGTCGAACAGACAGACAGACAGACAGACGGACAGAAAGCACAGAAAGGAAAGCACAGACCACCGGGACTGACAATCGTTGGCGTTCGGTGGCCAGTTTTCAATTGGGCGCAATTGAAAAGTGCGCCAAGGACGAGCGACTGGGTGTAGGAGTTTGGAGATGGTTTGAAAAGGTAAAAGTTTGTTGAAGGTGGTCGAAGATGGTTCAGGACTTGGTTGGAGTTTGCGCGCGGCCAGAGAGCTGCTCTTTGGGCGGCCGGACTTGGACTTGGACTTGAGACGGAATTGGAATTGGAATTGGAATTGGGAGCAGAGACGGAGGCTAAGAGACGGAGGCTAAGGTGCACCAGAGGCTGCAGTGTAGTGGCAGTTTGGAGGCAGTGCAGTTGCAGCAGTTGACTGGCAGCACACTTGCAGCACAGTTGCAGCAGAGTTTTGGCAGAGTGGCAACAAGGGAAAACAGACAACAAGAAGCAGAACACAATGCGCTCACATTCTCGAAAGGCAAATATTCGCTTAATTCCATTTTATTGGCTTCCGATTTATTTGCATTCGAGGGCCATTCTTGCAAAGCTTTGGGCACGCGTGTTCATTTCAGTTTAGTTCAGTTCATTTTAGTTCAGCTCAGTTTAGTTCACTTCTCAGCTCAGTTCAGCTCGTTTCAAATCGTTTCATTTCAGACTGTTCATCTCTCGCGCCACTTCATTCCATTTCATTTCTCGCCACTCGACGCTCAAGCATAACTTCTGCTCCACAAGCCAACAGGTCGCCCTTTGCCACAGCCCAGCAGCGCTTCGAGCTAATGGGCGCACGTTTGGCCGCCGGCGAGCTCCGTCTGTCTGTCTGTCTGTGTCTGTTTGTGTCAGTATATTTCTGTGTATTTCTGTGTAGTTTTCTGTCCTTTTTGCTGGCGGGAGATTAGCAGGAGCTCGGCGGGAGCACTTGGAGTGCGTGTTTTGCTTGCGCCGAGCAGCAACTGAGTGCCAGTGCGGCTTAGCGGCCGGACTTGCCGACGCAAAAGGCAGACGAGCGCACCTTTTGGCCGAAGTCTAATCGCCGATACTGCCGATCGGCAGAGGAGGGCAGGTGCAAGGGCCAATATAGATTCGGTGCGGCTCCATTACAGAGAGTCTGCGGGACGAGTGGCTGAAATTCAGATGCTCCAAGTGGCTCCAGTGGTGCGCTACTGCAGCTCGTTTGGCTGCGGCCAATCAAATTGGATTACTCGCCGCTCGTTCTCGTTCGTGGGGGCACGTTGCAGTGTCCTCGTCTTTTTATCATTCTTTCATTCCGAGAGGCCACAGAGCAGCAGCAGAGAGAGAGAGAGACAGCTGCTGGGAGGTGAGCAGAGCAGAGCAAAGGAAAGCAGTGGGGGAAATCTCTGCAGTAGAACCACTCGAAGTGGGCAAATAAAATAAAGCAAAATGTCCAGATTATCATTTGATTGCTGGCCGCCAAATCCACAATTATTGGCCTGCCCATTTTGGGAGCAATTATTTGCCAGCAGGAGTTTGTGGCTTAATAAAATAAAAAATCTTTCTCCTCCAACAATCTTTTCGGCTCGCCTCTTTGCCCCTCCAGCGAAGCACCAAGATTGTTGGCTCTCCTCAAATTCGTCCTCCTCTTCTGTGTCCAATTTGAGTGAGGTCACTTTGGGCGGCGTGCCAGACGGTCGGCGAGCGAAATTCTGGCAAAAATCTGGCAAATTTTGGCAAAAACCTGGCAAATTCTGGCAAAAATCTGGCCAAAAGTTGGACAGTTCAAGACAGTGTGAGGGTTTTTTGTGCGCGAAAAAAAGGAAGCGCAACTCGCGGGACTCGAACTCTGCACTGTGAGCATGGGCGCGCGCTCGCTCGGAAATTGATCGCCGGCCAAGCAGCCAAAACAAACACAACACTTGGCCCAAGACTGTGGTGTTTGGTGGCCGAATGTGGAAGAGGGAAAAAGAGACAAACTTTGAGGACGAGAGATAGATAAATAAATAAATAAAAAAATAAATAAATGAACGCAGAGGACGCGCCAAATCGGTCGAATGGTGGGCAAATGGTTTTATTATTGCAATGATTGCGATGATTGCAATAATAATTGCGACCGCGAGACTGCCTCTGCCTCTGCCTCTGCATCTGCAACGATGAGGACTAGCTGGACGCCACTGACTGCCAGCGACTAGGGCGGCAAGCAGATGAGCTTGCTTGATGTTGCTTTGCTCTGGTCTGGCTAAGAGAGGGCGACTGGGAGCGGCGAGATGATGAGACTAGATGGGCATGAGATGGGGAGCAGAGGCGGAGATTGCGGCCCAACTGTTTGCACTTGAGTGTAGCCTTTTGGGTGTAGCTTGTTGAGAGTGTAGCAAGAAGGCAGCAGAAGAGGCAGAATTAAAAGAGGCAAAGAGGAAGAAAAAAGAGCAAAAGTTGGGCCACTTCTTCTGCAACAGTTCGGCGGGCGAAGAAAATCCGAAGCACACTTTTGCCATCACTGCTCGGCATCGATCATCATAGTTCACTGGCGGCCAAATGCAAGCGAGCGACAAGCAGCCCCAGTTTGGTTCCATTTTCTTGGGCGCAACAGAGAAGAGGAAGGAAAGCGGCTCTCTGTCTGTGGCAAACACACAGAGACAAGAACAAGTTTGTCTCCTCCTTTGGGCTGTCTTATTGGTCTTGTTGTTGCAGAGTCAACTGGAGTCAAATGTGGAGGCAGAAAAGGAGCCAGAAATGGAGGAGGAAAGTTGGAAAAAAGGCACAAGTTTGCGCGCCACTGTCTCTCTTTTACCTCCTCGACCTGCAGCCACAGATCGTCAGAATCAAATCGGACACACGCACCGAGCGCTCCATGCGCCCGTGTGGCCAACCTTCGGCGCTCAGTCTGCTCAGTGTGCTCAGTTTGCGGCAAGACAAGGCCACTGGCCAGCAGGATGTGGCCGCCTCTTCCAGTCCGAAGCTAAAGACTGTCTCTTTCCGACTTTTGCCCCCGCGAGATCGGCCGCAGATTGGCACTGGCTCAAGACTGGCGCTGGCTCAAGACTGGCGCTGGCTCAAGACTAGGACTGGCTCAAGACTAGGACTGGCTGGACAACTCTTGCAAGCTCCGATTTGGAGAATCGAGACCTGTCGAGAACTGTCGAGAACTGTTGAGAATTGGGGATTGCGGAGTTCGAATATGTTGGATTTTTCGAATCTCGAACTTGTTGGATTTTTCCCAGTTTGCAGCTTTTCCGAGTTTGCATCGAGCCAAGTAAGACGTAAGAAGCAAGAGACGAGGACTGAAAATGGACGGTAAGAAGTGCGCGCGGAAATGCGAATGGAAATGGAAATGGAAATGCAATGGTTGGCGCGCCTCACGCAGCCCAAGCTGAGGATCCGGCGCGCTCTTTTGCCTCTTTTTGGGCTGGACTCGAGCGGCCAAGTTGGCGAGCGGCGAGCGCCAATTGAAATCGAACGTCGTGTGCTCGTCTGCAGGCGAGCAAGGCGGCCAAAAGGGCGGCTCCTCAGCTCTGGCAAGCGAGGGAGCCAAAAGAGCAGCGGCGGGGAATCAGTTGAAAGGCGGCGGACTAGCTGGAATAAGAGAAGCAGAAGAGAAGCAGAAGAGCAGCAGAAAAGCAGCAGAGGAGCCAAGCGGCTTAGAGACGAGCTGAGAGTGGCCGCAACTCTGGCCACTTGTTGTGTGAATGACATTTGTCCGCCGGCTCTGCTCTGCTCTTTTTGGCTCTTTTGGGCCGCTGCAAAGGGCCGTTTGCGTTGCTCTTTTCGATAATAATAATCGAACAAGTGCGTGCCGCCAATCTCCCGGCCGGCTGGCCGACCCTTAGCCTTCTCGCTTGGAAGCCGCGCTCTCGAATCTTTCCACCTTGGCCGCCAAAAAGTGTCCACCGGCCGCCAAACAGCCACCAGCAACTAGCAACTAGCTTCGAGCAACTAGCTCTAAACTGGCCGCTCGTCGCTTGTCGCGCTCGTCTAATTCTGCATTCTGCATTCTCCAGCCTCGTCCACTTCGACCGCAGACTGTCCCCGGAGACAGTCCGCGTGAGTAGACTGTCTTGAGCTCACTGCAAACTCGAGACTGGCCGCCGATTAACAAGGCGCAATGGGCGGCGGAATGCGCGCCCCACTGCTCAGCTCAGTGCCATAATGCGACCACCATTGGCCACCATTGGCCAGTCTGCATGATGCCAGCCTACATGATGGCTGCTCTTCTGTGCGCGATGGTCTCTTCTCCGCCAACAAGCTCCAACAGCCAGTCCTTAGTCCCAACCTAAGCTCGAGTGGAGCCGGCTGGAATCTGCGCGCCCAACTCGGACGTGCTGGCTCATCACTCGCGGCTCTTTATCCAATCAAACTGGCCATCATCTCTCTCTGGCCCCGAAGACGAGCTCCACTCCAGTCCAAAATCCGGCTCTTAAGTTTGGATTGGCACTGGCCCATTGCGCAATATTGGCTCTCCGCCTCGAAGGCCGCAGAAAAATCTCCACTCCTTAGCTCTTCAAATGCTGCAGACGGTCGCTTCTCGCTTTCCGGCCCATTGGAGCTGGCCGCTTCCACTTGACGCCGGACCTTAGCCCATTGCTTGGGCACGTTACGAGGGGCGCCCTCCACACAAGAATGCACTCCACTGGGCGCCCTCCATCCTTTGGGCCTTTGGGGCACCCACGCGGCCCAACCTAAGCTGCAATAGGCTGCAATAGATTGCAATATGCTGCAATAGACTGCATTAGACTGCAATAGATTGCACACTGCTGCTTCTGCTTGGGTCCGACTGGCCAAATGTTCGCCCGCTCGCATAAATCAGCCGCCGAATCCGCTTCTCGGCCAGCCAACTGGCTCCAGTGGGCCGCTCTCACCCCTTTTGGCCCGTCGGAAGCGCCGGACTGTCTGCGGCCGAGCAGCAGACGAGAACTCAACTCGCTCGATCCTGCTGAATGGGCGAGGAAAAGAGAAGGAAAGGAAGAGGAAATTTGCCCATTTCTTCGCTTCTTTTGCGCCTCTTTTGCCATATTTCTGCATGAAACAGAGCAAAAGCTCGAGCAGTTTGCCGCCGCCGCAAACTGAGTGCAAAAGGCGCCCAAGTGGCCCAAGTGACTGATGAACTAACTGACACAAACACTAACTGATGGCTCAATCCAACGCCCATTCAACAAGTCCATAAGCACACACGAATGGCAGACAAATATTGCAATTGGATTCCCGTGCAATTTCCGCCTTTCTTTCTCCTCTTTCTCTCACACTTCAAGCGAGAGGAAGAGAGAGAGAAACAAAGGCCAATGCCGAGCTGAGGCGGCCCGTTTCTTCCGCTGCTCTTTTGCCGCTCGATTCGATCGGCGTCAAATTCCGATCGTCAATTGGCTCTTCCGAATTGTGTGCTTTTCTGCTCGCTGGAACTTGTCTTTCTTTCATTGCATCGAATTGTGGGCCTAATTCTAAGCCTAATTCTGCGCCCAATTCCACTCACAGTTGCTGCCCAACAATTCACCAATTCACCAAGTCGCCAATTCGTTCAAGCCATTCAGCAACGCCCAACCGGAAGGAACAGGGCGCAAAAGTGTTCAAGTGGCGCCCAATTGATGCTGCGAAGGGCGACGAGCGAATCACAGACACTCGATGCAACAGACAGTTGCATTAGAGACTGTGGTGTGCAGAATTGGAGGGGCAAAATGGGGGGAGAAAAAGGGCGAAACAATGGCGCAAAAGAGCGCCAATTGAAAGCTCTTCTTCTTTTTCACCCTTAGCTCCATTCCACTGGAATTCCAGTCCAGCAATGCACTTCATTCAATCCAAAGGCTCAAACTGCCATTCGATTGGACTGCTTTTTCGCGGCCGCACTTCTTCTGCGCCAATTTCCGCGTTTGGTGGCCAGAAAAGGACGCAAAGTGGCTCTTTTTTGCAGAAGAAACGAGCAGAAACACTGCAAAAAACACCCCAAAGACACACCCTTTCAACTCGAAATCAACTCCAAAGACTGGCACGAGCTCGCCGGATGGCCAGCGAGCAACAAGGGCGCAGTTTCAGAGCAGCATTGGCACGAAAAAAGGCAACAAAGTGCAGCCAATGACAAGCTGACTGTGCATTATGCTAATTCCACTCACAACAACTACATCCAATGAATTGAATTCCAATTCGCCGGCCAGTTTTTTTTGCAAAATGTATCGAGTTTCGTCTGCTCTTTGGCGGCCGAGCTACACCTAAGCGCTGATACACCTAAGCACTGATATACCTAAGCACTGATATACCTAAGCATTGGTGCACCTGAGCACTGGTGCACCTGAGCATTGGCGCCCACCAATGCGGACCTTTTCACTCGAGAAGGAGGAACTGGAGCTGGACGACTGTGCAGGGAAAGTGGACGCATTTTCGCCAAACTTTTGCCAAATTTCCGCCAAACTTTTGCCAGATTTTCGTCAAACTTTTGCCAGATTTTCTCCTCGAGCTTCTCTTCACGCGCTCATCTGCTGCCAGCAAAGCTCTGCTCTGATGCACAGCTTTGGCGAGCAACAAAAGAGCCTGCCAGAGAACTGGTTGCACGAGCGAGCGAGCTGCTTTCTACGAAGGACTAGAATGCGCCGCTTTCGCACCTTTTGCCTCTTTTGCACCTTTTCCGCCGCCGCAAACTGGCTGGCCACAGTCGAGCTCTGGCCAGACACGCGCGGCAGTTGAGCCACTGCAGTGCAACCAGTGCAAAGGGCAGCCAAAGAGCTGCCGAAGAGCCAAAGAACTGGTGAAGAGCTGAAACTGCTTTGAGCTAATCCTGATGGTTTGCGAGCGCGAGTTGAAGTCTGTTGTGCGTGTGTGGCAACTGTTTGCGGTTTGAAACAGCGCAGGACTGTTCCTAACGGTCGAGGAGCTGAAAAAGAACATTGCCGAAGACTTGGACTCTGGCAACAAGTGGCAATCAGGCCACGCCGTTGCGCCATTGGCTCCTCTGCGCCACTTTAGTTGCTGCAGAGGAGCACGCGCAACAAGCACAACACAAGCACCTGTGAAATGCAAACAGACAGACATTGAGAAGTCTCGTGGAAGCTTAGCTCTTCTGCTTCGGCTTCTGCTTCTGAGCCAGTCTCTGTGTGTGGGCGCTTGTTGTGGGTTCAAAACTGTCACAATGGTCTCGCAGCTAAGCCTTGGCAGTGGAGACACAGTTGCAACAGCAGCTAAGCAGTTGCGACAAGTTCCACTCTTTCGGCCACTTTTTGCCCCAAATTTCTCTGCCATTTTCGCTGCCATTTGGCTGATGCAAATTGCGGCTCAACAGGCTCAATTGATTGCCAAAGTTGCGCCAAACAATTCTTCTTCTTGCGTCTTTGTGCTTTTGCCTCTGTGGTGAGACAGTTTCGAGTGCAGTTTTGGCACCTTTTCTGTTTGCTGCTTTTGCCTCTCTGGTAAATGTCTGATTAAAACACACTAGATGCTAGCTACTAGATGCTAGCACAAAGTCCAAAAGGTTGATTGCAGCGAGTTGCCTCCAAAGATTAGCAGCGGAATGAGAAGCAGAAGTTTTGCACCGAAAGTTTGCGTAACTCTTTTAGAACTCTCCAAAAAACGTCACTCGTTATTGAACTTGTTGTGATTGAAGAGGCAGAAATGATGCGCTTTTTATTATCTCAAATGGAACGCTCACTCGTCGCTTCAGGAAGCTCATTTGGCCAAGCTCGCACACAAAAGGCCAGCTTATAAATAGCCCTAAGGGTCGGCCAACTTCTCGTCAGTTGAGCGAGCAAAGTGCAGCCTCGAAGAAGCCTCAAACTCAAACACTGCTTGACACAAAAGCAGAGCAACCAGTTCGCCACTTCCGCCCACTTTTGGCGGCCGAGCTTTTGGCTTTTGGCTTTTGGCTTTTGGCTCAAGCTCAAGCTCAAGCTCAAGCTCAAGCTCAAGCTCAGCTCGCCGAGGCTCTCAACTTGCCGCTGGTCAAGGGCGACACTTGTGGCCAGTTTGGGCGAGCTAATCGTGATCGTCTAACTGAAGCTCGAGAGTCAAGCACGTGAGCGAAACACGAGCGACTGAGGCTGGTGGGAAAATAGCCAAGAAATAGTCTAAATAGTGGGGTCTAAAAGTAATAGTCTAAAATAGGAAAATAACCAAAATAAGAAAATAGCAGCTTCGTTTAGGATATTAAAGAATTAGCTCAGAGGAAATAAAACACACTCAAAATGCTCTTCAAGATCCACTACTTCAGCTTTAACGCCGGCCTCAGCGGTGTACTAGTGTGAGTAACTGTCTCTCTTTGAGTTTTGGAAAGTCTGATCCCGAAAGGGGGCGTGTCAACCCATGAGCCACGCCCCTTTTCGGGTTTTACCCAAATTTTTCGCATTCTGAAGTGCTTTGAATTAGCCGCGATTTGGAAACAAATGGCGGCAAATTTGGAAACAAAAATCAAAACAGAGAGCAACTAACTGAGCAAACTGTTGAACTTTCAATGATAAAAATAACACCAAACGCAGACTCATCACTGTGTTTCTGCGCAAATACAGCGACGCCTCAAGCACAGAGGTGGGCACCCTTCTGATGGTGTTGCCCTTCATTGCAGTCTTCACGAAGCCCTTCTTCTGCGCCCTGGCCGACAGACACAGACGCTACCGGCTCTACTTCATCCTGGCCCTCCTCTTCACCCTAATCGGTTTCGGCTCCTACACCTTTTTGCCCTTCTTTCCCCAGTTCATAGGCCAGCACGGCCGCCTGGCCTGGTATCTGCTGGTGGTGGCCACAGTGGTCGGCTACATTGCCTACGGAGTGGTCTGGTCTCTGGGCGACGCTTATGCGGCAAACGTATCCCATCGGACTGGCGAATCCTTCGGGCTCATTCGCCTGTGGGGCACCATTGGATGGGGCGTGGCGGGCGCTCTGGTGGGCGCCCTGTCGCCCTACTTGCAGCTGCCCGAAATGGTGCTCGGCTTCCTCATCTTCATCTTCAGCCACATCTTCGAGATTCTCCTCCTCATCTGGTGGCCCAACGGCTCAGACTTCGAAATGGGCGACCAGCCAGCTTGCGAGCATACTAACATTCCGCCGCCACGCCCGCCCACTACAAAGGTGGGCGTGGCCGACTGTCCGCATCCGAAATTTGCTGAGCCGCAGCTTGTGTGCGGGGCCGGCGAGGCCACGCTGACGGAGAAGCCGCCGCTCGAGGCGCCAAGCCAGACGCACGGGCAAGTGACGCACGGGCAAGTGTTGCACGAGCCGCCGCACTTCAAGCTTGGGGCCAAGCAGCTGGAGGAGGCGCACAGGGCAGAGAGCGAGCGGCTCGAGCTTGAGAGGCGCCAAGTTGGCCAACTGCAGATGACAATCTTCAAACTGGTGGCAAGGAAACACAAGTCGCTGCTGAAGTATCTGATCATCTTCGTGGCCTTGGGCGCAGTCTACAACATCCACTGGTCCTACTTCTTCCTCCACCTCGACCAGTTGGCCGCCGAGGGAAAGGGGGCCGACTTCTCCACTCTGGTGGGCATGTGTCTGGTTGCGCAGGCGGTGGGCGAGACCTTTTGTTTCGCCATCGCGCCCTGGGTGGTCTCCAAGCTTGGCCGCGACGGAGCCATCTCGCTGAACGCAATGGCCTACGCAGTGCGCTACTACGGCAACGGTCTTGGCATTCCGCTTGTGTCGCCCTACGTGGCCGTGCTCACCGAGAGTCTGCAGGGCATCAACTATGGCATCTTCTACTATCTGATCACCGACACTGCCCTCCACTTTGCCCTCCTGGTGGACGACGTGATTCCCGAACTGCAAGCGAGTGGCCAGCTGCCCAAGGGCGCCAATCTCGAGCTGGTGCGCACCTCCCTGAGAGCAACCATGCAGGGCGTGTTCAGTGGCGCCTTCGACGGTTTGGGCTTCGGGCTGGGCTCGCTGATCGCCGGCCTGGTGCTCGAGCGGCACAGTTACGAGCAACTCTGGTGCTACACTGCCACTGGCGCAGTGCTTCTGTTTGTGTTGCACGCTTTGTACGAGTGTACGAACAGACTTGTACGACGCAAACACAACCACTCGTACGAACGACGCCTCAAAGCTCTCCAGTGCAGCCAAACAGCCAAGACAGTCGTCTCCCCTTAGGACTAGTATTTGGCTATATTATTTTCCTTTATCATTTAGGCTTAACCCCTTTGGCTTTATTATTTGGCTTTATCGTACTAGCTTGCCGCTAGCTCGCCAATTGTCAGTGAGAGACTGCCAGCTGGGCACTCCGGCTGGGCGCCCGAGTGGAGCTTGTTGAGAAGAGTCTGTGGTCTATAGTTTAGGAGTAACTCAATTGGTTTGCTTGGATTGCAGAGACTTTTTACTGGAAATTGTTCAGAAATTGTTGCAAATTGCCAACAACAATTTCAATTCACATGCAAACAATTTCAATGCAAACAATTTCGGGATTGCAAATGATCGAAAATGGAAGCAAATGAAATAAACAGCTGCGAAC
>Ga0268247_10000408_pt1 | contig 14769 bp, 16 predicted proteins | sample AgamicOrMae_FD_200245 | JGI IMG/M metagenome (GOLD analysis project Ga0268247, IMG submission 200245) | Agave microbial communities from Guanajuato, Mexico - Or.Ma.e (v2) (version 2) | ecosystem: Host-associated > Plants > Phyllosphere > Phylloplane/Leaf | place: Guanajuato, Mexico | collected...
CTGTCGCCTCGATACCGAGGAGGATGAAACAGTCGAGATCGTAGCGTTTCTACTGTTGTGAGTAGCGGCAGAAGTGAAGAGAGGAGAGGTGTTCGATGCACCTAGGTGCGCCCTAGGCTGCACAACAGTTGCTTCCTCTGGTACCTGTGCCGAAGAATTACTGAAGTTGAGGTTTGGATCGTTAGTAGTTTCGTTAGCGGATAGGGTGCTGAAGGAGGGTGAATCAATTTCTCCACTTTGATTGGTTGCGGGTGCGTTAGGATCTTCTGGTTGCATAGTAAGATTGATGACCAGGCAAGACCCCCTGGTTGGTGCTGGAGTTCGTCTATGCTCAAGGTTACTTGGGTCGATCTTCGTCCCTGGTAGGTGTTGGTTTGATCTGGAATGTTAGTTGATTGTTGGTGCAGTTCGAATACGAGTTTGCATGTCTCGAATGCCTCCTCATCATGTTTGGACGGGACAAAGACTCTGTAGGTGTAAGTACGCTTGGTGAACCCCACAACAAATCCTGGTTCAGTTCTAGCATCGAACTTCCTCAGGTGCTTTCAATCTGCGAGAACATTTCTTTTTCGGGTTTCTAGTTCGTATAGTGTGGAAGGCACACTACTGTTTGGTAGTCCGGTCAGGGTGACAAACCGCCTTTAGTCGTTTTGAAATAGGCATATCTCGCGTGTTTCGAAGAATAAAAATATCAAATTTGTGCAACTTGTGACACAGGGCTTGAGATTTTATATGCACACACACTCTATATGCCAGTCCACTTGTGGCAGCAGCAGTCTTACTCTTCTCTCGAGGCTTGAGATCGCTCGCGCGCAGATCGACTCGTCAAGCTCGCACGCGACTTCGAGAATCCTCTCTCTCAGTTCGTCGTTCCTGGGGTCGAAGTCCCCGGAAAAGAGGGTAAGTTCCCAGAGAAAGGGGTTGAAGTCCCCGGAAAAGAGGGTAAGTCCCCAGAGAAGGGGGTTGAAGTCCCCAGAAAAGAGGGTAAGTCCCCAGAAAGGTGCGCAGGAGACAGGGATCACGGGAATTGGGGTTCTTCTTGTAAATTCTATCTTTAACCCCCACAAGAGATAGTCGCCGGTCGAAAGGTCCGGACTGTATGGTGGCCAGCTGGGGCCGCAGCCGGATCTCTCTGGGAAACCCTCTGCAGTTATCCGATCTCGGAAGTGAGATTTGAGCAAACTGAGATTCTCTGCAGTGCGATCTGGGGGCGTCCCGTCCTGCTGCCAGTGGAAATTCCGCAGCAAACCTCGAGATCTAGTCTGCACCATTGCCTCAGTAAGGATTCGATTGTAACTTTGCGAGTTTATCGCTTCCTTTCCGTTCAAAATCATTGGGCCAATTAAGCCGCGAGCGCAAATGCCAGCCTAGACCGTGACCCTCTGCGGATGATGAGGCTTGAAAATAGCGACAGGAGGGTTCTCACTCCCCCAAATGCGATAATTTTGGCGGCTTACTTACCCACCCACCAAAAAATGGGCTTTATCGGTGAAGATTATCGCAATTAGGTCCAACTGTTTGCTGTCAATCAGCCCACAGACACGATTGGCAAGCTCGTATCATTCCGTACTGTTGTCAATTGTTAAAGGCTGGCCATTTGAATTTTGTAGAGATGCAGATCCAAGTCTTTCCTGAGTTTGAGCCTCGCACTCTCCTCAGAGATGTTCAGCTCTTGGCCGAGTTTATGGACTTATGTCGTGGGGTCTTGCTCGAGGACCTCTTCGGCGGCATCCAGGACTTCTGGCGTCCTCACACGTCTCTGGCTCGTTTTCAACGAATCTTTGTCCTCGTTCACGCTCCCTGTCCGATCGAATCTCTTCGCGAGCAGTTCTACCGTCGCTCCTGAGTGAACAGGTTCACCATTCTTCTGAGATCGCCATTTTTTTCGCGCTCCCTCGACTGATTCGCCCGATCTCATATAAGAATTATACAAAAAGTTCCTTTCCTTTTGAAATAAAATCTCCATATTCGGGTTTTGGGTTAGGGACCTGTGGCTCCTGAATATTCAAAAAAACGGGTCGAAAAAGCATCAAATTTCCATAATATAGCACAGAATTTATCAAGAGATACACTCGCCCATAGACATCGCGTAGAAATGCCAGACACGCTAGCGCCAGCGCGGACAGACGGGCAGCGTGCGATTTGTATTGCGGTATACGCACACAGCGTTCTAAGACGCAGGTGCACACCGTTGAAAATTTGCACAGAGTTATAAAGGATAGTTTCTGCAATGTTCGAGAACGAAAATGACTAGAGGCGTTTTGTCAGCCTGTATTTCGTATTTAGACAGCCGTCTTTATCGCCTTGTCACCTTGACGGTGTTGCCCAGGCCGGACGCCAGCATCATCGTACCAGCCATTTGAGAGGTCGACTGGACTTCCTGCTCAAGCGTGCCGTTCTGTACCGTGTTGTGCTGTGTATGCGGCCAAGGTCTCTGCCCAATGTGCTCTAGGACCAGAATCAGCTGAATTTTCCTATCGATGAACTCAGATCCCTGGTCTGTGTGGATCGTCCGAATCCGTTCGCCTATCCCTAGTTCAAAGTCAGTACAGAGTTGCTTCACAGCTAGATTAACATGAGCCTCGTCTCGATAAGCAATGCACTCAACAGTGAGTCTTACACTCGTCCTTGCATAGCATGAAATACTTGTTGCCCTGATGTGTTTCCGTATGCGGACCAGAGAGGTCCATGAATACTCGTCGTCCTGTTGTTGTCGCGCGTCGGTTTGTGCTTGGATGGCTGCTGAGTCTTGCTTCCCCTCGAGGGCGGTCAACGCAGTTGAAGTCATTGTCGTTCGCAGCTGGACTGATATCAATATCCTGATCCTTGAGGAGCTTCTTAATCCTCTCTACGCTCGCGTGCCCTAGGGTGTAATGCCACTCCTCCAGAGTCCTCTTCTCTTGGCAGTGGAACGCTGCGGGTTGCCCTGCTGCTTCAGCTTGCATGTTCATGAGATGGAGGTTGTTGTTTAGTCTGACATTTTGAGCAACTATCAGATTGTCTTTCACGAAGTCAACTCCTTGGATGTTGAAGTTCACATTGACGCCTCTAGAGGGCAGCTTAGCTGGATTCCAGCTGTCAACTCGTTTTTTAGCCATTTCAATTCGAAAGTAATTGGTGATTTCGAATGAGGACTAATCCTATCGTGCTATTCTCTCGATCGAAGCTACAAAATGGACTCCACTTTGAAGAGGTGTGAAGCTCTGGTCTTGAAAGCTCTTGGTCTTGTGGCCTCCTGGTCGGGATTCGGCAATAAACCTATACAGAGGATTCTTTATGATGAGTTTAAGCTCTTCTGCCATCTTAGATTTCCATTCAGCAGGATGGCAAACGATGATCATCACCCAGTAGAATGGTGGAAGTCGAAAGGTTCTGATGCTGATGTCCTGAGATCAGTTGTACAACGATTGTCGCATCGACGGCCATCATCCGCCGGTATCGAGCACATCTTTTCAATCATGAAATTGGCTCAAGGCGAAGAGTAAAGAATGTACCTAAACTTAAAGAGGCCAACCATCGAGGCAGACGCGAGGTGATCAAGATGGCGTTGGAGCTGAAGGGTCTCTGAGGCATTCTTAAAGGGGTGGATATTGAGAAAAGAAAGAACTTTGTAGCACGATCGATGATACTCGAGAGTCTGGATAAGGCTCACCGGGACAAAGTGAGAGGCATAAAGAGTGCGGGCCAGATGATGGCTCGCCTACAGCCTATTTATGCTAACGACAGTGACTCAAATGTCTATAAGCTCCTCATTGAATACTAGCTACGAAGTATGACCTGAAGATTCGAAAAATTGGGTCCTTGCATTGGAAAGAGATGCGCATAGAAAGTTAGATGCGCACACAAAGCTAGATTAGTGCTTCGGGGTTTTTAACAGAAAGAGGGCTTCGACTTCTATCAGGCATTTGCGCCTGTAGCCAGAATAGAAACAATAAGGCTACCTATAGCCTCGGCAGCCGCAGGAGACTGGCGCATGACTCGGTTTGATATCTCGACGGCTTTTCTGAACTGGAAGGTTGAGGAAGACGTTTATATAAACTGCCGGATGGTCCCGAGATTCCGAACGCGAGATGCTTGAAACTTAAACGAGCTCTCTCTGGACTGAAAAACCTCCGAGCGCCCGGAATTCAACTTTTGATTGCGGGATAAGAAGCATGAGGTTTCATCAGACATATTCTTGCTCGTGTGTATACTTGAATGCGGATTAAAAGATATACTTGGTGCTCTATGTCAATGATCCGATTGTTTTTGGCAAAGATGCAGACAGTTGCGGAAGAATTATCGATAAGATCGATCAACACTTCAAGTTCAGGGTGCTTGATGGGCCACTATCCCTTGGCATTGGAATTCAACGAGACGACGGTATTCAATGAGCCAGCAGAGATACATTAGAGACATTTTATCACGGTTCAGGCTGACAAAGGCAAAAGAGATTACATGTCCGCCTGTGAATGTGGCCAGAACAGGTCTTCTATGATAATTTTCTGCTCCTCCCGACGAACCAGACCCCATATATGCTGCGGGCAGGAGGAAACCTCGAACGAGGTCTTTTCCCACAGTGTCTGCACGTAGCTTGTCTTTGTCGGGCCTTATCGCCTGTTTGTGAAGAGTTTAGGAGCCTCATACCCAAGGTTCAATGTTCTCATGACGAGCTTTATGAATCTCCTAGCTCGCTTGCCACGACGAGTAGCCTTGTTCGAGCGAATTGCCGGCTACAAACTGATCAGCTCCCTGGTTGCCACGCGTTGGGCCACGTGGATAACATTTTGTGTATTCATTCGTCAGAACCTTGAAAAGGGATTGGGGGCCTTGCAGCAAGCATATTAGATGACGATTGTTCCTCGAAACGTCATTTGATGAGATGGCTTAATGAAGGCAGAGTCTCTGACGAACTACTAGGGATGCCACGGAGGTAAACATCGTGCTGAAGACACCAGCGAGGATTACCCATTCAATTTTGGCAGAGGCCTGAAATTAGAGCATTTTTGAGCACAGAACCGACTACCTAAAGAGGCAAGCATGCCTTTATAGGGCCCTTTATAGGGGCCATATATGAAATGAAAGAGATCACGCCACAGTCAGCAGGCAACAAGCAGAGTCTAGTAAGGTACACTGGCTACACCTGCAGGAATATAATGTAGTTGACAAAGGAGGCCAAAAGAGAAGGATGACAATGCAGCGATACGATGGGCAAAGTATTGGAGAGCGTGATAGAGAACCGGAAACAAGGGTATGCGAAATGAAGAGAATCTACTAAGAAAAGTATGGATGACTGAACGGGAGTTGCTGACTTTTCGAGGGATTCCACTTCAGACACGATCGCTCACTAGACTCGGCAGCCAATTTTAATGGAAAAGAGAGACGCCGAGCGGCAGGGCCAAACTCCTCCGTAACCTGATAAGCCGCGATAGAAAATCTGGCTCGCCACCATTTCACCAATAAGAAAGAAATAATACGAATGGACGGACCAAATGCCGACGAGTCGAAGAGAAGCTCAGACCGCGCTGGGATTCCTCAACTACTACTTAAGGTTCATAGGAAAATTTTCGGCCAAGGCAGCAGAGAACAGAGAGGCCATCGAAAAAGAACCGTTTGCCCGGACAACCGGCTGCCAGAATACAACTGCCCAACTACTCGAGGAAATCAGGCACGCGGAATGTCAGCAATTGCCCAGCTCCTTCACACCCAAGATAGTAGAAATCGGCACCTTACCCGAATCCATAGAGGTATGCTGCCCATCGAAGGAGGGTGAGCTAATCATGAGAATCAGCGCCATCTTAGAAGCCAGCTAGTTGAACTGCACCGAAAAGGAAAATCAACTAATGGCGCTGGTGAAAGCCTCCGATAAATTCGGACCCATACCAAGAGGGCCGATGGCGGTAAGAACCACATGCCACCCATTAGGAAGGCTCCTGGGCCTCAGAGCGGAACCAGAGAGAGCCACTCGAATCTTACTACGAGTACCGCCGGAGAGCGGTACGAGTACGGTCGAGCTGGAAACGGGGATCGAAACTAAGCTCGGTCAACTCGAGTTCAACCAGACGGAATATTCTACGTCGAAGGTGCATGCTGTGGAAATTACACCGACACCAGTAGTAGAGCGTGGGCTGTCGTAGCAGAAAGGAGCCCTGGGCTGGAAACAACGGGTCACCTGCCAGAGGCCTCCACCCAGGAGGCCGAGATAGAGGCAGCAATACAGGCCTGCCAAATAGCAAGAGAGGCACAGCTGTCCCGAATAGCTATTCTCACTGATAGCAAGTATGTCGTCAGCGCCATGGAGAAATGATTGACCGTGTAGGAGAACAGTGGGTGTCGTGACTCCAAGAGAGAGGAAGTAGAGAGAAAGGAAGCCTATGAGGGGTTGATAGAAGCGAAGGAAGGACGGGAGGTGAGACTTATTCACGTGAAAGGGTGCCAGGGGCACCGATCTAACGAGCAGGCGGACCGGGCCGCGAAGCAAGAGTTGCGACGAAACTTGGTGAGGTGTAGTGCCGTGGGAATCGCCGCAGAGACTGCGCAAGAGGGTGGTGAGAAACTGAGGAAAGCAATCGAGGTCGTGCAACGAGGAGAAAGCCCTAAGAGATATATGGTCAGAGAGGGCAAGCCGTGGTACGACAGCGGAAAAGCGCTCTTGCTGTGGGTAGGTGGTGGTCAGGAGGAATTTCCGCGACAACTGGTGCACCAAGACCCGACATACGGAGCCCATCAAGGCGAACGGGACACGCAGGAAACTCACGCACTACTACTGGGAAGGAATGTACAACGATATAGGGACGTATTTCTTCGGGAAAGTCCGCAAAAGGGTAGTGTTGAGCGAGGATCACAAGAGAAAGCGTTTGGAGAAAGTAGAAGAGTGGCTCACTCGTACCCTTGGCTGGCAGAAAGTCATATTTACAGACGAAAGACACTTCAAGTGCGATGGGACAGATAGTTGGTGCAGTTGGATAGAGGAAGGAAAGCCGATTGTCCGAAATTGAAGGCAGCAAGGGGAACCTTCCCTGCAAATCCGGGGGGCTCTCCTCCCGAATTCACTCTTTGTTTTCCTTCCGCTACCAGAACGCGGAGATTCAGCTTTTTTCATAGAGTTCATCGAGTCTGATGTGCTGCCGAGCATCCGGGCAATTTTCGGGGAGGATTTCCTGCTTCAGTAGAACTCTATTCACTCCAAAAGAATTGTCGAAGAACTGGGTGTAAAATTTCTTTCATGGCCTGCTCGCTCTCCAGACCTCAATATATTAGCAAACTGCTGGTCCCTTATATATAGTCTCGTTTACGATGGGTGACAGCTCGCGAATGAGCAAGAACATGGGGCCGCGATTGATCGAGCAGTTACCGAGATCAACATAAATCGAGGGGAGTACCTAGAAACTTTGTTTGATTTGATTCCAAGACGCCTGATTGGACGCGTCTAGTTGGAAGGTGCTCTCACTCATCACTAAGACGAATGATTCGAAATTCAAAACCTTTTTCGCAATCTGAGCTGGAAAAGTTGTCTGGTCAAATGAATTTGTCGCTCGTTTGCGGGCGACATTTCTGCTTCCAGTTAAATTTCTTTCTGATTCGAAGAAAATTCATTTTTTCGCGACTCTTTAGTGGAGAAAACGCCGGATGATCTTGGTAATATAAATTCTGAGACAAAACATCGTAACAGGATAGAATATTTGGACAGTCATTTTACTTTGACGGGAACTGTATAACGATGGTCGACGCTTTCTCTCGATACGGACTTGCAGCGGCGGTAGAAAACGCAAAGACGGATGCCATTCTCGATTTCGTGCACGAGAAATTATTGCACCATCACGGACCGCCAATGCACTTCGCCAGCAACAACGGATCTCAGTTCAAGTCGGATAAGTTTCAGGAACTCGTCAAACGCCTGCAGATCAAACACTCGACGACCTGCGAATTCAATCCTCAAGCAAATGGAATGTACGAGTGGTTCAATGGCTCACTGGTCACGATAAAAAGAAGACCTCGTCCGAAAATGCCAGGACAGCTGGGATCTGTTGCTCCCTTGGGCCCTGTTGGCCTACCACCTCTTAGAAAATAGAACCACGAGCTTCAGGCCAAATAGTCTGTATGCCGTACTATTTGGCACTCAAGCCAGGTCACCGCTAAATTTGCAGGAAAGAAGATAGGAAGTGCACGAAGGAGGGCACAAGGGAGTCCATAACGCCGCCAGGAGTAGCATGGAAGCAGTCATGAAAAAGATGGAGGATCAGTTCCATCAAGACAAATTGCCCATCAGCCTTCAACCCATGGGCTTGGTCCTGACCAGGGTGCGCAACCTGTCCAGGACGGCATCACGTAAGCTGTGGCCAAAATGAAGTGGACCACCCTGCCTGGTTGGATTACCAGAGCAGGAAGGTAGGTTCATGGAGACTGAGATGCTCAATTTCGAGCTGCTGAAATGTCGCCGAGTCCCGTTCAAGGACATCAGACACAATCTGGGCCCGATAGAACCGATGGGGAGCGGCCAATTGCCAGGCAGGGCGCGCATGGGACAAAGGCTGGCGCGGAGAGGGGGTGGCTGTCAGTAACGAGGCTCGCTAGATCGTAAGGGCGATGGAAGGGGGATGACGGTGGGGAAACGCCAAGACGTTTCCCGCGCAAACAGCGTGAAGGCAAGAAGCGGGCAAAATGCGCGGCCACGCGGGCAGCATCCAGACGAGACGCGAGGGCAGAACGAGCACGATTCAAACAGCGAAATGCATGTCCACAAGTTTCAGCACGTTAAGCATCGATAGTATTGAGCAAAAAGAATAATGTGCCAACAAACATCGCAGGGATTACAGAGAGGGAGAGAGTGGATACCGCTGGGACATGACGATACGGCAAGCCTCCGGCACCAAGCACGGAGGCAGCCGATAGAATTCCGTAGAAACGCAGGTCGTTTCACCGCACGGACAACAAGGGACATCGCACAGATTTGGAACATGCCTTCAGGACATCAACCCCCAGGCAGAGAGCATCCCCTCTAACCCGACAAGCAAAGAATTTGTCGATGGAATACCCAGGGCGAGCTACGATCTTTCCCTTTGCTTCCACGGAGTGCTCGAAGGTCACCAGATGCCGGCAATGGGGCAGAATCAATATCGAGGCGCGATCTTCAGGCTAGTTCAGTGCATAGATGTAGTGGTCACCATAAGGACCGCCAGACACGCTATATGAAGAATGCCCTCAACAAGCTTGGCGTGGCCAAATCGAACCCAGCGAAAACACCCATGACCCTCGATCACACGAGAAAAGACGCTAGTATATTTGGTGAAATCACACTGTACAGACATGCGATAGGGTGCCTGATGTACGCCGCAATCACCACAAAGGTAGATATAATATATGCTGTCATTCGGTTGAGTCTTGAGCTGACCAACCCCTCGAATAAGGACTGGACTGCGGTCAAAAGAACCTCTCTTCGATACCTCTGCTGCAGAGAACACTTCTGCATCGCATACGATAGTGAGATTAGCAATAAGCTGGAGTTATATTGCGACGACAACTTCGCCGGGGGTGAGAATTATAAATCGACCACAAGTTGTGTAGGACTTCCCGCTTAAGGTCCAACTTATTGGACAAGTAAGAGACAGAAAATAATCTGTCTTTCCCCCACAGAGGCCGAGTTGGATGCCATCTGTACAGCTGCAAAGACTGCCACTTGGCTCCGAGGTCTGGTGAATGAACTTGGTCTTCATAACAATGAACCAACAGTCATTTGGTCAGACAATGAAGCGGCTATGAGGATCGTCGAAGATGAACGGGCACAACATGGTACCCCCTACATCACCATAAGAGCCGCTCATCCGAGAAGTCAGATTCAGTCCAACCAACTAGCAGTTCAGTACGTGATTGGTGAGAATCGAAATGCTGTTTTATTGACCAAGCCCCTACCAAAAGATATCGTTGCCAACAGCAGAAATCGCCTGATGAGCACCGTCGTCTTGTGCTTCCTCAGTCTTTGTCCAACAGGCATGATCGCCGACCCCATTTTCGACAGGTCAAACTTCGCTGTTCTGAGACAGTCAGATAAGAGAGCATTGGAGACCCCGGCATAATTCACTATAAGGATAACCATTCGTAACCCATGCCATGAGTTCAAACCAGGATCCATTCCAGAAAGTATCCAAACTAACTGCCATGTGACACAGACACAAGAGGTCACTCGAAGAGTCTTTGAACTAGAAGCGGCAATCAATCGTTCAATCCGGAGGAGGCAATTGGCTCTGTTAGCAGCAGTCCTACCCGCTGCCAAGTTCTTGATTGGAATCTGGACAAACGTCTACGTCGCGTTTCCTTGCTGTGCCATTCAAACCAAGAACACGAGCAACATAACTCGAAGCCCCAGTCCTCATCTCTGGAAAAGCGAATGAAAACGTCTACAAAGTCCAAGATAGTCGGGGGTATCGGCTTAATGAACAAAGAAATGGTGGATCAGAGGGAAAAACGAGCGAGTAATATTGACGAGGCAGTCTCAGCATTGATAGTAATAGAGTCAATTTACAAAGCCGGTCAGAGACTACAATCTCTGATTAATAAGGCAGAAGACACCCTGGTTGACACTCATTCACCTGCCAAGCTCTCTGAGAAAAACTTTCATTCTCATTGTGATGAGTGCAGACGGGAACTGCTTCTGGTTGATCATAGAGATACAAAATCTCCCAGTGTGAATGTTGCATCCGAAGGTAACGTGTCAACGAAAATGAACCATGGAGGGCAGGATATGCCACAGCAATGGTCACAACTGATCCTTGAGCTATCTTTCCTGGGGATGAAACAAGCCGAAGACTCTACTGTCCCAGAGATAGACCCCTTTTCTCATTGGGGAAAGTCAAATGGGCAGGAAAAGTACCTTACTTTTGAAGGCCTAGATTTGCCCAGTAAAATGAGACATCGGATTTCCTCATAGACGTAGTCGACAATCGCTCAGGACTCGTTATCCAGCAGTGTACAAGTTCACACTATACAGGGACAAAAGAGTCAACGATTGGGGGTGGATGATTTAAAAGAATATAAACAAGTTACAGTAATTAAGTGGATTAGAAATAATAACATGGTTTACTGCTATCCAGATGCGATCAGATACAAAGATCTGAACCATGAATGCACATACACTCCGATGAGACTCCTGATGATCGGAACGTTCAACACCAGTGAAATGGCCTTCCACGGAGACAGCGAATTGATGTTAAACTTAACCTTAAATGAATCAATCGTCAAGAACATCACGCTAACTTATAATGCGACAACGGCTGACGTCTCTACTCAGAGGCGTCAGCCGGATTGAACTCGGATTGAGAACTTACTGGAGGAAGCAAGAAGTGAGTCAGAAGGATCACGACCTCATGGTCTTCTCAGCGTCGCGGGACTCAATCTTCTTGTTATAACAGAGTCAGAGAGAGAACCATTATAATATATTGAACGTGGGATGAATCGGCACCTCTCTTACAACACATAACCTTCCTTTTCTTCACTGAATCCACACCCTAGACAACTCTTTTAGACTCATCTGGAAAGAGAATATCCCCAATAGTGTACGCTTATTGCTCTCAGATCAAGCAAGTTACATGCTGAAGGCTGGCAAATTGCTCCGAGAATTGCTATACCCCGAACTGATCAATGTAACTTGCTTGTGCCACTCTCTGAGCAGAGTATGTGAGGAGGTGTGGAAGATATATCCTAACGTCGATAAACTCATAATCGATTTGAAGAATGTGCTAGTGAAGTGGTCGAGGAGAACCAATCTCCTGATGGAAGAAACAAATGGGACCCTCCCGAGCCTACCTGTCGCCACGAGATGTGGTACATGGATAGAGCTTTGCAACTATTTGTTCCTAAATCTGGATGGTGTAACACAGTTCGCCGAGGCTATTGAAGACGAGGATTCGTATCCCGTAATTTTCATCCTCCAATCTCTGGAAGAAGAGACGTTGAGAGACAATCTCCTATCAATCTATGACCTTGACGTCTCACCAAAAACAATAAGGTCCCTCGAGAAACGAGATCTCTCAGTCTCTGAGCAAAAGTTTATTCGAAGCTCTCTGGAACTTCGAAGGCGAAGATGGTGGCTTCAGCAAGGCCTGCTTAATGGCCGAGAAGATAGTTTGATAAGCCGGCACTTTGCTCTGATTGTTTCAGAAATGAACGGCAGTGTAAAGCTCAAGGTTGCCAAGCTAACAAGGAAACACACCTTCGATGGTAGTGAAATTTTTTGTTCTCGTCTACATCAACCAAATCACACGAGAAATTGAACGAAAAACTCTCTCCACTCGATTAACACACAGAACGTAAAATTTGGCGAGCGAATGCGCTGTAGAAAGTGAAATTTGAGCGCGCTGAGCCTGTGCGAGCGAGTGAAAAAAACACGGAAATCGCAAAATTCGAGACGCAATCCAGGCTTTATTTGCGACGCAGAAAACGCATTGCCTAACGAGAAATATTCGTACGAAGAAACTGCGCAAAAATGGCAAAACATGGGAAAAGTAAAGCCCATGTATTGCTCAACTTTCTCTGCGAAACACGCACACCCCACGCAGACCAAAAAATTTCACTACCATTGGGGTGTGTTTCCTTGTAAGTTTGCCGCTACGTCTAGCCACATTACTTCAAAGCGTCATTGGGCAACCGAACGTATGGGAGACCAACGTACGAGTAAGACAATCTTCACGTTCTACGACTAGCTACACATGAATAGGTTGGTCGAACTCATTATAGATAAGCAATTAGAATATGCCATTGACAGTGAACCGGCATTTCTGTGATTCTGCGAGTCATTAGACAAGAATAAGATTATCCACTCGAGACAAACACTTTCAACATTAGTAACTTCTCGCAGGAAGCATCTCCAGAGTCTGATTAGAAACAAAGCTCCCTCTGTTGCTTGCCCTTCGATCTCTAGTCGCCCAGCGAAGGTGCTTGCGTGTTTAGATGTCTTACAGGTCTTCGCGGATACAGAGAACATTCTGAGGTAAGTCGTCCTCGAATTCAAGATGATTAAACATCCACATGATTCGAGCACCCACAAGGATTTCCTCTTTGAAACATTAGAAGCTTTCTCCATCATTGAGAAGACTATCTGTGCAACTACGGACAACGCATCCAACATGGAAGCCGCTATAACAGAACCGAAGTCGATTGTGAACCTTGGCGGAGGTTTACCTTTTCCGTTCACCCACTACCGGGGCATTAAACATACATTGCCTCTAGGCGTAAGCTCCGCTCTAAAAGATCTCAGGCCACTGATGAAAGATATTAGAGAGGTTGTCCTCGCTGTCAAGTCTTCAATGGAGAGCAATAAAGGGTTGATGGAGCTTCAAACTGACATTATACAGGCAGGAACGATAGGCGACATGAGGGAGCTGATGGAATTGATAGAGGATGTCACCCGAAGCTGGAATACAACATACCTCATGCTGGAAAGGGCATATGGGTTGAGGTTCCCATTGACAAGATTCCTACAAGAGTAGAGAGATTTATCCAAGCTTAGCGAGATTAGTTGGCCACAGGTCAAAGATTCATTGAGTTCCTTGAAACCGATTTACGATATAACGAAAAACCTGTTTCATGGAAAAAAAATGCACAATTCCAATGTCTTGCGTTCTGGTTCCCGAACTGCTCGAACATGGCAACTGGGTACTCGGTTGGTAGCTCTTTCTCGTGAAATTTCGGATTAACTCAGTAAGCATCTGAACCGATTCATCTTGAATCTCTTGACAGCGCGACTTGTAGATAAGACGAAATTGTCGAGTCGAGAGGGAAATGACGAACTCTTGTGATGTTTATCAGCGATACCAGAAAGATGACCTCTCGCATGTCTATCATTTGTCTGAGATGCGCTTTTTTATTCAGTCTCCAATTGTTTCTTTGTGCGAGCGATCTCAAGAAATCGATGGGTGAATTTCAAACCACGAGCAGCTCTACTATAGTGAGGAGGTAATTCGGAGTCTCCCGATTATCTTGCAGTCGATCACCGCTTCAATTTGTCACTTATTCAGTTATGGTGTAGCATCATATCCACTCCAACTCTGCCCCCCAAGATCATCCTGGATATCCGAGTCAGTGCAAGTTGTTATCCTCATTCGAGATTTCAGAACTCAGAGAAATTGCAGAAAGAAGACGTTTATTGGCTCCGAGTCATCTGGACAACGATCGAAATTTGTCAGCTAGAAAATGGGTGGAAAAGATTCAAAATTTCTGATTGCAGCAGCCAGTGAAGTCATCGGAGAAATAAAGACTTTGGGTTGGCCAGATCGAATTAAATCAGCACTCACGAGATCAGGAGAATGCAGTCCTCCGGGCAATGCAAGGGTGGATATAAAAAATTTCATCCGGTGCTTTGCCACCAGCGCGTCGGACACTCTCGAAGACCGCTTCCTGTTTGTGACACTGCGACTCATGGTTTGCCTGGTACATGCACTATTCAAACTAGAGTGGACGTGGGATTGGGAGGAATCCGAGTTTCTCCCATTTAGCTGTGGGAAAATGGGAGATGTCTCCGGGACAGGGAGAATGGAAGAAACTAAAACTCTTCGAGGGCGGCTGTTAGATAATTTTAGGAATTAACCTGCTGATGTTAGAGATGAAGTGAGGAATTGTTTGTGTGTAGAGATGGTCTCGTATTGGATAGACTTGAATAAGTTCTACACACGGGGTGGGTGTTTGAATGTCCCCAGGACCTACTAAGACTTTATTGAATGTTACTCGTTCTACGTCTGGTTGAAAATGCTCAGAGCTGCTTCAAATCGCAGCTCTATTTATACTCGGGTGTCATGGCTT
>Ga0268247_10000411_pt1 | contig 14728 bp, 15 predicted proteins | sample AgamicOrMae_FD_200245 | JGI IMG/M metagenome (GOLD analysis project Ga0268247, IMG submission 200245) | Agave microbial communities from Guanajuato, Mexico - Or.Ma.e (v2) (version 2) | ecosystem: Host-associated > Plants > Phyllosphere > Phylloplane/Leaf | place: Guanajuato, Mexico | collected...
ACTGTGGTGCCCTGAGAACTGCCGCACACTATCCGCCAAAAGTATAGTGATAAATCTCCGTGCAGGGCTGCGCACAAATGTAACCCTATTTTTGACGCGCAGTGCACACTGTGAGCGACTTGGGCCAATGCTTAGCTCTGCGCGCAAGCCTCAAGCGCACGGGCGCATCCACTTGCTCTTGTCTGGCGGCCATTCATTTCGCGGCCAAACAAAACTAGCACAACAACAACAAACATTGCACCAAACAGAAGAGAACACTGCTCTCTCTCTCTGTCTGGCTGAACGGGCCAAAACACGACAACTGGGCAGATATTTTGAGCAGCCCAAGATAACGAGCGGCCCCAAACGGCACTGCGGGCGCCCAATTAGATCGGCCGGCCGCCGATGAAGATAAGACGCACTTGTGGCCAGCCAGCCAGCCTTCCAAGTTTGCTAGCTTGCCAGCCGGCTTGCCAAATGGCCCCAAAGGAAGACACAAGAGGCATTATGCTGGCCGCCAGCACGGGCCCACTGGAGCAGCAGAATCCTGAGCTCTTCTCGTCGCTCCTTAGCTCTTGGGGTGCCCAACGCCGCAAACTTGTACTTGTAGTGCGCCCCCTCGGCGCCACTTGAGATAAATAGACACACACAGACGCGCAGACACGCACACAAACAGGAACATGCTAACGAGCTCTGCTCATTGACGCGCTCGCGGGCGCTCATCGGCCGCTCGCTTAGGCGGCGCAGCTTAGGGCTGGCGAGAAACTTGTTAGAGCCAGCCAGCGAACTGCTCAGCACTGGCGACCTGGCTCACTGGCCCCAACTGGAAACGACATGCAAACAGGCCGCTCAGACTCGCCCTTAGCACGCGAGCGCCCTCCTTGGCCCCTGCGCGGCGCCGTTTCCGCTTCCTGTGGGGCGCCAGTTCGTGGGGGCGCCGATCTGCCGATGCGTTCCGGCAACTGTGTATCTGTGTGGCTGGTCTCTCTTTCTCTGGCCCGCAAGCTTCCAGCGGCGCCCAGTTGGTAGCAGAGGCCGGCCGGGCGGCAGAAGTGCTGCGCAAAGCAACTGGGCCCCCAACTCTTTGGGCGCAAAAACTGGCGCCCAGCTGCTGGCCTCGCCCAAAGACTATCAACTGACAAACGAGCGAGCGGAAGTGGCGCCGTTCTGGTGCCTTTTTTCTCTTTGTTTTCGGCTGACAAATCCGGCCAGCTCATTTGGCTGCTGGGCGGCAACCAACTGACTCGTGCTAGTTTCTTGTCTCCACTAGTTTAGTCTGCACTATGGACAGTGTGCACTGTGGACAGTGTGCAGTGTGCATTGCAGACTGTGTGCGGCGCGCAGTGTGCAGTGCGCGCAGAGTGCAGTGTTCGCCGCACACAGTCTGCAGGGCGCGACCTCCGAGTGCACTGCGCCCCAACAATGCGAGCACCAGGCTGCCGAGACTGCCAGCTTGGCGACTGCGAGCTTAGTGCGCCCGTTTCCTGCCAACTGGGGCCCACACTCACAGCCAGCTGAACGCAACACTGCGCCCAGCCAGCGCCGGCCAGTGAGCATTGCTGGAGGAGGGCCCTCTCAAGCGGCGGCGGCTCAACTATCTCACTTTGTTCCCCTGTCACTGGTTGGCGCCCGCGAGACAGCCGCCCTGAGGCCACTTGTTCCGCCTCTGCGCCGGCCGAGTGATGGTGATGCGCGCGCCGCCCATGAACTGGCGTCGGCAGCTCGAGGTGCCAGTTGGGGGCGCCTCTGCCACACTCTTGGGCGCACTCTGCCACATGCCCTAAGCTCCGGCGGGGCCGCTTGATTGATTGGCCCAAGCGAAGAGAGTGGGGCAATTTGGCTGATTGAATTTCAATCCAAAACAATCCCCCAAAGCAGAAGCAGAGGCGGAAGCAGAAGCAAAAGAGCCCCAAAGAATACTGAAAACTTATTTTCTCCCCTCGCCGCACACAACAAACAGACACCGTCTGTCTGTCTTGCCACTGTCTCCGCCACTCTGCCTTGCCACTGTCTCTGCCACTCTGCCTTGCCACTCGAAAGACCCAAGGCGCCCCAATGGAGAACCCTTTTGGGCGCCGCATCCACTTTGGCAGCCTAAGTGTTCGCTTTCGGATTGCACGACCCAAGGCCTAAGGCTCAACGGCTGCCAGTTCCATTTGGACCAGCAGAGACTCCAAGGCGAACTGGAGTGCTTGTGGCAACTCCAGACAACTGCAGGCAACTTCTGGCAACACTCTGCGGGCCGAGATTGCGATCGATTGGGCTCAGAGTGGATTGTGCGCCGCTCAGAACAAGCGGCAAAGAGTTGCTGCATTTAGGCTTCGTAAAAGGGAGGCGAATGTGACACATTAACTCGATGATTTAATCTACTTTTGGCCCAACTGTTCTCCTCGGCCAACTGCTTGTCTCTGTGGCAAAATTTGGCCACGTTTGTACCACGTTTTACACGCCCAAAGAGCCCTTTTACCGCCGCAAAAGAGTGTCACAAAAATGCGCACTATTTGCATTGGACGCACAGAATTGGACGCTCTGGATTGAACGCACTGCACTGCACTGCACTGCACTGCGCCCAATGCAAAGTGGGCCCAATTGATGTGATCTCCATCTGGCTTGCCTCTCGCATCTCTTCTGCTTCCTCTTGCAGCCTCTCTGCCTTGGCCCATTTCCCCACTGCTTAGGCTGGACGACAAACTTGCCTCCTCACTGCTCCAATGCTCCACTCGCAACTCGCACTTGGACAGAGATCGGCCCCGATCGGCCGCCACTAAGAGCCAAGGGCGAGCTCGTCTCCACTTCTTTGCCTCCCTCTCGAGCTTCCCAATTTCCCCCTTTTGTGTCGTGCATCTTGCGGCCGGCAAGTGCGCCTCCTCAGCCCAGCAGAGTGGGTGGCCAAAATATGCTCCTCGGCCAAGGCAAAATGGGCCCCAAGCTCGCCTGCCCCAAGCTCTCTGGTGGCTTTGGGAGAGCGCAGTGCTGTGTGCCCACTGTCCAGCATACAGTATACAGCATACAGTATACAGTATACAGTATATAGTGAGCAGTGTGCAGCATACAGTGTGCAGTTTGCAGAATTAGTTTGCATCTCTAAAGAGAGTCCCTGGACAGTGTTTGGGAGTATTTTTGCGCCCCAAACACGAAACAGGCTCGCGTCTGGACACGACGCAAATGGCCGCCCGAAAGCTCGCCAATGGGCCGCGCCAAAGGGCAATGGGCCGAGAGTTTGGGCCCAGTTTGTGCCGAGTTGCCGGCGCTTAGGTGCGGAGAGGCAACTCAGTGGAGCTCCTTGGCGCTGAACTGGGGCCTCTTTGTCGCTGCTTATCGGGCTGGCTGGTGGAAACAAAGTGGACAAAGTTGGTGAGGCGGCCGCCCGAGGAGACAAAAGCTCGCCGGGGGGAGAAAAATGCGATCTCTATGCCCATTTGAGGCGGCCAACGAGTGGCCAGTTGTGTGAGAGAGAAGAGAGAAGAGAAGAGAGAAACTGAGGCAAACGACAACAACAACTGGAGGGCCTTTCAATTTGGACGCTCATAAACAGGCGCCATGATTTGTGCGCCCGTTATGTTGCGAGGGGCCGTCCTGTTGAGGGGCCAAGTTTGGGGGCAGTTTGGCGCCCAGTTTGGTGCTCGAGTTTGGGACTGGCCGCGATCTGTCGAGTGGGCGCCAGCTTGGCGAGCTTGGCTAGCTTGGTGAGCTTGGTGAGCTTGGTGAGAGGAAGCAAAAGTGGGCCCGTGGAAACCGCAGCAGACTGGGCGGGCTTGTGGTGCGCGCCAGAGCTGAGCTGCCGCGCGCAGAGACGCGCAAAACAACGCAGAGACTGCCCTCCGAAGTTGCAAGTGTGCGCTTTCTGCATTGTGCGCTCTGCATTGTGCAGTGTGCAGTGTGCATTGTGCGACGGACTCGAACGTGGCCGCCGATGCTTAGGGCCGGGCGGCTTCTTGGCGCGTCCAGTGGGCCCAGTTTGGCGGCGATACTTTTTAAAATTTGGTCACGTAAGTGGCCAAGTGCAAACGTGCAAAGTTCAATCTGGCTCTCAGACTGTTCTGGGTGCTCTTCTGCGCGCTCCACTAAGCGCCCAGAACAGTCCTCGGGAGTGACGTGCGGCGGGCGCCCCACTGCGCCGGCTTGCAATGATTCCATCCGAGTGGCTCCACAGAGACAATATGCGGCCTCAGCTCGGCGGACGAGCAGCGAGAAGGCGGCCAGAAGAGTGGCGAGCGAGCGAGCGAGCAGGACGAATAGAGATACTTTGGGGCCACAATTTGGGCTGAGGAATATTTCCAGAAGAGACCAATTGGGGCGCGCAAAAAGGGGGCCTCCAATTCGGGATCACGCGTCAAAAACACTTCCACTCGTGTCTCGCCTGTCTGGCCAGTTCTCATTGGCTTTTCCTCTGGCTCTTCTTCTGCTGGCTAGCTTGCCATCAAGCTCGCCAGCTAGCTCGCCAGTGAGCTTGGCAGTGAGCTTGGCAGCCAAGCCGACGTCTGTCCGGCGGGCGCACGTGTGAGTGTGTCTGGAAGGGCTGGGTGCATGTTGCGCTGTGTGCATGTTGTGTGCGCTTGTTTGGGCGGCGCGTCAGCAGCACTTGCGCGCAAACAAACACTGCACGAAGGGAAGGACAAAGCGCAAAGAGAAGGCCCAAAGGAGAGCCCAAAAGGGCGACCTTCTGATCCTCCTGATGCAAAGTGGCCCCCATTTTTCCATTGTGTTTAGCTGCCAACTTTGTGCATGCCAGTGGCCAGCTAAGCGCCCACCAGCAGCCCACCAGAGCCGCCAATTTGTGCGCCACTTTGATCCGCCTCGACCCTCAGGATGGGCGCCGAGTGGGCGCCCACTCGCAGCCCACTCGCAGCTCACTCGCAGCCCCCCAACTGGAGACAGTCCGTAGCAACAAGGCCCAAAATAGCCCCACTCGAGAGGGGCGCACAATTGGCTCGAATGCGTAATTCGAGCCCCCGAAGACAGTGGCGCGCGCCCAGCTGGCGCCCACAACAAGAAGGCGGCCCACTTCAAATGGAGCGGCTGGCCAACTGAGCTGAGCGGCCCACTAGCTTGGTGTTTCAAATTCATTAGGCGCGCGTCTGAGCTAGCTGCTGGCGAGCTAGTTGCTGGCGAGCTAGTTGCTGGCGAGCTAGACACAAGGCTTGAGACGCTTGGGACGCGCGAGCTGGTCTGGGGCAAAAAGTGGCGCCCGATTGGCGAAAACTGAGCCGCTTGTCGAGCCGCTGCTTGAGGGCGACTTTTATCGATCATCTCCGAAGTGTAATCGTCTTCCGGCAAGTCCAACTCGACTCTGCTCAATGGGGCTCAATGGGGCGCCCTCGAGCTCACTCTCGGCCGGCTGGAAGTGGAGCGCGAGGAAGACTTGAAGTTTGAGACAAGGGCCAGAGACTAGGTGCAGCTCGGCCGAGGACAGTCTCGGGCAGCAGTTTCACACAGTTTTCTAGACAGACAGCCAAGCAGCAGAGAATGTTCGCCTGCTCCTGCGGACAGTTGTCTGTAATTTTGCACTTTCCATTTGCGCGCCACTCGACCAAGTGGGCCCCAAAATGCCGCCGACAAGCCACATAAATCAAGCCAAACGAATGGTCAAGCATTCGTTTGGCCCGCAGCTAAGCATTGGCGGCGGACCAGCTTTGGGGCAGCTTTCGTGCAGCTTTGGGCAGCAGTGCAGAAGAGAAAGCTGGCCAAAAGCTGGCCAAAAGCTGGCCAGAAGCTGCAATTCGTTGGGCGCCAGTTGATTATTTTGATGAGCTTGCGGGGCCCATTTGGCAACATTTAGCGCTCCTTAGCTCTGTTTTCCTCCTCTTCTGCTCTCTTCCACTCGCCGCTCGCTGCTCGCTGCTCACTTCTAGCTTGCCGCAGATAGAAGTGAGCCCTCCGGACGAGCAACTGCGGCCCAACTTTTCCACTTCCAGTTCCAGTTCCACTTCCACAAAGCTCGAGCTCGATGATACTGGCTTGCCGGCGCTTGATAGTAATCATCATCGTCGGACGAAGCGCGCGGCTCGATTATTAATCCACTTAAACTCTTGCATGTTGGCGGCCAAGATTGTTGTCCAAGGTTCTCCTTTATGGCGACTTGCTCGTTTGGCGAGATGGCGAGTTTTGCGAGCTTGGCGAGCTTGGCGAGCTTGGCTCTTGGCTCGCCCATCTCAGTCTCTCCAACTTTTGCTTATATTTCCACTTCTGCTTTTACTTCCACTTCTGCCTCTCTGTCTCTGGCTCTAGTTTGGGGCGCCCACACACAGTTGTACAGTTGCTCGTGCTCGCAACTGTGTGCGGCCGCCGTCAAGCTGAGACGCCGCTTGATGGAGGGCGAGTTTTTCATTTTGCTCCTTTCGTTTGCTCCCTCCTTTGCTCGTCGTTTCGGCTCATTCCACGAGCTATTCTCATTCTGCCTCCTTTGCAGCCATATTGAACACGGGCTAGAGCTAGAGAGTAGAGCCAACCGGGACAGATGAGCGGGCCTGCCGGAGACAAGCCGCTGTCTCTCTTTGGGGGACCCATTTGTGTCTGTGCGTGTGCCTTTGGGGGGAACACAAACAGTTGAGCGGCTCGTTGGCGCTCGTTTCAAGCTTGGCGGCGGCTCGTTGGCGCTCTTTGCCTTTCACTCATCTCAACCGTCGCGCAACAAGAGTCTCGGCCGGCCGCCTAACGACAACTGCGACTCGCGATGAATTCAATTATCCTCAAGCCGCAATCATTCAGGGCCCATTCAGCCGCGCGCGTCCCAGTCTGCAGCGGGCGGCTCAGCTCTCGCGTGCGACCGCACATTAGGTTCATTTTATTTTATTTCAGTTCAGTTCAGTTCAGTTCAGCTCAGCTCAGCTCAGCTCAGCTCAGCTCAGCTGCAGCGAACTTTCTCTGCGCGCCGCACACAACAGACAACGCACAACACTCGCACACAAGACATACAAACGGCGCTCAGTCTCAGCCTCTCAGCTCTCTTTCGCGGCCGCCTCCAGCTCGGGACTGGCTAGAGACAGGGCGTAGAAAGCTCCGCCCGCAGTCTGTCTCTAGCAACGCGTCACAGCTCCGCCGGCTCCACCGCAGCTGCCTGGCCACGTCACCGCCAGTTGACGCCCGGCCCACTTTCCGCGGCTCCAACGGCGCCTCCTGATTGTCTCGCCGCGGCCAGCCAGTCGCAGCCAGCCTCTCGCCACTCTTGGGCTCTTGGGCGCCAGCAAGCTCGCCTCTGGCCAGCCAGACATTGTTGTTAGCAAGTGCAAAGCTCTCGAGCGGGCGCCTCTCGTCGCTCGCCGGCCGCTGCTCGTTTCTCGCTGCTCGCGGCCAACCCTTAGGGGCGCCCCCATGGCTCCTCGGAGGAGCCCAGCCGCTCCTTCCAAGCTCCCCGCGGCCAGCTTATTAGTCGTGGGGGCGCGCCGCCCGGCCGAACAGGTGACACAGTCTGCCCGAAGTGGCCGTCTGTGCGCGGGGCCAGCCAGACGGACGGACAGACAGTCTGCCGGCGGGGCCAAGAGGCGCGGAGACAGACGCACGCGAAGGAGGAGGGCTGGAAAGTGGAAAGTGGAAAGTAGAAAGTGGGCGTTTTGGGGCGCCTTGTGGCTCGTGGGACAATGGGCGGCCCGAAAGCTGCATTGTTGCGCGCGGGACTGTGTGCGGCGCCTGCAGAGTGTGTGCGGCGGCCGCAGACAGTCTGCGGCGCGCGCACTGAGGTCCTGCGAGGAGCTGCGGCGTTGCATGGGCGCTTGCGCGCATTTCATCACCGTTCGAGTGCGACTTCTGTCGCCACTTTTCGCCCTCTTGCCTGCCACTCTTTTCGTCGCCCTCCAATCCACACACACTCGTCCGCCGCCGCTCATTGTTGTCCGTCAGCTCTCGTTTCCAGCGGCCTGCCGATGGAGCCAGTGCTCAGTGTGTAGCTGTGGTGCGGCTTTGGATCGGCGAGACTGCATTGCACAAGCTCGGCCGCTCGAGTGTGGCAACGCTCAACAGTTTGTTTCGGCGGCGCCTCTCTGGCTGCGAGTGGGCGCGAGGGGCGCCCTCGTCTGTCGGCGGGTTGCGAGGCTGCAAAGGGGCGAAAAGCAGGCGAGAGAGCGCCAGAGAGACACAGTAGAGACTAGGAGCGGCCCACTTGGCGGGCAAAGTGTGCGTTTTGGGAAGCGAAAGTGATCGATTGGGAGAGAGAGAGTGTGCGCAATCGAGAGTTGCCAGTTGGCTGGGAATTGGGAATTCACAATTGCCACTTTTTTCCCCGCAAACAGTCGCCCACAGCTCAGGTCTGGCCGCTGGAGCTTGATTTTGCGCCCAACTCATCGATTGGGATTTGTATTATTTGTGCTTGTTTGTGTGCTCGTGTTGTATTGTTGGAGCTGCGAGTTGGAGTTTGTTGCAAGTTTGGACGAGAATGCAGCTTGGCAAGCGAGCGAGCTGGAAATATGTGGCCAAAAAGTCAAGTGGCAGTGGTGGACGAGCTGCGGCGTGGCCAGAGCGGCGCCTAGTCTGCGGCCGCTGGCAAGCCAGCTCAGAACAATCGGCTGCAAAGCGGCGAGCAGTGTGCGCCCGAACAGTGCGAGCCCTAAGCTTGGGCGCTGCAATTGCGCGAGCTTGTTGGCGAGCTCGAGCTTGCCAGTGTTAAAATGTGAGAGTGTGAAAGTGTGCGAGCGCGAGTGCAAATGAGCAGCCAAATGTGGCCAACCACGACGAGCGCCAAATGAACACTTCCTCAGAGTGTTCACTGCGCCCATTTGAGCAAGAAATTGACACTTTTTTCCACTTTTTGGTGAAGCTTTTTTGTGCAAAGAAGCTCCAACTCTTCGCAGCTAAATGTTTTGCACGAAACACACTCAGAGCCAGAAATACACTTGAGACTGTCCAAGATAATCGTCGCACAATCAACTAAACACACACAGTCTAACCATCTTCAATCTCGAATTCGATTCGAATCAATTTGGCCAAAGCTGCCAAATTTTTCCATTTTTCCATTTCTCCCAAAAACAACAGTCAATCGCCAGAAAGTTTGCCAGATCCAAAGCTCATCCAAAGCTCATCTGAAACTGATTGAAACAAGCTGGAGGCGAAACGAGAAGAAGATGCAGAGCAAAGGACTGCAAAGGGCGAGAAAATATCATCACTGAGGTGCAGAAGAAGCGCAGAAGAGGCCACTTTAGTGCAGGAACGAAGCGCGAGAAAAGTGGACAAACAAACAGTGCACAGACGACGAAGCAGCCAAATAATCCAGAGCTAAGGGTCGACAAACAAGAACAGACAAGAAGAAGCACGAAAAGACAAGAAGAGACAAGAACAGAGAGAAGATAATCGGACACAAACAAGCGTCAAAATCCACGTTTTGTTTGTGGAACAAGTTTCGCCAGTTTGCCCAATTTGGCCAATTTTGCACACACATTTTTGTGCTCCAAAAATCCAAGTCCAAACGTTGTCTGAGGCTGCTTGTCTTGAGCAAGTGTTTGAAGAAGTGAGCTTGTGATATCTAAAATCTGGTGGAAATTTGGAGCGTTTATTTGGCGAGCGTGAGCCATCGCGAACGAGCGAGCGAGCAGTAACCAGCCGCCAAGCTTCAAGCGCCGAGCTTCAAGCGCCAAGCTTTGGCCGAGTGGGAATTGCGGCGCCCAGAGACTAGCTTGGGGCCAGAGACTAGCTTGGGCCCAGAGACTAGCTTGGGGCCAGTGCAGCGAGCAACAAACATTGGCGCCCAACAAACATCCAGCGAGCTCTAGTGGGCGACTTCCGGCTTGGATTAGCAAGCGAGAAAAGGCGGCAGAGGAATGCTTGAGGAAGTGGTGAGCCAGTTGGGCGCAGTGAGCAGAGGCAGCAAGACAAATGGTTGAAGATTGTTGGCCGATTGGAATTGTTTGAAGTAGTTGTTGTTGTATTGTTGTTGTTCTTGTTGTTGTGTTTGTGTTCCTGCTTGACTGGCAGTCTCTGTCTGCGGGGCTCAGTTGGCGCCGCTTTCTGGCTTGCCGGCGGCGGCTAAATGTTTGCTTGGGGCCCAAGCTCAAGCTCAAGCTCAAGCTCAGCTCGGGTGGCGACAAGGAGCGCTGAGAGTGGAAAACTGGAGCTGGAAGTGGAAGTTTGCAGCATTGGGAACATTCACAAGAGAGAGAGAGAGAGTCTAGACCCAAAGAAAGAGAGACAGTCTCTTGTGTCTTGCCAGCGGCTTGGCTGAGAATTTATGAGCTCGGCCCGCTGGTGGGCCTCGCTCGCTGGTGGGCGGCGACTTTTTCAAGATGGGCCGCCGGCGAGCAGGTGGCCAGAGGGCAACGAGCGAGCTTGGTGAGCTAAGCGAGCGCCAGACTGGGGCCGGCCGGCGGCGCAAGAGGAGGCCTCGTCTGTGGAGCCGCGCCAGAAGCAAGAGCAGAAGCAGAAGCAGAACTAGAACTAGAGACAGAGACAGAGACAAGAGCATAGATAGAGGCAAAAGAATAGACAGAGAACACTGCAAACAAACGACGCTCAAATGGGCACCCAAATGGACTTTGGGCGGACTCGTGTGGGTGGGCGTGGCGCTGGTTGCGCGCACGGCGCTGGGCCAGAGCTTAGCTTCGGCCGAGGGCGAGGCCCAGTGGGTGGGGGGCGCGCCGGAAGTGGGCCAGCAGACGTCTGGAAACAGCACGAGCTCGCCAGCAGTTCAGCGGCAAGATTGGGGCCAAGAGGAAGGGGTACAAATTGCTCAAGACAGCCAGTTCAAGACAAGCATGATTCCGTCTACAAGCCGGCCAAGAATTAGCGAGCAGCTTGCAGCAGGCGAGCGCCACCGGAAGCAGTACTATTCTTCGAAAGTGGTGAGCCAAGTTAGAGAAGAGAAGAGAATTGGAGAACACTTCTTGCAGGAGACAGTGCACTTTCCTCCACTAACACTAAGCCAGGGCGACATGCTGCTTGTGGTGCCGCTAATTAGCTTGATAATAGTCTCAATTGTGGGCAACTGTCTCGTTTGTGTGGCCATTTTCACAGATAGAAGATTGAGAAAATTGGGCAACGCTTTCATCGTTTCGCTGGCCATTGCCGACCTCTTGGTCAGTTGCCTGGTGATGACCTTTGCCCTTTGCAACGATCTAATGAACTATTGGATGTTCGGCGATTGGTTTTGTGATATTTGGATTAGCTGCGACGTAATGTGCTCAACAGCTTCAATATTAAACCTGTGCGCCATTAGCCTGGACAGATTCATTCACATTAAAGACTGCCTCTTCTATAACCAGTGGATGACGAAAAAGGTGGCCCTAAGCGCAGTGGTGGCCATCTGGTTCATCTCTGGCCTCGTCTCCTTCGTGCCCATCACCCTCGGCTGGCACAAGCCGCCCGACTCCATAGGTTTCCCCCTAGCCGGAAGTAGTGGAGCTCCAAGTGGAGGTGCAAGTGCAAGTGCAAGTGTTGCTCGCCTGCAGCAAGTGGCCAGTCTCAGTCTGAGGCTGCAGCAGTCTCAGCAGCAGCAGAGTCCAAGAGTTGCGCCCCAGGAGGCAGCTGCGGCCGTTCTCTTGGGGGCGCCGCTTGGGCTTGGCGGCGGCCACTGGCTTGGCGCGGGAAACAGCTCGGCCGTTAATGATAATTACGCCAAAGAGGAGGGCGACTGGCGGCCAGCAAGAGCGCGCAGAGGGGCCCAAATGGCGGCCGAGGACAGGGCGCCGCGGGGGGACAGTGAGAAGCAGAGGCAGAGGAGGAGCCAGATGGAGAGAGGCAACCACAGCGACCAGCGAAACATTGACACACTCCAGGCGGACTTTATTGGGCCAGTTTATCTTCGGGGCGACAATGGGGGCGCGGAAAGGGGGCCTCACTTGGCGCAGAGTCGAGGGGCCCGAAATGAAAAGATGGACTTGGATTGGGGACAAGGCGGAGAGAGTGGACAAGGCGGCGGAGAAACAGGGCCGCCTTGTCGCAATGGAGACAAATTGAATTACTCGCTGGGCTTGGCTGGCAAAGGCAGTAAAAAGGATGGCAGAGGCAAAGGAGCGCCGGCTGGCCGCCCGCATGAGGCCGGCCCAATCGATTCTCAATTGGCGGCGGCGCGCCAGACTGAGACCGGCGAGGAGGAGGAGGCGGATTTGGTTTGGCGGCGGCGGGCGAGCCAGCAGCCGCCCACTGACAATGGCCACTCGAGGGGCGCGCCGGCCGCAACAATGGGCGCTCGAGTGGCCAGGAGCACGAGTGGGGTGCGCGAGCTTGCCACCAGAGACCGTCTCGCGGATCATTTGAGCGCCCCTCTTGGCGACCATTCGAGCGGCCGTCTTGGCGAGCGCGCCGCTCAAGAGGCGCCCCAAGTGGCGCCCCCGCACCAGCAGCAACCAGGACTAGCAGGAAACCAGCAGCAGCAACTAGGACCAACTCAACAGCAACAACAACAAGGCCAACAGTTGCCCCAGTGCACACTGACGCTGACGCCCACCTATGCAGTGGTGAGCTCCACCATCAGCTTCTACATTCCCTGTCTGATAATGCTGGGCCTGTACAGCAAGCTGTTCGTGTGCGCCCAGCGGCACGTGCGCAACATCCGCGCCATCACCAGACCGATCCCGGCGCCCACTTCCGGTCCACTGTTGGCCACGGGCGGCCCTTTGGTGCGGGCGGCGAGCTCGCGCGGCCACACGCATGGGGCGGAGGCCGCCGAGCAGAGCAGCGCAGTGTGCGCCCCGTCGGCCGCCAAGACGGTGGAGGCGGCCGAGCTCGAGACGGACCTGAACAACAACAGCCGGCCGAATGCGGGCCCGCCCAACTCGCGCGGAAAGCGGCCCAGTGTCACTTTCGCCCCCTGCGAGCCAGCTCACCAGCAGCAGCAGCAGCAGCAGCAACAGACTAGAGTGAGCGCGCCCCCCACGCGCACCTGGCTCAAGCTGGGCCGCCCGCGCAGACCGCCCTCAGGATGCGGGCCCCCCTCAGCTGCGGGCGCCACCGGCCAGCAGTGGGCGCCCGCCGGCCTGCACTCTGGCGGCGAGCGCGAGCCCTTCCTGCCCGCGCGTCCGCCCGCCGTCCAGGTGCGCCCCCACGAGCCTTCCGAGGACTCTAAGGGCCGCCCCTATGCGCCCACAGAGAGGGAGCAGCAGTCGGCCGGCTCGGCAAGCTCGGCCAGCTCGGCGGCCAAATCGGCCGGCCAATCTGGGCACACTTCCGGCCTGGCGGCCAAACTGCTGGGCCGCGGGCGCCCCACTCTCGCCGGCGGCTCGTCTGCCTCCGAGGGGGAGGGGGCCCGCACTTCCGGCGGCCGGGCGGAGGCAAAGGAGGCGCCCGCACGCGCCACTCCGCAGACGGTGGCCGCCAGGTTGGGCGCCGGCCTCAAGCTGGTGCGTCTGTCGTCGGCGGGCAGCGCAAACGGCTCGCTGGCGGCCGGCCAGCAGCAGCAACTAGGTGCACTTGGTGGATCTCTGCTCGGCGGCCAAGCTCACAATGCCGAGCTTATGGGTTCAAACCAGAGCGAGTTGGCCAACCAGCAGGCAGCTGCGGCGGCTGCAAAACAGCAAACCACCAGCCAGCTGGCCACCCACAAGGCGGCCATCACGCTGGGAATCATCATGGGCACCTTCCTCTTCTGTTGGGTGCCCTTCTTCTGTCTAAACATAATCAGGGCCTTCTGTGTGGACTGCATCCCAAGCTCCATGTTCAGGGCGTTCACCTGGCTCGGCTACGCCAACAGCGCCCTCAACCCGATCATCTACGGAATCCACAACACAGAGTTCCGCAACGCCTTCAACCGGATCTTCTTCAAGCATCTGAGCTTGAAAAACGGCCGCCAATACTTGAGCAGACGCTTCAGCTACGACCTCAGACACCAGCATCACCAGCATCACCATCATCACCATCAGCACCACCACCTCCAGCCGCAACAGCAGCACTCCTTCCGGCGCCACCTGGACGACAACCACGTGGCCGACTCGAGTTGTGCTCTACAACAAGAGACTTTACAACATTTAGCTGGCCAGCAGGCGCCCTCCGCAGTGTGCAGGCCGCCGCCCACATGCACCAACCAGCCGTCGAGCACCAGCGGCGGCCAGCCGAGCGGGCCCCAAGCGGCGCTGCTCGCCTGAAGGTGCACCTCTAAAGGTGGACCTCGAGAGGCGCCTCCAGCTTACTCCTCGAGCTTAGCCAGGCCAGAGCTCAGGTGCGGCTCCGGCGAGCACTCGACGCCCGCCAGACAAGGTCCGATTGGCTCGGCGGAGATCAAGGCAGATGAGCGGCGGCCAGACGGACGAGTGGCGACACTGGACCAGTCTGGAGACTAGGTGTGTGTCTATTGAGAGGGGAGTGTGCTCCGTGTCGAGTCTGGATGAGTTTGGGGGACGGCGTGCAAATGGGCGAAGTGAGCAAAGTGGGCGACTCGCACACTGCATTTGGCCGCCAAAAAGCACACAGACAGACGCCGGAAGTGGGTGAATGGGCGGCCACCAGTACACCGCAGGCTCGGCGATGGGACCACCGGCCGCAATGGGTTGCTGGTGGCCACTCTGTAGGCTGCGTGGCCCAGGCTCAGTGGCAGCGAGGGCCAGCAGAGCGCCGGAATGGGATCACCGCACGACAACACAGTGGTCTGAGCCGGCCACTTTGTATCGCTTTTTCCGACTGTCACTTTTATCCCCCGCCGTTATTGTTCTCCGGCCAGACTGTTTTCGGGGGGCGCCACTCAGTTGCCCTGCCCTGCACTGTGACAACACGAGCACAGTGGGCACACCACTGTGCTCGCCGCCGGAAAGGGGCCACTGTATTGTCGCCCCCTATCTAGCCCACTATGTCGCCCCCAGACTCCAGCCAGGATAACCGGATCACTCGATGGCCCCTC
>Ga0268247_10000412_pt1 | contig 14719 bp, 18 predicted proteins | sample AgamicOrMae_FD_200245 | JGI IMG/M metagenome (GOLD analysis project Ga0268247, IMG submission 200245) | Agave microbial communities from Guanajuato, Mexico - Or.Ma.e (v2) (version 2) | ecosystem: Host-associated > Plants > Phyllosphere > Phylloplane/Leaf | place: Guanajuato, Mexico | collected...
CCCTCAACTCGTTCTCGTTCGGAGCTCCGTTCGAGTGTAAGTATTCAGATTTTCAGATCAAGATTTCCAGTTTTACCCTAACTAAAATCATCGGAACAACAACTAACATAAAATTCAACACTAAACCAATGTAAACAGCTGCAAACATAACCGAACTCGGAGGCTCGACGGGCGGCATGTGCAACACAGACGACTTCATTGGTGTCGATCAGGGAAGTGTTGATGGAATTGGCCAGGGAGAGGACCGTTTCTGTGGAACCAAACTGCTCGAGTCTAATGCCATCATTTCGAGATCTAAGCCATTCCAGCTGAAAGTGAGATCCAATGCAGATCAAACCCAGAATGCTCTCAATTCTCAGATCGGATTCTCGCTGCGCTACGTTCAGTTACCTTGCGTCATCTAGTAGAAGAAAAACCCCCATAGAGGAAAGACAAATGCAAACTCACTAACGAATAGAACTGAGAAGTGAAACAATTTCGAGGAAGGATTAGCGACCAATGAAGAGAGTTGAATTGTGCAACACTATTTGACCACTTGGATCACCAGCATTCCACTGGTATGCAATTTCATCAAAAGCAGCACTTTTAAATAGCAACAGCTGATTGCCAACCAACGAAGAAGCAAGTTCTAGCTTTTGTAGCATTCGCACACTGAAACTGAGATCATATTAAATTAATTTATTTTATCCTAACCCACAGTCACGAAATGATCCAAACTCTCTTCTCAACCAAACCATTGTAGTGAACCTGCTCTTATCCTGGTCCATCTCTCGGTGCACCTCAGTCTCACAGTCCTCGCCTCGAAATCTTAGCTTATTTCCCTCTTATCGTCGGAAATCTTTCCCCCATATCTCCATCCAAAAGTCTGCTCGGGCTCTCGTCTCGAAAAGTCAGCTCACTTATTGGCTTAGATTCGCAAAGATAGAATCTAGCACACTTTGTTTTGTTTGTCCTGCTTTTTTCGCTATCAAGCTGTGGTGATTCTTAGTTGCACACTTTTCCCCCATAGACAAACACTTCGTGTCCCAGATGCATTCTTAATTCTCTACGACCAGGTGCTAAGACAAAGATGCAGAGGGAACGGAAGATGCACCCCACTTGCTGGACTACAACCACGAACATTCAACGGTCGGCTTGCTAAACCGACTGCCGCGGCTGCCACTCTACCACCTCCAGTCAGAAGAAAAAAAAACCATTTCCAAGCCCCTACAGCCTCGAGAAGAAAAAGCACTTGAACTTGAACGCCCGCAGACCATCATCAATTATTTTCTCTCGGGCTAGAGAAAAAAGAATCTCAGCCTAGTGGTAACTGCCATTGTTGTGTAAGTGGCCGCATTGCCCAGACAACAAGTGAAAACTACTTTTAGCCCACGCTCGTCTCTCCACCGTGCCTTAGCTTGCCAACCAAACTAACCCGCCACAGGTGCTGCATCTTGTCTGCACTTCTCTCAACGCAAACATCAAGCGGGCCAAACAGATGCTTGGGCCACTGAGCAATTCCATTGCAGTGTGCCTTGTGCTAAAATATCAACCCATAACCCAGGCCATTCACAGAGCTGGTCTCTCGCCTCATTGTCGATACCCTAGTTAACTTTCTGTCTTCGTTGGTTCCTTTCCCATTAAAACGTAATGTCCACTTGAAGAGAGTTGAGAGTCACTCAAAATCACAACAGGTTTTCTCGTCAACTCGATCAAGGAATGCGCTCCTGGCGCGGGGAATCACAAAGTGGCAATTACATGCTTCTCTAGTTTGCTTTCCACATGGTACCCATTTGGCGAACCTTCTGATGAACCACGGCTATCTCTCTGTCTTTTTTATCCTTTTCCACATTAACTTCACCCAGACAAGTAGATGGCTAGGTAGTTAGGCAAATCATCATTCCCAGTCCCAGACTCTCCTGTCCCATTCGTGTGCCTCTGCCCGTTTCTTTCTCCCTTTTCCCCCCTCTGCCTCGGTCTATCTGCCTCTTGCTGTTTTTGCTCAACAGCTGTAAAAGTAGCAAATTCTTTTATAAGCTCCCCCCTGAGTGTACCTGTACACATCGACGATTGCAAGCCTACAAATAAATCTCTTTCATCCTAGATAGCAGTACAGCAACAATAGTGACCACTGGAGCTTGCTCTGCAACTAGTTTCTGCTGGCCTTGCTGAGAGTGGGCACAATCTGGCACATAACAATACATCGCCAGAATAAGGCTGCAACAATTGTTATTGCGATCTCTCTCTCTCTCTATCTCTTATTCTTTCATTCCCAATGCCTCTGTGCAACTGGCTGCAACATTGCAGGTGCAATTCTCTCATCCCCTGGACACAGGTGCACTGGACGACTGTGTCTGTTCTCAATGTGATCTTATTTTCCCCTCCAGCACAGCACGATACCCACCAGCCTAGCCAAGTTTAGCGCCTCGTTTGCGCAGATCGACTCTATTGAGTTGCCGCTAGCCGGCTGGCCGCCGGCATGTTGGCAATGGGGTAGAGCAAGAGAGATAAAACGGGATACATATTCTCCATTTACCTCATCCACAGTCGAGCTTCTTTGCCTCGTGGTCAGTCTTTTCATTACTTAAGCCTTGGCCTTGGCGGGCAATGTTGGCTCGCCTTGGCTTCGGTGAGTGCAGTTATAACGGTAAACGAACAAAGAGTTTGTGCCACAAAGCAGTGTGCGCCTCTTGTCTGCCCGAGCACTACGGCGCATTCTACTGGGTTAGGCTTGGCTATCCCGGGGTGCTCCTTTCGCTCCTCATCTTTGTCTTCTCAGGCTTCTCCCTTTCTATCTTTGGGCTGCCTTAGGCAAGCACGCCAGTAGCCCGAAAGCAACCTTTTGTAGTCTGGAGGGTTGATCAAGCCTTTGAAGAAACTTGGCCAGTAGGTTTCGTCGGCGAGGCTTGGGATTGTGCTTCTATACGGCCGATTTCCAGAATGAGGATACTTTTTTTACGAGGGAAAACTCCTATTTAAGGCGACCCCAACCTTGAGATTGTTATTAGTCTCTATCTTGATCTCCAAGGAATCAAGCGCCTTCTAGGCTGACCAGTCACTCACATTTTATACCGTAGAAATAAGCTTTAGTCTAATCAAGACACAAGTCTCCCCAGAAACTTCTCATGAAACCGATTTGCTAAGCTAAACCATTAAGTTTAAAATATAGTTAAAGTTCGACATCTACCAATAAGAGAACACCAAGCAAGCCAGATGTCGCGAGCAAACGTAGTCCTTTGGCTTCTGGCCACTATATTGATTGTTTCCAGTTGTGCCCAGGCGCAAGGAATATTTGGGCGCCCTCTATTTGGGGGGTTCCAGCAGCAGGCAACAATGATGAGATTCCAGAATACTGCTTGTCGTGGTGACGGAAACGAGTCAGGAACTTGCTTGTCCGCTAACGAGTGTGAGCGCAAGGGAGGCACTAATAGTGGACCATGTGCCAACGGCGCCGGAGCGTGCTGTACATTCAAGGTGAGTTTATGAAGGGGTCCACTAGCAGCTATCGAGGCTGAGATGGCCATCAATTGAATGCCCAGGCAATCTGACCTTGTTGTTTTACAATCCAATCTTATACCTACTCATAGTTCACCTGCGGAGGAACAACAAGTCAGAATGAGACAATCTTCGTGAATCCTCAATATCCAAACGGGGAGAACGGTACCTACACTTGCCAAGTCACTATCGAGAAGACGCCAAATGTTTGTCAACTGCGTCTAGACTTCGATGAATTCAAACTGGCACAACCAGATGAAAATGGTCTATGTACGACAGACTCGTTCATGGTCAGAACAACAGTAGGCGAGCGTCTGCCAATCCTGTGTGGTGACAACGCGAAGCAGCACATCTACATTGACATGGGACGGGGAAGCGCTAATCCAGTGGTTCTGTCGGTCGTCTCCAATGGAGACAGGATGTCTCGTAAGTGGAAGATAAGGATAAACATGATCCCATGTAATAATATTGATATGGCACCCTCGGGTTGCATGCAATATTACAGGAGCCCATCGGCGGTGATCAAGAGTTTCAACTATGGTGCAAGAATTGAGGGACGGGCTCGTTATCTGTCGAACTTGAGATACACCACATGTATCAGGGTTGAAGAGAACTTCTGTGCAATTAAGTGGGAGACTGAACAGCCGAACTCGTTCTCCTTCGGTAGTCCGTTCGAGGGCAATGTTACCGAGTTGGGTGGATCCGCTGGTGGTCTATGTAATAACGATGATTTCATTGGAGTTGATCAGGGAAGTGCTGATGGAGTTGGGCCTGGCGAGGACAGGTTCTGTGGTACAAGATTACTGGACTCAAACACAATCATTTCGAGGTCTAAGCCCTTCCAATTGAAGGTCCGTTCCAATGTGGATCAGACCCAAAATGCTCTGAATTCGCAGATTGGTTTCGCCATGCGCTACGTCCAATTACCATGTGTTATGTGATTGATTGAATGCTTACAAATTGATATCTGGGTTCCATCAATCCTGAGAGGAAAACACAACCTGAAAAGCTTGAATCGAATCAGTAGTTAGTGTGCCCTCTAGAATGACTCGGACCTGATGATATCCATACTGTCTCAATGAGCCGAGATATGAATCGTAGAATGGAATATGTTGCGGCAACAAAACGATATTCGTGAATATTTAATTTAAGGAAAAAGGAGTATTTATAAATTGTCCAAGAAATCTCTAAAAAATGGAATAAATAAACTGGATCGATCATGAGAGGAGATTCAGAGAGAGGATTCTCTCCCGCTTACATTGTGTAGAAATGCAACATCCTTTTCGGCACCAAATTCGCTAGAATTCGCTCGCTTTCGATCAGCACTTTCACGTTAAATGTGCGAATCTGCTCGATCTATTGTGGTGCAACAAGGCGTCACTATTGGGGTTCCCCCAGCCCAAGTAACCCTCAAACGGGCCCTTCAAAATTGACAACATAGCCTCTAGGCTTGTTAAAACTCATAAGATCCTATGAGGACAACTGTTGGCATGTTAATAATGTTGTAGGAATGAACTCCAAGTTGAGTTTAGCTCTGGCTTGGACAGCTTGACCTTAGTTGTTGTCGGCCTGATGAGAGCCTGCGATAAGCGAGCGCTGCCCAAGAATCGCCATGAACTCGCTTCATATTGGTCCCCTATTAAACGAGTTACGTATTCTAACTTAGGCAAGAAAAGGCACTATCCAGTGGTCCAGTCGGCAGCTTCAACAGAGCAGTTTGGAATGGATCTGCAAGGCGACCGGAGCGCCACCGGCCGTGTGAGGTTAGGAAGCAGAGCAAGATCTGATGGCAACGTGGACAGGCTGCCCAAGGAAGCAAGCTCGTGAAGTTTGCTCCGAGTTGTTATGGAGCTGCAAATTAAGAAGAAGGGGGAAGGAAGAATGAGATGAGTCCAAGCTGGAAGAGAGAGAGAGAGAGAGAACTTTTCTTTCTCTAATATAAACTCAAGGCACGAGTTTCTTCAACACATTCAGCTTAGCCTTTTTTCAACAGCCCTTGCTGGAACACGCGACCAAAGAATCCAACACCCTCCAGATGGGATACATTTTTGAGGCCTGAAGACACTTCTAGTAGTTATAGCCGAGATAGTTTGGCCCTGTATCCAGGCCTGTTCCAAGTTCAGTCGATTAGCTCAATCGATCGCTTTCAAAGTATCCTGAAGTAGTTGTTCGGTGGAAGAAGATCCCTCATTGCGGTATTTATTTGTAAAGATAGCAAGTAACCAAAGTGCCTCAGACCATAGCCCAACCATGCAATCAAAGAAAGTTATATTCTCACTATTTGCACTGATTGCCTGCGCCCATTCAGTGTCGGCACAGTTTGGCGGCAGCGGCAGGCCATTGACACTTCCGGCATTGTTGACTATTGTCCGATTTCAGAACACAGCTTGCCAGGGCGAACAACAGGACTCGGGAACCTGCTTGGCGGACCAAGAATGCTCAAGGAGGGGCGGCCAGAGTGTGGGACCATGCGCGAGTGGTTACGCCACATGTTGCTCATTCAAGGTAAGCTGAAGTGTGAGCCAGGCCCACCACGATGGACTACTGGTCCATTTAATACCATGACATCCATTTGCGTGTCAAGTTTAACTCAGCTTACTTTTCATGGAGGAACCATTGGCACAGAATTTAACATCTCATTTCCCAATATAATACCCTATCCAATTGTGTAGTTTACTTGTGGAGGCAAAACCAGTCAGAACGAGACCACCTTCGTGAACCCTGGCTACCCGCGAGGTGACAATGGAACAGACACCTGCCAAGTGACCATAGAAAAATCTCCAAATGTGTGCCAGCTGAGGCTGGACTTTGAGGACTTCACTTTGGCCCAGCCGGACGAGAATGGACTGTGCACAACTGATTCATTCATGGTCAGGACAACCGTTGGCGAGCGTCTACCAATCATTTGCGGAGAAAACTCCGGACATCACAGTGAGTATCGAGCTGTCATACATCTAAGTCCATCTTTCGAATCCCTTGCCGTCACGTGAACAGGAACGTTAACTAATCATCTTCCTATGGTCCTTGTTCGGCAAACACTCACTATTCCCAGTGTACATTGACATGGGACGAGGAAGCGCCAATCCGGTGGTTCTATCGGTGGTTTCGAATGGGGATAGAATTGCCAGACGCTGGAAGATCAAGATCAACATGATTCCGTGCAACAATCTGGATATGGCTCCATCGGGTTGCATGCAGTACTTCAGGAGTCCCTCGGCAGTGGTGAAGAGTTTTAACTTTGGGCCCAAGATAGAGGGAAGAGCTCGTTACTTGTCCAATCTGAGATACACTGCTTGTGTTCGTGTTGAGGAGAACTTCTGTGCCATCAAATGGGAAACGGACTACCCCAGCGCGTTTTCCTTTGGCGCCCCCGGCGATGGTAAGTGGAGGATTTTGATTCGGCGAGCGGCGCTCCATCTAGTGCCAGCGCGACAAACTATTTTTCAGTCCGGGCTTGACAATGCACTTCGTCTCATAAGCCAGCCACTAACAAACTCCTATGCCCTCTTTTCATCTATTTTATATACTCCATTTCAACCATACAAACTCTAGTCTCGAATGCAACCGACCTGGGTGGCTACTCGGGCGGGGCCTGTAACGACGACGATTTCGTGGGCATCGATCAAGGCTCACTGGACGGAGTGACTGGTGGCGACGATCGATTCTGTGGAACCAGACTGTTGGACACCAACTCGATCATTTCGAAATCGAAACCATTCCAGCTGAAAGTAAGATCAAATTCGGACCAGCAACAGAACGCCCTGAACTCTCAGGTTGGTTTCGCCTTGCGCTACGTTCAGCTGCCCTGTGTCATCTAGAGATGAAAATGTATAGGAAAAGAGGAACAAGAAAATCACAAACATAATCATCCAATCAAAACTTTGAACCGCCTCCCTCTAGCTCTCATTCTCGTCTGTCTGCGAGCACTGTGAGTGACCAATTTCAGCTCTTCAACCTCTCCTCTCAGACAGGCACCTATATGGTTTGAGTGGAAATCAAATGGTAAAATGAGCACCGGTCATGCACATGAGAGTGATGCGACTCTTCGGCGCTCAGCATCTTTATTTAAATAGTGAGTTCTATCCATTGGATGAAGGAGACTGGAGTGGAGAGCGTCGAAAAAGCGCCAATGCTGAAAGGTAGTGCGAGAATGATGAGAAAACAGGTGAAAAACCGGGCGGTTCACTATGCGAATGAGCTGCAGACACGGTCACTTTGGGGGACAAAAACACTTGCGCTTTTAGTTCTCTTTTTGAGCATTTTTATCCACATCAAAGCCGGCCGTCGATGGACACGCTTCCCGAGGATAGTCCTCCACTCCAGAAGGCTCGTCTCTCTCGGTGCAAGTGGATAAAAATAAGTCAAACACAAGATTAGAATCGTGGAAATGAAGAGAGCGAGAAAGCGAGGGAGATGGGGGCTGAGGTTTGTGGCGTTTTGAGGGGAAAAGAGATAAGGTGAGGTTTGCGAGAGTTGGGCCGCCGTTTGTGGCTCGTTTGGGGCCGACTGGGAGCTGCTGGCCCAAAGGTTGGCCGGCGGAGAATGTCACTGGTGCTGGTGTCTGTGTGCGACATCTTTTTTTTCCAGCTGAAACAAAAAGCCACCAACTTTATCTCATTTCCATGCTTTTTGGACACTGAACACTAATTAGTTCGTCAAAATGTTAGAATTTATCTCGCTTGTGGAGAGAGTGGACAAAGAGGGAGAATTTTTGGAGCCAAAATTGAGAAGTTTGATTTGGAGAGTCGATAATGCGAGCAAGCGGCAGTGTGGAAGAAGAAGAGACAGAATGCAAGAGCAGACAGACAGCGGCCATGCGGCTGGATTGTGGTAGGCAAATTTTTCTCTTTTCTTTCCTTTGCTGGAGGAGGAGCAAAAAAAGAGGAGAAATTTCTAATTTTATTGCCATTCTGTATCATCCTGATGGGCCCAGAGAGGCTACGGGCCGGTGAAAGTGGTCGACTGGAAGTGGCCACTGGAGACAGTCCCAATACGAGAGACTGGCCCCAGTTGACTGTGACTGGCAGAGGGCAGCAAACAGTTGGGCAAACATTTTTGGCACAAATGGAGGCGGCCACTTTGGGTCCGTTGGAGTAGGGGCCAATCAAGTGGGCGAGTGGAGTTCAGAGAGGCACTCTTGGGCGCCAACTAACGAGCAGGAGCAGTGCAGGGGTGCATTTGCAGCTAGCGGTGGAGTCTGCTAGAGATGCACCTTCTTTCTGGAAAAAGGAGGAGGCTCAGTCCATGGAATTGTGTTGCTGATTTTGCAGGTGATACTGGTGCAGGTGGTTGTCCAGGTTGGGCCCATGATGGTGGTTGTTGCTGGTGTGATGGTTTTGGTGCTCGAGCTGAGTGTGGCTGTGCAGCAGGGTTGCAGGTTGGCCGCCGAAATGGTGGCCAACCTGAGTGGGTCTGGGGCCGGCCGAGTGGGCGAGGTGGAGCGAGTGGTGCTGGTGGTGGTGGTGTTGCGCGTGTTGCGGGTGCAAGTTGGAGTGCGAGTGCGGGTTCGGGTGGGGCGGGTGGCGGGCAGCGAAGAGCGCGCCCGAATCTGTGGCGCACAGGCCGTGCTGATGCGGCGCGAAGGCGGACGCGCGGGACGCACAAGAGTCCTGCGACATCCCGACACTCTGCGGGCAGTGCACCGAGGGGGCGCAGTTCTGGTAGGCGTTTGGAGGCATCCCGAAGGTGACCTGCTGCTGGTGGCTGGCCAAAAGTTGGCCCTGCTGCAGCTCGCCGAGCGGCTGGTGCTGCTGGTAGGCCGCCGAGGCGAGCGGGTCGCCGAAGGGGCTCCCCATGGACACCTGCTGCTGCTGCTGGATGTGGTGGTGCTGGTGCTGGTGGTTGCTTGTGGGCGCCTGCGAGTGGTAGTGGCGAGCGTAGTTGGCGCCCATCGCAGTCTGGCCGGAGCTCTGCTGGTCGAGGGGCGTGGAGTAGTGGCAATGGAGGTAGTGGGTGGCAGTCGAGGGCGAGTGCGACTGCGACTGCGGCGGACTGGGCTGGGCGGCGGCCTGCTGTGTCCAGACAGGACTCTGGCTTGACAGGCCGGCACTCTGCGGGTGCTCGGCCCCACTGGGCGCCATCAAGGGCGACGAACTGGTCTGAAAGCAGTGGAGCCCACCGGTCTCCTGGTCTTGGCGCTGGCCGACCGGCTGCTGGCCGGCCTCCAGCAGCACCAGCGGGGCCTCCCGAGACTGTCTGTGGGGCTCGTCGTCGCCCTCCGACTGGCAGCTGCCCGGCGGCGGCGGAAGTGGAGCGGCCCGCGAGCCGCACGGCGAGCACGTGGACGAGGGCGAGCTCAGGCTGGAGGGCGCCGCGCTGGCCGGAAGCGAGTTCGCGGCCGCACTTCTGGCCCGCTTGGCGCGCCCACTCACTGCTCCGTTTCCGGCCGCTCTGGCCCCGCCGGGACGCCGCCGCGAGCTTAGGTTAGGCTGGTTGGCGACGGCAGGCTGGCCGCGCGCGCCCCGCCCCTCCGCCTGGCCGGTGGGCGTGGCCTCGGGGGGCGTGGAGGGCGGCGAGCAGAGGTGGGGGCCGAAGGAGGAGAGCAGCGAGTCGAGGATGTGGCTGGTGGTGGAGCTGGGCTGCAGACTGTCTGCGGGCGAGGCGCCGGAAGTGGACAGAATGGAGCTCGAGCTGAGCGGCTGTGGTTCGAGGTTGTTGTTGCCGCCACTTTGGGTTGACTTTGGGGCGCCGTTGGCAGTTCGCGAGCCCCTGGCAGACAGTTGCTGGTGCGAATTTGCGCAGAACTGGTGCTCCTGCGGTCTGGCGGCGGCGCTTCCGCTTCCGCCGCCGCCGATGATGCTTTGGATGAGCGAGTGGTGGGCGAGGCGCGTTTGGGGCGCGCCTAGAGCTGCCTTGAGGCCGAGCGGGGCGCCCGCCGAGGTGGTGGAGTGGACCTGCTGCTGTTGCTGTTTGGCGCGTTTGCGGAACTTGGCCCGCCTGTTCTGGAACCAAACTTGGATGCGGGCCGCGTCGAGCTTCGTCTCGTTGGCAAGCTCCTCGCGCCTGTGCACGTCCGGGTAGTGCGTCCTGTTGAAGGCGGCCTCGAGCTCGTGCAGCTGGCCAGGCGTGAACGAGGTCCTGTAGCGTTTGGTGCGCATCGAGTTGAAGAAGATCAGGTTGTGCTGCTCGTGCGGGTCTTGCAGTTTTGCGAGCTCGCCCATTTCATTAACTTGACAATTGTTTTGACAGTTATTTTGACGATTATCTTTAAAGTTATCTTTGAAGTTATTTTTGAAGTCATTTTGATGATTATCTTGGCCACTTGAAGCGTCGCCACTCTGGCCAGACGGCTGGCTGGAAGCCACGAGGGTGAACTCGCTGCCGGCGAACAGAGGCCGCCCACTGTTGGCCGGAAGAGTGGCCACTGTCTCTGGGGGGCGGCCCATCTCCTCGGACTGTCTCTCGCTCGGCAGACTCCTTCTGGTCATCGTCAGGTGTTCGTCCATTGTGCTCCACTGTTGGAGCCGCTCTCACTCACTTTGAACTGCTCTTAAGCTTGTCAAACTGGCTCTGCTCGCCGACAAGTGTTCCCAAACTAAGTGGTGGGAATATTTTAGGTCTTCGAAGCCAGAAAAGAAAATCTTGCATTTGGCGGCGAGAAATTTAGCCGAAATTTGGCCGAAAATTAGCTCTTTTCCAATTCAATTTGGAGCTTCAGTTTGCAAATTGCAATGCAAAAGACGCCCCCAAATGGAGCGTAAAATGATTAGCGGCTGCGCGTGACCTGCGGCACGCGCCGCCCCACCTAAGCGTCGGCGTGGCTTCCTCTGCGGCCTCGCTTGGCCTCTGGCGCCGCGAGGCGCATGCGCCGCCCGCCGCCACATGCATCTGCTGACTGCTCTTCAGGCTCCGAGGGGCGCCCTCTGGGCCCCACTCGTCGGCCCTAAGCTGCGGCGGAAGCAGGAAGGCAGTCTGCAGAGTGCGGACTGCAAAGGGACCCCAAGCGGCTCCTATAGCAGCGGCCCCCCCTTATAGATTGCTCACTGGGCGGGCTGGTTGCCGAGGCCGAAGGGTGACAAATGATTGGCCGCAGCTTGGGGCCCAGAAGGCGCAGTTGTGTGCGAGTGGGGGCCCATTTTTGGGCCCCCACTCGACTGGCGAGCAGTTGGGCGCCGGCGAGCTTGGCGCGCGGGGATAAATCATTCGCGCGGGCGCCTTTCTGCTGCTCGCGTGGGCCGCCCCAATGGCAGCCAGTGGGCCGCAAGGCAGAGACAATTTGTTTGTGCGGCCCAGCGAGAAGCTTGGGCTAGAGAGGCGAGTTGGCCAGTGAGACAAAGCGCAAAAGGAGAGCCTTGAGATTGGGGCGACAGTGAGAGACTCTGTCTCAGAGTGGTGGAAAAAAGGCGAGCAAAAAAGGAGGCGAAAAGGCGGCCCACTTGCCACAGACTGTCTGAGGCGACTCATTGGCCGCTGGCAGACTTCTCTGCGCACTCAATGAACACAGCAAGCAGACGCCCAATGAGCTGTTCAGTGCTCGATTCAAACTCAATTACCTTTGCCAGTCTTTCGCGGGCCCCTCTTTTTGCCAGCCAAAAGTCGAAAGGCCCATTTCATATATAAAATCATTTATCAGTTTGTCACATTGTGTTGTCGTCGGGGGCCGTTTGCGTTTGTGCGGGCGCTCAGCCAGTTCGAGCGCTCTCTTTGCACTGCCTCCTCGAGGTGGCCGCCAAATTGCCCAGCCGAAAAAAGGAGAACCTCAAGCTGAGGCTCTCTTTTTGCGCCCCCCGTCTCCTAACCGCCGCCTTTCTGGCCCCTCTTGGGCCCTCTGAGAGTAGGTGCGAGTGGCCCAAGCCGCAAACAAGTGCTCGCGCGCTGAACCGACGAGCCGGATTTCCGGCCGGGCGGCGTGGGGGCGCCTCGAGTGGCGCGCTGGCTGAAGGGACTCGAGTGGGATTGGGTCTGTCTGCAGAAGCACGAGCGGAGTTGCGCGCACTGCACACAGTCTGCAATGGAGAAATGCTGTACAAACTGCACACTAGAAATGCTGCACAGAGTCCGCAGTGCAAATAGTGCACACAGTCCGAAGGGCCCTCATTGAGCGCAAAAAGGGCGCCCACCAACCAAACATTGGCTGGCCCCATTGAAAAATCTCCCGGGAACCAAATGGATGTCTCCTTTTTCCCCCCTCCCCTCCTCTTCCTCTCGCCGCCTTTTTTCCCTCCTCTCCTGTCGTTTGTTTTTTCCCTCTCTGCAAACCAATGGCTCTCATTAAAGAGCACTCTCGCAACCATTGGGCCTCATTGTTTTGCCACTCCTAATGGCTAATGTTTTTGCCCACTCGCTCTCCTTCCAGCTCCACTCTCGCGCCAGTCCCTCTCTCTAGTTTGTTCCCCCTCAGTTCGCCCACTTGGCGGCCTATTTTGACTTACGAGCCCAGAGAGGCGCCCCGCACACAGTGTGTGGCGCTCGCGAGGACGCGCCTCCCCACTCGCGCCTCCACTTGGGCGAGCTTTGCGCCACTCCATTGGGCCCGAAAGGAGTGGGGAGCTGTGCAGCTTGGCCTCGAAATCTGTCACGTGTGCCAGAGTGTGATTGTTGCCACCATGCCATCTCGTCTGGCCAGAGACTGCCGGCGCTCCTAATGGTTGGCAAGTGTCTCCCGCTCTCTTGCCACTCTCGAGCCGCTCGGCTCAATCCCTTGCAGCCAAATCCGGCGCTCACTATAGGCCCAGCAGTGTCAGTCTGGCTGGAGTTGGTCCTTAGGCCGAGTTGGCCTGAGGACTAGTGGTGGTGGTGGTGGCGGCTTGTTGGGCGACGGCGTCTTGTTTGATTGTTTTCGTTCTCAGCGGCCAATTATGTATGGGAGAATCTCACACTCGCGCGCACGCCGCAACACACACAGTCTCCGGCCGGCTGCCACTCTTGTGCAGCACTGGCCAATGGACGCGCATCCAAGTGGAGCCTCAGAGCACAAGAAGAAGAGGCAGAAAAAGCCCGTGAGAATTGGCCAAGTGTCTCGATGGTGGATATTTGGTGGTGGAGACACTTGGCCACCAAATATCCACTTCTTTTGTCCACTCACTTCGCCGCCACCTCCCAAGTTTCCAATCAAATCGCCGCCAACCACTGTCCTCCGCCTTCTGAGCCCAAGAAACTCAGCCGTACAGCTCAAGTCTCTCTTGGCCTCTCGGTGGCCGCAGTCAACCTCCAATGGGCAGCCAATTGCGAGAGACTTTTGTCTCTTGGCTTTCGTTGTAAAAATGGAGAGAAATTCTCGATGCATTGCTCGACTCGATTTGAGTCAAATGAAATCTGATCGTTTCGCTTGACACGCAGAATTGTCCCCAAATTGTCATTTTTGCCCGTTTGTTTCCTGCGACCAAGAAATTTGCAACCAAGAAGATCTCTTTTTTCCAAAGAGATTGCTCGTTAATTGAAACCTCTGCTTCTGGTTTGCATGTCTAGATGCAGATCTAGACAGTATGTCTAGATACTATCTTGAATACGAAAGATGAAGGATTTTCGACCGGAAGGAAGAATTTCTCCATCGACTGCTCTTGATCCGAATTCTTCGATCTCAATGGAAAAGAAGATTCTAATATTTGCGCGAGAAGAGTGCATCGAATGAGCGCTCACTCTAAACGGCTTCAACTTTCAACAAAGACAGTCTCTGTTTGGAAACGAGCAACTTTTGCAAACTTAGTCTCGCAACTTTGCACGTAAACTCGGCAAATTGGCCTCCTTTGTCGCCCACTTCTGATCATGAGCCACTGTTCTCGAGCTCAAGCTGAGCTAAGCTAAGCTAATGCTTCCAGAGAGTGTCTGTGGCGCACGTGATCCTCCAATTAGAGACGGTGTCAAATTGGCCGGCTAATTGGGGCTGGAAGATAATGATATAATGGAAAACAATTGCAACTTGTAATGATCATTTTCCGAGCGTGTCCTCAAGTTGACTGTGCTTCTTGGTGGTGGAAGTGGAAAAACTGTTCTCTGAGGCGAAAAAAAGAGGGAGAAAAAAGATGTCAAATTAACGCTTGTTGTGTTTGGTCTCGAAGTGGTGCTTGAAGTTTGGCCAAAAAGAGGGGAAACTTTTTGGCCAAATTCGTGCAAACTTGCAGCAACGAAGAGTCATGCAAACAAGTAATTGGACTGCTTCCTTTCTTCTGGCCACTTTGCACTGCAACACCAAAGGAAAGACACAAACTGGCTTTGTGTCTCAGACAGAAACAGAGTGCGTCTGAAACCTGAAAAAGGAAAGAAACAAATCTCTTTGTCTCGACGCTTGGCTTTAGAGCGACTTTGG
>Ga0268247_10000414_pt1 | contig 14705 bp, 12 predicted proteins | sample AgamicOrMae_FD_200245 | JGI IMG/M metagenome (GOLD analysis project Ga0268247, IMG submission 200245) | Agave microbial communities from Guanajuato, Mexico - Or.Ma.e (v2) (version 2) | ecosystem: Host-associated > Plants > Phyllosphere > Phylloplane/Leaf | place: Guanajuato, Mexico | collected...
ATCTCGCCAGACTCGAGCCATAGCTTGGCCGTCATTAGCTGGATTCCAGTCTGGATCAAACATGATTAACCTGTTCGCTCCGATAAGGTTAAGTCCGCAACCCCCAGCCTTACTGCTTAATAAGAAGACAAACTCGTCTGTGGTGGGATCGTTGAATTTCTGAACGATCTTGTTTCGCTTCGTGGTATTCATGGATCCATCTAATCTGACCCATCTGTAGCCACGCATATCGCACAGTCTTTGAAAAAGATCTATTGTTTGTGTGTAGTTGGAGATCAGAACGACACGATCGTCGGTATTCTGCTTGATGTTCGCCAATATTGCGTCTAGGAGTTTCATCTTACCGGACCAAAGTGGCTCGAAGTTTCTCAGTGATTTTGAGAATCCAGCTGGGAACAAACCTTCGATTCCCTCGAAAATCTCCTCCCCACTTGTGCTAAGTTCGTATACAAGTTGAGGATGATTACACAACTTCTTGAGGAATGTGATGGCTTGAAGAGTTGATTGGCCGCCTTTACGATGTCCAGATACTTTTTGACTATCTGAAAGTGTTTTCTGGATCCTTTTAGATTGGATGAAGAACTCGTATATACCCCTTTGTGCTTCCTCGAGCTTACAACAAACAACCAACTCAACTTTAGGTGGTAAGTATTTGGAAAGCAGCTCAGCCGTTCTGCGTATCATACACCTATCGACCTTTGCTATCATCTCTTTTTGTCTTTCGATACCTAGTTCGACTTGATAATCTGAGGCATCAGCATCGCGCCCTCTGGAAATCACATTCCCGTAGTATCTATTGAATTCATTCGAATTGTCTCCTAGCAGACCTGGGTTTACGAAATCTACTAGACTGTAGTATTCGAGGAGATCGTTCTGAATTGGTGTACCGGAAATTATGATTCTTCTTTTGCACTTTACATTATTTAGACACACATATGTTTGACTTTCCCTATTCTTCAGGCGATGACCTTCATCACAGATCATCATACCGACTTCGACGTTATCGAGTACATGTGCATGACCTCTGAAGGTTTCATAAGATACTATGAGTACTGGATTAGAACTCCTTCTTTTACCACTATTCTGAGTTCGGCTGAAACAACTCAACTTTTCGTCGACACCGTCACTTCCCTGCCCGCTATCAATGGCCATAGCATTCAGTCTAGTGCCTAACCATTTGTTGATTTCGTTAAACCAATTCTTAACAAGACTAGATGGGCATATGATCACAACATTTGGAACTAATGGACCTGCCTTATAACTTGGGTTCTGCCGTAGAAGAGTCCACATGAGTGTGATGCACTGGAGAGTTTTACCGAGACCCATCTCGTCGGCCAGGATGCAGCCAAAAAAATTCTCAATCTTGGTACCAGTGAGGCAATCATACATAAACTGGACACCCTCACGTTGATGTGGTCGTAGAACCCGACCCAAAACGGGATCGACAACTACGTGAACTAGAATCTCATCCTTACGATTCTTCTTGAAGTCCTCATCATAGTCCGGGGGTGTAAACAAGATAACAGCATTTGGTCCCTTAGGATCATGTAAGGGCATAGGATCGCGATACTTATATCGCATTTGGAGGAAAGTCTCACTGTGGCCATCATAGCTGCTATCTGGGTTGACGTAAGGTTTATGAAGAACAGTCTTAATCCAAGAGTTGAATTCTGGTTTTGTCTTCTCATAGAGGGTCTTTGTACACTGTTCCAGAAGTTGGTGCAGTTTTTGCATACCAGGTTCGTTCCATGTTTTGATCTTATTCTCCTTTCTGGCCCTGGTATCCTCATCATCGCTGCTGTCTATGGTTATTATTTCTTGGTCATCGAGCAATAATTCATCAGTCCTTCTTATTTTCTTCGATATCCTGCCGGTGGACAGTCTTGTGGTCTCCTGTTGCTGACTGATCTTTTTCAGGGCACTGGGCGCTCTTCTTCGTAACATTGTGGCCTATTTTTTGGTATAAAAAATCCTAATATGAATCAAGCGAAACATGAACCAGACATGTTGTTGTCACATGCAACAGGCCCGCTTGCGAGAGAGCCAAAAAATCCCAAGCGGGCACAGAGCAGGCTCCAGGCTTGGTTGAAGAGAACAATCTGGCTCGCGCCTGTGGGGCCAGAGTCGCGCGTGCAACCAGCAGGCCATAAAGACACGGATTTTGGCGCGCTTCGGGAATTTGCGAGGTGGGCGTGTCACAGAGAATCAAGTGGGCGAGTCCGCCGAACTATTTTATTCGATTTTTAATTCTCGCATTGTGGCTATGAGTATTTATGGACTAGAGCTAGAGTATGAGAATATTAGAATAATTGGCCGAATGAAAAAAAGACAGGAATTCATATATTTTTGAGTGGATTTCGATTTCAGTTCCGTTAAATCGTTGCCATTCGGCGCACGATAGCAACGATCTACATGTCGATGGTTAGCGTATTGGTTGCAATAATTTTCGGAGGGAGACTATGGCCAGTCGTTTCTGTGGCAACTGGGGATATCAATAGACAAAAGTTGACCATGATTTTGGTAGCCATTCAGTGAGAGTTGGATTCGTGGGCGAGCATTTAGACACAAGGCGCCAGATGAACTTGAATCGAGCAGAATGGAGACGAGGACCAAAGGAGGCATGTTTAGGAAAGGGAGAGTGGTGCAATAACCAATGAAGTGTCAGTTGGGAATAGAATGACAACAAAGCCAGTGAGACAGACGTATTGCGTTAAACGAGGGCCAAAATTGTCCAGAGTTGTCACAGGAGGCAGGAAATGGTCATCCAATGGGCAAGGAGGGAGTGGAGGGGCAAGTTTGTGGGTGTTGTGGATTTAGTTGATATTGTTGTTTTTTATTTCCTCCTTTCGCGTCCGCCACACTGTCACCTGTATCGGTTGAGTGAGCAGAGGACAAGTGAAAGAAGCACGTTTTAGCGTGGCAAAGACTGGAGAACTGGCAGATGGGTGGAATTGGTGGCTTCGAGGAGGCAAGAAGTGGGCGCACGCCCCTCGTCATCGTGGTCATGATGGTGGTTATCGTGATGCTGTTGGTTGCTCGGCCAACATCAAGCAGAGGGGAGACACTTTGGGGGGAGAGGGGACAAAATCATACAAACAATTCTGCCTGCTTGACGTTGTTCAGATTACTTTGGTTGGCCAAGGTTTGCCGTCGGCCGTTGGCCATGGCTTGGGAGTTGGGAGTGCTCCTTTTTTAAAAGAAGCAGAGAAAGATGAATGAAAAGTCGTTCAGGTGTGTAAATGGTCAGCTGTGTGGTGTGTTGCCTCTTTGGTTGCCTTCACGTAACGTCTGGAGCTCGTGAATGAATGAATGAAACTTTTGCTTTGGGCGACCAAGCCAGAGGGCTGGCGGCGCCGCCAGAAGCATCAACAGCAACAGCAACAACAACAGTAGAAGCAGCGGCAACAACAGCAGCATCCTGCGGCAGCATCGTTATCATCAGGTGGCTCGAGATTGGGCGTAAGCGAGGAATTTGTACGCCAATATACACCATTTGCGGCGGGAGGAGCGACGGAATAGGGCAGCTGAGGCGGCAACAACAACGGCAGCAGAGGCAGATAATAATAATAACGAGGGAGGAAAAAACTAAAACGTCAGCCAGACGCAGGGAAGCGACTCCGCCTCGTCGCAGCAGCAACGAGTGGTGCTGGTGGATACTTTGGCGGCAACTTGGAGGAGGAAATGAGCCTGAGAGCGCCGATAGCTAAGAGCTAAGAGCTCTCTTGGATCGAGCCTCAAAGCAGCGGGCCGCACTAAGGTTTGCAGCAGCGGCCCAAAGGGGAGGCGCTGCGAGATATTGGGCGCAGGATGAATTATGATAGATGATCCCTTTGCGAGAGAGCACAGGAGCGAGCTGGAGGGGGCGCGTTGGAGACTCTCTGGTCGGAGAGAGAAGACGAAGAAGAAGAAGGTTGCCGAGTTAGCTTCCATTTGCTGCCAATCGGAGGCGTCCCAGAAAGGTAAGCCCCAGACTGTGTGTTTGGGGCGGCTGATTGAAGAAGCAACACTTGTTACTTTGGATCATCTCTAGAGGCATGTGGCACAGAAGGAGATCCGTCGCACACGCAAACCATTTGGAGCCGCCACTTGAAGCAAAACTATAAGCGGACCCAAGTGAGTGTTTAGATGTTGCGGAGTGTAGTATTACTGGTTGCCAGTGGTTGCTAGTGGTTGCCGCTTGTTGTTGTTGATGCCGTTTGAGAGCAACATGAGTTGTGTGAAATCCAATAGTTTAATGATGCGCTCCTTGTTGTTGAAAGTTGGCCGCCGCTTGAGCAGTGGTGTGCTGTTGTTTTTGCTTGCCTTTTGCTTGGCCGCGAACAAAGGACGAGCCAAGAGGGAGGAAAAATTAGCAAGCAAAAGAGGAGGACATGCTCTCACATGGCAGTCCTCTGGGAGTGACCACAAGCGCAACGGAATGGAGCCAAATCGAGCGCTGCTGGCCCACAAACTGAACTGGACACACTCCATGTCTGTATCTATGAGCAGCAGAGTCTCCGGTGAACTAGGCGTCTGGTTCGCATACAGACAGCATGGCAATTCATTCAACAATTAATCAAATCGAACCAAGTTAAGCATGAACGCAGAGCAACGGCCGCAAGAGCCGCAACAAAGCTATATAATTCAATTAGCCAAAAGGGCAACAACAGTTAGCGGTCCCTGTGGGTCGGCCTTTTAATTGATTCTCGCCCAATGTTTGCGGGCCGCCGGCCGCCCGTTAATGCATAGCTCCGGCCCGCCAGCATCTGTGTCTGCTGTCTGGTGTCTGGTGGGCGCAAACTCGAGCCTCTTCCTCTTGCCCTAGGCGCTCTCCATCCGGCGCAGACTTCCTCCTGAGGTAGAAGCCGCCACCTGTAGCTCAGCGTAATGGAGTGGGCGTGGCTGCGGGTGCCCCCGGCTGGCGTGGGGCAGCTTGGGGCCCGCTCGGAGCTTGGAGGCTGGAGAGTGGAGGCTGGAGGTGGGCCAGGTGGGAGGGGGGAGGGCGGAGAATGTGGCAGTTATGTGGTCGAGTGGGCCGTCTGTGCTTCCGTGTGGCGAGTTTGGGCGCAACAGGCCGGGCGCAAAGTGGCGAGGGGCGGCGCCAAGAAGATGGCCAAGAGGGCGCCATTGGGGTGTCTCTCGTGGCTGCGGGTCTCTCGTTAGTGTGCCGCTCTGGTGCCTTGTTGGCCGGCGACGCCCAAGCGACCTTGTGTGTGTCGCGGCGACAGACTGGCGCTCGTCTGCAGCTCTCAGTGAGCGGCTTTCGGGCGGCCAAAAGTGCGTGCGAGCGAACTTTTCCGCCGCGCGCGAACCTGAATGAGTGGGCCGCGCCCCGCAGACTGTCTTCGGTCAGCATTGAGCAACGCAGACAGTCTGTAGGCAGCGCAGTGCTTTTGGGGCCCTCAGACTGGTGGCTCGCAGTCACTTTTTGGCTCGAAATTTTGCTCGCCAACCGAGAGGCAGTCTCGCCTGCTTCTTCGAGGCTAGTCTGCGGCCGCTCGCCTGCAACTTGGCCGCGCTCAACAATGGCCCACTGCCTCCGGTAACGAATTCCTCGTCTTGTTTTTGCGCCTCTTTGTGTGGCCCAGGCAGACGATTGTGTGGCAGCAGCAGAGGCGGCCGCCACTTGACATTATCGAATCACTGGCGACGCCAACTGGGCAGCCTTGGCCTGAAGCGTTCGCTTTTCATTTGGCTGCTTGAGCAAAATTTGAGCACGTCTGCGTTGGTTCTAGTCTGGGGGCGCAACAAGTGGCCAGTGGGCCGCAGACTAGCTCGCGTCTCGCCCGTCTGGGCCACTTGAGATTTGCCTGCTGGAGGCGCAGAAGAAGAAGAATCTCCGCGAGCGAAAGAGGCCGAAGAAGTGGGAGAAGAGAAGAAGCAAAGTGGGGCGCCAAAAAAGGACGAACGGTGAGCTCCAGTGGCCACTTGTTTGGGCCCCGAGCTGCCTAATGAGGCGTAATTGTGCTTGGAAGTGTTCCAGTGATATTTGCTGGCCCACTGCAGACTGTGGCCAGTGGATTGGAGAACTGTGGCGCGCGATGATTGGCGAGTGAGTGGCCAGTGATTGAGAATGCGCCAATTGGTCCCGAGCGATTTTGTGGCCTTTTGGGTTGTGTTCTCGAACTTGGAAGTTGGAAGTTGGAAGTGATGTGGCGAGTGTGAAGTGGAGCTGGAAAGTGGCACTGCGAGTGTGTCTCTAGAGGCTGGGGACTGGCGCTGGAACATGATCGATCAGGCGCGCGCGCTTAGCTCTCATGCTTGACGCTCGACGCTTGATGCTTGATGGGCCACACTCGATTGGGCCAATTGGCGTGTGAGCGAGTTGGCGTTTAGTGCTCAGCGTTCGGCGTTTAGCGTTTGGCGTTTGGCGATGAATAAGAGAAAAGAAGTGAGGGAGAGAGAGAAAAAGTCGATCAATTAGGCGACAGAAAAAGTGGTCCAAGTGGAGCGAGCAAGAAAACCTTTGCCCTTTGGAAGTGTGCGCGCAAAGAGCTAACCTGAAGCTGAAGAGCGAGCTCAGTGCAGCAGAGAAGTGTGCTGATCGCGCGCGCCAGTTCAGCCTCGCGCAACAGTTGTGGGCCGCAACTTGCGCACAGGCAACTTCGGCGCCGCTTAGCTTCGGCTTTTCGCCTTTTCGCTTGCACCTTGTGGCCTGTAGCTTCTAGTTCATAGCTCGCAGATTGTAGCTCGCAGTCTGTAGCTTGTAGCTTGTAGCTTGTAGCTTGTGGCAGCCGAATGGCAAATGGCGAGCGGCCCAAGTGGACTGGCGGCGAGCAAATGGAGCCGCCATTGTGCAGTTGGGCCGGCCGAGTGGCAAGTGTGTGTGCGCTGCTTGGGCCGCTTTGGGCAGCCAAAAGTTGGGAGCAAATTTCCCTCTTGATTGATGACCAACAACTGGCCGCCGCCTGCAACTGAACGATGCTAAATGGCTGCGAAAGCGTTCAGAATTCATCATCATCATGGCGGTCGTGCGGCCGCCAAACACACACAGATACAAACACAGACAGACAGACAGACAGACAGACACACGCCAACGAGCGGCCAGCCAGCCAGCCGCAATCTCTTGCCAGCCGCAGACTGTTGTGTGTGCGCGGCCTTGCTGCCTCGCTGCCTTGCTGCCAGCTCTCAGTGCGCGCTCTGTTTGCCTATGGGCTCACCTGTTCCACCTTGGCGCTTTAGGGCCGAGGAGTAGCGCGCTGGCCGAGGAGCAGCTCTGGTGCCAGAGACGCTCTAGAGCGCAGGGCACACAAAGGGGCGCGAGACCGATCCGATTAGACCGCGAGCGTGGCTCTCAACTGGCCCTCAAACTGGCTCGCTGGGGCCGAGCTTTGTTGACTAGCAGTGAGCTGCGCTGCACTGGGCTGACTAGCAGTGACTAGCAGTGACTAGCAGTGACTAGCAGTGACTAGCAGTGAGTGACTAGCACTGACTAGCATTGAGCTGCGGCGAACAGGCCGGATTTTGCCGCACCTGATTGCGCGCGCGAGCGAACGTTTCTTCGCGCGCTCAGTCCCCCAGAGCTAAGCCTCCGCAGGCCCAAAACACACAGTCCTAAGCGCGCACTTCGCACTAGTCCATTCGCCCTAGTCTGTCTGCAGGAACCGCCCGACTGCCAAGCTTCCAGGCCAACTTGGGCCAGCCGAAATGCTGGCCCAAGACAGACAGACAGACAGACAGACAGACAGACGGACGGACGGACAAATTTACAGGTGTTTAAGAGGCGTGTCGTCTTTTTCATTTGGTTTGGGACTATTCTAAATAAAATGGGCCTATTCTAATATTTTCTGGCCGCGTGGGGCTCGAGTGAGAGCGCGGCCCGCGAGCAGAGCGCTTGGAGAGTGTCTCTGGCGGGGAGCAGTGTTGGCGAGCGTTGGCGAGCGTGTTCTTGGCGGCGAGAAGAGAGTGAGAAACTGGGCGAAACTGGTGGAAATTCCCTCCTGCCATTGTGGCCGCCGAGCCACAAAAAGAGCGCAGACGAGCGGCCGCAAAGCGACCAGGGCGGATTCCTCAAGGTTGGCCGCCAGCTCGCGATCGCCGCCCGCCACTCGGCCCACTTTCAACTCTGCAAGCGCGCGAACAAGTGAACAAGTGAACAAGTGAAGGAACCAAAAAGCCGACAGACAAGCTGCGAGAGGAACACGCGCGCCTCTGGCCCAAACTTGTTGCCGCTTCCAACGAGAACAGTCTCTGGGGCATGTTGTCAATCAAAGGCGAGCGAGAAAGCTCGCGTGTTTAGATTGAAGTCTGTGGCCGAGAATGCCTGGCGCTTAGCTCGCGCCCGAACTGAGCTCCTCGCGAGCCATTTGAGTGAGTCTGGCGAGCGCAGTTTCACGCCGCCACCAACGCGTCTCGTCGGGCGTCTAATTCTTCTAATTCGGCCAGCTTTTGGCCGCCACAGACTAGGACCGGCGGCCAAAAGGCTGCTTTTTTACACGCAACAACTGGGCGCCACTGCTTAGCGAAGGCCCTCAGCTTGTGGCTGGCCAAGAGCGGCCAAGAGGGGGGCAAAAGTGGGGGCGAATTAGCGCAAATTGATTTGCATGCCGTGCGAAGAGAGAGAGAGATGGGCTCTGAAGCCTGTCTCTAGCGTTGACTGGATGCTCTAAGTCAACAATTGGCGAATAGGCGAAACATTAGGTGAACACTGGGTGAACATTTAGTGCATTAGTGCACTTTTAGTCAGTGAATTCAGTTGCATTGGAATGGCGTTCAAATGGAGCCAGCTCTTAGTGCACCATTTGGAGCTCATTGTGTTCGTCAGTGCGGCGGTTTGTTGGCGGCGGTTTGTTAGCGGCGCAGTGGGCCTGCATACAGATACAGTGTGAAAGTGTGCGCCAACTGTTAAGGGAGACTAAACCTTTATTATTAGGCAGAGTTATTAGCGCCAACCGCAATTGGCCAACGAGCGGCCGTTCGAAAGACGCGCGCTCTCTCGCTCAGGCTGCGCAGTGGCCACCGCGCAGCCTGACCCCTGCACTCTTTGCGCACAGTTCGCCGCGCTCGCTCGCACTTGTACGCGCGCGCTCGCGTAAGACAAACAATAAGGCGAAAGTGAAACTGGCGCCGAACTTGCACACGTGCGCCTGCCAGTCGTACACAAGCGCAGGTTTGTTTTCTTTTCTCTGCCACACACTAGCTCTGGCCCACAGTGCAGCCTAGCTCGCAAGAAGTCCACTCGCCTTCACACAACCTTGGCCCAAATCGGCGCCCCCCGATTAATACCTGTTGATCGATCGTCAGGCTGGCCCTCCACTTCCGCCGAAGCTCGTCTCTGGCGAGCAGTCGGCGGTCATTTGCGCGCGACGGGGCGCCACTCGCCACGCCCACTCGCGCGTCGCCCGCAAACTGTTGCTCGTAGCTCGCCCGAGACTGTCTCCGGTGGCTTACTGGCCGAGCAACAGGCGAGCAGTGAGCGAGCCAAGCGAGCGGCAAGCCAAAGCGGCCAGAAACGGGCAGAAGTGGAGCTCGAAATGGGAAATGCGTCAGGCAATCGAAAGCGAGAACTGAGAACTGAGAACTGAGAACTGAGAGGCCAGCCGCAAGACCATTAGTGCGCTTGGCAATTTGCGCTTCGTGATCGAGAGCTCTGCGAAACAAGTGGACGTGTCGAATGGAGGCCAAGCGAGCGAGAGGAGCTCAGTGGAAGTTCGAGGCGCGTTCGATGTTCATCCGCTTAGGCTTAGCTTAGCTCGGCCACCATTTGGCACTTGGCCATTTGGCACGAATGGCCAGCCCAAAGGAAAGCGCACGAGCAGCCCAGCGGCCAAGCAGAGCAGCTCCTCAACTGTCCGCAACTGGATTGAGGAGTGGGAATGATAAATTGAGCTCGAGGCGCAAATGAAACCCGCTCGTCCTCCTCCAGCTTCTCTCTGGCTCCTCTGAAGCCGCCCGAGAAGAGCTCTCCTTGTCTCTGATCGACAAACGGACGGCGACGATTAGGATTATTTGATCCATTTGTTTCCATTTGTTTCCATTTGTTGCATTTGTTGCATTTCCACCTCCTCTGTTTCCCTCAGCCGAACCTTGTCTCCATCTCCATCTCCATCTCGAGCTCCATTTCCATTCCATTTCCATTTGGCGCCATTTGGAGCTCGGCGTGCGCTCGAGCTCGGCGGCGGAAGGTGGGCCATGAGCTGGCCGTGAGCTATGCCGAGTTGCGTCCAGACTGCTTGGACTCCAGAGACAGTCTGCGGCGTTTGGGCGGAAAAATGTGTGCAAAAATGTAGGCAAAAGTATGCGCAACAGTTTGCAAAAAAGTGTGCATAAAAGTCAGCAGAAAAGTGTGCAAAAAAGTAGGCTAAAATGTGCAAGAAAAGAGGCACAATGAGCGGCGCACCCGGCACACAGTCTGCGGCAGTGCGCCAGCGAATCGGGCGGGACGCAAAAGAGGGCAAGATTTATCGCTGTTTGGACTAGTGTTTACGCGCATCCGCCGTTTGGCAAGTGCCATCTTGGTCGGGGATTTCGGCCGTTGCCAACTTTCTAAGTTGGCAAAGTTGGCACTCTTTTGGGGATTTTTACCCATGTTGGATGGCGCCAACTCTGCCATTTTGCCAGATGGCGCCAGATTGCCATACTGCCATCTCGCATGTTGGCAGACCGATTAAATCATCGATGACGAAACAGTGTATTTATTGAAAAAAATCGTCCGATCATTTCTGTTGCAAGTTAACCCATGCCGAATAGCAGTCATGAAATGCCATTCGGCACTTGGCATGCCAGAGTGCTATTTGGCATGCATACTAGATTGAGCGGGGATTTTTCCCCCGATGGCAGTGCCAACTTTGCCAACTTAGAAAGTTGGCACCGGCCAAAATCCCCGACCAAGATGGCACTTGCCAAACGGCGGATGCGCGTAAACACTAGTTTGGACGCGGCGAACTGTTGCGCGCCGAAGTGTGCGACTTGCGCACAGACAATGCACTGCGCAGACTGTGCACTCTGCACACTGTGCACTCTTCCTAGTCTGCACTCTGCTCACTGTGCGCCATAGACTGTCTTCACCATAGACTGTGTTCATAATACACTCTGTTCATCATACACTGTGTGCGCCCCCATGCAACCATGCAAGTATCAAACCACGCAACTATGCAACCAGACGGCCTGGCAGACACGCAGCCACGCACACGCAACAGACACACAAATCTCCACCTTCGGCCAGACCTTAGCTCGCCCACAGACAAGCCCAAGGCCCAAGGCTTGAAGGGAAGAAAAGCAGAGGACAAGGACGAGCCGGCGAGACCAAACGGGCGCACAATCGGCCACAGGAAGTCGCCACTGACCGGCAACAATTAGCATAATGAACTTGGCGTGCTTGTGCTCTGTTGTTGTGCCTCCAATTTGGGGCTGGCTGGCCGCTGAAAAGCTGGCTGCTTGAGGTGCAGCTTAGGAGCAGCTTGGGAGCAGCTTGGCCAGTGGGCCACTAGCTAGCAGTGCACAGGAACAGCCGAGGGGCACCATTTGCACCATTTGGGCGACCATTTGGGCGACCATTTCCACCACAGTTTCAACCATTTCCACTCTTTTCAACTGTTTTCATCTGTTTTCCTTCTCTCTGAGCGCCGCAAACGCACGCTCGTTCAGCCAAAGTTTAATTGAATCATTTGAGCAGAGCACTTAAAGCAGAGCGCAATCAAAATGCACAAACTCTTTTTCTTCTTTTGCCGCGCCCAACAATTCGAGCCCACAGACAGTCTGAATGCAGTTGTGCCGCATTTCTCTTACTTATCCACTTTGCTGCCTTGGACAGTTGTTGCCCGGCGGCTAAGGGCCAGTGAGCAGTTTGCGCCCAACAACTGCCCTTAGCTCAAGAGTGGCCGCCAGCAACAAGCAGCAGTAAACAGAAAGCAACAAGCAGCCACTCTTGAACTTGAGACCAGCTCTCTTGCTTGAGACCGGCGCTAACCCTCAATTTGGGCCCCAAATTCGCCCAATTCGGCCACTTTGGCCACCACTTGCCACTTGCCACTTGCCACACAACTTCCGGTGGCTAAAAAATGATCCACACACGAGGGCTAGTCTTTGGCCGCCGCCCTCTGTCTGTGGGGCAGCCGAACTTTCAGAACGACGAGAAGCCGCCTGAGGGCCACACGCGCGCTCAATTGGCGGCCACATTTGCCCATTTAACAGCTGGCTCACAGTCAAGTCATATAGATTTCCACTTGCTTAGAGCTGAGGAGCAAAAAGTGGAGCCAAAAACAATGGAGAACAGCCAAGCAGAATGGAATGAGCTTGCCTGTCGAGACCTAAGCTCTGGCGAGCGAGCGAGACAAGCAAAGCGGACGAGCAAAGTGGACGAGCAAAGCGGCTTCCAATTGGGAAGAAACGCGCAAGATTGCGCAAAGTTCGCAAGCGCCGCAAGGAATTCCGACAGCTGGCCGCTTGGTGCTTAGGAATGGCTCATTCCTCAGCTCGCTCAATGCGTCTCGAGCTTCTTCCGTCTTGGTACTCTGATCTGGGACTGCAGCAAGTAGAAATGGGGGCGGACACAGTGGCAGCGAGCAGTTGGGCCGTTTGCTGCTGGCCCAGAAAGACGGGCCGAGAAACAAACAAATTGGCCAGACGGGCAACAAAGCTGTGCCTTTCCGGTCGGCCGAGCAGTAAGAAGTGGGCAGTGGCCAGTAAGCAGTAAGCATTAAGAAGTGAGCACAAAAGATTTGAGATTGGGGCACTGATTGAAGCTGGTCGGAATCTGGCGCTGCCATTTCCAATTGGACCAGTTCCGATGAAGCGCGACGCAATGAGGCCGCACTTGTGCACTGCTTTGGGCTGCCTGCAAGTGTGTGCAGTGAGCAGTGAGGACTGTCTGTTTTCTGTTGCGCGTTGTGCGTTGTGCGCTGTGCACTGGCCTGCGTCAAGTTCGCCGCCGCTCACCAGTCATGAGCGTTCACAGTGTTCATCTTCGTACGCACAAGCACAAGCAGAAGAAGCACAAGAAGAAGCACAAGAAGAAACACAGGCAGAGCACCGCAGACTGTCTGCGGCCGCCCAACTGCACCAGAGCTTAGGATCGGGCGGCCGCCAGACAAAGAAGGCCCAGTTGGCGCCGATGATCGACTTGCGTGCGCCTGTCGCGCGCACACTTAATTAGAACTCTTTGTTCTGCCGCCTTTCTCCACCGGGCCAGCCTGTTGCTTTCTGCTTTCTGCTTTCTGCTTTCTACTTGCTGCTCTCTCTGGCCAATGCTGCCCCTCGGCTGGCCAGCTCGCATCTAACCGACTTGCCTCTCCACTGGGCCAGCACACGAGCGGCGCGCGCCAGACACACTCCAAGGGCCGCCCAGGCAACAGGTCCGCCTTAGGTCTGCCTCCACTGAGCGCAACTTGAGCGGCCGGCGAGCTCTGGCCGCTCGATTGATTCGCCGATTCATTGGCCGCAATCCAACGCGCAGCCAAAGACGCAAACTCGAGCCTGAACCACGAACTGTAGTTCCTACACTTCAGGGCCGCTGCTTAGGGCCGCTGCTTGGGGCCAATGAGCATGGAGAAAGGCGTCCACTTCAACCGTTGGAGGCCAACTGGCCAGTGGCCACCCTTAGCTGCCAATCTGTCCAAGCACAGCGTGGCCACTCGCGCACTGGGCCCGGAGGATTGGCGCCTCCTCGCTCGTTTCCGCCGCAGATTAGGACCACCAACAAGCAGGGATTGCGCCGCGGGCCGTGAGAGCGAGAGGGAGCCGAGCGGCGAGGTGGGAGGCGCCGCAGAGTGTCCGCGGCGGCAAATTGGCCTCAGCCGCAGGCCAATCGGCAATCTGAGACTGCCGGCGGCCAATCTGCGGCCAGTTTGGGGCTGCCGAGGGAGAAGGAGGAGCGCAAGTTGGACGAGCAGGGCAGCCGAGCGCGACAGAGGAGCAAGCCTTCCGCTGCGGCTGCTTATAGGCTGCCAGTGTCCAGGAGGAGCTAATGGTTCGCGGCGGCCAGTCTGTGGGAGTCTGTGGGAGACTGAGAAGCGCGGGGGAGTTGTCATTTGCTGCGAGGGGCAATAAACAAACAAACGGCCAGCGAAAGTGTTGGGCCCAGCCTAATGAGCGAGCGGCCCAAGTTCCAGTGCTGAGGAGCCGCAGACAGTGTGTAGTGCAGTGGGCATTTGCGTGCGTTTCCAATGCATTTCGCGTGCATTTGCCTGCAGTTTGTGTGCGCATTTCTGCCAATTTGGGCCCATTCGCGTTCGTGCGCAAAGTTCGACCAAAGCTCAGCGCCTGCAGCTCCTCCTCTGCGGGAATTCTCCTTTTGGGGCTGCTTGTGCTTCTCCTTTGGACTGCTTGGGGTGCGCTCAGCTGGGCCCAACTTGTGCCCGTCCTTAGCTGATTTCTCCTCAACTCATTTCTCCTCCTTAGCGCTCAACTGGCGCCTACCCTCAGATCTCTCAGCTCGCCGGCGACAGTCCTCCTGGAAGAGGCGCTCCTGAGGGCACGAAGCGCGCCAAGTGGCCGGGCGGAGTTGAGGGAGATTTGCAAATTTCCACCTCGCTCGGAACATTCTCAGCCCGCAAACTGTGTTCCCCCGCCGGCAACTGTCCGCGGCTGCCCCCAAGGCTCACCACTGGCCGCTTGGCTGCTTGGCCCACGAGCCACGAGCAGCAAGAAGCACCAAGAAGCAGCAAGCAGCAAGAGGCAGCGACGAGCAGAGAAGAAGAATCGGTTGTCATTAAATAAAATAATGGGCAAATTCTGGAGAGAGCTTGTTCTCCCTCAGCACAGTTGGCCTGTGCTCGTCTGTGTTGGCC
>Ga0268247_10000415_pt1 | contig 14682 bp, 18 predicted proteins | sample AgamicOrMae_FD_200245 | JGI IMG/M metagenome (GOLD analysis project Ga0268247, IMG submission 200245) | Agave microbial communities from Guanajuato, Mexico - Or.Ma.e (v2) (version 2) | ecosystem: Host-associated > Plants > Phyllosphere > Phylloplane/Leaf | place: Guanajuato, Mexico | collected...
AATTCACAGCACAAAACGATTGCCGGACCACGCTTGTTAGTGTGAGGCTTGGTGAGCGATCGTCGTTCAGTTGTGGCAGAGTCTAGTAGTTGATTGCGAGATGCTACGTGTGGCGAATGGCTCGGATTGTTATTGTTTGCGTGCACCAACAACAACAGACACCTCCAGGCACCATCACCATCTCGCGGCCAAATCAAGAAAGTACAACACATCACACACACACACAGAGTACTAACCTGAGGAAAAAAATCCACCATGACCATAAATGAGCACCCCTTTACCTTCTGGCCAGGCGTATAGTTGATCTATAACGTCGAGAAAATCGCACATCATCTTGGCCGAGATTCCATTCTTCGCGGCACTCTTTATACACACTATCCCAATTCCATTCTCTTCATCCTTCTCCAATGTTATCGATTGATCATTGTTATCTTTGGCGTTTATATTCATTAGCAAATGTCTGATATTTTCAATGTGCTCTCTGCTTGGCTCAACGGCAAGCTTTTGTACCCCAGCCATGCTTGAATGTTGACTTGCTATATGCTTTGCTTTTTCATCCGAGAGATTCAATGAACTGCACAAACTGGCACCCCATTTGCTTCCATTACGTTCTCCATGTTTTGCATTTGCAGAGAAATTTCTCCTTGTCTCATTAAGAAGATTGGACCTGGTGGCTGCCAGTGTTGTTGTTGCTGCCGCCGTGGTGGTAACTGTTGTTGTTGGCGACAAAGGGAATGGTAACGACAAAGAACGAGAAGCGTTCCAACTGGAACCGTGTCCATCTGTGTGCACGTGACCATGCTGTTGTTGGTGTGGTTGTTGTTGTCTTCGCAATGCATTATTGCCATTCACTACCTTTCTGTTGCCTGTTGTGCAACTCTCCGACCTGATGACAGGTACCAAAATCTGTCCGTTTGTCATTATAATTAACCGAAGAGACGAGTTCGAACCGATGGGGTCTGTGCAATAATTTGAACGGCAACACTTGAATGGCTTCGGAGTGTTTGAGTATTTGGTGTTAGCTTGTCTGGGGCAACTTGAGCTTATTGTTGAATTTGATCGTTTGCCACTTTCACTATTAGCATTATTGTTGTTATTATTGCTAATGAAGGACAGTAAGTGGCGACAGTTGAGAAGATTTCTGTCCCGTCTGGCGAGGCATACCAAGCGATTGGTGGCCTGTCCAGCGAGCATGTTGGCTGAACAGTTGTGTCAATCTTATCAATGAGAAACACACAAGCTCAAGCTCAAGCTCAACCAAGAGGCACACGATCCAGGCACAATGAGGCAGCTATGTGGAAAGGATCAATTGTCGTCTGGGCTCTGGGTCAAGAGTTTGGTCTGATTTTCCTTGATTACTGATCCTTGAGCCTCGTCTCTGATTCATCGTATACTGTTGCGGCCAAGTTGGGCTGAGAGTGGAAAATGGATGAAAGAAAGAACAGCTGACACTTGTTGTTGTTGCCATTTAAGCTGGTTGCGTGAAATGTAAACAAAGTCGCGCAGAGAGCAGAACTCGGTCAGCCGCGACTTGCGCCACAGAGTTTGTTTACATCCTTTAATTGGTCTTCTGGCCAACACTAATTCACTCGTCCGCTACTTCAGCCTCCAGCCAGACATACAGACACACAGACAGACAGACAAACAATGGGAGAGAAGTGTATCTGGCGCTTGGCAACGTGTCTGCACGGCTTCAAGCTCGAACTGCCGTGAACTGAGAGAGGGACAACTGTGGGTGAGTGAGTGAGTGTCCGTCTAACTGTGCCAGATTGGAGCCGATTGTCTGCATGCAATCTGATCGGGGGGAGAGAGAAAACAAAGCGTTGTAACCAATTCAAGTGGTTGCAACGAAGAAGCAGAGTGCGTGTTTGGATTTGGCCAAATCTGATTGTGTGTGGCTCGAGATGGATGGATTGAGACGTCGGCCAATGGAGATAAGACCATTCACAGCTCGTCGCTGATCCGGCCCTGGCCGAGCGGCTGCCCTCCTTATGGGCAGCCGCAAATCTCTATTATTAAAAACGAAAATGGGAGGTGAATCTCCTCATATTTCCAGGCCCGGGCGAGGGGCCCTCGAAGTTGGTGGACCTAAGCTTAGGCTCGCAATTAGCCATCTGGGGGGCCAATTTGTAACCGAAATTGGAGAATCGAGAGGCGGAGAGGCCCAGCTAGAAGGAGAGAGAAGAGGCCGCCAGTGTGTGTGTGTGGCTGGAGGAGGGACGCTTGCAGATGTAGAGGCGGCTCTTTGGCTCTCTGGCTTGACGAGCGAGCGTGGGGGGCCTCGTTTTTTGCATCATGACGTGGACGCCCTTTGGACGTGATAATGGAGTGCAACAGGCTCATGCGCTGGCGTCATGGAGGCGCCGCCGGCGAGACTTGCGTATCAGTGGAAGTGGCAGGTTGAGTTTTAATTTGGCACATTCTCTACGGGCCTGACGGAGCCAGACGACGAGAAGGGGCAATCTTGGCCCGGGCTTTGGCGATCTGGCCGTGGAAAAGCTTTCAGGGCGCCGGCACAATGCATCGGGCCACACCAGCACCACATGTCTCCATTGGGCCGCCGCCGACTAGGGAGGCGGGCAGGCAGAGGAGGGGGAGATTGTTTGGGAAGACAAAAAAAAACTAGATGAGAGGGACGAAGGATCAGAATGAGCTGAGGGCGATCAATGGCGATCTGCGGCTTATTGTTTGCGTCTGGCCGCCGCCAATGGACGTTGGTCAGACGTTGATGGTTGAAGTTTTGCGTTGGCCAGTAGCAGGCGATGGTGGCCAGCGGCCAATGGATGGGCCTATGGAGTTGGGCTTGTGCGTGTGAGTGCAGTGCTACAGAGAGTGTGTGTGCTACAGACTGTGTGTATGCCGCAGAGTGGCAGCCGGTGCCCTTGTGTTGGACCTGTTCTCACCGGCCTAATGACGACAGAGATCGAGAGAGAGAGACTGGAGTGGACTTGAGAGTTGGAATGCGCTCCATTGTGGTTTCTCCACTTTGTATTCTTGCTTTCAATCCATTCCATTCCGATTCGATCAAGCTCTCGTTCTCAGCTCCCTTTTTCAATCTCATCCAAGCGCATAATCATCATCATCTCCATCTCCCCCATTGCCGCCTCGAGCGAGCCACGCCGCCGGCAGCCGGCAAGCAGGAGCCAAGGGAGCGAGAGAGAAGAAGAAGAAGCTTGAGGAGAAGAAGAAGAAGAGGGTAGACAGGGCGAGATTAGCCGCGGGAGCAATGTGGCAAAGTGCATGAGGCTGTGTGCAGCTTTTACTTTTTACTTTTCTCCTCCTCCTTCTCCTGCTCCTCTCCCCTCAATTGGGCAAGCTTCTCGCTGGGGACGCCTCAATTGGCTTGCCGTCGGGGGGATTTGGGTAAGGGCGTTCAAGTTTGCCCCTGTGAGCGACTTGGCCACTTGGCCAACGAGTCGCGCATCATTCGTCTTCCTCACTTAGTGCACTGTAACCTCAGGTAAAAGTGCAGCCACCTGGGCTACCGGCTAGCTGGCTAGTGTCTGGCGAGGCGGCAAGGCGGCGCAGTGGCGAGCCAGCGAGCCAGCAAGCAAGCAAGGCAAGAAAGGCGAGAAAGGTAGGAAAGCGAGCAGGCCGAAGCATTGAGCTGTGGATTGGGGGCACACTGCGAGAAGACTGGCTCACAGTTTTGCCCTAAGTGAGGGATTGCGAAAGTTTGAAACTGGCAACAGTTCAATATGGCAGCTGCCCATCGAGGGCCGAGCCATCGATCTCCTGGAGGAGCGTGAGCAGTTGTTACGTTGTGTTGTGTTGTGTTGTGGCGGCAGAGTGGCGGTTTTGGCGGCGGCGGCATTGGTGTTGCATTTGGGCCGGTGTTGCATTGGGGTTGTTTGCAGCCGCACGGGAGGCAGACAGACGGACACAATTGAGACGATGGTTAGTTGGTTTGGTTACCTTGGTGGGCTGTAGCTCGTTGGCTGGCTGGCTGGCTGGCTTGCTGGCTGGCTTGCCTGCTTGCCGGCCGGCTGGCACAAAGGCCCTCGGCGCGAGCACAATACTACTTTGCATAACCGATTCGTGATTCCGTGCAAATCAGCAATGCTAATGTATCAAAAAAAGGAGCCAAAAATGAGCACTCAAAAGTGGGGGGCCACTTTTTCGAGCCAACCTTTTTGGAGCTTCATTTTTGCAATATGCATCCGTTTCAACTGCATTCACTGGCAGACTCTCTCTCACACAATCGAACTCATTCAATCCCCATTGAATGAAGCTTGCCACTTACATTGAAGGCCCTCAAGTAGTGCTCCAGCTGGTTCTTGCTGGCGACCTTGTCCAATTGGCGTCTAACCAAATTGATGGCCCGCGCCAACTCATCCGTCTGGCCCACAGGCCACTCCTCGTCCGAAGCGTCGAAGAAGTCTCCTCCATTGGCGGGCTCGAAGTTGGCCGAAAACTCGATCTTGGTGCCATTGGCTGGCGGCGAGTTTGGCGCTTGGGCCGTCTGGGACAGGCCGTCGCTCGTTTGGCCCGCCTCGTCCGAGCTTAGTCCTAGTCGTTCCCAATAGAACTGGCCGGCAGTTTGCAGTAATTGTCGGTTCGTTTGGTGTCAGTTCACAGAGAGAGAGAGACGGGGGTTAGTTTGTTTGTTTTTTTCCTCTCTCCTAATTGTTGTCAATCAAGGGCTCTTAATGAGACAAGTTTGGCTCGCCGGGGACAGTCTTCGCAGGCTGGGCAACATTATCACCAGCAGAGGGGAGCTCATTAAGGGCTCCTGCGAGCTGGGCTGCGCAAGCTCGTCTTTCAGGGGCCTCCAAGGAAGTGACGTGTGGCTCCAGCGATTGGGAGGGGCGCGCCCAGAGCGGAGCGAGACAACAACTTTGAAGTCTGATTGCAGACTAGGGCGCGGCTCGAGAGTGTGATGGCTGGCTAGAGATTAGCTTGGGTGGCGGCCGGATGGGAGCAAAGAAACTGGCTGCAAAGAGACTGGATGCAAAGAAACTGGATGCAAAGATTTTGCCTGCAAAGAGGCTGGATGCAAAGAGAGACGGCTCATAAGCAGACACACTTACTCGGTTGGCATCACTAGTTACTTGTGCATCTCGTGTTGCGGCAAGCACACGATAGAGAACCCGTCGCTTGAGAACACGGATGCAAGTGTTCAGGAAGACTCTGTGTCTGGCCTTCTCCTCTTGCTCACTTGGCGCCACCTGTGGCTTGTTGAAGACTTTCTTGAATAATTCATAGTCGAACCAGAAGGGCAAATGGCCGCTCGGAAGCAGCACGTCGCTGGAGAAGATTAATCTTTTCGGCCCGAGCAACCTGAGGCTTAGGTCGCTTAATGGAAACCGGGTCTTCGCATAGAACTCGGCCTTCCTGGTCAACCAGTAGTCCCTGTCGTTTGCCGAAGGGCCACCATTGCCCTTCTGAGTGGCCACCGAGGCGGCCTGACAGCGGCTCCTGCTGACTGGGTCCGCCACCAGCACGACCAGCAGACAAATGGTCGAGCTAGCGAGCAGCAAACCGGCCGGACGGCTAGTAGCCAAAGATGCGTGCCCCATTTTTGCTCCTCACTCTTGTAACTGCCAGTTGCTAACTCGATAAGTAAGTTAATAACTTAGTATCTTAATATTTTACTATTTTAATATTTCAAAACTCCGCCCCTCTGGCGGTTTGGTCCACCAACTGGTAGCAGTGGAAAGGCTGGCTTGCTGTGCAGCTTGGTCGGTTGGTTTGTTTAGTCTGCAGCCCTAAGGTTAAGAAATAGGCCTGTTTGATGTTAGCTTAGACTGCGTTGGCCAATTTGAAAGGGAAATTGGAGAAAATTGCCGATTAGAGAGAGAGAGATTTGTTGCCAAGAGAGCGCCGCAGATTTGGCCTAAAACCAATGGAGGACTGTGGTGGCCAGAAGCACAGAGTTTTTGAACATCATAATCGTCAAAATCACGGCCTGTTGGCCTGTTTCGTCGATGGATAGCCAAAGTTGATCCGAAAACCGAGCAAAATCGAGCAAAAATCGAGCAGAGAGCTGAGCCAAATATATTTTTCACCTTTATTATTCTCTCTATCTGTTCTCCGTCAATTGGGCGCTCAGTGGTGAGCTCTGAGAGGCGGTCTCAGTGTGCTATAGTGTCTCCTCTTGTGGCGACAGAAGGCATAGAGATGCCCCATGTTTGCCGCAGCCTGTCTGTGGTGGAATGCGAGTGGAGGGCCAATGTCGAGCGGCGCCAACCGATCGAGTTGGGGGCGGACTCGCTGCAGACAGTCTCCCGCAAACACACGATCCATGCGTCACTTGGAGGCGACGGCCGATCACTAGGCGGTTCACTAATGAGAACAAGCCGAACCTAATCAGCCGTCGAAATCAGCAAATGGCACCCCAACAAGCCGTAACTGCCAAGCTCTCGATGGACGACAGTGAGCAGGAGAGCAGGAGACAGTATCAGCAACCAAAACAACCAACTCGCCACCTCCCAGTGCTTAGCTGCCGCTGCTTAGACGTGGAATCTGTTGTCAGTTCTAATGCAGGTGCATCTGCCCATGCTGATTCTGTGTCTGTCGAAGTTGTTCTTCTGGCAACACTTCTCGCAAGACGAGTTCGAATAATAGAGACCAGGACAGGTTGGCTTCTGTTTCTCCACCGCTCTTCCAATGCCGTTCTCATTGATGTCCGTTCCCCACAAATCGTTGGCCTTGGCGCCCACCTCGTCGCGGTAGCCTCCGTCTAGCTCGTCGTCTGGGTCAAATCCTTCGGGAATTTCGTTCGCCGGTTCGGCCGATTGGTCGTTGGCGAGCGAGAAAGTGGCCACCGAAAGGAGCACAAAAAGGGACAGCAAAGCTGAAGTTAGAGTTAATTTGTTCATCTTTGTCAGATTATTGTTAAATTTCCTTCCCAATCCGAATACAATTCTACTCTTGCAAACTAGCTTCTCTTGTGTGTTGGACACCTCTGGTAGAAACTCTGATAAAAGTACTCGCAAACTGTCTGGTAAAAACTCTCTCTAGCTCTTGATCACTTGTGCTTGCAGTCACTCTCGCTCTTAGTGCCGGCAGATTGGGCGCCTCTTCTAAACTGGAGCGACTTTGCACACCTCTGCCTGGCGCTTATATCTATCTCTCAGCAGCCCTGGCAGCAGGTTCTATTCTTGTCATCACTGGCTGATGGGGGCGGCCCTTGGGGTCCTCTGAAGCGGCGGCCAAAGCGGCGCGACATTTCACGGGCCAGTTCTAAACTTGGCATCAGCATGCAGAGGTGGGCCACACGGGTGGCGCCAGGCCAATGATGTCAGAGGCAGCTGTGGGAGCAGCTTGGGCAGGTTTGTGACAAGCGGCGTCTGGGTGTGAAAGCGAGCGCATCAGATGACCGAGAGTGGGCCTGGCCGATGGTTGGGAGTAGGAATAAAAATAACAATAGTCGGCCCAGTAGGGCGCTGTTTCGGCCACAAAGGCTGTCCCGTGGCAGCACTCTGGGCGGGTGGGCCAACTCGTGGCCAGCTCGTCACTCGCTGGGCGCAATGGGGAGCTGCATTTGGGTTGCAGGTGAGCTAAGGGTAAGGGTGGCCCCCATTTGGGTTGGTGCTCGAGGTGGGCGACACGGCGGCGAGTTGTGCACGGCCGCCGAGAGAGGGCGCTACGAGCGCGCGAGGGGCGGCCCGTGCGCGAGGACACCACCCGCCCGGGCCGAGTGCTGCCCCCTGGCGGCGGCGGCGGCAGTTCACCTGGTCGGTGGGCTTGCAAAGTGCGCGAATTGCCGCCAGTCTGTGAGTCTTGTGAGGCGGGCGCCGCTCAGAGACGGACACAGAGGCGGACCTTAGTGCACGGCGCAGACAGAGAGAGGGAGGCTGAAATTTAGGCCAAGGAATGCGCCCACAGTGGTGCGCCTGTGGTTGTTGGGAGGTGGCCGAGCAAGCGGGCGCGCAGGTTGCAAGAGAGAGAGAGGCGCAAGTTGAGTGGCGGCGAGTTTGGCCCAAGTTTTGGCCGAGTTGGCGTGCTGCAAGTTACGTAACCTCTTGGGCGAGTGGCGCCAACTGGCCGTGCGCTGGCGCTTTATTGCAACAGGTTGGCCCTCGAGCGAGTTGGTGAGTGCGCGCCAGGCAGCCAGCGGCCAGCAGCCAGCGGCCAGCAGCCAGCCGGGCGGCCATGGTCCAGGCGCAGCCTCCAGCAGGCACTCAAGGCCGCCGCTCTCTTTCACGCACACAGAAGTGAGGCTTCGAGTGAGGCTAGAAAAGAGGCTTCGAGTGAGGCTGGAAAAGAGGCTGGAAAAGAGGCTGGAAAAGAGGCTGGAAAAGAGGCTGGAAAAGAGGCTGCCAGTTGAGGAGCGAGAGGGACAGCCATAGAGGAGGGACTCTCCTGCTGCCTCCTGCTCCATTGCACACAGAGACCAGCGCAGCGGCGGCGGGCGAGTTCAACTGGTGGTGGCCAAATGAAGCGACGATTACGAGCGCGCCGGTGCAATGGAGGCAGCCCGTGCGCTGCCGCAGACTGAGGGCGGGCGCAACTCGTTTCGTCGCCCTCTGGCTGCTCTCTGGCTGCTCTTTGCTCGTTGCTCCTTGCCCGAAGCTGGGCGCTGGCCGCCCGCCGCCAAACGCCCAACGCCCAGTTGCCGCCGTGGCGCTCGCGGCCCTTTGAGGGCCTTTGAGGGCCGCCCGCCGGCCAGATGCGGGCGCCTCAGTCTCGGGCTAAGGCTGAGTCTCAGCCTGAGACTGAGGCTAGCAGACTCGAGCCGCCGCCCAGCGCCTCGAAGCTCGAGGCTGGAGGATTGAGGCTCTAGAATGGAGGCTGTTGAGACTGGGGCTCGCAAGTGCTGGGGCTGGGGCGCGGCTCGCGCGGCTCGAGGCCCGGCGGGGCTGGGCCCGCGCGCAGGAGGAAACGCTGGTGGGCGAGCGCCCCTGGGGGAATTCGGCCTCTCTCGTTTGGCTGGGCGGGCGCGCCTCCCGGCCGGGCTGGGGCGCAGTGCTGGTGGTGGGCCTGCTCGGGCTCGAGTTGCAGCCAGTCTGAGGGAGTTGCTGCAAGTTGGTGCAACTTTTGCAGTGCTAGTTGCAGGCCGAAGTGCAGGCGAAGTGCAGCAAGTTGCCGTGCGAGCGACGTGCGCGCATTCAACAGTGCGCGCGGGCAAGTGTGTGCGAGAGCGGCCGAACGAGCGCAGTGCCAGGCGGAACGCGCGACGCAACGCGCACTGCAGGCCGACGCAACGCGCGAGACAGTCTGTGGGAGCGTTGCGCGAGCCGCTTCCTCCGCGCGGCCCACCAGGCGGCCTGTTGGGGCCGCGGGGCCTCCGCCGCGTCGGCGCGCCCCTCGCGTTGGGGAGCCGCCCAGGCGGGGGGCGCGAGGAGGGGCCGCAGCGGCGGGCGGCGGGCGAGCGCCAAAGAGAGACAGAGAGAGAGAGGGGGCGCTGGGGCCGCGCGGCGGGCGTGGGCCGATCCGTCGGGGGGAGTGCAGGCGGGCGCAGACTGTAGTCCGCATGCAGTGCAGCAGGTGGCGGCGGGCGGGCGTGTGCGAGCAGGGCGGAGCAGTGCGGCCTCCGCCTCCAGGCCGAGCGGCTCGCCCTGGGCGGCGCCGCGCGCAGACCGCCGCTCCCAGAGGGCCGGGCGGCGGGCGGCGGGCGGCAAGGGGCGAGCGCTGAGGGCTGAGGGCTGAAAGCTGAGGGCTGAGGGCTGAGGGCCGAGTGGGAAGCGGCAAGTGGCAAGTGGCGCACGCTCGGGGGGCGGCCTGCTCGCTTGCTGGCCCTAAGGGCTGGGGCTGCTCTGGGCTGCCGGCTTGCCGGGGCTGCTGAGACTGGGGCGTCCTCGGTCGGCTGCGCTCGGCCTGCCGCCTTTGCACTGGTGTGCTGGCCGGCCGGCTGGCAAGCGAGCGGGCGGGCGGCGCGCAAATTGCGCTCGCCCAAATTGGAGGCTCGCAGTCGGGCGCCGTGCGAGCCGAGCAGCCCTAAGTCAAGCCAAAGTAGTCCCAAGCGAAGCCAAAGCAGTGCCAAGCTAAAGTAGTCCCAAGCCGAGCCGAGCGGGTCGTCGTGCTGCCCCCGGCCGGCCAGGCCACTTGGGCTCGTCCCCCGCGCGCCCATTGTCAGAGCTGGCGGGCCTGTCGCGAGCAATGGTGGCCACTTGGCGAGCGGGAAACAAATTCCACAAGCGCGCCCACTCTAGACTCTGGCCTCGGACTGTTAGCCGAGGGCTGGGGGCTGTTGGCTGAGGGCTGTGGGCTCTTAGCTGTGGGCTCTGGCGCTCGGCGGCAAGGCGGCAAGGCTGTGGGGCGGCGAGGCGGCGGCGAGGCTGCTTGGGCGGCGTGCGCGGCCGCCAGAGACGAGGGCGACCTGCGTGCGCGGAGGGCCGCCGAGCGCCGCTGGCAAGGCGGCTAATGCGAGGGCAGCGCGACCAAGGCGGCGCAGATGCAGTTTTAGTGGAAGGAGAGAGCTTCCAGTTGTGAGTTGGGCTCTGTGAGTTGGGCTTGGGGTTTCCAGCTGGAGTTTGAGTTTGAGTTGGAGTTGGGCTCACGCGGCGCTCAGAGGCCGCCCGCAGGCAGCAGAAGGCAGGCAACAGGCAGTGTTTGGTGTGCAGTGTTCAGTGTGCGGCAGGCAGTCTGCGGCAGGCAGTGTGCAGTTTCCACTGTGCGGAGTTTTGTGTGCAGTTTTCAGTGTGCGGCTTGTGTGGCGCAGTGGGCCCGAAAGTGCGCTCTCTGCAGTGTGCGCCCATTGGGCACTGCTTGCTGCTTTCTGCTTTCTTTGCAGCCTGCAGACTGGCTCTAGTGTGCAAAGTGCAGTGTGCAAAGTGCAGTGTGCAAAGTGCAGTGTGCAAAGTGCAGTGCGCAAAGTGGCCAGTGAAAAGTGCGCACCGCAGACTGTCTGGAGCTCGCTCGCTCGCCAGCCAGCCAGCCCGCCGCGGCCCACTGTCCAGCCCAGGGCGGCAGCCCAAATGGGCGGCCAGCGCCCGCCCCACCGCCTCAATTGGCCGCCTTGCCAGGCCAGTCGAGACGGGGACGAGGCGCGGCGAGGTGAGGCGGCGAGCCGGTCTGGTTGAGCTCGGCGACGGTGGCGACTGTGGCGGCGACGATTGCTTGCTGCTGGCTGCTTGTTGCCTAGCTGGCTGGCCGGCTGGGCGGCTATTGAGCGGCGCCCAGGTTCATTGAACTCGTTGCGTCCTGCTTGGCTGGCGGGCGGCGCTCGAGCGGCGGCCACTCGTCGCAGTTGGGCAGTGCGGCAAGGCGGCAAGGCGAGGCGAGCGAGCGGGCGGCGAGCGAGCGAGCGCACACTTGTTGCCCTGTTGGGCCGGCGAGCACTTGTTGCGCCGGGCCTGGCGCCTTGCAGTGCGCGGCCGCCGGCGAGCTAGAGAGCTGGCCAGCTGGCGAGCTGGCCAGCGGGCGCCACCGGCCGCCCTCCCGCTCCCCTGCGCTCCCTCGCTGCTCGCTCGCCGCCCTTTGCCGCCCTCCTGCGCCTCGCCAGCGCCTCGCCGCCGGTGTTTCGGTGCGCGCGGCGCTCGCTCGCACCGCCGCCAGAGACTGTCTGCGGGTGGCTGTGGGCCGTTGGCCAGCGGCTGGAGATTGGAGGCTTGAGACTGGAGGCTTGGGACTGGCTGGCGGCCAATTTCGAGTGGCCAGAAGTGGCCAGACGAGGCCGAGTTGCGAGAGCGCAAGGGAGACATAATCGCATTTAAGCAGGCTCATTATTGATGGCAGAAAATGAGAACACACAACGGCGCGCAATTTTGGGGCTTGATTTTGTCACCCTTACTCGCTGGCTGGCTGGCTGGCTGGCTCGCTGGCTGGCTCAGTGGCTAGCTCGCTTTCAAGCTAGCTGGCTCGCCGTTTAGCTCGGTGACACTTGCGCGCTGACTTGGGCCGGGCAATTGTGGGCCGGCCGGCCAGCTAACGAGCGAGGCTGGAGGGCGGCCAGAGGTGGGGAGTGGCGGCGGGCGAGCAGTTGCCAGTTGCCAGTGAGAGGCGGCGGCAACAACAGTGGTCGGCCGGCCGGCAGACTGGAGACTGTGTGCGAGGGCCGCTCGCCCTCTGCGTCAGGCGGCGAGCTGGCCGAGCTTGGGCGAGTTTGGGCCGACACAGTGGGACTGATTTGCGCCTTGCTGGCGGGCTTGGCGCCGGCGGCACGCACAAGGCAAGGCCGCGCTCGCCCTCAGCCTCGCCCTCAGCTTGTGCGCCTCAGCCTGAGCCTCAGCCTCAGCGAGCAGTCAGTTAGCCAGCCAGCTAGCAGTTAGCCAGCCAGAGACTAGCCAAGTCTCCGAAAACAGCCACAAAGCTCTCAGAGTGCACTCCAATTGGAGCCGCAGAAAAGCAGCCCCACACACACACACAGTTGCAGCCCAAAGTGGCCGAAAGTGTGGGCCGCCAGAGAGCAGGGCCGCCTCGCCAGTTAGTTAGTCAGCCGCTTTGGCGGCAAGCTAACTAGCGCCGCGAAAAGGAACTCGAACGCGACAACAAGGCTAACTAGTGGCGCTCGCTCATTCAATTGGGAAGTTCCCAATTGTTGGGGGCCACGCGGTGTGCGCTTGGCTGGCAACACAGACACACGCACGCACTCGAGCTGGGCCGGGCCGAGCAGGACAAACAGAAAGAGCGAGAGAGACACTTGCTGGCTGGCTCTCTCGCTTGTTCAGTCGCGCGCCGGCCGCAGACACTTGGCAGTCGCGCTGGCAGTGTTCTGCTGGCAGTCTTTCGCTGGCAGCCCACTCGCACACAGTCCATGGGCCGCAGACAGTCCTTCGCTGGCAGTCTCTCGCACACAGTCTCTTGCTCACAGTCGCCCTCACACAGTCACTAGCACCACCGCACCATTGCTAGGCGAAAGTATCGCGCGCCAACACAAACACACACACACACACACAAACGGCGCCTGTCTACTCGAGCCGCTGGGGCGCGCGAGTCCGCATTTGGGAACGCCAAAGACCAGCCCAAAAGCCGGAGCCGCCGCCAATGGAGAGCCCACGCCGAGTGAGCGTCGCCCTCGCCAACGTTTGCCGCCTTTTAGACATCGCTCGCAAACGTCGCCGCCGCCGAGCCCACCAGCAAACGGGGAGCGCCCTCTCTCCCCTAGTGCGCGGTCTCTATAGAGTGGCGAGCATAACGCTCTGGCTAAAGGCACAGGCGAACCGAGGCTCGCCCCCACAGCTTTTAGGGCGCAGGCTTTGAGGGCGCCACAAGTGGCCCTCGGCGATTATTGTGATTAGCAGCGAGGGGGAGCTTGCGTTGCAGAGGCGGCCCGCGAGGGCACAAACAGAAAACAACGGCAACAACAACAGCAAGAGGGGCAACAACAACTGAAACTAGTGAAACAACTGCAGCAACTGCAGCAACTGCAACCACTGCTCAACGGCAACCACGGCACAACAACCGCACACAAGGACCAGCGCGGCAAAAGGGAGGCAAAAAGCAGTGCCAGTGCTGCGGCTCGCCTAGTGGATTTTGCCTCTTCTTGTTGTTTTTCCCTCCACTTGGCGCTCCACTTGGCGCTCCTTCGCCCTCTTTTCGCTCGCGCGCTTTGCTCTGGGCCGGCCGCGCGCCAGCAGCCCCATTCGCTGGGCCTGTTGGGCTGCAGTCTGCCCGTTTGCACTGTGCCCTTAGGCTTGGCAGTGGGCCGCTAAGAGTCGGCGGCTAAGAGTAGGCAGGCCTCGTCTCGTCTCGTCTCGGCGAGCCAACGCCAAATACAAACAAGCTCGGCCGCAATTGTGTCTCACGCTCACGCTCGCGCTCAGGCTGAGGCTGGCGGGCGCCCACTCGCCGGCGGCCTCGCTCGCCCGCCGCCCAGAGGCGCCAGAGGGCCGCCTGTGGCCACTCGCCAGTCGTGGCGGGCCCACACGCCGCAGACTGTTGCCGGCGCGGGTGGGGCGGCGCCCCCGCGAGCGCGCGGCCCCCAGCGGCCCCGCGCGAGCGAGTGGTGCCAATTGGCGCCGATTGGTGCCCACTGTGGGCCGCTGGGAGCCGAGCGTGGCGCAAGTGGCCGCCTGGGGGGCAAGTGGGAGGCGGCGTGCACTCTGCCGCTGCGAGCATTGGTCGGCCGCCTGCCAGTGGGGCGCGCACACACAGAGAGCAGACAGTCTCAGTGGCACACAGTCACTAACACTAACACACACACACACACGACGCCCCACTGGAGGCCGACGAGCGCGAATGGTTCCGGCCAGTCGGGCGGAGGGGCGGCCGGCCGGCGTTGTTGGGCCGGCGGCCGAGGGCAGAGCAGAGCAAACTTGACGACCTTGCGGGCGCGGGGGGCGCGCGCTGGCTGCGGCGCCATCCGATGAGCCTCACATGGGGCGGCCGCGGCCACGGCGTCGTCGTGGCGCACAATCCGTGCAGTGGTTGCAGTTGCAGTTGTTGTTGCAGTTGCAGTTGCAGTTGTTGTTGCTGTTGCACAACCACCAGCACAACCACAGGCGCGCAACAACAACCACAGCAACAACAAGTGGCCCCTGCGCACTGCAGGACGAGGCGCAACGAGTGTGTGCGTGCGTCTGGCCGCCTGGCTGGCCGAGTGTGTGCGTGTGTCTGGCTGTGTGTGTGTGTGTGTGCAAGTGCGAGTGTGCCAGAGCTAGTGTGTGCCAGCCAGCCAGCCAGCCAGCCAGCCAGCGCCAGTGGCAAAGGCGCTGGCGAAAAAAGAGGAGAGTCAGCGAGGAAGGACTTGCACACAGACGGACAGGCGCACACACCGACTCACTCGCACACAAGCGGCGCACTCACACACTCACACTGGCACACAACTCTAGCTCGCAAAACTCGCAACGACTTGTT
>Ga0268247_10000417_pt1 | contig 14641 bp, 12 predicted proteins | sample AgamicOrMae_FD_200245 | JGI IMG/M metagenome (GOLD analysis project Ga0268247, IMG submission 200245) | Agave microbial communities from Guanajuato, Mexico - Or.Ma.e (v2) (version 2) | ecosystem: Host-associated > Plants > Phyllosphere > Phylloplane/Leaf | place: Guanajuato, Mexico | collected...
GGTCTACGGGAGAAAGTCTGCAGCAAATAATCGGCAGGCAATCGTTTCGGGCCGATCACGATCTGCAAACTGAAAGCCGTGTTCTTCGAGATACAAACAGCGACCTGAAAGCAGTGCACCAGGTTGGCAGTGGTCAATCATTCGAGAGTTGCGAAAGCGTTACATTCAACACAATGGAGCCTGTGAAGGATTGCGCCCATTCAACGGACACTGATGATTGTGGCCACTCCTCAGTCCCATTTGGAGGCAGCCTCAAATCATGTCAATCGCTAGACAGTTATGATGCACTTTTATCGTGAATTTCAGTCAACCTTCTTGGCTTCCTTTGAGAATGTTTCCCAAACGCCAACACCTAGCGAACAGCTCCCTCACTAACTCATAACAATCTCGCACTTCTTAACCCTGTCACCTCAATACATGGCGCATGGGCGAAAGAAAGAACCGAGATAGTTCTTGCTTTCGCCAACATGGCACTGCTTCACTATAGGCTGCTTTATATATGCATATATTGCGGCCGCAGCAATAAGCTGAGGGAAACAATCCTGTTTTTCTTTTGACCGAAAAATTATTATTTGCAATGCGAGATTTTTCAGGATGAATTTCCGAAAAGTTTCCGAGTTTCTCGAAAACTTTTCACATCTTCGGTCTGAATATTATCGAAAGTGCATCATTAGGGCATCTTCAAACCTACACAAGAGCGAGCCAGTCTCTTTCCCTCTCATAAAGTCGGCTCGACGCAACAACAGAAGGTGGACAAGAGCGGCCACTAAGCACGAGCTCAGGTCGACCTGCTGCACTTTAGTGGCTCTGAATGGGCGGCGAGTGGAAGTTGGCGAATTGATTCTTATTTCTCGAGCTAGATCTACGATGTGCACTCATTAGGGGTGGCCTTTTAGAATTTTGCCATCCTTTTGGGCCACCCAGTTCGTGATCGAGCGCAGTGGAAGAGGCAACGGCGAGAACTAACCCAATTATCGTCCCATTCCCACGCTTTCCACCTCGCCCACATCTCGCCCGGTCAATTGGGCGCAGTGCCGCCGATCTGTCAGAAGTTTCAATAAATCTGGAAGTCTCTCTCTCTCTCTCTTGTTGTTGTTATCAACAAGACGCTGCTCATTGGGCGACTGGCGAAAGCGGTGGGCGAGCTTCGAGCCAGCTGAGCGGCCGCTTGTTGATGGGTGGCGAGAAGGCAACGGAGGCTTGTGTGTGGCGGGGCCAAAGACGGCCCGTAGAGCACACACACACAGCGAGCAGACGGCGAGACAGCTCTCGCCGTCTCGTGACAAATGCCTCTCGTCTGTCTGGCTGGCTGGCGGCCGATTGTTGGGACTTGCGCCGACGACAGACAAGCTCTGTCGCCCCAAGCCGCTTCCAGATGAATAGAAGGCCCAACAATGCGCTGGGATCCATCTTTCTCCATCGCTGCCGCACTCTGTTAGGTGGCCATGCCGTAATGTGGCCATGCCATAACGTGGCTATGCCATAATCATGGCGACCAACACACAGTCTCCCACAAGGTGTAGCTGTCCAGCGGCGGCGGCGACGAGGAGCGCGCGCTGACACCAAGTCGGAAATTGCCACTTGCAAAACCTTACCGGTTTCCAAGACAACCGCAAGTTTGACAAATGGTCAAATTAAACGGACACTCTGGGCCGACGGGGAGCCAAAGGCGGGCCAGTGGGGCGAGAGGGCGAGAGAGCAGTGGGAGCTTCTCTCTGGCCGGCCTGCAAAAGCGGCAGGATGGAAATGTATGCAAAGGGCAGCCGTTCGGAGAGGGGAAAGAAGAGGTGGAGAAAAATGGAGAATTGGCGGACAATGAGCTGGTGTCTCTGGACAATAAAAGGCGAGCATATAAGTGACTGAGTGCAATTGTGCTCTCCCTTCGCAGCTCGTCCACCAACTTTGGCTGCCAACTGGATGCCAAATAGAGCCAACATGCGCTCGCCTATGGCTCGGCCTGGCCAGACTGCCGCCTGGCCCGGCCCGCAAGCCATAGGCCATAGGCCATAGGCCCAGTGGTGTTGGTGGACGTGAGTTGCGGCCGTATCCCTTAGGATTTATGGGCAAAAGTTCCCCGAGTTTGAGGAGGAAAAATAATAGTGGCAGAGGAAATGAAAACACACGAGCAGTAGGTGTTGTGCCGTGCTGAGTTTGCAGCCAAATCTAACAGTTAGCTGCCAGCCCCGAAGGCTGGGCTGCAAGTTTGCCCAGCTCAACAGGTTTCACTTTGCGCCATGGTTGTTGCTGTTGTTGTTGTTGTTGTTGCACTTGGACCTTTCGGGTCGTAAACATACTTTCAGTTTCGCACACAACAGGCTTTGCGGGTCGCGCGTCGAGGTTGTGTGCGAACACGCAACAGCAAACGGCGGCCACCGTGCGTACAAGTGTACACATCTGGCACCACCGTCGCCCGGGCCACCAGAGCACGCTGGGCTCCCGCTTGGCCGCATCAAACGGGCGCGCACGAAGCCGGTGCGCCAATTGCGCACGGTGTACGTTTTGCTCGCACTTGCGGGCGCACACAATCCCACATCATGCGCGCCCCTCTCCCACTCTCTGGCCCATTCTCACCAACTACGGCCTGCCCCTCTGTGTGTGCCCTCTGCTCTCTTACGATATACATCCATGGGCCGTGGTAGCGCGCGGCAGGAATTTCTAGCCAGGGGGGAAGGCAGTTCTCAATGCTTTTGCTGCGGCTTCTGTTCTCGCAGTTTTAGTTCGTTCCTCATCGTCGTGGAGCAAGTCGCGCCGCCCAACCATTGTTGCATAGCATTGGGCGTGCCTCTCTCTCTCTCTCTCTCTCTCTCTGTCTCACTTTGCCTCTGCGGTCGTACCTCGGCGCGCGTTCTCCTACATCTTCGCAACCTGCTGCATGCGCGCAACAACACAAATATCCCGGTTCTGCGCGAGGAAAAAGCCAGCCCCAGTGAACGAACAAGCAAGCAAGCGAGCGAATGAGCGAACGAACGAACGAGAGAGAACTAAAGAGAACTCTCACGACTTGCTCCCATGTTATGTGCAATAAATTCATCATCAAATCCATCCTCCCACAATTTTCATAATACTAATACCCAATCAAGAGCAATATTAAGTGACTGAGAAGACTGAGAAATCAATTAACAAGCAATAAGCACCAAGTAATGATCGCAACCACTTCTGCAAGCGCAGACAATGAGAAAGTACCACTAATCTGTGGGTAGGGGAGAAATTTTTATGAGAGTGAGATAAAGGAAAACGTGCCATCCAACAAGGAGAAACCGAACAACGATAATAGAGATCTACAAATCGGAAACAAACCAATTGATTCCAATGAGAACGCTCCAAGCTAGCTCGGCGGCGGCGGATTCACTTAGGCGCGACAAGAAATCCTCTCCATTGAAAGCGCAGCAAATATCCCACCAAGCAATGAGGACGGTCGACTTGTACGTCATCCGGCAGATTGCCCGCAGCTGTATGGTAAGTGACAATTGAACAACGCGCGACAGTGACAGTCCAGCTTCCTCATTCAATCATGAGCGACATTCAGTAGAAGCTTTGAATATTTTTCGCCGGAAGTGTTCGTACTTTGCCCCATCATCTCTATCTCGATACATCCCCATAATTTGTCTCTCACCTACGTTTAACAAGTGCACCAGTTTAGTGCGAATAGGAGTGATAATTTTTTATTGCCCGCAAGATGGCAAGAATAGAAGTAAATGGGTGAGAATATTTCCCTTGCTTTTTCGTTGTCAGTTAAGGAAAACGAAATCTCCTCTCAGCAGATTGATGAACTGCCGCCGAATGGTCCTGTGTCGCGCCTCTTTTGGTCGCTTAGCAACCACAAGGACGCCTAGCTAGTCGCATAGACCAACTGTTGCTGCTGGCTAGCGCCCGAGTAGTGCTTGGTACCGCTGAGCGCGGGACTCTGATGATGGTGGTGGTATCTAAGACCGCCGTCTTTGGAGGCCGACGGCGAGTGATGCGGCGGGGCTATCAGGTCGGCCGATTGGCTAGAGGGCGACGAGGCTGCCGCTGCCAAGAGAGGCGGCTGGGCCTGGATACAATTGTAGGAGGGCGCCTGGCGCAGGTAGAGCGCCCCACTGGTGGGTCGCTGGGCGGGGAGATGCTGGTGGTAGCCGGTGGCGCTCGCCAGCGGCCAGCTGAATGCGGCATGAGGGCTCGTGCCGAAGCCCTGGTGGCTCTGCACCAGCGAGGAGAGTCCTCCGCCCGAGCCGGACTTGATGAAAAAGGGGAACTTCATGAGCAGCTTGCTCTTGATGGGCGAGTAGCCGCCCATGGGGATCAGCTGGCTCTGGGGCTGTTGCATTATCGGCGGCGGTGGGGGAGGAGGAGCCGGAATGGGCGTGTCGATGGTCTGGTATTCGCCGAAAGTTGGGCCCGCGCTCGGCTGCTGCAGGCTGGCCAGGCAGCGCTCGCAGTCAGAGCTCCCGAAGGGGTTGGGGGCCTGCAGATAGTTGGCCCCCATCATGAGCGGCTGCCCGAAGGGAGCCGCCTGGTGGCCTCCGTGGCCCTTCTTGAAGAGGCCAAAGCGGCGCTCCACCACCGACTGATCGCTAGTGCCCGCCAACTGGTGGTGCTGGTTCTGTGATTGTTGGCTCTGTGCTTGCTGGTGTGCGTAATGTTGCTGTTGTTGTTGTTGTTGTTGTTGCTGGTGCTCCAAAGGCAGCTGCTCAGTCTGGTAGAGTTGGCCCATCAGTTGTTCGTCCAGCGAGAAGTCGTCCAGTTGTTGTCTGCCGGCCGCCTCTGCCGATTGCTGCTGTTGCTGGAGCTGAAGCTGGCCGTTGGCCTCGAAGAGATCGCTTTCGGCCTGCCGCTCGTCGGACGTCGAGGGGGCGCCAGGCGGCCCACTTTGGCCCATGGAGGGTGGCTCGCTCTTCAATTCGGTCGCCGACGAGCCAATTGGCTTGTCGATGGGGATCAGATTGACGCTAATCGAGTCCGGGGCAGCAGCCTGTTGTTGTTGTTGTTGTTGTTTGTGCGACTGGCTCGGCCCGGCAGAGACACCCTGCGGAGTGGGCGCGCCCATGCCGGCCGACTGGCCGCCGTGGTGGGCTGACTGCTGATGCTGGTGCTGTTGCTGGCCATTGGTCACCGTTGAGATCGGCGAGCCAGCCGATGGACTGAGGGCGGCCATCACCGGTCCGCAGCCGCTTGTTTGGCTGGTCACAATTGTTGCAATTAACAATAGAATTAGGCCGGCGCTTGAGTTCAATGCGAGGATTGGCCGGGGTCCTTTAGCTTTGTTGTTCTCGTTTTGCTGGTGGTAATTCCTCATCTCCAGTCTCTGGCTTGTTACTCTTTCCAACTGGCAATCGTCATTTGATTTAGAACCCCAACAGGAAGCTGGCAGCCGAGCGCCGCTTCTCCCACGAGGAGGTTTCATCATTTGCCCGGCAACTCTTCTTCCCTTCTGATCTTATCTGATCTAATTCTACCTTGATCCCTAATTTGCTATATTTTTCTTCCTACTCTTCTCTTGTCCAATCGAAGATGATGATTGCCTCTCGTTTGTCTGTCGTTTCACTATTGCCGCTAAAGCTCAACTTGTTTTTCTGTGTTCTCCTCTTCGGAGGAACTGACATTTGTCTCAACAATTGGCCAATCCTTGTGCTTGGGCCAAGATTCGATGATTAATTCGAATTTGTTGGTTGGCAAGCTCTTAAATAGTCGACAGATTGGCACACAGAGAGAGAGAAGCAGAAGAGGTGCCAGAGTGAGACATTGGCGACGTTTGTCCAAAGCCACAAGCGAGTCCGGCGATGTTGTTTGTCCGAGACAAGAGGAGAGGAAAGGAAAACAATGACCAATGGGAAGCACTTGAAGAAGAGAGGCAAGACGAGGCGCTTCTTTTTTCTCTCCCCTGATGATGAACATGTTTGACCATAAATAGAAATTGTTTGCTTTGCACGCACAACCAATTCGCAATCGCCAATTGGGCAACCGAGAGGAAACCCTTTGGGCTAGGAGTTGGTCGCCTCCTCTATGCTTTGGATGGAAGGATTTTAGGCGATGTTTTCTGTGTTGTTTTTGGTCGTCGTGGTGGATTGTCAATTAGTGTGCAGCATTCCAAATGGTGCCACTTTTGCCTTCGAGCCACCTCAGCTCGACTCTCTCTCTCTTTGGCCACGATGACGAACTTTTCATTCCTTCTCATTCCGATAATATCCTATGGCGACAACAATGATTATTGGCCCGCCTCTTTGCCACCTCCAATCGATTGGGGCGACTCTTTTCCGCTTGGCTCTGTTTGTTGTTCATAAGTTAACACTACCAAAACGGCAACTATTTGCTCATTGGCAGCTTAGCGCAGTTTGCCATGCAGTGTGACAAGCTAGAGGTAGAGAAGGAAAAAGAAGAAAAAGAAAAAGGAGAGGACGGCAAGGGAAATCTCAAGTGGCCAGAGGAACGAGGGGCGAACAGTGTGCTAAGAACAAGCGAGAACAGGGGAACAAGTTCCGTTGGTCATCGGATGCTTGGCAAGCATCCGTCGTCGTGGTCACATCTTGCTCGACCTAAATCAACAAGTGCTCATTCTTGCCCAGTGGTGTGGTGTTTTTTCTCCTTCTTTTGGCAAAAGAAAAAGTTCCGCTGAAAAGAAAAGAAAAGTATTCTCTCTTGAGATCGACGGTCTCTAATAAATCCGCCAGTTCATCGGCCCATTGGGCATTTGTTGGACGAGGAGAAAGTGGGCGCAGTGTTGCTCATGATCTGAAGCTTGTCCGAACGTGCCAAACACAATGGGGAAGGCCCAAACAAGGAGCCAGAGACTGTCTCTGGTGAATTTGGGAGGAAATTTAGGAAGCCAAGCACGATTGGCGAGTAGATCCCACTGTGTCGTGGGCCCGCTGTGGTCGATGATCCGGCTGAGTGTGAACAGGCAGTGGTATTACATGTAGGCCCGCAGAGATTAGATTAGATCAGAGAGCTATACGCTAATATCTGGCAGAATAGCGATCAATTGGGATGGTCAGCGACATGAAACGATGATACACTCTTATCGACGAGCAATGACGAGCGATTCCTCGTGGTGGACAACCAGACGAGACTGCAGGGTTGCGTGCAATCCGGCTGAATGCAGACTGGTGATGATGATGACTGGCCGCCGGCTCGCATGATCAGGCAGAAATATGCAAGCTCCTAGACCATTGATCATCTTGGCCCGTTGTGAGTATGTGTGTGTGTTTTGGCAATAATTCGATTTTCACTGTCTGCCGGCTGGGCCAGAAGGCAAAACAGACTGACACATGGCTTGCAAGCTCTCAGCCACTTGGCCGGCCGCCAAGCGACGCCTATCAGTGTGCAGGTGTGCTAACTTTCGAGAGCTTACCATAAATCGCTTCCTCCTTTCAATTTGAACTTTTTCCACCCAATACTTTTTTTCCCCACCGATCCAGGCAAACAGCAGCGACGAACCATCAATCTCTCTCTCTTTTTCTTACTTTCGAGCACTTTCCACTCTTCTCACTATCGCCTCTCTCTTTATCGCTAGTTCTTCTTCAACCTCTTCCTTCCTTCCTTCCTCCTTCTCTACAACAACGACCAACTCAGCTAACTTACATATATTCAAATGTAAATACTCTCCAACAACTGGCGTCTGCCCACTGGGAAATGGGCAATGCGGAATGGCGACTGCTGGTGCTTCTATGGGGAAAAAATTATCGCCCAAAACCGCGCCAGGACTTTGAGATGGAGCAAAAGATGGATCTAGAGATTCAGTTGCGCGAGCTAGCTTGCCAATCGTTGATGGAGGCACGCAACGAGATCGACGCCTTGGAGGCTGAGAAGGCCCTGCTCGCCTCAGACCAACGGGTTAACTGTTATGCAAGCAGGCTGGAGCAACAGCGCAAACAAATGGCCTCCTCCTCTCTTCGCCACTCCTGCTCCTCCTCCTCCTCGATGGCCAAAAATAATGGCGGCCACTCGACCAATGGAACCTGGCGAACTGATTGGCAATCGATTTCCAGCCAAAAGCAGCAGCAGCAGCAACCTCCCTCAAGAACTCCTCTCGAGACGGTTGACCATGCCTTTAACCAGTACGCCCAAACGGCCGACGAGGGTCGAGAATCTGCGACAACAGGTGCCCAATCAACAAGTGGCTCGGACTCGGTCGGACGAAGAGGATCGAGAGGGCGAGAGTGTGAAGAAAGTCTAAATGGTTTCCACTACAAGGCCGCCCAACAGGCTTGCTCCAAGGAGGCTCCTTCTAGTCCAAAGGCGGCGCCCAAGATCAGTGATAGATCGACCAGCGTGGGCCGGACAGCCAGTCGTTGCAGAACAAATCCCCTGAAACACCAGCAAGCCCAATTGAGACACCAGTCGCCAAGTCCGGCGGACAAAAACGCTCTTACGGCCAACAGTTCCAATAATAATAATAATACTCCAGCCCATCTGACACGCCCCTCCAGAGGCCTCAACGAGAAGAGGCGCGCCAAAATGGTGCTCAATCAACAGATAGCTCGGGCAAGCAATATCAATTGCAACATAGTGTCAAATAATCGTGCAATGGTTAGCCTGAGCGAGCTGAGAATTCCGTTGATGTGGCGCGATGTTGACCATTTTAAGGGTCGTGGCGATTATCGGCGTTATGCAATATTTTGCCTACTCAAAATTGACTCACAAATCCACGATACTCAATTGATCACCAATGTGGACCGGCAGATGATCGATGTCAATTTTGATGACACAATTGTGTTCCATGATGTTGAGCACGATTTTGAGCTCACCCTGGAGATATACAGCTGTGTTTATTTGGAAGAATTTTCACTCAAGAGTACGCCTAGAAAATTGAAGGAAAAATTATCCAATTCTGTGGGCCGAGCTATGGGCCGTCGGCTCACCAGCCAAACAGCCTCTGTGAATTATACCCGCGAACTTGACGCCTACCAGGAAAAGGGATACCGATTCACCATGATTGCAAGTGCCAACTTACGTCTAGATGATGCAAAGGGTTGCGTCAAGACTTATGATCTTGTGCTGCCTGGTGCTGAGAATAGGAACAATTTGGGAGCCTACACACATTGTTCGGCTGCCTCCACCAACATGACCATATCGCGAGCTAGACAAAGGGACCAAAGTCAGCCAGCATGGTCACCCTGGAACAATCCAGGCTTATCGGGTGGGACTCTGAAATCGTCGGCCCAGAGCAATCCGCAGAGCACGAATGTGTCTACAAGCAATCTGAGGGATTTACATCGAAATAATTTACCCCTATTTGGTCTTTTCTGTTGTAAGCTCAGCGTCAAGCCGGATATTTTTGATAAATGCGTCAAGACTGGTTACCTGTGTGTTGCTGATATCCACATGCCCATCTCGCCATCGGATCACTCGCACGACCAAAAGCGAGCATCAGTGTCCACAAGCGGATCGCCAACCAGCAGCAACGGTGCCACATCGACCTCGCCGGACTCCGCAGCGAGCACTACCACTCATTCAACATCACCGTCTCATTCGCCAGAATCTACACTAATGCTCCGCTCGGCGCTTGCGGCATCAAGCAAGCTTGCCACTATGGCGCTACAATCAGCCAGAGTCTACTGGGCCCTGTTGCGCAATTTTTCACTTCATCTCTGGCCAGTAGATGAGTCTAAATTGGAAAATTCTATCAGGAGGAACCAGGCTCCACAGGTTGACATATCTCGTCGGCCGCCGTTCATCATCAGCATTGACCGGCATACGCGCCTCTTGAGAGTGTCTAACTCCAGCCTCACTATAGAAACTGACCAAGGTTGCTTTGTCTTTTCGGTTTTCGATCCCTTCGCAGCCTTCAAGACAGCAAATGATTATAAATTTATTGATCAGCGCCATCATAACCCACAGAAACAACAATCACAAGATGATATAGCACACTGGCTTAGACCCATAGAGCAGCTTATTTATGACAGTCACATTTGGGCTTCGGTGTTGAATCACCACCATCCGACGCAGAGAAAGCTGGCTTCTGGTCTTGTTGTTGTGCCGAACACTCAACAACAGAAGCGTATGAGTGCTCAATTATAATACATAACTTAGCTAGTTGTTTCGAAATTTGCCTATGTGGTGCGGGCCGCGCCAAAAGCGATACACCCTTGTTCATGCGTAGACATTTCTTGCGCCGCTTTTTCATAGCACTACTGCTATTACTATTGCAATCGGATGTACCCTCAGTCGAATTGTTGTTGTTGTTGTTGCTGTTGTTGTTGTTGTTTGTCTGATGCTCGCCGAGGAGCTTGTTAGTGGTTGCGCCACGATCATTGATTTGTGATGAAGTAGTATCATAGTTATTTACAATACATGGAATACCCAAATCGAGGCCTAAAATCACACTTAACTCATCTGTCTGTTGCTGCTTGCATGCTGCAGCTGATGTTGCAACTGTAATCGATTGTTGGCACTGTGGTGATGAGGGTTGATTTTGATAGTTATTTGTAGTAGATACTGGCGATTGCTGTTGTTGCTGCTGCTGGGACTGATGATAGTTCTGATAGTAGCTCTGATAGTGATAATGGTACAAATGCTGATTGAGATCAACAATGGGATCTACATAGTTATTATTTGCAGAATATAATGTACAGCAATCATTTGACCACAAGCTACTAGAGCCAGAGGCGCTGGCATGAATTATATCGCTAGTGGTGGGCGTCTCCGAGTCGCTGGATCTCATTTCTTCATCGAATAATTCAAATAAAGGATCATAATCTTTGATCCAATCGGCCGAGGCCAACAACTCCAGAGGATCCTCCATGGTTGCGTAAATGGACACAAAATATTGATAGTTAAATAATTTATTAAACTCAGGTGAAAGTCTCAAGCAATAAGTTAGTGCTTGTGAATGTTACAATGAAAGACCGGTGTGGTGGTTCGGCTTTAATGGCGGGGCATGTGGAAGGCAATCCAGAGAGCGAAAGAGGGAAAGAGCGCGTGCGTGTGCGCCTGCCTGCATGTTCGCTCTCATATGCATGCCCTTTGTCTGTGTGGCACGTTGGCGGCATTGCCAGCTGCGGCATCCGCGCCCCCCCTTAAGCTGGGGGTAGCCGGACACGTTGAGCGTCGGTATGATGCCATGCTGGCCCGGAAGTCGGCGAGAGTAAGCTTCGAATGTCCGAAAAAGTGCCTTTGCGCGCTCACTCGTCTGCTCGTCCGTTTGTCTGTCTGTGTGGCAGCCGCGTGTACACTGCGTCCCAGAATAAGGTCCACACTTTCCCCCACTTCTGTGCATCGGGACGCGGTACTGCTGCCCGCAGAACCGCGCGCATCGATTCGGGCATGGCGGGAGCTGGCCAGAGACTGGGGCTTTAAAAATCCCTCTCGACTGAACCAGAAACCGACTGAACTGTGCAGTTCGTCTTGCGACAGTTCCAGCCAGCAGAAGGACTGAGCCAGCTCGCAATTCCAGCTCGGACCCAGCGCAGAATCCTACCACGCGGACTGGCTTCTGTGAAAATTGCGGGCCCTCTACCACGCCTCTTTGTGTGGCTACGGGGTTTTAAAGGGCACATGCCGATGGTATGGATGGATATCTTCCGAGCGGCCATCAGGCTAGCCCACTAGAATCACTGGTCCGAGATTGTGCAACCCGACTTCCAAGTCAGTCGTATAACTTCAAGTCCAAGCTGTCAGTCCGAAGTGCTGCAGTCCAAGCTCGCAGTTCAACCGAACGTGCCTGCCTCGACTAACAGCTCCGACTGAACAGATGCCCGCCGAATTCCCGCCGACTGTTCACATCTGTCAATGCGGGACCGTGCGAGCCTCCAAACATTCGGCAGCCTGTCTGGCGCGGCATTTTCCCCTCCCAGGCGGCAATTCCCATCGTCGCGCGCGACAAGTTGCCCATGGCCAAAGTGGTACCCTTTACTCAGACATCTGAGTCATGTTGCAATCCTATGTTACACACTGATTTTTACTCCATATTTTTATCTGATCTCAACAATATTGCCCCCGTCATCATGCAGCCTAATTGACTCCCACTACTTCCAATCCACCCCCAAGCTTCGTAACAAGGCCATGCAATCCATATTTTTGCCTAAATATTTTGCAAAATAGGATGAGCTCTCAGGAAACTCGACGCTCGCAGCGAATTCGCAGCTCACAATCCAGGAAACCCCCCATCCAAGTGATAACTATCAGCTCTTCATCAGATGAGGACGAAATTGAGATTTGCAATGAACAGTTTAACTTAAACTCCCCAACACCACCTGGCAGGGGGAGTAAGAGAAAAGAAAATCCCGATCGATTCGAGGAGCCACAGCTCACCGAATCACACATTAGTCATGACCCCCCATCCGCCGAGGATAGCCAAGATCAGCAGCTTAAAGCAACAGAGGAATCAGCTGAGCCCGTGGCAGGTTCAACGTCTCTTGATGACAGGACTTCGGAAAGGGTTGCCTCAGACCAAAACACTGATGATCTCTCAGCGGCACAGGCGTCGGAAGAACAGCCTGTTGACAACCAGAATGCGCAGCCTGAAAGCTCGCATGCTGACGCTAATGAAGTCGTGTCCTCATCACCATCACTGCCTCTCCAACACAAGGCTGTTGTATCGTCAGAAAATCTGACGTCAACTGACAAGCCTACAGAAAACTTGTCTAGTCCTACTCAACCAGATAATGACGCCGGTGTCGAGCCGTTAGATAATACAGCACCACCAACCATGACTCAGCTCAGTAGCCAAATCCATCCAAGTTCCATAAGAGGCAAAATAATTGAACAACCCCCAAAGCCAAGCTCTCCAAGCCACAGTGTCGAAGATACAATTGGACGGCTGATTCAGCGAAAGCTCGTCCTGGAGAAAATTATCGGAGCAATAAGGAACAGCAATAATCGTGTGGAATTCATAGTCAAGTGGAAGGGACTTTCACGCCTTGAGAGGATATCTATTGGCGACTTGAAGATCCTATTTCCCGATCGGTTAATTGAATTCATGTGTGAACGCATCAAGTGGTCAGAAGATCCAGCCAAAAAGAAACTTCGAGCCGGTCAACTCGACAATTCACCGCCGGTGTAGTCGCTCACGACAATAAAGCTCTTGTAAAGCATATCTTCTTAATTGCATTCCTTCCGAGTCTATCCGTTCTTCCTCTAGTGACTGCGCCGTTTGATTTTGTCTTGGCCAGGTCATCTGGCTCCCAAGCGCCAGGACAGATGATCGTCGGGACCAGATAGCTATCAATCATTTGCACTCCATGGCTCCTGAGTTCGTTCTTGCGGCGCTCTTTTTCCTCTAGGTCTATACAGCGACAAGCGTCCTCGATAACGTAGGTGATGAAACCAGACTTGGCAGAATCTATAGCGCTAGCAGCGACGCAAAAATCGAAAGCTAAGCCACAAAAGTATACATCGCTTATCTTTCGGGATAGCAGCTCTTGTCTAAGGCCGGTCTCATTCATGCGCAAGTTGTCCCAGAAGGCACTATAAGCATCGACATTTGATTGCGTGCCCTTCTGGATGAATACTGCCCCATCGACAATACGGAGCTCCGGGTGCAGTTGGGCGCCCCATGAATCCTGAACACAGTGGGTTGGCCAGAGTTTTTGCTCAATCTTTCCATCATCAAATAGAACAGTGTCGTACACTCGAGCTCTTGGGCTCATCTTTTTAAACTTCAGTGGCCCGTTGGCCTCTCTTGAGACGTCGTGATCGGAATCATCACTGCTTACCTTATCCTCATCTGTTGCTTCGCGTGATTCTGCCTTCGAATTCTGAAAGTTTTTTATCTTGAACTTACGTAGATGCAGGTTAGCGTGGAAGCCAATATGATCGGCAGGGTGCCAATCTTGGGTGTATACAACAGTTTTGAAACAATTCCTCTCTAGTAGTCTATTTATGATGGGCACCACCTCGGCCCCATCTTGTCCAGCTGGAGCGTTGATCAAGGCAAGAGAACCGTCAATGAAATCGTTCTGAACATCCACCACGACAAGAGCACAGCTAGGCCGGAAAGTTTTCTCAAGCCAATTTATACACATGTTGGAGAATTCATCGAAGTCGAGGATATGATCGTTCTTGGAATCAAATGCCTTGAATATCTGCATCTCCTCTTGATAGGAGAATCCGCTCACACTTTCATCTTGTTCATCGAGGTGAGCGAAATTTTCAAAGTAGATGTAGATGGTCTCTCTGAGGAATTCTTGAAATTTCTTGAAGTTCATCCCGTTCGTATCATTTGACTTGAATCGATTGAACCAGCACTGTTGCTCTGATTCCGACATCCAGTCGACCCCATCAGGCGTTTTTCTGATGTGGTTGGTATTCGTCATGGTGAAGCTCTAGGAAATTGAGCTTGGAATAGAGCTAGAATGGTCTTGAGAAGAAACTTCAGCTCATTGCCCACACCTAGTATATGGGTGTGAAATAAGAGGTGCATCAACTGTTTAAATACAAGATTCAGGCTGGGCCTGCTATAGCGCCTTCGAGATTAGCGTGCTCGTGACCTATGCGCATCAGCTTTATCAGAAATCAGATGGTGGCCTCGCCCCTTCCGTCTAATGGTCGCCATGGTTTTGCAGCCAATAGTCGATACCTTAAATTGTCCTTGGACTGAGATTGTCTATAAATAGACCAAGATGACCGGAAATGCGGACTAGAGTTGGCACGCGACAATCAATCACCTGCCCAATGAATTGTTAGGCTGATGTGAAGAAGGGGCCTGTGAATCAACGGTAGATAG
>Ga0268247_10000419_pt1 | contig 14548 bp, 10 predicted proteins | sample AgamicOrMae_FD_200245 | JGI IMG/M metagenome (GOLD analysis project Ga0268247, IMG submission 200245) | Agave microbial communities from Guanajuato, Mexico - Or.Ma.e (v2) (version 2) | ecosystem: Host-associated > Plants > Phyllosphere > Phylloplane/Leaf | place: Guanajuato, Mexico | collected...
CTGTTGCTGAAATCGTTGAATATCAAAGATCTGATGACGTTCAAATTTATGGACCCACCGCCCGAGGACAACATGTGGAACTCCATGTTCCAACTATGGATGCTTGGCGCCCTTGACAATCATGGCAATCTGACCCAATTGGGCCGCGACATGGCCAACTTTCCACTGGATCCAACGATGTCCAAGATGGTCATCGAGTCAATCGAAGATGGCTGCTCCAACGAAGTGCTCATCATAGTGTCAATGTTGTCCGGCCCGACGGTCTTCTACAGGCCTGAGGGTCGAGAGGAGGAAAGTGACAGAGAGCGGGAGCGATTTTACATCCACGACTCTGACCATTTGACCCTATTGAATGTGTACAAACAATGGCAACGCAACAATGAGTCGCCCAATTGGTGCTCGCTCAGGTTCATCAACTACAAGCTGATGGTCAAGGTGAAGGACATTGTCGATCAGTTAAAGCATATAATGAAGACACACAAGTATAAGATAACCTCGACCAATGACGAGAACACGATCAAGCGTTGTATCTGCAAGTCCTACTTCCATCAGGCGGCCATGTTGAAGAATTTGAAGGAGTATCAGAATTTGCGAACCGGCATTCCCTGCTATCTGCATCCAACCTCGGCCCTGTTCAACGCGGGAACTCTGCCCAAATATATAATCTATCACGAGCTTGTGATGACCACCAAGGAGTACATGCACTGTGCCACGGCGGTTCAGAGCGAGTGGTTGGCCGATTTGGGGCCTATGTTCTACTCGTTGCAAAAGAGTGCTGGCCAAGTGGATAAGAGACGAGGCGTCCTGGACTTGCCCCGCTAGATTTGTTCAGATACTACATTTGTTTGGATAATATGTTTAGAGTATTTGGTCGGCCAGTGGGGCCTTATAATCGGGTTAAATAGTTGACACTTGGACTTAATTGAAGCTCAAGATTAGGCTCGGCAATGGAAATGGAAAAAAGTGACTACAGATGAACAATTGTTGTTTCTGAATAAATTAGATTTAATTCAATTGATAGAGTCTTTTATTTCTAAGATTTTCCACTGGTTGTTACTCTCATTTGGTGACGCTTGTTGCTTTTGCTTTTGGTCAGCTTTTGGCCAGCTTTTGATCAGCTTTCAGTCAGCCTTTGGCTAGGCGGCGAACCTTCGGTGGTTGTTCTGAGATCGTTTGACGTATCTGTTTGTGTGATAGATGTCGACACTGTCTCGACTCTTGACACAGGCGTTCAGATTTTTCAGGATGCTCTGGAACTCTTTGTAGAGTTTCTCGTTCCTCTGGATTGTCTCGCCGATGGGCAAGGAGTTGGGACTTATCTGTTGTTGTTGTTGTTGTTGCTGGTGAGCGAGGTAGTTGTTGTGCTGGTTCATCATGATCATCATCATCACATTTGCCGTTCCGTGATTGTGGGGCGAGAGATTGTGAGCCGTTGGAGGACAACTCTTGCAGCACTGGCCCTCGAGAGCAACCGGAGGGCGCCCATCTGGACACGAGTCGATCGTTGGGCAATCTCGCTGAGTTCGCCGGCAGGTGATCTTGGTCTCGAAGCAGCCCTTTCGGAGGCGGAAGATGCAATTGCACTGTACACAGACCTGAACTCCGTGCGGCGGCAAGATGGGTCGCCACACGTCGCCCACCTGGAACGTCTCGTTTCCGAGCACGCAGCTGCTTGGCGGCGGGGGCCACTGGCTCGTCTGGCTGGCCAGAGTGGCGCCCGTCAACGAATTGGTCAGCTGGTATTGCTTGCCCACGGGGCTCGAGTGCTGAGTGACGGCCGATTGCACATCGTTCGGTTGTTGCTGGTGCTCCACAGAGTCCATGCTGCTTGCTGTTTGTGAGGCGGCGGCGGAATTCGTGGAACTTATGGATCCGCCACTGCTGCTCATTGAGACCGCGTTGCTGCCCACTGTCGTTCGGACGCTTCCGCTTCCGGTGGGGCGCCTCTTCGTTTGGGGATATTGTGGAGCTTGAGGCGCGGCGGGCTCGACGATGGCTGATGGATCGGGCTTGCTTTGGTTCTGGTTTTGGTTCTGATTTTGGTTCTGATTCTGGTTCTGGTTGTGGTTATTGCGAGTTCCTTGTGACGAGATTGCGGTGAAGAAGCTGGGCGCCGAGTCGTGCAGCGACTTGAAGGCCAGCCGCGTGTCTATGCCATTCAGATCGTTCCTGGTCCCTTTGGCTCCCTTTTGCACGGCCGGCGAGCTTGGGGCGGCGCCACCAGCAGAAGTTAGTTGGTGCGCGCCCGACGGGATGTTTGGCGGGCCCGCGGCCACGCCCACCCCCTGTTGCTGCGGGCCGGCGGCGAGTGGCGAGTTGGGAGGGGGGCCGGCGGAACCGGTGGTGGCGCCCATGGGCTCGGCGCCGGCGGGCGAGCACGCGGGCAACTCCTTCACCATCGACAGGTAGTCCTTGGTGCGCTCGTTCACGTGGACCAGCTTGGCGACGGGCGAGCTCCCGTTGCGGGCGGCCGCCCCAAGCGGGTGGGCGTGGTGCGCGGGACTGCCCGCAGAGTCTGCGAGCGCGCTCGCGGGGGCCTGTTGCTGCAGCTGGCACGACTTGCAGCACTGGCCCGGCTGGGTGATGGGCCGCTTGCCGTCCGGACAAGAGTCTATTATGGGACACTCGTTGGTGATCCGCCGACAGGTGACCTTGGTCTCGTAGCAGAGCTTGCGCGACCTGACGGTGCACTCGCACAGCACGCAAACCTGGATCCCAAAGGGGGGCAGGTTTGGGTTCCAGCGTTCGCCTATCTGAAAGGTGTCGTCGCCCAGCACGCAGTGCGGCTGCTGCCTGATGATCAGCTCACTATCGGTCAGATATTGCTGGCCAGCCGCTGCTGGCAAGCTCGCCAGTTGCCCCGAGCTTGCCAGCGGCCCCCCAACTGTGGCCCACTCGGCCGCGCTCTCGTTTGGGTGCGCGTGTTGCCCACCGCTAAGCTCCGGCAGCTTGGGGCTGCTGCTCTTCTCCTGGCCGCTCGGCTGGCTCGCCGGCGAGCTGCTGGCCTGGGGACTGCTTATTGTTGTGAACTTATTCGTACTTGTTGTTGTTGTTGTTGTTGATGCTGTTGTTGTTGTGGTCTGGTGGGAGCTTGTGTCTGGTGAGCTTGCAGAGGAGGTGCTTAGTGTTGGCGGCGTGTTGCTGCTCGTCGAGCTTTGGTTGGCGCTCTCTAAGGATCCGCCGAGCTCGGCGAGCGAGGCCGCGGTCTGGCAGAAGTAGAAGACTAGAAGGGTGGCGCATGCAAGTTGACTGTGGCGCCTCTGGCTGCTGCTGGTGGGCCTGCTGGGCCGCCGCTTGTCCTCCATCATGCTGGCACTTTCCACCCTGCTCTCCAATTGGCCCCTCTGGACGATCCCAAAAAGGCTCGCTGGCCCTCTCACTTGATGCTCTCCAGCAATAGGGCTTCTCTCGGTCTTGGGGCTTGGCTTTGGGCTCGCTATTCGAGTTGTTGTTGTTGCTGTTGTTATTCCGACTGCTTTCTCGCTCTGCCCGACGCGCTTGGGCCGCCCGAGTGCCGGCCGCATACGCGCGCATAGAGTGTGAGCGCGCGCGGCCCACTCACTGCGCCCGCTCGCTCGCACACGCTGCTGCAACTCTGCGCAACCTGCCCTCTCGGCTGGTGGCTCTCGCGGCCGCACTGGCGCAATGGCAAACTGTGGCCCACTGGTGCAGTGGTGCAATGGCGCGCCCACTCAGCCGCGCCTCAACACGGAAGCGCGCGGGGCCCACTCGCTCGGGGCCCACAACTGCAACTGCAACTGCAACTTCAACTGGGCTCTCCCTTGCGGCCTGTCTTGCGCCGGCCGCCACCGCTCTGCTCTGCTCGTGTCACGCGCACACCCACTCGCTTCGCCGAGCTCTTCCTCTCGCTCGCTCGCTCCCGACACCCACTCCTTGGCGCTACTCAAACGCCTCTCTACCTCTGGGCACTCTCTTGGGGCCCGCCTGCAATCGCTCGGTGGTCGAGGCGGGACGTGTTCGTGGAGGCTGATGCGAATGCGGACAAGGTGGACTAATTGAATTTCTGCTGCGTCTCTTTGCCGGATCGCCTCTGGCCAGTGGCCAAACTGAGCTCCTTGGCTGAGCTGTTTCCTTGAGCTGTTCGGCTGAGCTGTTTGGCTGAAAGGCTCTCTCTGTCAGTGTCTCTCTCTCTCTCTCTCGGTGTCGCCCCTGGCCGTGTTTGGGTGCGTCTGTTTACACACCACCAACCAACTACCTGCTCCAGAGGGAAGGAGTTTGGCGTGTTTTTGCCTCCAGAAAAGAGAGAAAAAAGCGCGCCCAAGAGAAGACACGCACGCGCATGCAGCCGCCAGTGCAGCCGCTCCATGTGAGCGTGGCGGCCGCTCGTGCGACGCGCCGCAGCCAGTCTGCGGCGCTGCGCACACACTGCTCACTGCACGCAGCAGACTGCAGACTGCACTCTGCACTGCGCTGGCAGACTGGCGCCAGCAGCTGAAAGTCAGCCTGCAGGCAAATGCGCAAATGTAAACAAAGCAAACAACTCGCCGCCCACCGATCCAATGGAGCAAAAGTTGTGCTGCTCAAGTTGTCCTGCACAACTCTCTTCGGCGCCTCTCAAACTTTGAGCTGCCCATTTGGTCAACCTCCAGCCCAACTCTTGACCACTCGCAGGCTCAATTTCAGCCCCAATTTAGAGCCTTAGAGGGGAAGCTGCTCACTTCCAGGAGCCTCAGCTTGGGCCACCTTAGGAACTCTGAAAATGCTCAGGTGGCTGAAGCTGGCGCAATCTGCACTGTGCCACTTTGGGAGCCTCCTAAGCTCATTTGGACCCTCTTGTCACTTGTTTACACGCACCCGTTGGGCTAACTGTTGGACCTACTGTGCAAAATTTGCAAACATTGAGGAGCAGCCGAGCGCCAAAGACTGTCAGTCTGTGGCGCCTCTGAACAGCCGCAGAGTGGCCAGCGGCACGGATTTGAGGCCGATTTGAGTGCATTTTCTGCTCTCTTCATTGTGTCCTCCAGTCGCAGAGAGCCCAGTGGATAGAAATGTTAGTTTGGGTGACGGACAGAGAGTGGCAGTTGGGTGAAAGTTTTCCGAAAGTATGGGCGAAGTTGCTGCAGAGAAGAGGCAGAGTTCGGGGGCGCACCTTGCGTGCTGGCCGCAGACAGTCTGCGGCAGACAGACTCTGGCCAGCAACAGTGTGCAGTGTGGAAATGAGAGAAATCAGCTGCAAACTGCGGCCCGCAATGGCACACGCCGCTGCTTAGCGTGCGCCCCACTGCCGCCGTTTGTTGGGCTCATTATCCAGCAGCTCGATTGGCCAAATCCATCGATCTGGAGCCCCGGCAGACAGTGGACGCGAGCTGGCTCGCTGCCGCCCGCCACTGGGCGCTGGCCGGGCGCCCGACGCCCGACGCCAGCCGAGGGCGCCAGTCCCGCGTCGCCGTCTGGCCGGCCGGCGGGCGCCAACAAGGTGGGGCGGCGGCGACGACGGAAGACGCACTGCAGTGGCCCGCTGGAGTGCTGCACTGCTGCAGTGCCGCAGTGCTGGAGAGCAGAGCTAAGGTTAGGCCCGGACGGTCGGCGGGCATGGGCGGCGCCGGTGGCGAGCATGATCATGCAAATCTGCGCGCGGCGCCGCCAACAGTCTGCGGCCGGCAACAGTCTGCGGCCGCCGGATGGCCATTCGAGTGGGCCCATTGGGCGGCCCTGTTTTCGCCTCTCATGCACTGGTCCTAGTCTCTGGCGCGCCGAAGTGCAGTGCGCGCGCCGCACGCTCACCTCTGCGTGCGAGCCGGCCTGGTGCGCCCACTTGGTCCACTTGGTGCTCTCAGTCCACCGGGACTGCTCGCACGCCGCCGACCCTTAGCTCTGGAGCCGCGAGAGGCCGCAACCAGCCCGCCCCCGTCCACTGGGCCGCACCTAGACGGCGCAAGTGGGGCCCACTCGCACAGGCGCCTAGACATCAGAGACTGGCCCATGTCTTCGGGCGCTCCATTGGCCGCTCCATCGGGCAGCCGCCAATGGAGTGGCCGGCCGCAGTGCGTGTGTCACTCGGGCGGCCCCACCGGGTCCGCCTCCTCATTTGGGCGCCCTTAGCGTGGCACTGGGCCGGCCGCTAATCCAGTGTTTGCTTTGGGCGTCGGTGGGGCGCCCCGAGCGTGTTTGGCGGCGGCCCGTTTGCTGCGGCGCGGGCCACAAACAGTGTCCGCAGGCGCAGACAGTGTTTACAGTCTGCGCCCAATTGTTTCTCCACGAGGCCACCAGTTGCCGCAGACAGACACCGGCGGCCACAGACCAGCCCTCTGCTTCCCTCGGCCTCTCAAGCGGCCGAGCAAAGCAGAAACAACACGGCTGGGGCGTGAGCGAGTCTCTGTTATTGGTCTGTGAGCAGAGAGCGGCCGCACAACTGTTGTGCCGGTGCGGCCACTCTGCGCCTGCACTGCGGCCGCTCACAGTCTGCGGCGCGAACATCTGCCGCGCGCTGCGCCTTCTGCACCGGCGCGCACCCAGCCTGCATCCTCGGCCTCGTGCACCTTGGGCCTGGGCAAAAGCGAGCCCGCGATTTATGGTCAGGTGTGTGTCTGTTCGCGCCCGCCCGCCCGTCTGTCTGTCCGTCTGTCTGTCTGTTTCTGCGTCCAGCTCAGTGCGTGCGTCCTCTGGCCAACAGACTCCCTCCAGGCTGGAGACTCCAGCGGCTCCTACTCGCTCGTGGGCCGGCCGTTCGCGGGCCCACGGCGCCCAACGGCGGCCCCGGATGATTGTAGCATTGTAGTCTTGTAGTCTTGTATCTCGTGGGCCCCGCTCACCTCCGGGCGGCCCAGAACAGAATGAGAACCAGAGCGAGAACCAGGCGGGCGTGCTAATTCCGCGCAGGCCCACCACCGGCGGCTCGTGGTCGCGGCCGGCCGGGCTCGAGAGCCGCCTGCTGCACCGGGCGAGCGTCTGGGGCCGCTTATCGCGCGCCGGCATCGCTCTCACGCGCCCTCCTCGCTGGGGGCCCCTCTTGCTGTCCAATGTGGCCGGCCCTAAGCAAACAGAGTGCGCCCGGCCGCGATTGATCACGATTACAAGGCGCGCGGGGCCGCCTTGTTTCAGTGCGCCCTCTGCACCTTAGCCCGCGCGCGTCAGGTGCAAAAAAGCCACCGCTTCTGCGGCGCGAACTGGGCCGCGCTGCACACTGTTGGCCTGCTGCACTGCTTCACTTCACTGTGTTGCCGCACGACTGCTGCACCGACGCTGCAGAGGCGCACAGTGTGTACTAGACACTGTGTAGTTTCACTGCGTTGCGTTTAGCGCGCCCTAAGCACGCGCACCCAATTTCTGCCCTGCACCCAATCGAGGCCAGTCCACCGGGCCAGATGGACCTTTGGAAGGCACTGGCCGCCACTCCAGCTCGACGAAGTGGCCCAAAAGTCGCCGATACTAAGCTGCAGAGGAGGCGATCCGGAGCGGCCAACTTGGGCGCTTTTCCTCCATTCGGCCGCTACACAAATGCCGCGGCGGCGACTTGTTTGATTTGACTGCCAGTTGGACACAGCACACTTGCAGCGCCACTGCATGGCCAGCCAGGAGAGAGTGTCTCTGCTGGCCTTGTGTCTGTGCTCGTGGGCCTGTAGCTGACTGTTGGGACGAGCAACAACTGTCCAAATGAGTGGGCCAAATTCCAAAGCTTCTCTTTGGCGGCGCTCGTTCACACCTCTCAGCTCGTTTGGGCTCAGCTTGGCCAGTGGCATTAAAAGCGGCTCGAGTGAGAAACATTTGTTTACACTCAAACTGTCACACACAAACACTCACACCAACAGCAACTGAAACAGTCTCTCTCTCTGGCCCGCAAACTTGTGCCTCGAGCGCCCCCCAAAAAGCGTCACCAGCTCATTTGGCTGTCCAGTTTACACCTAAGCAGCGGCACTCAAACGATCGAGCAGAGGTATGCAACTTTTGGCCCACCTTTGGAATCTCTTTCCGGCTCGAATGTGCTCCAAAAAGCTCTTCGAAAGGGAGCCAAAAGGGTGCCAAAAGGGAGCCAAAAGGGAGCAGTGGAACTTGTGGCTGCTGGAATGGAATGCGAACTCCAGACGAGAGACTGTGTTCCGCAGTGAGTTGTTTTTCTAACTGCGGAACACAGTCTCCGCTGACAGTCTCTGCTGGAACGATCGACAAACAAACAAGCGAGGCCACTTAGTTGCTTAGTGGAGGCCAAATTGCAGGAATTTTTGCCCATTTGTGGCCGGCCAAAGTGAGCAACAAAGTGAGCAAAGTGAGCAAAAAAGCGGCCAGAAAAAGTGGAAATTGTTGAGATCGTACACTTTGCCAAAACTCGCCTCTTTTTCCCCCAAACTTCCTGCCCCTTTTCCTCAATTTCCACCTCTTCTCTTCCTGCCTTGCTGCTAATCCTCCGGCGAGTCGGTGTTCTTTTTAAACTGCCTTTTATTGTCTCAAAATTGGACACTTTCCAGTGGACTTTTCTCTTCTTCTGAGGCGTAGAAGGTGCACATTCAGAGCAAATAAACACTGTTCAACTGTGAATTTCTTCCTTGTCAAACAACAGACTGACTTGGAGAGATCCTCGCTGAGACTGTGGCGCTTACTTTGGCCGGAAATTCGCCGCAAGGGTTGCAAAGTTTGCACAAATGGTGCAAATTTTGCAAATTTTGGCAAAATCTGCGAAGATCGAAGGTCGAAAATTGCAGAATTTGCGCGATTGGCTTGCAAGCAAACTACTTAAGTGAAAATCTGATGGAAATTTGACTAAAAATTGGTGAAAATTTGGTGAAATTTCGTTCTAAAATCATGGAAAAATTCAAGTAAACGCGAGAAACTAGAGCTGGAAAACGCTGGAAAACGACCATTGGCACCGATCGACTCTAAGAGCTAGAGGTTTAATATTTTGTTGCTTCCATTTCTTGGTGATTTCTGACTAGATTCTCCTCTGGGCTCTGCTCATTTGGCCGCTCGGCTGGCCAAATGAGTTGGTGAGATGGTTTCATCTTAGGATGGTGGACTTTTGGAAAATTTTTGAAAATTTCCAAAGATTTCTGAACATTAGGTGTCATCATGCAAAAATTTGCAAAAAAGGGTCTTGATTCATGACTCTTGAAGCGGCCAGAGGGCGACTGTCACAGTTTGCTGCTGGAGCGCGGCTCTGCTGGCGCGCAGCTTAGGGTGGGCGGCGCGGGCGGCGGAATTTGGGGCCTCCGCTGGCCGGCGAGGAGTTGCTTGTGGGCACTTGCGATGCTTGCGCCAAGCCGCCTTCTGGCCATGTGCTCGTTCATCAGGCGCACTTGGAGGCGCTGCTGGACGCCGTGCTCGCTGCTGGTGGGCGAGATGGAGGCCGACGAGTAGCAGGAGGAGGACGAGGACAGACTGCAGGCCTTGCTCTTGGCCTGCCGCCTGGCCTCTTGCTGGCTCGTCTGGTCCAGCGAGGCGGCCGGCGGACTCGCTGGGGGCGCCTCTTCCGCCTCGCAGTGAGCTCGTGGCGGCGGCCTGGGCGGCGTGTGAGCTTGAGGGGGCGGAAGTGGGCGCTGGTTGGTGGTGGTGGTGGCGGTGGTGGCGCTGGCAGGAAGCAGAGACTTGGAGTAGAGCGACTGCAGGGTGGCCGAGTTGACGCTGATCACGTGCTGGAACAGACAGGGGGCCGAGATGTCGCTCTTCTGGGGCAGCACGGAGGAGCTGGTTGAGGGGCGGCGATTGCGGCGGCTGCGGCGAGCAGCCAGAGGGCGCAGTCTGGGCAACAGGCGGGCCGAGGCGGAAGTGTGGGGGCGGCGGCGCCACGTGTGTCCCGCGGCGGCGAGCTGCGCCAGAGGTCGTGGCGCGAAGCTGGCCTCCAGGAGTGCAGTGCGCGGGTCCGCCACTTTTGACGCGCCCCACCCGCGGACACTCTGCGGCGACTCGCCCGCGGCGGCCCCCTGGCGGCGCTCGGCCGCACTCGCCGCCCAGAGACTTCCGCGCGCCGCCCGGCCCCTCAGGGCCCGCTTCAGCGTGGACCAGGAGCCCGCGCCCGCCGGCTGCTGCTCCTCCGGCGGCCTGCGGGCGGCTTGGGCGGCCCGCAGGCCGAAGGGCCGCCGGAAGCTCGACAGGAAGCGGCTGACTCGGAGCGAGTGCGCGGGGGCGCCAGCGGCGAGCTTGCCATGATGGGCTAGCTCGGCGTCGCGGTTTGGCTCTGCTGCCGGCGGCCAGCTGGGCGCGCTGCTGGCCAGCTTGGGGCCGCTGAGCGCGATGTTGGCCGGGTCTGAGCAGACGAGCTCCACTTGGGCCAGGAAGAGGCGCGCGCAGGTGGCGTCGTCGAAGGAGAGGCCGGCCATCACGCGGTGGTTGCTCGACAGGTACATCACATGGAAGGTGTGGCAGGTTTCTTCGTTGCTCATTTGGGCTCTTTCTTGGGTATTTTCTTCCGGCTTGTTATGCTCTTTTTCACTTCCGGCGAAGAGACCATCTCGCTGGCCGAGCCTGGTCTGCGGCTCGTCCTGGACGGTGGACTGGCGCTGGTTCCGCTGGCTTAGGGCCGGCCGCACGCCGGTGGGCGCGCCGTGCTCGCGACTGCTGTAGGCGCGGTAGTTGCTCAGGTGGTCGATGGTGTCCGACCAGAGCACGAAGCCGCTGCCCCGCTCGGCCAGACTGATGCCGAGCCGCTTCCGCTGCCGGTTCTTGGCCAGCCCGGAGTCGAACACGAGCACCGGGATTCCCGTTCGGCTGAGGCGCCAGCCGTTCTGTTCGGGCCGCGAGCTGCGACCATTGTCCACCAGCTGGGTGCTCGTCAAATACAGATTGGCCATGCAGCCGCACACGTACACCGCCGACTTGTGCGACCTCAGCAGCAGCTCCACCGCCTGCACCTCGCTCTCCGCCAGCAGCCGATCGTCTTTGGTGCCGTCGCCCTTAGGGTCGCCCTCATCTTCTCCACTCTTGCTCTTAGAGCTTCCGCTTCCGCTTCCACTCTCCCCGAGCTCGTTGTTGTTTCCGTCCCTTGAGGTTGACCTTGCGGGCGGCACACTCGCCCTTGCAAGCGGCACGCTCGCCCTATCACAGTCGGCCACTTCCGGCGGCTGCGGCGCCGGCCGCCGCACCTTGTCTCTGGCGCCCCCGCGCGCCTCCAGAGCCGCGCTCGAGGGCCTCTGCGCGCCCACTTCCGGGCCGCCTTCTCGGTCCACGTCCGGGCGCTCGAGCGAGCTTGCGGTTTGCTTGGGCGAGCTTGCGGTTTGCTTGGGCGAGCTCGAAGTTTGCTCGTGCTCGCTGGCCAGCGAGCTAAGCTCGGCCCGCAGATCAGCCTCGCGGGCCACTTCCGGCCCGCGTCTGGCCGGCCTGCTTCTGGCGCGCGGCTGCTCCTGGCGCGAGGCCTGTCTCTGCTGCTCGCTGATGATGCGCGACTGGGCCAGCGTCCAGCTGACCAGCAGCTGGCACTTGGCGCAGTCGGCCACAGTCTGCGCCACCAGGCCCAGCTTGGCGCGCGCCCGCCGCCCTCGAGGCTGCTCGCTGGCCGCCGCCGCGGCCGCACAGCAGCACCCCTTGCTCGAGGGCCACTTATTGGCCGCCGACAGTCGCCCGTCCTTTTCTCCTGCGGCGCTTCCCAACGCTCCATTTCCGTCCACTGTCTCCGGCCGGCAGCAGAGCGCCCGCGGCACACCTAAGCTCTGGCTGTGCTCCCTCCTCCTGCGCGTTCTCCTACCGGCTTGCTGCTGCTGCAACTCCCCCTCGAACGTCTGCATCACTTTCGGTCTCGGCTCCTCGTCCTGCTCGGCCGCCAGCTTGCCAAGCGCCTTGCCGCTCGCTAACGATGAGCCGCGGGCGTCGGGGCGCTGCTGGGCGGCCGCGGGCGACGCGCCGCCGGCCCTAAGCAGCGGGCCCTGCGCTTCCATCTGGCTCGGTTTATGTGCTCTTTGCGGCCGCTCGCTCAGCTGACTGGGCGCGCCATTTGCTCGGCGGCCTGTCGCTCACTTGAGACTAGCTCTGCGCCTTGCCAATGACAAAACGTCGCCCAATTCTTAGCTTGTCTTCTCGCTGGAGTATCAACCTGGAGGATTAATGCCCAAATGCGGTGGCCAAATGCTTCCACAAGGCTTCCAAAGTGCTTCCAAAATGCCCTCTTCTAGTCTGTCTGATGCCGCGCCTAAGCAGTGGCTTGCGTGTGCTCCATTGCGCCGCAAACACTTGTTGATTATCTCATTAGCTCCAACTGGAAACCCTAAGGTCTGGCTGCAGAAATAGAGTCTAAAGTGCAAAGTGGAGCTCTGCAACTGATGCTTCGTTGGTCCTTCGGCGCTGAAGAATGTCTCTGCTGTGCTTTGTTATGAGAGCTTAATGCAAGTGCCTTAATGCAAGTGTCTTAATGCTAGTGTTCTAATCTGTGCGAGTGTCCTAATGTCAAATGGAGCCCAAAAGACACAGAGACCAGTTGCTGTTGTTGTTGCGGCTGCGCGTGATTTGTGCAAATGAACAAGATTTTGCTAGCTCTTCCAGTGCTGCTTTCGTAAGTAGCTTCGTAGTAGTCCTTTTCCTAAGGTAGATGTGCGTTTTGTTGCTCTGGCTTGTTGCTGTGGCTCTCTGACAGGCCGAGTGAAAGGGCGACAGTGAAAGACTGCCTATGAGTGTGAGTAGAAGAGACTGCCAGTGGTGCAGACTCTCTGTACTGGAGACTGTCTCTAACAGAGACTGTCTGTTGAGGGGTGCAGTGAAGTGGGGGAGGAAGAAGAGGAATTGGTTAGAAAGAGTTGGAGAGAAATGAAGAAGAACAGTTGAGCTTGTTGTTGCATTATATTTTATTTTTCGCCCAGCTCGTGACACATCAAACTCAAACTCCAAACTCGAACTCCAAACTCACACTCAGATACAAGCTCCAGCGGCGACCTGTCACACACAGTCTCTCTGAGTGTGTGCAATTGAATGCAGTGCCGATCAGATTGACTGGCAGCCAAGCAAACACACAGAAGGCGGCTCCAAATTAGTGCCGCTTCTCATTTGCAACCACTTGTTGTGCTTTTGCCTTTGCTTTTGCTTTTGGGTCCCCAAAGGCAAAGAGTTTTCCGATTGGATCACGCAAATGAGGCGACCAGAGCGCAGCAACAACACAATGCTTGTTCCATGTCAAATTTTGCCACTTTTTCCCATTTCTTCTCCTCTCTTCTTTCTATCCACTCTCAACTGGCCGCCCTCAGCCCACAGCTTAGCTCGTCTCTGTCTCCTTGCCTCTTGCAAACCTTCTGGCTGTCAAGCAACTCTCTTGTGCAACTCTCACACGAGCTCCTCTTCCACTTGCACTTCCCTTTCTATTGGAGCTGCAGCAACTTGCTGGCAGGCTTCGTTCGAGTTTAACACTCTTATCTAATGTCTGGCCACAATGTTCGGGCTGCCGTTCAATTGTGTCCGCTTTCAATTAGCATTCAGGCGCAGGAGAATCACTCAAACTTGCTAAACGGGCGCCAATGAGATTCAATTGAGCCGCCAGCCTGGCAGCTCTGTGCAACTTCCTTTCGCCTCTCCATTGGGCTGCACACCCTAAGGATGGCCCGCATCTCGGCCGGCAAAAGTGGCCCATCCGAGAGCGCTTCTTCCGTGCATTTTAGGAAGGGAAAACTCTCTCCCTCTTGGCCGCCCAGCTCGCCAACAAGCCTCGCCAAGCCAGACCCACTCTCTGATACAATACCGAGCAATATCGCCTCCAAGTGTCCGCTTCCGGCAGCTCCGTTCGCCTGCCAATGAGTCTCAATGGCTGCCAGATTGACGGCTCAAGTTGTTGCTTTGCTTGTTGTTGTTGTTGTTGTTGTTGGACAAGAGCAACAAGTGAGCTGAGCAAACAAGGCACGACGACACTTCGAGCCGGCCGGTGCGCTATTGTGTCGCGCGAGTGCTCCAGATGCGGCCGCAGGTGAGCTGGAGTGCACAAATGTGTAGCATAGTGGAGCTGCACAATGGAGCCCTTAGCTCAGCCTTAGCTTTACAGCTTGTAGTCCAGCTTGTGTAGCCTGTCAGCTTGGGCTCATGAGCAGCCTTCTCTCCGCTGGCTCGACTTTGGCCCGAAAGTGGAAGACTGTCCCTTGCGAGCTGGGTGGCCGCCCGTTTGGGACGTGGCACTGATGCGCGTCCAAAGGGAAACTGGTGCACAAGTGGCCACTGCTTTGGACAGACACTCCTAAGGGACTTTCCGTCGGCTTTATGATACGACTTTATGGCTGAGAAAATTGGCCAGCTCGCAGGAAGGAAACCAGGCGTCTGGCTCTCTCAGTCTGTCTCTGTCTGGCATCAAGCCTTAGGATGCACATCCTGAGGAGCGAGCGCGGCCGGCCGGCAAATCGTGACACAGTTCACATGGACACTTGCAGGCCGCAGGTCGCAGCCAGTGGACTGTCCTTTGTCTTAATGTGTTGGGAGATCTCTCGCTCGAGCAGTTAGGTGTTCCTGTTGCAAGTTCTGTGCAAAGTTTGCACAAAATGGCCAGCAAATTGGCAAGAAATTGGCAAGAAATTGGCAGGAAATTGGCCTTTTCTTCTTCCATTTGATTCGATCTCCTTCGATTCGATCGGCTTTTCGGCCAACAGTTTCCGACAACAGTCTCTCGTCCTCGCGCGACGACCCAAAGACAAAGGGTTAG
>Ga0268247_10000420_pt1 | contig 14510 bp, 6 predicted proteins | sample AgamicOrMae_FD_200245 | JGI IMG/M metagenome (GOLD analysis project Ga0268247, IMG submission 200245) | Agave microbial communities from Guanajuato, Mexico - Or.Ma.e (v2) (version 2) | ecosystem: Host-associated > Plants > Phyllosphere > Phylloplane/Leaf | place: Guanajuato, Mexico | collected...
TGGCCAGCAAGCAAGCTAGCCAGCAGGGAGCAAGCTAGCTAACCAGCCGAGCCCAGACACGAGCACCAAGCTCGCACCAAGCTAGCACCAAGCTTCCACCAAGCTCGCACCAAGCTAGCTCCAAGCGAGCTCCTAGCTTGCCGCGAGCCGCTGGAAAGCTCGCCCGCCTCCACCAAGCAGCCTGGGCGGCACAATTTGGGCCGTGTTGTCGCTTGGCGTGGCCCAGCGGCGCACAAACTCATAATTTGCCACTGTTTCCCCCTCCAACTGGGGCCCCAAACGCCGCTTCCTGTGGGCCCCACAATGACGAGCAAGGCCCGGCCGGCGGCAAGACGCGCGCCCTCAGCATTGGAACCTTAGGGGAACCTTGGGGGAACCTTAGCTCAGGCTGGCGATGACCAGAGTTAAGCAGATTAATCGAACTCTGCGGCCAACACGGGCCCATAGGACGCGAGCTCGGCCAGCAAAGGTCGTTCCGCAGACAGTGTGTGGGCGTGCACTGTGCTTCCTTCGTCTCTCCACTGTCTTGGCGCTCTGCGCGCCCAGAGGCAAGACCAGCACGCCAAGACAGTGGGGCGGAAGTGGCCCCTGCAGTTGGCCCTAAGCTGTGGCGGCATCGGTGCGCTATGGTGGGCCAAATAAATCTCCTCCCGTTCGGAGGAGGGGCGACACGAGGCTAGATCTGCGCCCCCAGCGGCCCCAGTGGATCGGGCGGCGCCCAAGCTCGCCAACTGGGGCCCACCAAATTGAAAAACCCGTCCGCCAAGCTCGCCACCGGCCAGCAGTCGTCCGTCGCTGCGTCAGGACAAGCCAGTTGGACGGGGGGACGACTAGTCAGTTGGAGGGGAACTAGTCGAGTGGTGGCGACAAATGGGCGCCGGGCGGACAGTGTGCGGGTTGTCACAATCAGCTGATTGGGTCACAAATCTTCACTTTGGCCGCCGGGCCAACTGTGTCAAAGAGTATCGATGGTAGATGTGTGTGCTTGGGGCTGGCAGAGGGCGTCTGGAGGGGAGCTTGAGGCTGGCCAGTGCCGCGGCTAAGCAGTGGGGGCCGGCTGTGCGCTCGAGTGGCGCCCCGCCAGCGCTGCTTGGGCCAAATATTGTCACTGCTCTCTATGGGCGCAGACTAGCACTGGCCGCAGACTAGCACTGGCCACAGACTAGCACTGGCGGCCAAGCTAAAATTGGCGCCCACTTCCTGCGCCAATTTCAGGCTCATCACGTTCGCCGCCACTCGAGTGCAGCTCGTTTGCAAAGGCGCCAATTGGAGCCAGCGGCCAGCGCGCGAATTGAACAGGCACCAAAAGAGAGAAATCTCTCTCTCTCTCTCTCACTGTCCTATGTCTCTGCGGCCTACACACTCTCCCTGACACACTCGCGCCTGACAACTGGGCTCGCCCTTAGCTCGCGCGGTCGCCGGCCTCTGTTGTCGGGCGGCGTTGCATTTCACTCGCTTGTTAGGCCGCTTGTTAGGGCCAACCGGACACCACAAAGCGCCCACCGTCCACCGTCCACTGTCCACTGTCCACTGTCTGCTGTCTGCTGTCTGCTGTCTGCTGGCCGCTTCCAGTCGCTCGCCAGTCGCTCGCCGGCCGCCAGTCGAGCGGTCAAACTGGCGCCTGTCCAGCAAGCTTGTGTGCGCTTGTTAGTCTGCAAACGAGCACCATTGTGCAAATTCAATTTCGATTTGTTTCAACCAACATTTCCGCCAACACTTCCACTCCCACAGAGGCGCCATCCTGCGCTCTCCAGCAACTGCCAAACCGGCCCACTGGCGCTCTCTCACTTCTCGCATCCGCTTGGGCGCCCTCACTAACCATTCGATGGGTGCCCACCGAGTGAGTGCGGCCCAACTGCGTCCAGAGACACTCGCCGGCAGCCAACTGGCAGCCAATCGCGGCCAAGGACTGCCCGCGGCCCAGCCGAAGAGTGTTGTGTCTGACAACAGGCTGATGCAGAGGCTGCATTGTAGAGGCCGCTGACAATGGCGCCCAGTGCAACTAGCGCACTTTCCAGCCGAAATTTAGGCCAAAATTCGGCTTTGATCTCAAAGTTTGGCCCAAAATTTGGCCCAAAATTCGAGCTCTCAAAGCTCAAACTCACCTCAAGGACTCGGCCGGCGCTCCAGTGACCAAACTAAGGCACAACAATGAGCCAAAGCGGCCGAGATGAAGATATATGTTTGTGGACCAATGTATATTTATAAGCCGCTGGGAATGAGCCCAGTTATAAGCCACAGAGAGAGGGGATTTTTGCCAACATTTGTGCCGAGTTTTTGGCAAAAATCCCCCTGGGCCTCGCCCAATGGCAGTCTCTCCACTCGAGTCTGATCAGGCGGCGCGTCACAAGCACCTGCCAAATTTCACCCACTCACTCGCAGAGCTCAGACGCCAAGCTCCAAACGCCAAGCTCCAAACAGCAAGCTCCAAACGCAGGCCAGCTAATGGTGGTCAGTGCACAGTCCAGCTGACCGACTGGTCGTTTGCACTTGACAGAGCACACTTGGCAGAGATCGGCTGCCAATGAGCGGGCGGCCAGCTTCCGGTGCGGCTTTGGTGCCCATTTGAGCGCGTTGCATTGGTTGCGAGTGGTGCCAATTTGGCTTGGTGCCAGCGCTGAGCTCGCTTCAAGTACGCGCGCGAGTGCCCCACAATTCTCCATTCAATTCTATTCCGCCGGCCGCAGACCAAAATCGGCCAAACTGAAGCGGCCAAACTGGACTCTTAGGCGCCGCCCACAGACTTGGGCGCAACGCAGACTGACCGGAAAAGGAAGAGTGGCGGCTCAGTGGCAGAGAGTGGCCCAAACATGGCCAGACGGATGGAAAGAGAGTGCGGCTGGTGGCTGGTGGCTGGAAATTGACTCGGCGGCGAACAAAAGTCGCACTCACTCCTTTCTTTTGGCCGCCCTTTGGAGCTTTCTTTTGGCTGGACTTTACACTGTAAACGCGCGCAACTGGCCCACTCGCCAGCAGAGGCAGTCTCCATTTGTGGTGCTTGAAATGAGCCGCTGCTTTGGGGGGGCGTTTGGCTGCAAGTGGGTGCATCTCGGCGGCTCAATTGAGCTTTGGCGCCGGTGGAAGCGCAGCGAGAGACTGTCTGCGGAGAAATTGGAGCGAGTGGGCGAATTTTGGCACAAAATAGCACAAATTAGGCTGAGCAGCTTTGCTTGTGGGGCCCAAAATGGTGCCCAAACTCACAATGGACACTCTCTGCTGGCTGTGCGCGTCCACCGAGCTCGCCTCTGCGCCTAATCAATGCGGGCTAGTTGCAAGTTGCAAGTCGCCAGTTGCGAGTTGCGAGTCGCCAGTTGCGAGTTGCAAGAAGCGAGACGAGCATCTCGCATGCTCGACCCTCAAATCGACATCCAGCCCCAATTGAGCTCGCCTTTCATTGGCCAATTCAATCCACTTGAACGAGTCTTGCTGAGTCCCAGTCTGTCGGGCGTCTCTTTGCTCGACCTTAGCTCAAGTCTTTTGGCGAGCTCGCGGCCCCAATTTCTCGTCTTGGCCAAGCCACTAAGATCGCAGCCACTAAGATCGGAATGGGCCGAGGGGAGTGGATAAGAAGCTGCTTGGGAGAGCCGATTTATACTAAGAAGAGACTTGAGAGAAAAAAGAAAGCGGAAGAGGAAGAGAAAGTTGGCCGAAATGGAAGAACAAACTCTGGGGGGTTTTGTTGTTGTTTTGCTTTATTTTGTTTTCTTCTCTTTCGTTTGTTCGATTTGTGATGAGCACAAATGGGCAGCGACAAACAACTTGGACAATAAAGTGCACGGAACTTCTAATGACAATGTAAACTGCACAAGGCTAATGGATTTAATGTTTCCACCAAGGCGAAGTGGTGGCCGCTCTCCAAGACCAAGGCCAAGAGAGAGAGGGCTAGTCTGTAGCTTGCTAGTCTGTAGCTTGCGAGTGTCTAGCTCTCGCGCCAAAGCCAGAGAAAAAGCCGCCCAGTGAAGAGGAAGAAAAATGGCCTATTTGGAGTGGTGTTCTTGTTTGCCGGTTTGGCGAGCTTGTTGGCTAGCTCGCTCGCTGGAGACTTCCTTGCGGCCTCCAAACGGACAGAGGCAGCTTCTGGCCGGTGGCTGCCAGGCAGATGTGTCAATCAAACTGGGCCCACAACTGAGCTGAAGTGCGTGGGCGCCAACTCGCTCGTTTCGTCCCTCCACTTCCGGTACTGCTTCTCTTGCCTGCCTTTTTGGTCCTGTTTCCATCTGGAGCTTTGCTGCTCGGCCGGCGGGAGACAGTCTTTGTTTGAGGCGAGCTTGAGGCCCCAAACACAGTTGTGCAGTGGCCCTTGGAACTGGCGCTGGAGAGTCCACTTGGCAGAGGTTTGTGTCGCCCATTTCGGCTTGTTTTGTGCTCAATTGAGCATTTATTTTGCCCCTCCAGTCTGGCAAACAACAAGTTCGTCGCCAGCGTTTCAACTCTCCGCCGTCTAGCCTCGAAGAGTTGGAGTCCAAGTGGGCCGAATTGTGGCCGCCAGTGGTCGAGCTGCGCCTCGGTGGCCAGCTGGCGAGCTCGCTTGGGGCCGAGCGGAAAGTGGGCGGCACTGGAAGTGGAAGTGGAAGTGCAAGTGGAGGGGCAATAGTACTAGTGCGAGTGCGAGTGGCCGCCGGCCGAGAGTAGTTAGAGTTTAAAGTGAGTGCGAGCCACTGGAGTGAGATAAATCACTGGGCGCCCTAGACTAAGGCCGGCCACCATCAGGCCTGCTTGGGGCGCCGGAAGTGGGGCCGAAACTGCCGGGCGGAGGGCAAACAAATTTAGTGATCGAGTTGAGAAATGAACTTGGAGTTAGTGGGCCCAAATAAATAAGACTTATCGGGGCGCTTTGAGGGCAGCTCGGCGCGTTCAGGTGGCGGATTAGTGGGCGTGTTGGGGGGCGCGCAGACTGTGTGTGGGGCGAGTGGGCGCAGACTGTGTGTGGGCCGAGTGGGCCAAATGGGCGGCCAAGTGCAGAGTGCAGTGTGCAGTGGAGGCGGACGGCAGATGCAGCGCACAAGTGCACCTCTGGCGCCCACTTGGCCCAAATGATTGATACCAATCGGGCTCCATTTTCGATTGCTTGTCGCCCTGGCGGAGCGTGCGCTGCATAGCCACCCAATGGGCAGGGGCGGCCCACAAAGGCTCACAATGGGCGCAAGTTAGGCCCCTCCTGAGCGTCTGCGCGTCTGCCGCCCAACTCGAACGGCCCACTGTCTAGCCCCAGGTGATGCGGGCGGCCCATTTGGGGGCGGCCAATTGAATTGACCAGCGCGTCGTCGCCCGGGGAGCTCAGCGTGGCGAGCTCGCCGAGCTCGCGAGCGTCTGAGGTTGCCCGCAAGAGGCGGCCAGTGCGGCCAGAGTTTGCAGTGCGCAGGCGCCCACGCAGAGAACCCGGCGGGGGCAAAGCTCTGGCGCGTCGATCGGCCGAGCCTGAGGTCTGGAGAGAAAGAGAGAGGCGCTCATTTGCGAGCCAGCGCCGCCAGAGAGACCAGGGCCGAGAGTGAGCGAGCGAGAAGTGAGGAGACGCCCGATCGGAGCAGAGCAGAGCAGTGTGGGCCCCAAAGACAGTCTAGCCTTGGCGGCGAGTAGCTCGGCCTATTCAGCCAAACGGCGGCCGGAAGCGAGTCAACAACAGGCCGCGTGTGGGCCGCGCGCGGGGCACAAGACTGGATACTTTAGAGAGTCTTTGGGCGAGGTGAAAGGAGGAGGAAAAGTTCGAGTTTCAGTTCGAGTGGCCTTTTATCTAGTCTTTCGAGATTGGTTGGAGGTCGAAAGGGAGCCGAGCAAACAATTGTCGTTCCGGCGAACTGTGTCTCGGCCAACTGTGCTGTCTCACTGTGCTGTCTAACTGTGTGGCCTCTTTGCGAGTGGAAATAATAATAACCAACAAACAACACACAAGAGCTCCACGAGGAGAAGCGCCAGTGCCAAAGTTGGCCCAAATTCGCCTTCGAAGCGGCAGATGAATCGTCGTCTTGGAGGCGAGCCAAGAAGAGAAGAAGAAGAAGAAGAAGAAGAAGAAGAGGAAGAGGAAGAAGAGTAAGAAGAAGAAGCATCGAGCTAGAGGTTAGGGCGCGTCCTTCAAGTGTCGCCGCAGCTCAGCGCCCATTTCCCAGCGGGCCGTTTATTCATCCGTTGCAGAGTTAGCCAGTTTGCTCGCCTCTTTCACCCTCAGCTCTGCACTCTCAGAGCATTCTTCCAGCTCGCATCCTCAGCCTTCACTTCCGCCAATTCGCAACAACTTTTGCTCCCCCAAAAGCGGAAGTTGCTCTCCCCGCAAGAGAAACCTGTGCGCTTTCGAAGTTCGCCACCTGTCCAGAGGACGAGTTTTGACTGACCGGAACGAAGGAACTGTTCTTGAGCAAGTGGGAGAACTCTTATGGGCGCGTTTTCCGTGAAAACTGGCACCCAAACACAATCTCCACTGGCACATATGGCAGGCGCTCAGTGCCGAAGACTAGGGCGCCTTTAAGCCGGCCGTTCGGGCGCCGATCAAGCATAGGTCAGCGGGGCCAGTTCATTAGGCGGCGATTGGAGACGAGTGGGCGCCTCTTTTGAGGACTTTTCCGTCTCGAAGCTGTTCTCTCGAGGCTAAAGGAAGGTAAACGCTGCTGGACAGAGACTGGCCGCAGAGACAGAGAGTTGGCGCTGAGACAGAGAGAGAGAGAGAGTTGCCCAAGATTAGTGAGGAGAGGAAAAGTTGAGCTTGTTAATGGGCAAATGGCGGGCCGAAGGTTGGCCGAGGAGTGTGGAAGCTGAGCGGGCGACAAGAGACACCGAAGAGGCGGCAAAAAGGGGGCGCAGTGGGCCGAGCCTAAGGGCGGCGTGAGGAAGTGAGACGAGGAGGAGCAGGAAAAGGACAGCAATTGATGCAGAGGCCAGCGAGCGAGTTTGACGCTGAATAACAAGCTCGGTGGACGCTCACTGGTGGGCTGCAGTGTGTGAGAAGGGCGGCCAGATGAGTGGAGGGCGCAGTTGGGCGACTCGTTCCTGCCTTGCCATTTGTGCAAGCCAACAGTGCCACCAAGAGCTTCGTGATTGTTCGTTCGGCTAGATTTGCATCACCACTTTGTGCGTCCAGCCAGCGCGTGTCTGTGTGTGTGGGCCGGATCCAGTTGGTCGTCTCGAGTTGGTGGGCAAAGCAACCGATCCTGAGGGATAATGGAGCATGGAGGGGCGAAGAGTGCCCACGGCGAGGTGCCAAAATTGGGCCCGACGGCTTGCAACTGTTCCAGTTGTCGCGGGTGGTCTTCCGGAGAGAAAGACAGCCAGCGATTGGCGACCGCAACTCGGCCCAGAGGCGCCACTTTGGGCCCAGCTGGAGAGGCCAAATTGGGGCTGGTGGGCGCCAATTTGGGCCAGAGACAGTGGCTGTTGGAGAAAGCTGTTGAAAACGACACGAGGACATCAAGGACCAAGTATGCGTCTGCAGAGAAGCACGAGCAAGTGGGGCGCGCTGTGAGCTTGCCAAGATCGCCTCGACTAGAATGCAGAACAGCAGCGCAGCTTAGGGGCCTCAAATGGGCCGCAAGAGAAGCACGCAAGAAGAGACGAGGGCCAGCTCGAGCCCACTTGATGCCATCCATCTTTGTGGCGCCGCTGCAGCGCGGCCGGAAGTGTCCAGTGTGGCGCAGGAGAGGTCCAGCCCGTTTGGCTGCACGGCGAGACTGGCGGGCGGGCTGGTTGCTGTGGCCACTGGTGGCCGTTGTGTTGGCGGCCCTCGTGAGCACCAGAGAGTGTGTGCGGGCGGCCGGGGCGAACGTGAAAATAGGTAAGTGTCAGCAAGTGTTAATTCGCACGAACAGCCACGCCGAGCTAATTGTCTTGCCGGGGGCGCCGAGGCTAAGCTCGGGGGGCCGGCAGGGGCAGCAAGGTCGCCAGCGACTAGCTCGCTGATGGGGCCCCAGATGGCCAGTGGTCCGCGCGGAGACAGTCTCCGGGAGGCCACTGAGTGGCCTGTTAGTGCGCATGTTTTTCCCCCTTCCGCTGGGACCACTTGCCACTTTGTTGGCCCGCACGACTCGCTGAGACCAACTGGAAGCGGCGGACGTGCTCTTGTTACGCCTCGTTCCACCCGGAACAGTTCCGGCTGAGGTCGACCGGCTCTAAGGGAGCGCCCAACTCTTGTTTTCCGCCCTCCTGCCCTTGGCTATGCCTTCTATCTGGTGCAGTCTGCCCATGGCATAGGCGCGGCCCTGGATTCAATCTAATGATTAAAATTAAAATCCAAAACACAACCACGACCAACAAACGCACAACTGCACCTTGCACATCCTGTTTGGCTCCCCCCGTTTGGCTGCCTCGTTTGGCTCCTCTTTGGTGCCCACTTTGCGCCCAAACTGGAAACTGAAGGGGTTCTGCTAGAGGAGTCTGATCATGAGCAGGCCAACATGTTCATAAGAACAATCAAAATGATTAATGAACAAAAAGACGAGACAATCAGCCGCCTCTTGGCCCTCTCGGCCGACTCCTCCCCCTCGCCCTCAGCCTCAGCCTCCTCCTCTTCCTCTTCCTCGCCGAGCTCCAACTGGCCCAGAAGATGGCGGCCCCAAGCGAGCGGGGAGCCAAAGGAGGAGGCCGCTCCCGAGCCGGCCGGAAGTCGTTCGGAGGGCCCCCCTTTGGCGGGGGGCGGCCTTTCGGGGGCGAGCTTTGCTTCTGGCTGGCTGGCGGCGGTGGCCACTGAGCGGCGGCCGGAGGGGGCGCGCCGCCAGCGAGCAGCCCCGCGGGCCGCCAATCAGGCCGCCGGGGGGCCACAGGGAGAGACTGGGCCTAGCGGCGTGTCGCCCGGCGCCGAGGGGCGTGCATATCGGCCCGTGGAATCGATCGCTGTTGGCCCCGAGCCGCACGACTGGCAGCCCAGCCACAGGCAACGGAAACAGGCGCCTCCAAAGCAGCAGCAGCAGACGCCCCCAAAGCAGCAGGAAAGCGCGCCCGAGTCCTCGTTTGGCGCCGGCTTTTCATCAATATTTAAAATTTTCGCCAGCCCCCCGGGAGAGCAGCGCCAGCAGCAAGAGCAGGAGGCCCCCGAGCAGGTGGGCGAGCAGCAATCAGGCGCCGCCAGGAGACCGCCACCGCCGCCGCCGCCGCCTAGCGAGCGCCTTGCCAACGGGGGCCCAAGGCGGGCGGCAGTTGGCGAGGCGCGCGCCCAGCAGCAGCAGAGACAGTTGTCTGGCGCGTGGGGCCAGAATGTGTTCAACATTAGGCTGGAGCCAATGGTGGAGTTTTTGAGCGAGCCCCATTCGGCCTTGGAGGCGGACGAGAAGGTGTGCCAGCTCATTGGGTCGGGCGTGCGCGCCTTAATGGGGCCGCGCGAGGGCGCCAGCATTCAGCATGTCCAATCGATTTGTGATAATCTAGAGATTCCCTATTTTGAATTGCGCACCTTCCTGGGCGGCAGTCTGGCCGGGCCGCTGGTGGTCTCGCACTCGGGCGCCCCCACGTTAAATGGACACCAATTGGGGCCGCGCAGCTTAGCTCGCCAGGCCGAGCAGGAAGGCGAGCCAGTGGCCAGCGACGAGGGCCAGCTTGCCGCCGGAGACAATCCCCGGCGGCCACAGACACTCAGCGGCCCCACCCGATCAGATAGTGGCCAGTGGGAGCACGATAATGATGATGGCAATACTACTTACCAGCGTTCCCAAGCTGATGGCGCTCTCCCAAACACTGGGCCAGGTGCCTCTGGTCTGTCTGGAATTGGGCCCACTTTTGGGGCCAGTTTGGCAACTTTGAGTGTGGCCGGCGAGCCAGTGGGCAGCGAGAAGGGCCAGTGGCAAGCCAACGGCGACAAGCTAGCGAGCTTGCCAAAACAAGAGCCAAAACAGGACAATGGTAATGCCTCTAATGCCGCTGGGCTGACAGCAAAACATGCTTCTGGTCGTCGAGCGCAGAGCCAAGTGCACTCAACAAAAGGCCCTCACGGAACACAGTCGGTGGGAGTTAAAAAACGATTCGCACCAATCGCGCCCCAAGCCTTAGGGGCCGGCCAGAGTGGGAGCAACTCTGAGCCGAACGGTGGACAAGATGTTCCAGATAATGGCGCCCATTTTGATGCTGAAAAACACAACAACAACAACAACAAACTGGCCCCCGAACCAGAGCAGCAGGAAGAGGAGGGCCCCCGCGAGCAGCTGAATGGCCAACCGGAATCGGCCACGGACGACGCGCTGGACTATGAGGGCCGCCAAGGAGTTGAGCAGTTGGATACATTTCCGATGACAAGAGCACCACCAGTTCCACAGCCTGCAGCAGGAAGTGCGTCGCCCATCGATCTGGGCGACAAATCTCCCTCAGTCGAACCGGAACAATCTGGCTCGCTCGGCGGCGGACCAGCAACGCCCAACCGATCGACAACAAATAACATGGCGCCGAGCGGGCGCCACGCCGACTCGCTGGAGCCAAAGTTTAACCGCAACTCAAACCAGCAGCAAATGCCTCAGTCTCAAATGCCACAGTCTCAAATGCCGCCGCCTCTACCACAAGCTCAACTTGCGCACGCCTATCCAAGACAGGGACCGCCAGTGGTGGCCCAAACAACGCTTGCAAACAAACTGGATGATATCACTCTGAACTTGTACCCGCCAAGCCATTTGTTAAACAGCGCCTACATGGACCTTATACACGCCTTAAATTGGACCTCATTCACTGTTGTCTATGAGGAGACTAGCTCAATGATAAAGTTGCAAGATTTATTTCGCGAATCCTCCGGGAACTTGTGGACAAACAAGTGGCGAATAAGACTATTGCGAGTGCTCGATAATGAGCACTCCCAATTCGATTCCCATGCAAAGCCAAGTGGGCGATCTGTAAACAGTAACAACAAGCCATTCCAAATGGACACCACTTTTGCCTCAAGTGGTGCAGCCTCCTCACTGGAGCCACTCACTGACTCCAAGAGGCCCAATGCCAAACAGGCCCACTCGGACGCGCACTCCACTTATTATCATGCAACGCCCGACACCACACACTCCCTGTCGAGTGTCCACCAACACAACGCCACTTCTGCGCCCACCACTCACACCAGCAGCTCCCAAGCAGCGAACCCATTTGAGCCATTTAATGGCCGCCAGAGACTGACCGATGGTGGCAGTGAACGAGCGCTGGACTCGACTATTGATCGGCCAATTTTGCTCAACGACAGTCCAAGTCACAGCCAAGTGGAACAGAAACGGAAAGCAAAACAGGGCGCCTTTCGGGATGTCTTCTGGCGGGTGAAAATGAGCGGCGAGCGTAACGTTTTGCTCGACGTTAAGACGGAGAATCTCTATGAGGCTCTGAAACAGGCCCAGCAAGTGGGCTGCATGACGGAGGATTACAGCTATATAATAACCTCGCTCGATTTGCACATGATTGATCTGGAGGATTTCAAGTACAGCAGAACCAAGATAACGGGCTTCAGTTTGGTCCAGGTGGCCAAGGGGCAGCAATCGAGATTGAGAATGGCCAAAACGGTGCACGACTCGAGCATCTTTGAGGGGCCCTTTTTCGATGAGAAGTATCTGGAAAATTTGGGCGTCTACACGCCTGGTGGTCAGGAGCCATTGCAGGACGCAAATGGTGCAGCTTGGGGCCAGACACAGTCGTCGGCGTCGAGCGCAGCAAACCACCAGAGGGCTCACCATCAGAGTGGCAAGTACGCCAGATCGGGCAAGAGTGGAAGAGTGGGGCCACCTTCTGGTGGTGGAATCACCAAGGTTGACAACGAAAGGTATTACAATTTCAACGAAAACAGTCTGGAGCAACATTTTTCCACCTTAGCTGGCCCGAAAATGTCCACTGGAAACAACGAGACGAGCTCCTATGCCCCATTAGACAATCACTTCTATTTGAACTACCTCGTTGAGGCGGAACACAACGACCAATCGAGACGCGAACTGCTCCAATCGTCGCCGGCAAGTCTCAGTCTGTTGCCCACAATTGATAGAAACAACGAGCAGAGATTGTTCGACTTCTTTGTGGAACAACAAGAACGAAACATTTCAAGAGCCAAACTATCAACCTCAAGCGCAATCCTGCACGACTCTCTCATGCTTTACGCGCTCGCTCTGAACGAGCTAGACCCAAATGGCAGTGTGATATTCAATGGTGAGACTAGTATCCAGTGCTCGCTTGCATCTCAGCCCTGGCCGCATGGGAGCTCGCTGGTGAACTACATGCGCCAAATGTCTTTCAATGGTCTAAGTGGGACTGTGTCGTTCGACCAGCGAGGCTTGAGGAGCGACTTCAAGCTAGACGTGCTCGGAATGGCCCCAAACATACACCTGATCAAGGTGGGCGAGTGGCACAGCAAAGGAGCCCTCGAGGGCAAAGAGAACAACAAATTTCCCAACCTCTTTGACAACAATCCAACCGGCGACGATCAATCATCGGCGGCCGGCTCACCGTCAGAGCATGCAGCCTCTCAGCCAGGCCACTTGGCGGCCGATCAGCAGCAAGGCGCCAGGTTGCGATCCTCGACCATTAGGACGAGCCACAGGCCACAGGAGAGCAAGTCTTCGGGGGGAGAGGATGCACGATACTATGAGGAGTTGTCGCATAGGTACGAGAACGAGCTGAAACGCTATGTCAGAATATTGGCCGAGGGAGATCAAGTTGAGGTGCCTTATACGCGCAGTGTGTCGCCCAATGGAGCCTTACTAGTGAACGATATAATCTTCGAACGATTGTACAGTGAACAGACGGACAAGGTGGACACTCTGGTTGTGACGGCCAAATTATCACAGCCCTATTTCATGCTCAAGGAGACGCCCAACAAGCTTGATGGAAATGACCAATACGAAGGTTATGCAGTCGATTTGATACACGAGCTGTCGAAGTTGGTCAATTTCAAGTACAAGTGGCGCGAAGTTGCGGACAAAAAATATGGCAGCAAAGAGGTGCTTCCAAATGGGACTGTTGTTTGGAATGGAATGATTGGAGAGATTGTTCGCGGCCAGGCCGATTTGGCCATTGTTGATCTCACAATCACCACCCAACGCCAAGAGGCTGTCGACTTCACACTGCCCTTCATGAACACTGGAATCTCTATCTTGTTCAAGAAACCGACCACCAAAGTGACCACTCTGTTCAGTTTCCTGTCGCCCTTCTCGTCGGACGTTTGGGCCTACGTGCTGGCCGCCTATTGTGGCATAAGTGCAATCCTCTTTCTCGTGGGCCACTTGTCGCCCTACGAGTGGGCCGACCCGCATCCCTGTGGCCACCTGAACAACGACGACGATTTGGCCTTCCTCAAGAACCAATTCTCGCTCCTAAACTCTTTCTGGTTCACCATTGGCTCGCTCATGCAACAAGGCAGCGATCTGACTCCCAGATCAATGTCCACCAGAACCATCGCTGGAATTTGGTACTTTTTCACCCTAATTATGATCTCATCTTACACTGCAAATTTGGCCGCCTTCTTAACTGTCGAGAAGGTGGTCTATCCAATTGAGAATGTGCGCGACTTGAGCAATCAACAGGAGATCAAATATGGCTGCGTCGAGTCTGGTTCCACATGTTTGTTTTTCCACGATTCTCAGATTGATACTTACAGAAAAATTGATGAAACAATGAGCAAATATAAAACCTACGTCAGGTCCAACGATGAGGGACAGAAACGAGTTGGAGAGGGCAAGTTCGCCTTCTTCATGGAATCCACCACCATCGAGTACATCATTGAGCGCAATTGCAATCTCACCCAAATTGGCGGCCTCATAGACAGCAAGGGCTACGGATTGGCAACAAGCAAGAAAGCACGCCACAAGCGCCCCTATAGGACTTTATTGAATGAGGGCATTTTGCACTTGCAGGAGACTGGAATGTTGCATGTGCTGAAGAATCGCTGGTGGAAAGAGAGACGCGGTGGGGGCACTTGCACGGACGACGGAAAAGGTGGTGGCGTGACAGAGTTGTCCTTGGCCAATGTTGGTGGTGTTTTTGTGGTCCTCCTTGGCGGATTGGGAATCTCTTTTCTCGTTGCAATAGCCGAGTTCATGTGGGCGGCCAAAATGAGAGGCTCAACGAGGGACCGGATGTGCGAGGAGATGATGAATGATCTGAAGTTTGCCCTAGCTTGCAAGAGCTCCACCAAGCCAACAAATAAGAAACGCAATAGTTGCACCACAGCAAGAGCCACAGACGCAGACGCAGCCGCCGAGAGCAAACCATCGGCCAGTGGCCGATCGCTTGCTCTTAGGAGACGCTTACAAAGACAAGAGGAGTCAATATTATCACAATACAGCTTAAACGGTTATGATTTGATGGATCAGCAAATGATACTGAACGCCGCTCGTAATGGTCAGCCAGAGGAGGCAATGAACGAGCCTGCGTCCAGTGATAAGCAGTGTGATCCAGTGCTCTCTCATGCTCTCCTAACAATGTTGATGCAGCAACAACAACAACAACAGAAATTACAACAACAACCACCGTTCAACATTGCACAAGCACAGGCCTCTTCGCTCCTTCTGCCAAGACCCTTTGCGGCCAGCCTTGATGAGCAGACTCTTGGGGGCTCGGCAAACAATGAGGGCAACCCAATGGTCCAGAAT
>Ga0268247_10000421_pt1 | contig 14498 bp, 15 predicted proteins | sample AgamicOrMae_FD_200245 | JGI IMG/M metagenome (GOLD analysis project Ga0268247, IMG submission 200245) | Agave microbial communities from Guanajuato, Mexico - Or.Ma.e (v2) (version 2) | ecosystem: Host-associated > Plants > Phyllosphere > Phylloplane/Leaf | place: Guanajuato, Mexico | collected...
TCCAGTTGAGCATCCATTTCACGACGAATTTGACCGACAAAAATTGGAGAAAAGCGCCAAGCTGCAAGAAGACGCCACTGTTGCTTGCCAGGCGAGCTAGCCCTCTGAGTGGATGTAATAAATTATCTTTCTGTCCGATTTCCATTTGTTTTTGAGCCAATTCTAATCCCTCTCCACTGGTTCGTGTCTCGAACAAGGGACAACAGACACAAGGCAGCAGCAGTGGAAGAAATATGGTGCACATGCAAAAACAACAACATGTCGCTTCTTCAAATCGGCCGCTTTTTCCGCTCCTCATGAGCCAAATTCTCACAGTCTGCCCCTCGGACCAGAGTCAATATTTGCGGCCAACTCTTTGGAGAATTCTAAGAACTGTTCTTGGAAGAGCTGAGCTCAAAGTTGTTGCCGCTCAATGAGCTGCACTAATTAATCCTTAGGCTCGGAGCTTCAGTGGCGCTTCAGTTGGCTCTTTGGTGTGGTGCATCTCTCAGCGTGATATTAGCTGGGCCCTTTTGCATGTTATTGGCTTGTTCTTGGGAAGCGACTCTTGTCCAGCTTGGAACAGCTCCTCTCCAGTTTCGTTCAGTGGAATAGCCGCGGCGGAGGAAGAACTTTCTCAGAGATGATGGTTATGAGCTGACGATAAAAAGTTGCCCGCCAATGCAAAAGCGGCCAGCAAGAGAGAGGGCGAGAAAAAACAGCCACAGGGAGATGAAGGATTGATTTTTGCCGCTCTCCTTGGAGGAGACTATTATTTGACAGTTATTTGAGCTTTGCGAGAAACTTTTCTCGCACAGAAACTGGCCACACTCTCCCGCTGGCAGTTCGGGGTGCCTCAGATTGGGCTCAAAGCTGGAATATATGTGGACAGAGAGGAATAGATAATCCTGTCCAGGTTCAGGGGAAGACACTCAGGAGAAGAGTTGCGCCTTGCGGGCAACTCTCACTGTGTGTTGATTTTGGTTTTATCACCCAACTCTCGTTTGTTTACTCTCTTTACTTGTTCCTCTCTCTACTCTCTGGGGCACACTTGCAGAAAGTTGGCCCAAGCTCGCCACAGACAACAACTGGCCGCAGCAGAGGAAGCAAAAAAGACCACAAGACAGGCAACACAACCACAAACGATGCTCCATGTTCGAGAGCAAAGAAACGGGCTAAAAAGTGGCCCATTCGCTCGGTCCGCATCACACGAGAGTGTCCAGCAGCTTGTCTTGCGGCCAGACGGCCTGCGAGAGTAGGCAAATTTTTTGGACTTGCGGCGAGCAGTTGCAGACCAAGCCGAGAAGAGGAGCTTGGAGGAAAGTGGCGCCAGCTTCTTGGGCGCCCTAAGCTGTGGGGCAGCGCTGCAAGTGGAGACAATTTGTCCGCGTCGAGCGGGAGCACAAGCTGACTGATGGTGGCCCTGGGCGTCCCACAGACTGTTGCTGGCGAGCTCAGGCTGGCCTGCTCGCTCGGCCGGTTGACACACTTTGCTCGTCCGGCCGATGAGTTATGCTCGCCACACTGGAGCCTGGCCAGAGGACGAGAGACGGACTCTTGTCAGTGGTCAATCGAGGCTCGCCAATGGCCGATGGTGCATCCTGCCAATCGCCAATCGCCAATCGTTCATCGTCGATCGCCGGCGCGAGTCTGAATGGTGGTTCCGGCCCACTCGGAGCGGACAAATACTTTCTAATCACTTTTCTCCCATCTGAGAAGCTGGCCGGGGGGACGCTAAGGATTAGCAGTCGCATTTGTGAGCGCGCCAATCGGCGATCGGGCGCATCGAAAGCGGGCGGGGAAAGTCTGCACTTAATTGCGATGATGTCCGATAAACTCTGGCCGCTGGGCCGTCATTAAAAGCCGGCGCCAAGACTAAGGCTAAGGTTCGGCCAGTGCAACAGGTCGCCAAGCGAGGCTGCAATAAAATCTTGCCGGCGGCTGAACTTTGCCCGCGAAAGGTCACCGGAGCTTGGGGATTCCAATTGACAGGCAGAGAGAGAGAGAGTTGAATGCAAATTCAAAAATTCGAATCCCAGTCCAGAGTGGAATTCGAATTGGAATTTTGCGAAATGCGAAAGCTCGAGGCTGGAAAACAACTACAACTACAAGTGAAAAGAGGCTTCAGCTTGAGCTGGTGGTGACGAGAAGAGGCTGAGAGGAGAGTGGAGGACAAGCTCAGCGAGGATGATGAGAGAGTGAAGAGTGGAGAGGAGAAGGTTCATCACTTGGATCGAGGTTGGCGAGCTCGCTTGGGGCTGTTGTTTCCGATCGATGATGTGCCCAGACAGGCGCGATGAAAGTTGAAAGTCACCTGAGTGGGGCGGCCATTTTGCATGCTCATTTGCATTTATCGGCTTTTTAAGAAGTGCGCCGAGAAGAAAGTTTTCCAGTCATTCCTCCGTTCGCGGGGGATCAGCATAAGCTGGCGGCCGAGATCAAGCTTGAGTGTGGCGAGCCAGTGGAGCTTGGGCAAAACTGTGCAAGTGCGGCGCCACTTCGGATTTGCGAGGGCGCCATTCCACTGGATCGTTTCAGCGGCCGGCTCGCATCCGCCGGCGCCAGAGACTGGCCTCGGGCGGAGTGCGCCCGCGAGTGGCGCCCGCCAGAGTCCGAGCTGGCCCGCTGGAGCAGCGGCGCGCCGCCAACTCAAGCCTTTGGTGCCCGTGATTTTGGACTGCCAATAAATTGCCCTAAGCCGCACTGATCTCGCTGGCCGGCCATCTCGGCGGATTTTTTCCCTCGGAAAAATCTCCTTCCAGGCGCACTTGGCGCTCCGAGCGGCCCGCACGCTACGTAGGGGCGTGGCAGGTAGAGAACTCCCGCACAGGCAGAGGCGCACGCTGCTTAGTCATGCGGCGGTGCCACGCCCCCGCGCGGCGAGCAAGCTCGGGCGCGGCGGATCTTCGGTTGGCGAGCATGTGGCGGCGGCTAATTTATTAGGCAAAAAATAAACTGCCGCCAGTTAGAGGATGGGACTGGCGGCAGGACGGCGCTGTGGCCGGGCGGCCTGGGCATTGGCGGCCGATGCGGACAAGGCCGAGGGCCAGCCAGCGGGCCGAGCAGAGAGGCAGGATGCTCTGGACGGGCATGATTGGCGGCGGCGGCGGCGCAAAGAGAAATTCCCATTCGCATTCACTTTGGAGCTTCGGGGCGGCCGGCCAGGCGAGCTCGAGGGCGGCCAGTCGAGTTGAAGGCGGCGAAACTAATGAACAAGTCGCTCCGGCATGCACCGAGAGGGAGAAAAAGGCCGCAGAAGAAGGAGTTGTGGTGCGCCGGTTGTTGTTGTTGTTGTTTCACATTTCCACAACTCGTCGCGCTTCTCCATCGTTAGCCTCCATTTGTGCTGCCTCGCGGCCGCCGGCCACTCTCAAGAGAGCACCGAGACGGCCGGCCAGACTGAGGCAGCGGATTCCTGTTGGATTCCCGTTGGATTCCCCTCGGACTGTCTTCGGAGTTCTGCCGCATTTTCGCCGCAGTCTTGGCGCAGTCTCGGCGCCAGGCCACTGGCGCCGCCTCCCCGAGGACGAGGATGAGGCATGCGCGCGCCGAGCCTTGCGGCCAGTTGCTTTCGCTGTCAGTGAGTGTCTCTGTGGCCTGTTGCCCGTTGCGCGTCTTGCAGTCTTGCCGCCTGGCCGCCCGGCCGTCTTGCCGTGGCGCCGATGCAAACTAGCGGCAGGCCCGCTCGGCCTGCGCCACTAAATGATTCATGCGCCAGCCAACGGGCAGCCCCAAGCACTACTGACCCACAGAGCGCGGCCGGAGCTTAGGGCTGCCCCGAGGAGGAAGGAGAAATTTCGGCGCAACGGGCGGAGAAATAAAGGGGCGGTTTGTTTCAGTTTGTCCAGACCGGCGCCGCTTCCAGCCAGAGCAGCGAGCCAGCTCCATCCGGCGCATCAGCTTTCCAGCCTTCTAGCTTTCCAACCTTCTAGCTCTCCAACCTTCTAGCTTTCTAGCCTGCAAGCCCCGGAGCTTTGGACTGTAGCCTGTAGCTTTCCATTTTGGCGCTCGCAAGCCTGCGAGCCAGTTGGCTAGCTGGTGGCGCTTCCAGAGGGGCTTCCTCCGTTTGCTTAACGGGCCAGAGCTTGTCAGTGGCTGGCGGGCTCAGTGTCAGTGGAGTTTAGAGGCACAAGAGAAGGAGGAGAAATCCGTTAGCCCAATGCTGCAATAAGCTGCAAGGAGCGCGCGCATCTCCAGACGAGCAAACCAATTCCAATTCCACGGCATCAAGTAAACCAGATAAACTGTGGCACACACACTCACTCACTCACTCACTCACTTACACACACACACACACACACACTTACACGCCGCCTTATACAGTGACCAGTGTCCACACACACACACACCGTTAGGCGCCATAAAGATAATCGGCCCTCGTCTGGAGCGCATCCCAAAGCGGCCAGGCTCATTGTCACCAAGCTCACGCGAATTCCAGCTCACCTGGATCATCAGTTGCCAATTGGCAGTCGGCGAGAATTGGAGCTAAGCGACGGAGCGAAGCTAAGCAAGACGAGACGCCAGTGCTAAGGAGTATTGGTCGAGTTGAGAGCGAGCTAGAGAAAGAGAGAGAGAGAGAGCGAAAGAAACTCACTGAGAGGGATCAAATCTGGCCAAGCTTCATCAGTCAGATTGAGGTAAAGCATTGCAAAGCAGAGCCCATTTGAGCATTGGACCAGCAGCAAGCCTGAGAACTTGCAGCAGAATTTGGCCAAAAAGGTTCCAATTGATTGCCGGCGAGTCAGACAGTGAGGAAAAGTATCCAAACAGATTGCAACTGTTAGCACTTAGATGCTCAAAGTGGCCAAGTTTGCAGAGGCGCCCAAGAGGAATAAGCAACAGATGAGAAGAGAGAGTCTTCGGAAGAGCAGCAGACGCAGTGTCCAGCAAGACACCCAGCAAGGCAACATGATGCACTCCTCAGCAGCAACAGCAGTCCAAACAAGCAAATCGGCCTTGGGCCCAAGAAGAACCAGAAGTGTGGCTGGAATGATGACGAACGAGACAATGAGAAAGCAAAACTCAACAGCAGCAACAATAATGACAACAACAATCACTAAACCAACAGAGACACTTGTCGCCCAACGACACAGGACAAGCACAAGGCAGGGCCCCCAGCAGCCAGTGGCCAGCCTCAGGCCCACTCTCAGACGCCTGCTGGTGGCCATGCTCGCCCTGCAGGTGGCCAGCGGAAGTGGCGGCGCCCAGCAGGCCGAGCTGCACGAACAGGCGAGCGTGGCGCCCGGCCAGCCCATGGGCGTGGCGGAGGCTGGCGGCTCGCCCCTGGCCGACTCGGCGGCCGCAATGGTGGCCGAGGACTTGCTGGCGGCCGAGTCGTCGCAGTCGCCCGACGGCGACCCGCACAAGGCGTTCACAAGCGCCCAGCTGCTCAGACAGGTGAGTTGAGGCGATTAGTTAGACCTTATATCTAATATTGTTAGGGAGCCCTAGCAATAACTTTCCGGCTTTTTATTTTTTCAGAAGCCACTTTGAGCTCGCCCAGGGTGGAGATAAGCAAATGTGAGCGGAAAATTGACCATTTTAACCAAATTTTCCACCCCATTTCGCGATAAATCGTGGAAATTTGCACAAAAATTATCCCGCAAACACAGGAACAGGGAGCCTCGTCGATGGCGCCCGCGATCTACGGACCACCACAGCAGACGGTCTTCCACCACCAGCAACAACAGCAGCAGCAGCAGCAACACCCGCAACACATGCAGGGAGCCCGCTTCCAGCCGCAGCCAAACCAGGGCCACCACGGCCACCCGAAGGCGGGCGCCCACCTGAACCCGTTCATGGCGGCCGCACTCGCGGGCAACTACGGGCCCGCCCAGCAGCAGATGGCGGCGGCGGCCCTGCACGCGCAGCAGCAGCAGCACCAGCAGCTGCACCACGCGGGCCCCGGCCCGCACGCACACCCACACGCGCACGGCCCGCCCGCGGCAGCCGCGCCCGGCCTGCACCCAGCGGGCCAGCCGCACCACCAGAGCGGCCCCATGCAACAGCAACAGGTGGGCCCCATGCAGCCGCACGGCCAGCAGGCGGCCCAGGGGCACCAGCCGGCGGCTCAGGCGGGCCCTGTGCAGCCGCAGGCGCCCATGGCGGTGCAAGAGTCGAGCGTCCGTCACAACATTGTGGCCGCGCCCGCCATCGAGTCCAACTCGATCGAGCTGAACGAGCCCGCCTCGGCGGCGGCGGCTTCAGTTGCGGCGGCGGCGCCACATCCGCCGCCACAGCAGTCCACCCAGCTGGCCGTGGCCTCGAGCGCCCAGCATCCGGTGATCACGTCCGCCTCCACAGCGATGGGCTCGTCGTCGGTGCAGTCTGGCCAGGAGGCGTGGCCGCTGCAGTCGCCAGACATTCCAAAGATTGTCAACCTGGAGGTGAAGTGTGAGAAGAATCTGATGAAGGTGAGCGTGGAGTTTGACAAAATCTTCAACGGGGTTATCTTCAGCAAGGGCCACTTCAACCAGGGCCAGTGTGTCCATGTGGGCCCGCAGAGCAACAAGCAGCAGGCCTACTTCGACATCTCAATCAACAGCTGCGGCACCCAAGGCAACACCCAGAATGGCCTGTATGGAATGGGCCAGAACACGGGCAGTGGAACCTTTTTCGAGAACACCATAGTGATCCAGTACGATCCAAATGTGCAGGAGGTGTACGACCACGCGCGCAAACTGCGCTGCACTTGGCACGACCAATACGAGAAGGCAGTCACCTTCAGGCCCTTCCCTGTGGACATGCTGGACATTGTGCGGGCCGACTTTGCGGGCGACAACGTGGGCTGCTGGATGCAGATCCAAGTGGGCAAAGGTGAGTCATGCTTTTTATCTCTTATTTATCCAACTTTCATCCAAATTTTATCGATTTTTTTCCAATATTATCGATATTTCCAATTTCTCCATTGCATTTTTCCCATTTCGCAGCCTTTTCCAGCTCGATTTCAGCCCAGTTTTGGACCGTTTTAGTTTTCTTTCGAACTGGCCTCCGCCTGCAAGAAAGAGTGTCCTCCGCCGCTCCAAAGCGACGAGAACAACTCGTCAACAGGTGCACCTCCTCTGTGGAGCGCCCGAGGGCTGGCCGAAGATGAACGGCGGCCCAAACAATGCCTTAGGATCGCCTTAGGGCGCCCGCAACTCACAGCGCTTGCATCCTAAGCTCTGGAAGCGCCCGGGGCGCAGTGGCGCCGCGCACTCCTGGCCCACTTGTTGCCTCTTGCAGCCTCCTGCAGCTCGCCAGCCGCCAGCTCCACTCAATTAGGTCAAATATGATCCGCCATTCAAATTGGCCCGCTGCGAGCTGCTCGCCGGCCGCCAAGAAGCGCCGCCACTGCAAGAGTCTGGCCAGCCTGACAGTCTTCTCACAGAGCGGCCGATTGTTGCGGGCCGCGTGTGTGGGCCAGCCGGCCCTAAGGACAAACAAACCGGCTCGCTGGCTTTGCCTGTGCCGAAAGTGTGCAAGATGGCCGCAAAGCGCCGTCCGATCGCCGCCGGCCGAGCCTAAGGTCTGGCCGAGATCGCCCTTCGCGCAGACGACGGGCGCTCGATAGGGCTCGATGAGCGAGATGGATGAAGATGTCCGAGTGGATGCCTCTGAGCTGCACACAGAGAGCGCCAACGCTGAGCTCCCACCGGAGCTTAGGTACGCCACACACGGCGCTTCTCCTCCACTTGGTCGGCCTTTCTCTCTCTTCGAATGGCCATTGTTTTCCACTTCGGCCACTTGTTGATGCTCTTTTCCTCCTGGCGCTCTTTCCTCCTGCGAGCCAGTCGTTCGGCGCTTCTCCAAGGAAAACGGCGCCGGCTGAAAAAGAAGCGCCGTTCCGGATGAGCTCGTCCCAGTGGCTGGGAGACAGGCTTGACATGAGAACAGATTGACAGGCGCCGATAAGTTGGCGACAAGATCGGCGTTGGGCAGCCAGCATTCAGTAGTAGTGGACGTTTGGCGCTCAGAATTCGGCGTTCGACGTTCGCAGTGTTCGGCGCAAGACAGTCTCGGGCAGCTTGCCGATGCGGCCCGGCAGACAGTGGCCCCTCCGCCAAGCTTCTGCTAAGCTTGGGCCAGGCGAGAGGGAAACAAGAAAAGTGTGTGTTTACTTTTGCCCGCATGTTCTAGCGCGGCTTCTGCACACAGTCTCCAGCGCAGACTGTGTGCAGGCCGGCCGGCTCTGCGCGACCAGCTCCATCAGGCCTGCAGTCTGCCTGCAAGCCAGCAGCCATCAGCCCGCCCGCAAGACTGCCCCCAAAAGGAAAGCTCCCTCGAGAGTGGAAATGGAAACGATGATCAGAGATTCTGCTATTATTTTTATTGCCTCCATTATTACTATTATTATTTTTACTATTATTGCCCCAAGACTGCCGCCCCTTCTCCTCCGCACGGCAGCAGCGGCAGAGGCGGACCTTTGGCTCGGATTTGCCACTGACAGGCTCTGATTAGGCAAACAGGTCGTTTGGGTTCGATTTCCCTTTCCTCGGGCAAAACTCTCGCCCGCCAGTCTGGCAAGACTCTCTCTCTTGTCCAGCGAGATCATCCAACAGGGCTTAGGTCTGGACGCTTTCGCCGCCGGAACCCAATTGGAAGCCCCACTGGAGGCGCGAAGCCGCCGGTCGCCTGCCGGTCGTGGCCTGCAGATTATGCGCCCACAGGCAGCTCCTGGCGAGCTGCTGGCAAGCTGGCTGACTGTCGGCGGCGCCAATGGTTCCTGTGCATGCAAACAAGAGCCGCAGTCCAAATAGAGTGCGGCCACTTTTTGATTGTCCGACAGTGACGGACAATCAAGCGTTGGCTCCTTTCTGGCCGCCGACAACTGGCAGCCCCGAGGAGAGACAATCGTCCCCGAAGAGCAGAGAGTTCGCCAGTTGTCCAGCGAAAGTCCACAAGCACTTTCTTCGCCCCGCCGGCCAAGACTGTCTGTCGGGGATTGTCCGAGAGTCGCTCTTGCTCTCTCTTGTCCAATCGGAGCGGCCGAACTTGTTGCGGTTCATTGACACACAGAGACAGACTCGCGGGCCAGTGGCTCCAGTTGGGCTGGTGGTGGTGGTGGAGAAGGAGGAAAATAAGAAAGATATTTGAGGGCATTTTTGCGTAAAATGTTTTAGCCGCAAAAAATCTCTCTCTCTCTTTTGTGGCCATTTTCTGCAACCTTTCCTGCACGCTTTTCCAGCGGCCCATGTTTGCTTGCTGCCTGTGTGCCAGTCCATGTCTCTGGCCTATGCTCTGCTCTGCGCAAACCGATGGGCAGCTGCACTCTGCAGTCTGCCCGATGCTCTGCACGAACACGCCGCACGCCAACAAAACAACCAGCAACCGCAAGCCGCGGCCAAGCTCGCTCGAGATGGAGCTCTCCTTTGCTCACTCCTCCAACAGCGAGGACCCAGCACAACTCTGGCTGGCCAACAGCCGCCAACAAGGTGCCACTTTTGGCCCAACACCAATCCATTGGGCTCAATCTCACGCAAATGCTCTCTCCCCTTTTGTTCTCCTCGGCGAGAAGTGGCCAGCGTGTGGCCAATCAAGAAGCCCCATCGTGCCAGTGGCCGTCCACTCCACTTGGGGGAGGTGTCTCTTTGTTGTTGTCGTTGCAATTTCGCCTAAAAACCCACTAACGAATGGCCACTTGCTAGCCCGCCGCAAACCTTTTCCTCCTCCTCATGCCAGCTTCGAAAGCTGTGAAAGTGAAGTGCTCCCGTCAATCTTCCATTCTCAGTCTCACTCCACTCCACTTCACCTCGCTCCACTTCACTCCACTCCACTTCACTTCACTTCACTTTGGTCCAGTCCACTTTTCGCGATGCAAATTCCAAACTGCACTCCAAATTCCGCGCCTTGATGCCCTCACAGTCCAGCTGGCCTCGCTCGAAGCTGCGCCACAAAAGCCCCACTGGCCAGCTCCTTTGATCGCCCCTCAGCCTGGCCAAAAGGGAGCGCCAAGTGTACGAGTGTCTGTCTGTCTGGGCACTTTCCTCGCTCTTGATTGGCGTCTTGATTAGCGCATGACGAATCGATTGGCCCACAGAGGAGCGCATCAACAGGTGGCCAGAGTTGTGGCTAAGGCGGCTGTGGCTGTGGCTGTGGCTGTGGCGGCCCTTGTGTGTCGCGTGAGGCAGACTGTGGCCGGTTGCAGTGCACGCGAGCGGCCGACTAGCCACTGTGTGCGCTGCTGCACTGTGAGCGCGCGCCCATCGAGTGCGCACTGTAAGAGCACGCCGCTCGAGGTGCCAAGTGCGCCCCTCGCCACAAAGCAGACGCCTGCTCCTCGCCCAATTGGCGCCCACTTGCCGCTGCAAACTGCACCATCTCGCTAATCGCAGTTGCAGGGACGGCCAGCCCCAGACGAGCTTGCCCTTGCCGGCACGCGAGCAGAGAAACGGCCGGCTGGAAGCTGGCCGGCCAAACCAAGGCGAAGAGGAGCGCCTCTTCGGCTGAGAAAATCGGCCGCCACTCTCGCGGCTCGGCGGCCAGACTCAGTCTAGCCAGACCTAGACTCTACAAGTAGCTCGAGATGCCACCAGCCCTGAGGAGTAGCGGCATCTGAGGCTGGCGCGCTCGGAGCCGAGTTGATAATGATGATTTGATTAGTCTCGCTGCCGTTTTCCCGCTCCCAAGCTGGAGCGCATGGTGGCCGCCTTGCAGCCACTCTGCAGCGCTCGCCCACATGCCTCGAGAGTCTCAAGGGTGGAGAGCCCTTGGGAGCAGCCAAAGCTCGAGTCTAAGTCAGAGGCTGAGCTGAAGCCTGAGCTTAGCGGCGAGCAGCCACACGCCGGCCGGGCGCATTTGGATCATGGGCCGGACGGCGAAAGCGGACGCGATCCGCTTCATCTGGGCCGCCTGTTCGTGATCTTGAACGGCCACCTCGGGCCACCTTAGCTCGCTTAGATTTTTATTCTTATATTTATTTCCATTTTATTTCTCATTCCAAGTTGGTCATTTTCCTGCAGCAGCCTCCATTGCGCTCACTGCGCCAATTGGCCCTTTTTGCCCATTTTCTGTGCAGGCCGGCGCGCACTCTTTGCCGCCCGTTTGTTTGTTTGTCCGTTTGTTTGTCTGCCCCCGTGAGCTCGCCAGTGGCTCCAAACCTTTGCCCATCGAGGCGGATGCGCCTCGGCCGAATGGGCAAAGGTTAAGCGGCTTCAATTTGCAATTTGCAATTCGCAACGCCGCACGTCGCCACTGCCAATTGGACACACAGAGAGCCAAAAGCTGGCCAGACGAGCACACAGAGAGGGCGAAAATCCGGCGGGAAAATGGACTCAGAAGCGAGGAGGAGCAAAATATTAGACAATCCTTGGGTTTATTTCTTGCCTTTATTTCTCTCTTCTCTCTTTCTTGCCTCTAAGAGGGCGGCGTTACTCGTTCGCCTTTCCAGCTCTACTTAGCCCTAAGGTCCGGCTTTCGAAGCTCGCGAACCTTATGACTAGTGCACTGCTGCCAGCGGCTCAATGGCCACCGACCGGCCGGCCGAGCAGGCAGGCAGGCAGGCAGACAGATGGACAAACATGGGCTCGCAAACACACTCGAGGCGACTTAATTATCTGGCTGCAGAGTCGGCCGATTCTAGTCAGCCGCTCGGCGAGCTTTGGCTCCTTTGTCCAGCCGCTTGGGCCGCTCGGCGAGCTCTTTGCTGCGATGTGAGCGCTGGGGGCGCGCAACAACTGGCCAAGTGGCGCCATTTCGACTTGGGCCAATAAAAGCCCAGGCGAAATGGAGCCAAAGTGAGTGGGCAAAATTCTAATGGATTTCACCTAATTCCATTTGTGAGTGCGTGCCTAAGCATTAGCGGCCACTGCGCCCACACTGCTGCAATGGGCCAATGCTGCACTGCGGCGCTCTTGCACTGAGGCACACGCAACAGTCTCTGTGGCCGCCCGAGACGAGCTCGCTCGCCGTCCGCAAGCTGCTCGCCAACTTTCGGATGCCAAGCGACCACTGGAGAATGGCCGCCCAGAATGATGCTTCCCGATTGGCCCGGCGTTGCCCCTTCTAGCCCTAAGGAGCCGCTCTTTTGCGGCAAAAGTTTGGCCCGAACGGCAGAGACTGTGTGGCGCCCGTCGGCTGCCAATTGGCGCTGCCCTTTGGCTGGCCGATTTGCGCGCCTCCGCCGCCTTTCATCATCATTTCACTCATTAGCTGGCCGCAGCATCGCCAGCCGTCTCGTCTTTGCATCGATTGAAAGTTGTTCTCGTGGCCCCGTTTTGTTTGTCCAAGTGTCTGGCTGGTTTTTGTGGCCGCCAAAGCTGGCCAAACGCTTTCCATCGGCAGTTCCAAAATAAGACAAAACGAGCCTCTAAATGCTCGCTCAAGCTTGGCTCCCATGCAATGCGCTGGCCACTGTTTGCCGCCACACTTGGACAAACAAACGAGCCACTTTCCAGGCGCCATCATTTTCCCTCTCCTCAGCAACCTGTTGACCACTGGTCCACTTCGGCGCGTCTTCGTCTCCGTTGGTCTGAAGCCCAATCGATTGGCGGCTCTCCTTTCGAGCGGCAAGCTGGGGAAAGCCAGTGGGGCTGCTCCGCATCACTTCACATGTCTCTTCTGCCTCTCGGGGCTCCATTGTTGTCGACGATCGGCCATTTTGGGCCTTCGTTTGCATTGTTTTGGTTTCTGTTTGTGTTGTGGCTGCAGACCGACCGATGCTCTTCGCACACGAGCCGCTCTGCGCGCCGCAGACAAAGGTGGCCGCGGGTGCGAGACGGCAAAGAGAAAGGCAATTTTTCACTCCCACCTGATGGCCAACGACAAACAATAACGGCAAAATAACTAACTCTTTCCCCTCTTTCACGTCTTCCAAACGAAACCACAACTGTGCCACTCTTTCACTGAAATTGAAAATGAAAACCAAACTGTGATATCTGCTCTGATGGCGCCCTCTTGCGATTTGGACCCTCCACTTGGGTCGTTATAATAAATAGGCCCATGGGCGAGCGAGGTGGCCGGAATTGTCAAGATCGGCCAGACCATGACCATGGTGTTGGCCATCAAGGACGAGGAGAACAAGTTCGACATGTTGGTGAGAAACTGTTTTGCCCACGATGGAAAACGGGGCCCAATCGAGCTGGTGGACAAGAGTGGCTGTATAACGAGACCAAAATTGATGAGCCGTTTCACGAAGATCAAAAACTTTGGCTCCTCGGCAACAGTACTAAGCTATGCCCATTTCCAGGCCTTTAAGTTCCCCGACTCCATGGAGGTCCACTTCCAGTGTACCATTCAGATTTGTCGCCACCAATGTCCCGAACAGTGTTCGGCTGGGCCAAATGTGTTGGCCGGCGCCGCCGGCGGTCCAGCCGGTTCAGCTGGTCCGAATGCGGGCGAGGCCTATAGTGAGTCGACCATTTCGGGCACCTTCAACATCCACTCGGGATCGCAGGCCAACTCGGGCGCGCCCGGCGACCAGTCGGTGCATCTGAGGAAGTTTGGCTCGCCAGCTCTGAGCCGTGAACGTCGTTCGGCCTCGCCACTATCGCAACACCCTCGCTGGTCAAACGGATCTCATTACCAACAGAACAGCAACAAGGACAAGCTGCCGGCGACACAAAACGTTGGCCTAAACAGAATCATTCAGGTGGTCTCGACGGGCGATTTGGCCTTTGCAGTGAACAGTATGAAACAGGACAAACAGCAGAGGACTCTGGATGGAATTGTGGACGATGAGGAGCAGCCAGTGTCTAGCTCGCTAACGAGCAAGCTCGATTTGAGCGGCAACCAAATCTGCATGTCTTCGTACAATTTCGTTCTAGCATCAGTCATGCTTGTTCTCATACTCTTGTGCTCCTGTCTGCTGGCAGTTAGTCTTTACATCAGACAGAGAAGTCTACTGGCCGGCGGGCAAGACAAGTGGTCCACAGGCAGATCGGCCACAAACAAGATGAACAAACATCTTCTCAACCATCACACACCCTCACCTCAAACAACACCGCCACCACCGTCAAGCACAAATTGTTCACCTCACCCTCATCAGCACCACCAGTATATACACACCAATGTGCCAACACAACAGGGCCAGTATTACACAGAGCGACGCTGAGTCTGGCTGCGCTCTCGTTAGTGGTTAGAGTTTATTGGAGAGTGGAAATCCCCAAAGGGAAATAAGCAATAATAAAAAAATCAAAAAAAAAACGAGTCAATTAGAGACAATCATCGACCACCTGCTGGCTTCTCCACCAGAAGGTTGCTCCAGCTCAAGGCCAATCGGGCCGAATGGGGCGCATGGCAAATAGGACAACAATTGGCGGACAGCAGAGGGAGGCCGCTCCACTGGGCCAGTTGCCAAACGAGGTCAAGCATGACAAGGACGCAAAGGGTGGCCCCAGTGGTGTTTGTGACACACAATAGCTTGTTGACGAGAGTTGAGGAATGGATAATATTTATATGGTTTAGAGAAATAGGGAAAAATTTAGAACTTTCCACACACAGAGAGAAACAGACAAAAACTATGGTTTACAAATCGAAGCAATTTCTTTTCTGTATCTAACAATTAAAAAGTGAAAGAAAAAAATAAAACAATTTCCTATACA
>Ga0268247_10000422_pt1 | contig 14470 bp, 16 predicted proteins | sample AgamicOrMae_FD_200245 | JGI IMG/M metagenome (GOLD analysis project Ga0268247, IMG submission 200245) | Agave microbial communities from Guanajuato, Mexico - Or.Ma.e (v2) (version 2) | ecosystem: Host-associated > Plants > Phyllosphere > Phylloplane/Leaf | place: Guanajuato, Mexico | collected...
GCAGAGGGACGCCATCGCTGACTAGATGATAATAATAATAACAATAATAATTTTTGCCCGCTCGCTCCGTTGCGGCGGTGCCAGTGGCGGTGTTGTTTGGGCCAGACTGGCGGCGAGGAGCCACCAACTAAGTGGGTCAATGGAGAATTAGTGACCACTTGGCCAGACGCTTGGGCATGCAGGCCGAGGGGAGCCTGCAAGGAGGCCGCATGCTAACAACTTGCACGGACGCGCCCGGCCTTGCAGCATAGCGTTGAAGGTCCCGCACGTCCGGCCGGCTTGCCAGCCGTCTTCCCGGCCGACTGTCTCCACAAGCACTTCGAGGAACTCGTTCAAGGAACACTCGATCGAACTTGCCCGCTCGAGCCCGATTGTGCAACGCAGAGCCGTGAATGAAGAGCGCCTCTCGTTACCTTGGCCCAGAGAGCGAGAAACAAACAACAACAACAATGAGCAACATAGACAACTGCTATGGATGCTCGTGTTCGAGTGCCTGTTTGCGGCCGTTCTTGAACTTGCAACCGAGAGCAATGCGAGCGGGCAGATGTGGCAGCCAATGGAAAGGGGATCCAGTGGAGAGGTTTCCAATGAGGAATGGGATTTGGGCTTCCAGTTCGAGAGGTAGTGGTGCGCCTCTCGCTCTGGCCGTAAAGAGAAAGACAGTCTCTCCTTGCACCTGTGCCCCTCGGCTCTATTTCCCCTCTTACTGATTCGCTTTTTTCCCCCCAACGAGCTGGCTAAATTACTGCTCCACGCCCAGTTGCTCGCTCCTGCGCTCGGCCGCTTGTTAAGCCCGCCAGCAGTCCTTGATTCCGGCGAAGGAGTAGGAGACGGAAAGGCCAGAAAGGGGGCACAAATACATTTATTCATTTATTCGCCAACGAGGCCGCATTGCGATTAGAAATTGCGCCCAGACGAACTGAAGCTGAGGCGCAGCTTAGGAGAACAAAGTAATCCAGCCAGTCTCGGGCTGGCTTGTTGGCTTTTTTCACACACACACACACACACACAAGCTCGTGGCGCACACACTCTCTAGCTTGCACACACACACACACACACCCAGACAACTGGCACCCTCCAGCAAGCCATGAGCACAAGATAAGAAGGGTTGCCTCTTTGTGTGGCCGCCACTCATGGGCCTCACGTTCGAGCGTTTCCCCTCTGGCCTCTCCACTGCGCTGGGCCGGCCCCAATCCAAAGCTTAGCTACCTGTTAATGGGCAGCCAGCGAGACGGGCCCACCTTTCGCCAGCTCGAGCAAATTATCATCGGCGGCTTCATTTGCTCGAGCGGCCGCCCAGAGGAGCGCAAGTGGCCGGCTGATTAGGAGTGTCACCGGAAGTGGCGCAGTGGCCATTGGGAAGAGGACTTCTCGCTGGGCCCAATTGTCTGGCCAGCCCGGTGGCGGCGCTTGTTTCGCCGGCCGCTCTGTCTCTGTCTGTGGCCTGAGGTGGTTAGGTGGGCGCTTTGCGGGGCAGCCAGTCGAGAGCGAGCAGAGTGGGAGGGCGCGGAGGGGGCGCAGAAGTGGAAATGAGTGGCCGACGAGAATGCGGAACACAATGGGCCGGTGAAAGGTTGCAAGTTCGTTAATGCTCCAAGTGGGCGCCATGGTGGCAGAAAAATGTTTGCTCACTTGGCCTGCTGGCAACAACTAGTGCTAGTCCCATTTAGTTGAGCCGAGCCGAGTCGAGCCGAGCCAAACTGACGTGGAAGGAGCCAAAGGTAGATACATTCTGCTGCAGATTCCTCTTGGCGTGCGGGGGCGCCCCCTCGCTGTGCGCTTGAGGCTGTGCGCGGCCGGAGGGGAGCCGAGCAGAGAGGTGAACTCGGAGAGATGGCTTGTTGTTGCCACTGTTGTTGCCACTGTTGTTGTTGTTGTTGCTTTTGTGCTTGTTTGAGAGCGCGTGAGGCACCCTCGACCGCCGTTCCGGCCTCAACCCTTCTGGCCCAAAGATCAAAGTTCACGCTCCAAGGGGGCTTCCTGTGCGCGTCTGCAGGTGCTGGCCGCCGGTTACAGTGTTGATGGCAATGGGTCAGCCGGGCCGGGCTGAGGCGCCAGAGGAGGCCCCTGAGCGCGTGTGGCCCGCAAATGGGCCGCCCACTGGCCGCCAGCCGACCAAACGGGAGGGACATGCGAGAATGAGGCCCGCTCGCTGCCCTAAGGCCTCGCGGCGCGCCTAACAAGCGGCCCCTGCTCACAACTGAACAGAAGGACCACGTTTGCTCTGCCTTGGCCCAGCTGCCGGCCAACGAGGCCACTTGATTGCCATCGGAGGCACGTCTTGCGCCCACTTGGCGGCCGGGCACGTGTCTGGCCGCTCGTTGCTGGCCGCTGGCTGGCAGGCCGCCTCTCCAGGAGGCTCTCATCAATCACTTGCAGCTGAAATCAAGAAGAGGCGCGCTCTAAATCGTCGCCAAGCTCAAAAGGGGCGCCCTCATCCCTTTGTCTTTGCCGCTCCCTCCCTTCAGGCCGGGCTTCAGAGCCTAATCTTCGGCGCTCTTTAGGGCCGCCCGCTGCTGCTGGTGGCACACGAGAAGCCGGAAGTGGCGGCAAACAAGCCGGTCTCGCGTGTCACCTGAGGCGCGGCCGCTTGATGCTGGCGCCAGCGCACTGGAGCGGCAGTTCTGGCCCCAGTTGGGCGCCGTCGACTGCTGTTGGGAGGTGGCCCGAGCGGCGCCCCTGCAGCCGGTTTATTTGATCCAATTTGTCTGAGTTGCCGGCGCGCAGGTGAGCCGAGCGAGCGCCGCCCGCAAAGCTGCCTCCTCGCCCTCAGTCTCAGTCTCAGTCTCAGTGGCTGGGGCGCCCAAGTCGCCAAAAGGGCCGACAGGCAAGTGACAGCGCCAGCCTCTCCAGCCAGAGCGGGCGGGCCGCGCGGCTCGCCAAGGCGCGACGCCCCTTTGCGCTCGATTTGAGTCTCTGGCTGGGCGGCCCAAAGGGAGCCAGACGGGCCCCGTTCTGGTTTCCCTTTCGGGCCGCTTTGCTCGCCGCTCGGGGGCGCAAAGGGGCGCCTTGCCAGCCAGCTAGCTAGCCAGCCAGCTAGCTTGCCAGCGATGAGCCGGCTGACTGCGCCTCCGGCCAGTTGCATAACAATTATTTTACGATGCCCCAGAAAGGGGACAAAGAGAGAAGAAGAATTGCCGGCTATTTGTTTGGCGCCTGGGCCAAGGGTTGAGACTGAGGGCGCCACTTTTGGCCCTTCTTTGGGGGCGCCACTTTTGGCCCCTCCTTTGAAGGCTGCCTTTTGCTCGGGGCCAGCCTGATGGTTGTTGTTCTGGTGCCGCTAGCACCACAGAGGCGCCAACTCTCTTTCACTTTCTCTCTTTCTCCTTCTCTTTCTCTCTCGCTCTATCTCATTTTCAGGGAAACAAAATCTTTTTCTCTCCCCCCTACGCTTGGCCAGCTTGGGCGGCCATTTTTGTAAACAACAAAAACATTAGACTTGGAAATATTCAAAAAGAGAAATTTACTCGCCTTTCGTCGCACTGCAAGACCCATGCGGGCGGCCCCAATGACTAGCCCGACGACTGGGCGCCAGCAGCCAGTGGCACTCTTTTTTCCGCCCAACTCGCAGTCGTCCGGCGGCCACACGCACGCACAAGTGGCGCCCACTTGCACCCAAAGGCCAGCCGAAAGCCAAATTCCGCACCAACGAATTCGATTTGCTCGCCGCCTCGCTCGCCAACGCTCAAGCCCAAATCTCCGCCGGCCAGCGGACACAAATCCGCCGCCCACAGACAAGCGAGCGCCCCCAAAGCGACCAGCCAAATGGGCCCCCTCCATGGTCCAGTTTTACACTAGCCCCGCTGATGTGCTTAGATTGGCGGCCAGCAGAGCGCCTTGGCGGCCCAGCCGGCGCTTAGCTCGGGCTGTCGGGCGAGCGGGCGCCTTGCAGATAATTCAAGACGATAGTTCGCCGCTGCAACTCCCATTCAGTGCGGCCAGGCCCAGTCTCTGTCTCAGGCAGAGTCCCAGCGGGCCGCCCGGCGCGCCGCTGCAACCCCAGACGCCTCAATCGGGTCAAGGCGACCGGCGGACAGTCTTTGGGGCGCCAGTGGACATTTGCTTATCGATCCTTTGTGCTGGCGGGCGCGCCGCTGCGCCGCCTAAGGTCGCAGAGGCGCGCCTGCGGTTTGCGGTGTGCGTGCGTCCGCGCGGCCGCCGCAGACCAGGGCCCGCGAGGATAATGATGAAAGGAGAAATGGCCGCCAGCCGCCGCCAGCGAGCGCCAACCGGCGACCAGGGGCCCACAGGCGCGCGCCGGGGGACACTCTTGGGTGCCTTGATCGAAAAATAAGCGGCCCCCGAACGAGGCCGCCCGCCAGTGTCTCCCCCCTTGCGGCCCCTCTTTCTCTGGGGGCCGCAAGAAGCGGCAAGTGGGCCGCTTTCAAGTTCAGCGCCGCCCATTGAAGCCATTGAACATCGATCGGGCGGCAAGATGGGCGCCCTTGAGCTCGACTGTGGCCGAGGCTTGGCTCTGGCGTCTGTTTGCCGACCAGCGGCTGAGATCGAGGCCGGCCAAATGGGGCCGGCGCCGCTCGAGAGGCGCCGCTGGTGGTCCGTGGGGTCCGCCGCTGGTGGCCCAGATTTGCCAAGGGAGACTGTCTCGTCGGCCCGATTGGATTGGACCCCGGGCCAAGCTGGGCCAAACTCAATGGAGTGGCAAGAGTTTGTCATTGTGGCCAAATTAGATTCAGGTGCCCGCTTGGATATTGGCACGATTAGGCCCGCACACACACACACACAGGCGCGCCCAAAGTAAACTGGACCCAACGGAAGCCCATCAATGGCGGCCCAGCATCATCATAATCAGCGGCCGCTCGCACACAAACACACAGAGAGAGCCGCCTAGCTCGTAAACAGAGCCCTCTGGCACCTGGCCAGCCGGCGCTTATCGGCCCGGTGCAATCTGAGCCGAGGCGGCCGGCTTGTTGGCCGCCCGAGAGAGACGGGCCGCAACAATGCCCCGCAGGCACTCGATCATTATTTGGGCCCCCAAATCGAGTGGCGCCCGCCATAAAGGGTCCCCTTTGGCCTTCGGAGCCGCCAACCTTGAACCTGAGAAGCTGGGTCTGCGGGCGAGCCTCATCCATCGGTAGTCTCTGGGCCATCTTGCTCGCGTCTCCCGCGACCGTTTGGCCCATTTAGCGCCCACATTTCCGCCCGTCTGGCGGCCAAGACGCGCCGCAGGCAGAAAAGCGGCTTGCACGGCGGGGAAACAAATCAGGCTGCCCGCCGATCACTTAGCTCGCCCTTAACTTGGCCCGGGCGACTTAACGCCGCATCGTATCTGTCCCTCAGGACTCCTCCAGACAGAGAGCAGCCGGCTTGGCAGGAAGCTTCCCCAGAAGTGGCCAGCACTCCGGAGCCGATGATGAATAGTGTCACCGGATGTCTGGCCGCCTAATTCTCTGGGGCCTGGGCAGGAGAGATGTGTGCTTCGAGTGGAGCCGGCTTCGTGTGTGAGTATGAGTGTGAGCGGAAGCGGGCCAACAATTGGGGGCCAGATTGGCTCGTCTGGCGCAAGGCTGGCAAGGAGGATACAAAATTCCAGGCACACGGGAAACTTGGTGACTGGGAAAAAGTTGCTTGAGTGTCGCTGGAAGCATCTCGAAGTATCCAGCCGCCCGCTTGTTTGCTGGGCCCTTTTTTGCCCCTCCGCTCGCCCTGGAGACCTTTTGTCTGCCCCCATCGGACCTAAGGGAAGAAAGAGGAGAGAGAGTTGCCGAAATCAGCCCGGCGCATTGTTGCAAAGGCTCCATAAGGTCCGGGCGGGCGCAAATTAAAGACTCAACCAAGTGCACACACTTGCCTCTCTCTCTCTCTTTTCCGCCCTCTGACCCGCCCTCAGATAACCTTTTCCTCCTCCTTCCTCTCCTTGTCTGTCTGGCAGCTCCTCTTCCGCGCTCTTTCTTCGCCCCCTTCCTTCTCCTCCAAATAATCAAGACCAAGCGAGCCGAACAAGCAGCTCGCCAAGGCAAGCCAGCGGCCCGCGCAAGGAAACCAAAGCGCTCGTTTACATTTCGGATGACGATTCAGCCAAACCAGAGCACGTGCCCCCATTTCCGGTGCCTGTTCGTGACGACTTTTCTCCGCTGGCAGACGTTTTACGTGATTTGTTCGACAATCTCTTCATCTCTTCCTCTTGCTCGTCCCACTCGCCATTGCCCCTCGCTGGCCTCTGACTGCACCAGTTTCCCTTATCTAGCTTAACAAGCAAGCTCAGCAAAGCCCCAAGCTCGGCGCCCCAAGCTCGGCGCCCCAAGCTCGGCCCACTTGGCCCCCATCTGGCCAGACTAGCTGGCCAGACTGGTGGGCCAAAGTAGTTGGTTAGACTGGCCGCCGGTGACTAGTTGGCCAGTCAGCAATCCTTCTCTCTGGCCGCATGGGCTGCTTCTCGCTCTTGATCTTGAACTTGAACTTTTTGCCCAGCCAAACAGGCACCAGTGAGGCTGGCCAGACTGGCTCGCGTTGGCTAGTTGGCCAGACAACCAGGGCGGATTTGGGGCCTAGTTGGAGGTGATCAGCATGGGCGCAGTGCTGCTTGGGCCACTGGCACGCACTTGGAGCCGTCTCACTGGAAGCCGCACTGGAAGCAATGCGGCCAGAGACTGTCTGCAGTTGAGCCGACTTGTGCCGCAACGCTGAGCAGCTTAGCCAAATGCTGCCCACTTGGCCACTTGGCCGCCCAGCAGCGCCAACAAGCAGGCAGCCAATCTGCTTCCGGTGGGAAGCTAGTCGCTCTCGAGTGGCTTTCATGGAATTTGGCCCGCAAATGATCGGCCGCAGACGAGCCAGCCGCTGTCCAGAGGCAAACTCGATCAAGCTATCAGGTTTGCTGTCCAGAAGCAGACTAGATGTTGTGGTTGTTGTTGTTGTTGGTGCTTTTGACTTTGCCTCAGGCCGTCCAAGTGGGCGCCAGACTGTGTGGAGGGCGCGCCCAAGTGGCCCAGTCTAGCTCAGTCTAGCTATCCATTGGCGAGCTTGGAAGTGGCGCCCCTTCCGATCACATTCAGTGGAGGATCACGGCCGATCCGCAAGCCAAGGGGAGCGAGCGAGACGGATAAAATTGATGAAGAAATTGGGCCAAACATCCGCACGACTCTCGCCGAGCGGCAGCCAAACACACCACCATGTCTGCCCACTTGCTCAACAAAGCCAGCCTTGCAGCATGGCCCAAAAGGAGCCAGCCCGCAGCTCCAAATTCTGGCGCTGATCAAATTAGTGTTACCAAGTGGGCGTGGCCAGGGGCCTGTTCAGCTGGACAGGAGGGACATGAGCAATAATTGCGGCAACATGAGCCCATTGGGCAATTGTGTATTGGGCGTCGGGCAGAGTTTGGCTATGGGCGGAGAGTGTGGGCCGAGTTGTGTGGGCGGCGCGGCAGGAGAAGGAGAGGGAGAAGGAGAGGGAGAAGGAAACTGATCATCAATCATTCGAGCCGCTTGTGGTGGGCAACATGGGCGCTGTTTGTCCGAGGGGGAAGGAAGTAGAATGCGTAATGGCGCCGCCTTCTGCCGCCTTAGGAAAGGGGGGCGAGGGGGGCGAGCTAGGGCCGAGCTAAGGAAGGAGGGGGCCCAATGGGCCGGTCACATAATGGGTCTCTTGTGAGCGAGTGGGGCTGTGTGTCGCGGGGGCGAGTTGGGGCGCGAGATTGGGGCCCCTCAAGGCGAGCCGGGGGGCTCCTTGTCGGCCGGAATTGGACCTGATGGGAGCGAGAACCGAGCGAGAAGTGGGCGAGAAGTGGGCGCGCCCAGTTGGCCCCCGCCGAGTGGGTGGGCCGAGGGGGCGGGGGCCAAGTGGGTGGCCGGCGAGTGCAATCAAGTGAATGGCACACTTGGCGCCAGACGACATTGAGACGAGCAGAGAGAGCTTTCTCGGCCAGGAAAACTCTCTCTCCACCTCTACCAAGCTGGCAGTCTGGGTGGCCCTCAAACGAGCAGCTCGGCCTCGTGTGTCTATCTCTCTTTCTCTCTCGATGGGCTGAGTCAATCACAAATAGTAACGAAGGGCGAAGAGAAAAATAACCAAGCCAGAGCTCACTTACCTGAAGTGTCCGAGACGCTGATATTGATCAGGTTCTTCTTGTAGGGGAACTCGATGAAGTAGGTGTCCTCCACGGTGGGCTGATGGCGTTGCGAGAAGGTTCCATAGAGGAACTGGTGGATGATTGCAGTCTTGCCGGCGCCGCTCGTTCCCATGACCACTATTTTGAATCCAGTCTCAGGGATCAGTTGCTCGCACTGCTGCTGTTGCTGCTGCTGGCCGTTGGCGAGCAGGCGCGCCTGATTATGCGCCCACTGCAGGTTGCCGAGGTTGTTGTTGTTGTTGTTATTGCCTCCATTGCCGCCATTGCCGCAACTGCTGGCTAGCTGCTCGTTGGCAAGGGAGCCACTCTCGCTGGTGCGTCTGCTCGGCTGGGAGGCGCCCTGAGAGCTTTTGTCGCGGCGACAGTGCGGCGCCACGCCCCACTGCACGCCCCCGCCGGACAACAAGTTCATTATCGAGTGCCGCTTGCTTATTGGCCGCGGGCCGCCCGCCGCAATGTCGCCAGTCTTGCCGAGAGCGCCCCCGGCGGCCATGGCCAAGGTCTGGCCGCCGCTGCCGCCGCCGCCGCCACCGAGGCGCAGCCGATCCAAAGGGTTGCTGCCGAGGCGGCGCCGGCGGGACTCGCACTTGGCGGCGCCCTGGCCGGCCTGCTGCTGCTGCTGCTTGGCCCCCCTGGCGCCCAGTCCGAGCCGAGCCAGCTCGCCGCCCATCGCGCCAGCCGAGCACCACGCTTCAGGCCGCGAGGGACTGGGATCGGCGGCCACTCGAGCGCCAGACGCAACTCCCGGCGGCCAGCCCACGGAGGGCCCGGCCGCGCAGAGCAGCGCGTTGCGGGCGGCCACCCGCAGCAGCTGCGCGTCCGAACTGCAGCCCGCGGCCCGGCGCGCCCCCCTGCCCGCGGCGGGCTGCTTGGCGTCGCCGCGCGCCCACTCGACCCTGTGGAGCCGGTTGGAGCGCGGCCGCTGCTTCTTGGGCCGCGGCTCGGCCTGGGCCCACTCGGCGCCGGGCCAATCGTTGGTTGGCGTGCTCAGCGCCGAGGGCGACGAGGCCGAGCTGGGCAGCACGCCCGCAGCTCTGGGCTGGCGCTCGTCCGACTCGCTGTCGTCGGCCTCGTCGCTTGCGGGCCAGGCGGCGCCCAACTCAAGCTCCAGCTCCAGTTCCAACTCGAGCTCGTCCGCCTCCAACTCCTCCTGCTCCCCAGCCTCCTCCAAGTGCCGCTCGCCCCCCTCCAGCCGTCCGCCCCCCTTTGGGGCCCTTCCGCTCTTGGCCCGGCCGCTTCCGCCGCGCCCACTCTTCGACTTTGAGCCGGCGGCCAGCAGCTCGTCGTGCTCGTCGTCGCTCTCCGAGGTGTTGCCCGTCTCGGCGGAGTTGGCCGCCCGTTCCGAGAGCAACTGGGGCAGCAAGTAGGTTGAGTGGCGTCGCTGCGTCTGGTCAGCGGGCGCCTCTCGAGTGGCGCTGGTGGGCGCTGTTGGCGCCTCACAGTCGAGCTCGCGGACGGACGGGTTGCAGACGGGGGCCAGTTGCTGCTGCTGCTGCTGCTGTTGTTGCTGCTGTTGCTGCTGCTGGCCCACCGCCGACTGCATGGTCTCGATGGCCATTGCTGCGATGCGGTAGGGCGACAGTGAGTGGCGCTTGCTCGGGGCGGCCAGCGAGCTCGCGTCCGAGTGGCCAACCGTCGCCCGGCGGGCCTTTGTTCCCAGCTGACACTTGTCGCTCAGCAATTGAGACAGTTGCAGACTCTCTTCCGCCCCCTTGGCCCTGTGGCCGCCCTGCTCGCCTGGCCGCCCCCCTCCGCCCCCACCACTGTGGCCTCTTCCTCCTCCCTCTCTGGCCTGTCCCGCGGGGCAACTTCCGGCGCCCTCGCCGCCACCCCAGTGGCGCGGAGTGGCCCCTTGGCGAGTGGACGCCGCCGCGCTCAACTGCCTCTGCTCCTCAGACTGACGGTGGGGGTGGCGCCGCTGGTCGTCGTCCGTCGGGCTGGTGTTGTTGTCATAACTGAGCGCCCGGGGCTCGCAGACGACGGGCCCACGACACTGAGGCTCTGGGCGGCCGTGTGGCTGGCCGCTTTGCTCGCCGCCGGCCGCCCGTTGCCGCCCATTAGCCTGCGCACTAACTAGCACATTTGGCTTTGAATTTTTATCACGAATCTTGAAATAACGGCCCTGCTCCTCGGCGCGAACCACTGTTGCCATCGAGCCCGAGCCAGAGCTCGAGCTCAGCTGCACTGCTAGCTCGAGCGCAGTGGCGCGCCCCTCGCAACACTGCGCCACTGGCTGGGGCCCAATTGTTTTGGGCCCACTGGAGACGACGCCCTCTGGCAGCCGGCCCTCCGGCCAGCTCTGCCTCGGACGCCCCTCAGTCTGGACCAGCGAGCTCTCCAGCCCCTGAACACCCTCCAGAGTGGCCCCCTGCTCGTCACCTCTTATCTGCTCGCCGCCTCCCAGCGGAGGAGCTCGCCCACCGGAGCTCCTCCTGTCCACCTTGTCGCCACCGCCGCCGCCCCCCACCGGCCAGGCCCGCCGGTCGCGCTCCAGGAGGGCCCGAACTAGGTCGTTTGTGGGCGTGGGCCCCTCGTCGCGCTCCTCCTGCTCCCCTTCCGGCCTCTCCTCTTGATCTTGGCGGCCGTCCTCGAGGGTGGGCCGCAAGTGGCGCCCCGGCGAGTGTCCTGCTCTCGTGCGGCCAGCGAGCCGGTCGCACCGCTCGAACTGGCTCCAAACTGCGGGCAGACTCTGTCTGGCGGCGCCCCGACTTTGCTCGTGCCGCTCGTCTGGCCAGCGCTCCTCGTCCGGCCGCCCACTGGAGGCGCCTCCAGTCTCGCCGCCGCCACCGCCGCCGCCCAGCCGTCCGCCACAGTGCGCGCCACCACTCGCCGCGCTCGGCCCCCCCGGAGACACTGTTGCCGAGGCGCGTCTCCAGTGCCGATTTGTCATATTTGTTCTCGCTTCCAGGCCCTCCGCAGCTTGGGGCCCGGCCGGGCGCTCGTTCCGCGTGTGCGCCCAAAACGGCTCCCCCGCCGTCGGCCGGCCAAACGAGCCGCCCGTGCGCGCGTACTCACTAGCTCTCCTTCCGGGGCCCCATTTGAGTGGGTCCCACTTCCGGCCGGGGCAATCACTCACGCGGCGTGCGGGCGAGTTTGGCTGGAGCAACTGTTGTTGTTGTTGTTCTTCTTCTTGCTCTTGCTCTTGGTGCGTCTGCAGTGGTGGCAGTTCTGGCTTGTTGGGCGCCCTAAGCTGCACTCCATCGAGGAGCTGGCCAGGCGGAGCTGGACTGGAGACAGTGGTCTCCTGCGTCCAAGTCATTTCCACTCGTCCACGCGCCCACTGCTCCTCATTGTTGTCCAAATGATCGGCAGTCTGGCCCTGCTGACCACTCGCGTTTGCTGTGCCACAAACCGGCCAACTCTCAGGGCCGCCCTCTGGCTGGCCCAGTAGCATAACTGCACTCTCTATTTGCTCCTTCCTGCGCCCACTTGAGCACCCCCCGTCTGAATGGCCGCCTCTTGGCCGGGGACATTTGGGCGCCGCATTCGAGCTGCTGCCACTGCTGCCACTGCTGCTGCTTGCTGCTGTGCTGGTTCTGCTTTCCTCCTCGCTGCCAGAGCCTGTTGTTGTTGTTGTTGCTTGGGGTTGGGCTTGTGGTGGCACCAATGGTGTTGTCATTGTGCTCGCGGGCAACATTGCTGGATTCTCCTTAGGGCCGGCAACATCGACAAATTCATCTTCTTGGTCATCATTTGTGAGCGTGGAAAAGGCGGCGCTTTTTAGCCATTTTGTGGCCTCAATTCTGCGCCTCATGCCAAATGAACACTTCGCTGGCCGCCCACTTGTTTGGCCCCCAACTGTCTCGGCTGAACCATCTGAGACTGTTCTCCCACTTGCTCCCCCAAACTCGCCGCCACCACCACTTGTTTCATCGTATTTGGCCCCAAATTTACTACTGCAACACTGGGCCAAATGCTCTTGTTCTTGTTGCTGCCGTTTGTTACTCTCTAACTGTGTGGCACTACTTTCCTTGCTCGCCTCGTTGGCGCCACCACTTTTGCTCGCCCCCATCGAGCTCATCGTGGCGCCCATTGGACTAGCTCGGCGGCGCATTTTTTCCGCCGCACTTTCAACGATGCAATGAAACATTTGCTCCAACTGCTCTCGACTTAGATCACTTTTCGTTTCAATTGTTTGCTTGTTGTTTATGGTTGCCATTTTTGCTTCTCCTAATATTTTTCTCTCTCGTCTTCTTCCTTTCCTCCAATTTGGCCTTTCGTTTGCTTGCTTACTTGCTTGCTTGCTTGCTCGCGAGCTTCTCCTCTCCACGAGTGTTTGTTCATATGTGTCAGCCTTCCTTTGGTGTGTGGCCCAATTTCAATTGCAGTTCCAATTCCAAAATCCGCAACAAACAAACAGACACACACAGACACACACACAGACACACACAACACAACACCAATGGTCCAATTTGGGATTCGTTCAAACTTTCGAGCTTGCAAATTGCAACAGCTTTACAAAGGGCCTACTAAACGAGCGGCTCGCTGCACTGCTCTGCTCATCACCACGACAATTGGTGCCACTTTTACTTCTCAAATTGAGTCCCATTATTTTTATCTCTATCTTTTTCCTCTCGCTCAAAAAGAGATCTCACCAGTCGGGCCTCAGTGTGAGCCAGTTTGTGCAACCGCCTCGTTCGATCATCAACGCTCTGTCTGTGTCTCACTAACTGCTTTGCTCGCTTGCTTTTTCTTTCCCTCTCTCTCGCCACATCAACCAAACAACTGGCCCCTTTCAAAGTCGCCCACAACCGTCTCGTCTATCGTCTGCACTCTTGGTGGCCGACAAAAGCCTCTGGTCTGGACCGCGTGCCCAGAAGCAGCCGGGGACAACCGTCGGTCGCAGTTAGCGATAGTCCAGCGCCCAGAGGAAGGGTCTGGAGGGCTTTTTTGCAGCACTGCTTGACAATGCGCATGGCCAGCGGCCGATCTCAAGAATTAGTCCGCTCCTCTGGAAGTCCAGCCACGAACTTGTCACGCATGCTCAATGAGCAGCCTTTCCGCCGACGCTGACCCCCCGTTTGTGTGTGGCCCTTGCCGGCCTACACAAACATACTTAGAATGCGAGCCCAAGCGCCAGCGGCCAGACGAAACGTGGAAATCCACTGTCGCAAGTGCACAGCGCCAGCTTGGCTCCAATAGGTGCCAGCACGAGTTCAAATTACATCATCTTAATTTTCCCCCTACGCTCTGCTTCCGACTGGCTTCGTGCCAGTCCACAAAGATCCCACGAGAATCCCCTTCGATTTGCGGCCAACTAGGCTCCCCCAACCACTGACTTGGCCATTGACTTGGTGCCCTGAGCTGAGAAAATAACAGAAAAGTAGTAACCTTGCGGACGAAGACGCCCACAATCAGTCAGTCAATCGTTTGCTGCGCTCCATTTGATGAACAGTGGGCGCAAAGGTGATTACCATTTCTAGTCAGCTATTTGCACAGAGCATTAACCTTTGTGGCAGAGAAAGAGAATGCCTCTGGGCACCATTTTGGCCCACCCAACTGGCTTCCAATGTGGCCTCTTCTTCGCCTCTCGCTCCAGTTTGGAACCTAATTGCCACCGAATGTCTCCAGAAAGACACCGGGCCAAGCGAGCGCGATTTCTGGCCCCTTTTGCGCCTGGATTCAATTAGAGGCCGATGTCGGCTGGCCTCATTTGGCCACAAAACGAGTTAAGTCGAGCTTCTGGAATTGTTCCCCCTTTCCTATGGGCAAGCGTGCCCAAAGGCACGTCAGTGTGTTCTGCCAAGAACAGTCTACAGCTTAATCTTATCGCAGGTCTTCTTATTATTAATTCACTTCCATCTCCAAATCTTGTCCTCTAACTAGAGCTCATTCTGGTTGAGATGGAAAAGAGTGGCCAAAAAAGAGGAGCCAAGTCCTGGGGGGAAGACGCTTGTGTTCCCATTGAGTTATTTCGTAAGTCTCTCGAATTGAATTCTCGCCAACTTCCTGCATTTTTGCCCCAAATTTGGGGCCCAATTTCTGGCCGAATTATTTTCCAAGCGCAAATCTGCCACCATTTTCAAGTGGACATTGTTGTGGCCACCACACAAGAGCACTAGCTCACTGCTTTCTCCCTTAGACTTGCTCTCTCCACTGGACCCCTTTCACTCCTAAGGCCCGCTTAAGTATGGGCTTTGGCGAGCTCTTCTTGTCCAAAAAACTGGTCCACAAGAGAGTCACCAGCGCCAACAATGATGATGAATGAGCAGTGTGCCGCCAGTCCACTTGCATTGCCTACGTAACCACCTTCGGCTTTTAGTGGCCAGCTGGGAGAGCAATAAAAATCCGAATAGAGCTCTCAGAGAGTTGGCGGGCCTGCAATTGAAAAGGCTGTCCGGAGGCTTCCTTGTCTCATGCTGGAACGAGTCTAGCTTCCAGTCT
>Ga0268247_10000423_pt1 | contig 14458 bp, 17 predicted proteins | sample AgamicOrMae_FD_200245 | JGI IMG/M metagenome (GOLD analysis project Ga0268247, IMG submission 200245) | Agave microbial communities from Guanajuato, Mexico - Or.Ma.e (v2) (version 2) | ecosystem: Host-associated > Plants > Phyllosphere > Phylloplane/Leaf | place: Guanajuato, Mexico | collected...
CTCCCTTTGCATCGCCGTCCAATCAAACGTTTCCATCGCTAACTCAACTGATGCCCTCCTTGGCCTTTGTGCAGCAGCAGCAGCAGCCGAAACAGCAACAACCACCGGTGGGCACCACCCAGAGCAATTTGAGAGTATCCAACTTTGGAGCATTGGACTTTGGACTCCAAAGGGCTGGACTGGAAGAAGAGCAGAGCCAAGAGCAGCAACTACAAGAGCAGCAACAAAGGGGCCCCGCTTTCCAGCAATTCCATCATCAGCTATTACTGAACCAATTATTCTTGGGGCCAACTGGTCAGCAGCAATCGCCAGGCCTACGCAGACTGTTCGATTGGTATTGATCGTTGATCATTGAGGTTTGGACTAAGACTTAGAAGCTCTGATGAGTCAAGGGAAACCAATGTCCGAGGCACGATTGTGCCTTGTAAAGAGCACCGTCGGTGCCTTGCTCAGCCTGTTTGTCAACGTTTTGAAGGTCCCCCCTGCCCCTCTGTTCCCGGCGCCACTAGCCACAGTCTAGGGTAATGGTGGAAGAGGGTGGGTTTCGAGCGAGTGTGCTACTTTCAGCCACTTGCTGTCGCCCCTGGGCCGCAGATTGCAAGCTCGGCGCCATGCCCGTCGAGGACCAGCGCCCCCAAGCGAGTGGCGCGCCAACAGTGGCGATCTCGCCGGCGCCTTGCCCGCCGCTGGCTTGATAAAAGCGGGCCGGTGTGCGCATGCGTTGCGCGTGGCCGGTGATCCAAAGAATCCCTTCCGGGAGACAATCGATACTGGAGCAAGATCGACTCACGACTTGAAAATAGGGATTGTACTCTTCAAAGAGATTGGTAGCAAAATAGGCGGATAAGAATGGTAAGAGGTCGGTTTTGGAGAAGAAGTTGAAGTAGTGCTGAGGTAGTAGGCCGGAACTTTCGACTGAGAAGATGGTTTGGCCTGACAGCAGGCGGAGGGAAACAGATCGAGACTAGAGTGGAAAAGCAACGAAGGCAAGAGGAAGAAGAGAAGAAGGCAATAAAGAGGAGGCAAAAGGGAAGATCGATTGTCGTCAAACAATAAAATAGTGAAATTACGCGCAAAATTAGTGCAGTTAGCCAAACAAAAAAGGAAGAAGAAGAGGGCAAAAAAGGAGGCAAGAAGGAAGAAAGGAAGAAGACCTACATTTCACTATCACGCTCACTCAGCCACTCTCTGTGCTTGTTGGCCACGTTTGAAAGAAAACGGACAAATGGGAAGGACAACCATTTTTGGGCCGAGCAACACAGAATCGTCTTCGTCAATGTTGTTGCTGTTATTGTTGTTGTAGTTGTTGTTATTGCAGACAGAATAGTTAGACAGCAGCAGCACCGACGAAGAGGACATTAGTATATTTCGAGTAAGTGGATTTGTTATCGAGTTTAAGAAGGGCCAAAATCAATCAGTCGCTTTGTGCTCCCCAGCCCATTTTGCCGGCCACTCGCTGGCCCAAAAAGGCCGGTGGGCGAGCTGGTTGGCCGCCGCGGCCAGCCAGCTAGCTAGCAGGAAGCCGGAATGCAACACTTTGGGGTGGGGAAAAAAATTAAATTGTTTTCTGATGAGAGTTTTCAGTTCTATTTCGTCGCCAGAATTTGGGCCCCCTTTTGGCTCTCTCTTTTGTGTGCTCGTGTGTGTGTGAAATGAAATGAAGCAAGAGCCTAGCAGCGAGTTGTAGGAAAGTCGCCCATTCTTGCACTTGGCGGCCGAGTTGCCTTTTCTTCTGTTCATTTAGCTGGACGTTCCACTTTGGGCCACACTCCATCGGCTTGCTTAGAATGTCTGAAAATTCGAGATAGTGTTTGGGCCGCTTGGCCGAGTTTAGAAGAGGCCCATTTGGAGCAACCAGAGAGAGAGAGAGAGAGAGCCACTTGCTCAGACATGTGAATAACTTTTTGCGCTCAAGATGCGATCTCCTTGTTGGTCGTTCCCTCCTTTTGTAGTTGTTCTTCTTCCTCTTCTTCTCCTTATTTTTCTCCCCCTCTCTCTCTTCCTCTTCTCTTGGGCCGTAAAAGGAGACTCCAAGAAACGGGCGCTCGCCAGTGGTCTCGAGTGGCCCGAAGGCGCACACTCAGGCCCAGTCCCAAAGCCTAGTGCCAGACGCGAGGGCCACAACGGCAGAGAGCTGCGCTGTGGAGGGCCAACTAATTTCTGAGAAACCCAGAGCGCGGCAAGAGTTTTCTCCAAATTGAATCAGCTTTATCGAATGGCCAACCGGGCAACTATCGCACCAATTTGGCTGCCTCTCTGCCGACGGGCGCCCCGAGCTAGTGGGTCCGAATTGAAGAATGGAGCTAGCGCGAGAAACAACAATAAAAACGAGCCAGCCAGCCAGTCGGCCGGCCGCCAAGCGAGCCCCAGTTCGATGCCGAGCTCTCCAAGCTGCAAAGATGATACCTCGCGGCCCATTTCGTTGCGCTAGAGAGGAGACTTAGGTGTTCCCAGTTGCTTGTCTGTATGAGAGGCGAAGTGGGCGAACTCGCTTCCGGTCTCCTGTCATCTCTCTGCAATTCCATTCGTTTGGCTGCCCGTGCTTTCCGCCAGTAACAAGTAGTAGCGGTGGAGGAGGGAGGAGAAGGTTGTGCTTCTTAGGACTGGTGGTGGAGCAGCTTGGCGAGCGAGGGGCCGCAATCACGGCTCGCATTCAAATAAGAGACCAGCTCTCTGCCAGTGAGAGCAATGTATACTGACGCCAAATCAAACCCATTGGCCGAGACGCCATCCAATGGGGCCCGCCGATGAGCGATTCTGCGCGGCGCTCGGTCTGAATTTTGCCAACCAAAGTTGCACATCTTGCAGCAGCAGCAGTCATCATAAACATGCAAATACGCGCCCCCTTACGTCCCGGCCATCCATCTCACTCACTCACCCGGCCAGCCAGCGAGCTACTGAGTGACTGGCTCACTAGCTCGCCAACTGGAGTGTCTCGCCAGGAGGCACTCAGAGAGTAGCTTGGGAGCAGCTTGCAGGAGAGCAAAGGGGAGGGGGTCCGATTCAGTTGAGGGGAAGCCAGCGGGGGACTGTCTCTGGCTGCCTCGAGTTGGGTGCACGAGACTGTTTGTGAGAGGCGGCCCTTTTTTCCAAATCAGGCCCTCCTCTTCTTGCTCTTTGCTGGCCACTTGTGCGATCATAAACAGGCATAAGCACGCGCCAATCTCTTATATTTGCAAACTGGGCTCTCCACGACAACCGGGCCAAATGTAGCGGCCCCTTGGCGGCTCATCACAGGCCGCCCGCCTCGTCAACTCCTGACACCAAGCAAATTCAAATGGCCACTTGTTTGTTGGCCTTTGGGCCTTCGGGTCTGCAAGTTTGCGAGTGAGCTACGAGTGAGCTACGAGTTGAGGGAGCCTCAACTCGTGCTGGTATCACTCAGTGTACACAGCGAGCCGAGCTGCCTTGGTGCACCAAGAGCGAGTGTGTCTGGCAGGCGAGCTTGGGGCGCCCACAGTTGAGGAGGGCAGAGAAAGATGAGGATGCAAATCTGGCCTCATGCTCTCTCGTGCGAGCCAGTCTCTCTCTTTGGTTCAGTTTAACGTTGCGCCCCCTCGGCTAATTTGCATAGCACTTCTCGCATTCTTCTCGCCCACTCTGGCAACTGTTGTTGCCGCCGTTGATGTTGTTGTTGTTGTTGTTGTTTTTCCTCTGCCCCCTCGGCCGTGGGCTCGTCTGCGGCCCTTTGTTGAGGCCACCTCAAGCGAGCCGGTCGCGCCACACGCATCGTGCGCCAAGCAGGCCAGAAGGAGGGCACCCTAAGCTCGCCCGGATGAGCCAAGAGGCGCAGTTTTGGAGCTAGGCGCAAATCATTGCGCCTCCACAAGGACGATATGCCGCGCGATGATCACCAGCGAGCCGTCACTCGCGGGCACCTCTTTGGCGGCCAGTGGGCGGCCCTTAGCGCCCCCGCCGAGGCCCAACCAAGTCCCACGGGCCGCAACAAAAGTGATGCCGCCCAGGCGCCTCCGGTGGGCAGCCTGATTGTTTCAAGAGTGCGGCCTTTGTTCTCGGCTTGGGGCGCTTCTGGCGGCGAGCGAGCGGCAAGCGAGCGGCAAGCGAGCTCAGTGTGAGCTCAGTGTGGGCGCCCCATTCCATTCAGCGCCAGCCGAGCGATTGGTCCAATTTAGAGACAAGGCATGGCTCAGGCTCGGGATGCAAAGAGGCGAGCCAATGGGATGCACATTAGACGCTCCGCTCGGCTCTGCTCGGCCCCATTCGGCTCCTTTCGGCTCGGCCTGACAATCCCCGAGCGCCCCGAGCTGCTCTGGGGCGCATCTAATGAATAAAGCGGCGCCCAGAAAGCAGAGCCGCCCAAACACTGGCACATCCAACGCCGACAGAGATCTGCCCAGACTGGCACTGGGAGGCAAACTGGAGGCGGCTAATTGATTTATGTGCAGGCTCGTTGGCGGCGGCCGGCTGGTCGTCTTGGTTTGGGCGTCTGGCGCGTGCGGCGCGTGCGGCCAGCCGAAACACTGGCGCCCACCGAGGTGCCTCACTGGAACGGTCTTGGCGCCCTCTGATGCTTTTGATACTGATACTGATAGGCCGTCGTCGCCCCTCGCTCGCCCTAGTCTTCATGTTGTGAAGCCTGCGGCAAGCGGCCAGAGAGTGGCTCTGCACTGTAGTGGCTCTGGTTTGGGTGCGGCCAGAGGGCGAGTATGAGCGCGATGGGGGAAAAATAAATCACGCGCATCAAGTTCGAGTTGGCTGGCCAAAATTTGGAGCAAAAAGTGGGGCCCCGAACGTGTTAGGCTATCTATTAATAATCAACTTTTGCTCACCCTAAACAGCGGCTCCTCCGGGCTGCTCGTCGGCGTCGCCCGTCGGCCGCCAAGCTCGCCGTCTGCTCCCCTGAAGCGGAACTTTGTCGCCCCTTTGTGTGGCGCCTCTTGCCTCTCAGCCTCTTGCCTCTCGCCGCTTGCTGCTCGCCGCTTGCTGCTCGCCGCTTGCTGCTCGCCACTCGGCCCACCCGGCGAGACGGCGAACAATTAAAGCCCAGCCAACACCCTCGGCCTTGGTCTCGAGCGTTCGGGGCCATTTTGGGCCGGCCAACTGGCGCGAGGAGCTCTTCCTGCGCGGCGGAAGCTCCACCAGAGCGGCCTCGCTGGTGGCCCTAAATCGATCAAGACGATCGATCGCTTTGGGGCGCCCTCCAGTCGCTGGGGGCGGCCTCCACTGCCACGTTCTCGCTGGGCCGCCCACTGGAAACTGGCGAGACAAAAGCGGCAAAAATGTACCATAATTTGCCTCCCTCTCCTCGCTCATCCTCGAGGGGAAGTCTTGGGGGGGCTTGTGGGCGAGCTCGAGAGCTTGGCCCAGTTGCCCGCTTGGACCAATTGGCGAGCTAGTTGGCGAGAAGATAACACTCAGGCCGCTTGTTTGCGCAAAATAAAGACAACCAGCCAGAGACTGATTCATCTGCAGAGCTGAGAATCCGCAGCCTGTTCCGCGGCCTGTTGGCCTGCAAATGGACTGCATTTTAAACAACTGCTCTGTGCTCGCCCGAGGCACTTTCACTTGCCCTCCGTCGACTGGCACCACTTCCACTGTTTACCTAATAATAATGGAGCTTGCCAGGCGCGCAGGCCACTCTCTTGCGTTGTTTCAGCCGCCCAAATGTTGGCCCCCCCCCCTTCTACTCTCTAGCTAGTCTGCCACGAGGCGAGCCGGAAACCGAAGAGGGCGCATGGGGGAGCATGGGGGCTGCACTAAGGGCCGGAACTCGTTGCATTGGGCTGGCCGACGATCAAGTTGCAGGGCGCCATTTTTCTCTGTCAATTTCAATTGTTCCACAGTTGAACAGTGTTTGGCTCTCAGTGTTTGGCCGCCGCTCGCTCTCTAGGCGCTCCGAGTTTTCCCCCTCCGACTGTTTCCATGGACAGTCCATGGACTGTTCATGCAAAAAAGGCTCCAACTGGGCGCCTCTTCCGCCGGCAACTGGCGCTCAAAAACCCATTCCGCTGGCCACTTGTTTGCGACAGTCCGGCGTCCACTTGGGCCGCCAAGATTGGCCGCCAGCAGACAGAGACAAAGAGTGGTGGCCAAACTAAACGACAGGCCAAAGTGGCTCAGTGGCCGCACTCTCGAGTGGCTGTTTCTCTTCTGCTTCTTTCACTGGTGGTGGTCATGTTCACGCTCTGCAGACTGGAGCACGTCAGTGAGCAAACAGCCAACTCGGAACGGCACACTTGCACTAGACTCTCGGCTGCCAAGCAGACAATTGGGCAGAACGGGCGACCACCTGCAGGACACACTGCTCGCCGCTTAACACGCTGGCCTGATTGCGATTGGCCCCAGCGAGCTCGCTCTCTTCTGGGCCGACAGACTGAAACCAGAGCCAGACAGAGAGAGAGAGGCTCTGATCTATTTGGTACAGTCTGCAGTTGGCGTTCCTCCACGCCACACTTGGACAATTTCCGCCCAAGACCAATTGGCCGCGAGCAGGAGAGGCCACTTGAAAAGTCGCTCGCCGAGACCACTTCCTTCCCCTCGGCGAACAACACGCAACTTCCGCTCGCCCCCTGCAGCTGGGGCGCGCTAATCGAGCGGCCAGACCCAAGCTCAGGTGCTCGGGCGGCTGCGTGAAGGCTCCCTCGCGAGCTAAGCGAGCCGACTCGGCTGCTGCACTTTTGATGCCATTCAGTGCTGGGCCGCCAGTGTGTCGGCTGCAATTTTGCATTGCCGATCTTGCCACATTGACAAATGACTTTGCCTCTCTCTGTCTCTCTGTCTGTGGGCCTGTTTTGCCTCAGCCGCTAGCTTACAAGCGAACCGCCGGCCGCACACAAGCAAGGGGCCAGTGTTACCAGCATTACCGCCGTGTTGTTTCGGCTTTGTTAGCCGCCGCCGGCGCCGCCCAGAGCTCTCTCGCAGGGGATCATTAGCGTGGGGGGCCGCGCGCCGGCGGCCAAGCTCTTGGCCCAGAGGACCACACCACACAGACATACACACACACACACACGGCCCACTGTAGAGGCGCCAACTCTCTAAAGTTGTTGTTACTGGCCGACTCTGAGCTGCAAACAAGGTGCCACACACTGGCGCCCCATTCCCCAGCCCTCTTAATCAACCCACTAATTTGGGCCCCCTCTTTTATCTCAAATGAGTTCCAGACTCACTTCCGGCTCTCAGCATGCACAAGCTGGCCATAACAATCGTGCAACGGTGACAATTGTCCTCGCTGCTGTTGCTGTTGCTGCTGTTGATGTTTGAGCGAGTCTTTGTGGAAGTGAAACTTTTGAGCGACTTTCAGAGAGTTTTATGGCCAACTAGGAAGAGAGAGTGAAAGAGATAGTTTTTGAGGTGAAAGAGCTGGCCCATTTGGGTCGCTCGTGTGACCAGTTTCTATCACTAATTTTTCACCCACTGCCGCTGGGCAAATGAGAATGGCTCCATGAGAATGGCTCGCCCTAAGGGTGGGCACATTTCGCAAAGAGGCTGCTCCAAAGGGCCGGCCGGCAGACACTCTTGCGTTGCTTGAAAATCGCATTCCCCTCCAGCCTTGTTTGCATAAAACTTTCCCTCTCCAACTTTTGCGCCACATTCCAATACACTTTGCAACCCCTTTTGGGCGCCTCTTGATTTATGCCGCCAAAATCGAGCTCAAATCTGGCCGCCATTCTCCACTGCCAACTGATAGCGAGCCCATTTAGGGTGTCATCTTTTGTGTGTCCTCCTTTTTGGCTTTTTGGGTGAGAGCGGCCAAAGTTGACTGGCACACGCATGACAAGGACACTGACAAAACAAAGACGGCCAACTTTTGCCAACGGCCAAAGGGGAGCCAAAACAACACAGAGAGAGAGAGAGGGGCCAAATCAAAACTGGCGGCAATACCAGTCGGCTGGCACCCCAAATGATGGCCACCATCAGCAGCAGGCAAGCTCGCTGGTTAGCTCTCTGGCTAGCTAGCTAGCTGGCCGGCTGGCTGGCCTCTGACTGATGAACGACGTGCGCCGCTCGTTTCCATTTGTTTGTCACTGTTGGCGCTCCTTGTCGGCCGGGCTGCTCTCCTCCAGACTTTGCACACACACATTGCACACTGCCACCACCACCACTCTGTCCTGCCAACTGCCAGCTCCAATGGGAGACCACTTTTTCCCTTGTTTTTTCCTCCCGCCAGACAATATGGATCAAAGCAGAACGACCACTGGCCCATTGTGCACCGCCGTCCAGAGGGGCCCAGTTGCTCCCTCTCGTTTCCTTTCCTTTCCTTTGGTGGCGGGCATTTTTTCACCAGATAATAATCAGCCGGATTTTGCCAGATTCTTTCCCCTGTGGGTGGCCTCTCTGTCCAGTGGGGTCGAGCAAGTGGGCGCCGATGATTGTCGTTGGTGCTGTTGTTTTGCGGCCGGCCATTCTGATTGCAAACGAAGTGTGCGCAAGAGCAACACATAGGCGCTCGCACTGCAGGCCACACACACAGACTCAAGCGCAGAGCCTGAGGCAAACTTGGGGCACTCTGGGACGGCATAGCTCACCAAACACTCTCTTTCGTCTCCTCTGCCAAGCTGAGAGCGGTCTCTCCAAGGGGCTACATCTAGACAGTCTGAGAGGCGCGCTCCTTTTGTGTCTCCTTTGTGCATGGACACCTTGGAGAGCTGGCGGCGAAATAGACACTTTTGCAGCCTCTTTGTCGCCTGTTGTGGGGCGCCTTTGCTTTGGCTGCTGATAATTTGAATGTATTGCAAGGCAAAAAGGAGGAGAGCAAGAGGGAAAAGGAATTATCTGGGCCTCAAAAGTGGGCCCTGGAAGGAAAGGTTGGCGGCCCGGCCGAGGTAATTGACATAAATTGGGCCTCAAAAGGGCCATGTCTCCGGCGGAGGAGCCAGAGGAAGGGGCGCGGGCGAGCTATCACTTTCGCGTTTCCTCTTTCTGGCTTCCTTTCTGGCTTTGTGGCGCCCATTGGTCGTGCAGGATAAGCGGGACGTGCCACACACAGTGGCAAATGTTTCAGCCCACGCGTCTTGAGATCACGAGCCTGCAGCGTTGCGGCCGCTCCGCTCGGGGCGCCTTCCTGGGCTCCAAGCTAAGCTCTAGGCGGCCAGACTTGGCACCAAATTGACACTGGTGAGTGTGTGCAGCTCTGAGATGGGAGAGCAGGCGACAGACACACGGACAGTCGCCGCTGCAGGGCCACAGACGGACAGGCGGGGGACAGACATGAGGGCGAGCGGATGAATTTTTGCCCGCCACTCTGCTGGCCCTCCGGCTGGGCCATCAAACTGGCAGCGGGTGGGGGCGAATTAGCTAGTCGTCTTATTCCACTTGGGCATTTGTTGGGCCGGAAACGTGCAGTGGAAAATATCTGTCCCACTTTGTCTCGCGCCGCCCACTTACACTTGGCCCTCTTTGGCCTGGCGGTGGCAAAGGAGGCGCGCAGCACTTGGCGCTCAGGTTGCGTGGCCGGAATATCAAGCACTCGCAGGCGGCCAGCCTCTGGGCCACTAATAAGCGACTTTCTGGATTTCCCAACACATACAAACCGAGCGACAACAATGGCCCCTCCAGTGGGCTTGTTTTTTAACGCCCACTCTGAGCAGCAACAACAAGTCAAGAGGCCTCTGGAGGAGCCGGCCAGCGAGGAGTAGCAAGTGGCAACTGGCGACACAGACTTGCTGAGGGCGGCTTGCAGAATGCTGCGGGCGCCTAAAGCCGGCAAGTGGCCCTCCACTTGTGAAGTTTAATCTTTGCCCGCCGTCTCTAAGCTCTCTAGTTAAGCCTCATTCTCCAGTTCTTAGGCCGGGCAATACATTGACATCTTGTTCACCGCTTTGCCCAATCCTCTAGATTTGTCTCGGCCCCTAACAGAAGTGCTCCTCTGTAAGCGTTTGCCCCAGTCTGTGTGTCTCGCCGGCCACAGTTGTGAAATTTTGCATTCCCATTCATGGGCCACCGCCGGGGGAGAAGCTGGGCCAGGCCCAATTGGGATTATCAGCCGGCTTGTTTGCCACACTGGCCGGCATCTCGCCGTGTGGGCGGGCCCGAAATTGAATTGTCCGCACGCGTGGCGGCCGGCCAACTTCCGTCCGCTTGCTTGGGAGCTTCGGTTGGAGCCAAACTGGGCCCGACTGAAGGCGAGCGGATTGTTCGAGCTCGCGACCTAAGTGTCGGCCGGGCGGCCTGGCAGAAAAGTTGCTCGCGGCACTGGCCCGCTGGACACAGAGAGGCGCACATTAAAGCTCTCTTGAGCGCATAAATCTTGTCGCCGGCCTGGCCATCTTTTCATGCCTTCCTTTGGGCGTCCCAGATTGCCGCCCAGTTTTGCCGCTTTTGGCCGCTTCCACCCTCGTCCACCCTTTGCCCAGCCTGCTCCTGGCCGGCCAGACCTCGGCCCAGATAGAGGGCGAGATATTTGGCCCGCACACAAGCTGGAGCTGCAAGATATTTGGACGCCCGAACATGATCCATCCGTTGGCGATTTCGGAAGTTTCTCGCTCGAGCAGCGGACCATTGGGGCCCGTCCGGCTGATCCGCCGCCTAGAGACAGTGTTCCACTGGTGGTCCTGCGGCCGCGGATCAGGCGCGCGAGTTATTTTGGGCGCCGCAACAACAATGGCGCTAACTAACTTTGCCGTGAGCCAGTCGGCCAGTCTCGGCTTGCCAGAATCAAACAAGAGCTCCCTCCTGGTCGAGGTTCCGCGCTCGGATTGCCTCCAGCCAGCCGGCCCGCTGCCAAGACACTCGACGGACGGGCGGCCGCTCGAGTGTGGCCGCCGCCTCGCCTGTCCGAAGAGGGTGGAGAACGCTCGCCGAGCAGCACAAACAGTCTCCGACAGACGAGCGGCCATAATAATCAAGATAATAGTTTAACTGCAATAAAAACTAATGATTACTAGCCTGCTACACTTCCGTGCGAGCCGCCACCGTCGCCGAGCGAACTTCGGGCGTCCGGCTGCAGGCTGACCACCGGAGGTGCCCGCCCTCTTTGGCCCCTCCGGCCGAGCAGCCGCCGCCCCCAATCGATCGGGGCCGGCCGGGCGATAAAGAAATCGGCACATCTCTGGGCCCCATTGGGGCGCTCGAAGCTCGACTGCAGCGCCACTTGTTTCCAGTTTGCGAGGCGGCGACAACCGAGGCACACAGACTGCCTGCCGCCTCGCCAGGTGGGCTGCACCCTAAGGGGCGGCCCCAAATGGGCGAGATTGCTCGCTGGGCCAAGCAGACCAAAGGGGCCAAAGAGAGCTGAAAATTACCCGCCCGGCTGGGGGTACTTGATTGTTCTTCCGTGTCCATTGTTTGGCCCGCCGGCCACTGCTCTTTGGCCGCCGCTTCCTGTGTCTGAGTGTCAGCGGGGGCGAAGAGCGCCAATTTGTTGTTGGACTGCGAGCTGCAACAAACAAAGTTTGCGCCCCAAGCTCGCAGGTGGCCCTAACGGGAGCTCCTCTCGATGATTGATTTGTTCCCTCGCAAACTGGTGCAATGATTTATAACTCCGCCTCACCGACCTCTCTCTCTCTCTCTCTCTCTGACACACTCTGCTTTCTGTTTACTCTTCTAGCTGGGCTCAACCTGGCCACTGCAAGGCCGCTCGAGCAAGTATTCATTCTGACACTCCCCCTTTCGCCTCTAACTTCCACGCCAAACAATAACAAAGAAGGAGCCAACAATCAGCCAGTCGCTGGATTTTCGACACGCGCATAGTGCCGTTGGATTGTATACGATACAATTGCATGGGATCATAGCTCTGCTTGCATAGCTCAACGTTGAATGTGGCTTCCAGACGAGGTCACTTAGCGTTCTCGAGGGGCGGCGAAAAGTATTGGATGAAAACTATGATGAGAGAGCAACGCTCAGACGCACTTCAATCCGGTTCTTAGGTATAAACAATTTCCAATAATGAACGCCTTACGCCTGAGCAAGCGCCGGCTCCAGTGTGTGCCCCTATTTTGCTCACAAGATGAACATTAAAACTTGCCAATCGATTGGACACACTCGACACTGCAGAGTAATTGCCTCGCAATGGGACGAAAAGGAAGATCTCGGAGAAGAAAACCGCCCAAAGGGGACACGGAAGTTCCTCCTTTGGGAGGCGGCAAGTCGCACCAGCCTCTAGGTCTCATAACATTGGTGGCCAATCCGTTTGGGCGCCCAACTGGACGAAACAGTGCCGCCTTGATTGGCCTTCGTGGGCCAATGAGGCGGCCCGAGCAGAAGTGCAGCCTGCAGCATGCCGGCGGCTCTAAGGACAGTTGCAGCTGCCTAGCGCCAATTCATCGGACAAAATCCGTCCACCTTCGGCGAGCTCCAGTGGGCTTGTTAGTGTTGCTCACAGTGGCCTTATGCTTCCTATTCACCAGCCTCCACTCGGCCGGACGGACAACTCTGATGGGCCAGCAATTGAATAAGATTACCAGGCTCACGCCGGCTGGTCTTGCCTCCGTGTTGAGTTTGCGAGCCGCAAATTTGTCCTCCTCGGTGATAGTGAAAACCTACTCAAATCAACTGTTTGCAGGCATCAAGCTTGGGCCCAGCAAGTGGCCCTCGTCCTCGATGAACGGCAGCCAGCCCGCAGATAATCATCAGGAACGGAAGCCACAGATTGTTGCTTTTTTGGGTAAGTTTAATGAGCCACGCCGGGTTTCCAGTTGCTCAACTTTGGTCACAAGAATCTGGGCCAATTTCTGGCCCTAATTGGAGAACTATTTCTGATTCTGATCAGATGAGCCCAATCGCGAGCCCATAAACTCGCGATTACTCTCCATGCGCAATCTCAGTCTCAGTATGAGAGATGATTTATCACACAACTCTAACCAATTTGATCCGAAAAAAAACACTCGACGACAAACAGGAATCAGATACGCCAGTGCACCAGTTAAACGGTTGCGCTTCATGCCGCCAACACCATTTGTGTATGCACCAAATCATTTGCACGAAATGCACCAATTTGGCCCAATTTGCCCACAAAGGTTCCCAGTTGACTTTTCGCGCCCCCAACTCGAGCTGATGGAGCAAGTTTTGCTGAGAGACGAATTGGGTAAAAATCTCACCGAGTTTAGGAGACAATTTTTCGACGATTTGCAAGGCAAATTGATGAAAAAATTGTTGCCCAAGGGAGTTTTCAGACACAATGTGAATCTGGTGAGAGAGTTGAATCAATTTGAACAATCGGAGGACTGTCTCAACCTGAACGTGTTTACACCAGAAGAAGGTGAGTTTACTCTCTAGAGATTCCAGCTCGGACTGTCTGTGCAACATTTACACTGTCTGACAGAGAGACTCTCGCTCTCTGGCGGACAAATGATTCTAGCAACCGTTTTGGCAACCGTTTTGGCCACCGTTTTGGCGCCCAGGAACGCCTCCAAGTTCATGGCCCTCCCACGAGCGTGTAATTGTCTTTTTATGATAATGTACAACCCAGTTTTGGGAGCAGAAGTTTTGTTTGTTTGTCCCGCAGTCCAGTGCGCTACACTGGAAAGCTTGTTCCTCCCGGCAAAGCTAAGCGACATCCAGCGCCACTTACCGATGGTCGCAGTTTGCAGAGGAGACGCTTACCGAGCCGAGTGGGGGGCCCAATCGTTGGAAGTTTGGAGTAAAAGAGACAAGCGTTGGAAGAAACTGTCTTGTTTTGTTGTCCTAATCCAAGTTAACATGGTCCCTCTTTTGCCCAATGGTTCTGGCCAGCGAAATCTGTAGCGAAGATAAGGATGGAATCTTGTTGCCCGGTGCACCCTTTTGCTAAACTAATGGCAGCTTGTTCTTCTCTTTCTCTCTCTCTCTTTCTCTCTATCCTTTGGGCTCCTCTTGAAACCTCATCAAGCGAAACAGGATCCGGCGAATGCGGAAAAAGCACACACACACAGACACTAACCTCCAGGCACAATTATCCTGCACTCTAAACAAACAAAAACACCACCCCACGAGCTTAGCCTTAAAAGCGCGCCGAGTTGACCTGCCCAATGGAAGGGCAGACTCCACTGCCGAGGAGGAGCTGCCCCAAAGGGGAGCAAGGGGGAGCCAAAAGTTGCGTCCAGTGCTCGTCATAATACATGGCGACTCGTTCGATTTTGGCTCCGGCCACACTCTCAATCCTCGTCCATTTGTGCTCCAGTCCGGCCAGCTGTTGGTCACCATGAACTATCGGCTGAACATCTTGGGTAAGTTGGGCGCCCTTTCGAGGATCCTTAGCTCTCCTTTTCACTCTCACTTTCACTTTCACTTTGGCCTTGGCTTCCCGGTGGGTGTCACTCTGCACAGACTGCTCCTGCGCCCCGAAGTCCAGCCTCCAACTGGCCAGAATCATTAAAATAAACACTGGGCGTTGCAGACTAACTACCGCACACCAGCTCTGGGCCCGGGCCACGAGTCACGCCCATTTGGGGTGGCCCAGATCCGATTGTGGCGGCCATTGGTTGGCCGAGTGTGGAACTGCTGTTGCCCTCAGCTGCCCAACTGCAGAGGCGAGTCCCAAATGACTGGATTGGATTCGGCCGGCCGGGAGGCGCAGGAAGAG
>Ga0268247_10000424_pt1 | contig 14453 bp, 10 predicted proteins | sample AgamicOrMae_FD_200245 | JGI IMG/M metagenome (GOLD analysis project Ga0268247, IMG submission 200245) | Agave microbial communities from Guanajuato, Mexico - Or.Ma.e (v2) (version 2) | ecosystem: Host-associated > Plants > Phyllosphere > Phylloplane/Leaf | place: Guanajuato, Mexico | collected...
ATTCACGTAATATCTCGAGCCACTTGTGTTAGAGTGCTCATTGTTGTGATCATTGAATGCCTCATGATGGTTATCAAGCGAATGGACTTGATCCTTCTGCAACCCGTCGCCGCTGTTCGATGAATCACAGGAATAATTCAATGATCCATTGGGACTTGACGATCCCGAGCGGAAGAATGAAGTGAATTTGTCACGCATCTTATGCTGAGGTTGTAGGTATTTCCTCTGCTGCGCAGTCCGACACTTTTCATTCTCCTTGGTCGAAACCTTGTCATCTTGCACTTTCTCCTGCCTATCTGGCTGATTCGGTACCCTTTGAGAGCCCTCCTCGTGTATCACAGGTCCACTATTTTTCTCACTGATCTTGCCCGTGTCATGGTCCTTATCAACCTTTTGATTGATTTTAGGTCCTCCTTTTCCTGCCCTTAGCATTCGATCCCTAGTAAGCTGATATGTGGCATAAATATAATCGTCGTTGCTCAACTTCATATCGACTGAACCAGGCCTTTCTTTACAGCCGCTGACAGTGACGTTGATGGTAGGAGTATCCCCTGCAGATGAAATATGCGGGTCTCTCGAGATCTCACTCTTTTTATGGCCTAACAGTTTCATAAGTGTAGAACTTGGCTTTTTCTTACCCAAAGTAGCCGGTTGTATGGAGCTTTGATTGAATTGACGATGCTTAAAACGAGCATTCTTGATAGAGGCTTCGATGCTTGATTTCGAATCGATGAATTTGGTTAGTCTAAACATTTCATCCATAACACAATCGTGAAGGCGACTCTCTTCTTCGCTCAACACTAGAGATGGTCCACCAACATCAGGAGAAGTTGGCCGGTAGATAGATGACCCACGTGAAGTGGACAGTTGAGATGAGCTATTCAACCTTTCCAGTTGTAGGCTACTTCGCGTATGAGTCAAGGAAGTGGTCTGTTGGTGCTGCTGGTTTGATCTGTTATAATTTCTCGTGATTGACAATGACCGAGTTCTACTGTAAGTAGGTTTAAAAGCCGTACGATCAACAAGATCATTCTTCTGAACAGAATCGTCAACACTTTTGTTCAATGTCTTGAGAGGTCCGATCTCACTTATCGAAGGCAAAGTTAAATTCATGTTCTGAGTTTGATTCAACTTTGTCTGCTGAGGCAGTTGTTTGGCAGATGGCTGGGGAGGAAGTAGGTTCACATGAGATGACGAAGTATTTGTGGTTGCTTGGGTGATAGCTTTGTTCGGAACGCTAGTTTCGCCAGTCAGGGGGTAGCTTGTCAGCATTGACTCAAATGTATTCGAAACGTTCGTGAACCATTTATGCTTTAGTATGGCCTCTAGGGGGAGTCTCTTGTCTGGATTGCGTCTTATTAGCGACCTTAACAGCTCTACAGCATCGTGGTCGACGTTTTCTCTTTCGGGAGTGGCGAAAGAGCAATCTAGGATCTTGGTCAGCGTCTCGTTGTCATTTATCTGCATAAACGGATTTCCACCATAGAGTAATATATAGAGCATAAGTCCCAAGCCCCAAACATCGACCTTAGTTCCGTCGTAAGGCTCGCCTAGCAAAAGTTCGGGTGCCGAATAGGCTAATGTGCCGCAAGAAGTTCGCATCTTCTCATCAGGGTACCATTGATTTGCGAAACCAAAATCAATCAGCTTGAGGAGTGGGTATTGATGATTCAAATTGTTATTGTTACCATGTTCCGTATTCGTTTTTATATTATAACTATACTTGTGAGAATATTTCATCTCCATGTGCCTATAATCGGTTACTAGTATATTTTCTGGCTTCAAATCCCTATGAACGATACCCATGGAGTGACAATAGGAGATTGCGCTACATATTTGAATAAAGAATACTTGTGCCTCCAATTCATTGAGTCCATCTCGGCAATGTTTTTTTGAGAGATAATCGTGCAAATCACAGGCATGCGGGCCACAATATTCCGTGACAAGGTATAGCTTGTCTTCAGTATCAATAGTTTGATATAATTTCAGTATGTTTGGATGTTCATACTCTGATAATCTGAATAGAATTCTAATTTCAGTTCCTAGTTGATGTAAGCTATCAGGATTTAATCTGGACTTTTCAATGATCTTGATAGCAACCGGCTCACCAGTGAGACAGTGGCGGCCCAGTTTGACAACTCCATAGTGGCCCTTGCCAAGCGTCTTGCTTGTTATATCATAGTACCCGGAAGCCATGCGATAATAAACTTGGGCCTTGTTATACAGTAAAATAAGAAAAAGAAGATGGGGTGAATGCGAGAGAGTATGGCAGATTGTTCGACGTGAAGATAATCGAGAGTAAAATTCTTGTTCGCAGACCAAGTGGTAGATTTGATGAATGAATGATCAAGACTATCCTCTCGAATGTTACTGCTTCGAAAGGCTACATCGCCGCCGAGGATGGTATGATGAATCTGAATCTAAGTGTTTAGCGTATGGGTAATTGATTATCTGTTGTGTAGACTATTGGTAGCGAACAATTGATAGTAATAGGATTCATTTCAAGCACACTATCGGCTATGTTTAAGCGGAAAATCTGAGATCCAAATGAAGGGTGAGGATTTTCATCCGATCTCAATCACGGCCTGTATTAGCGCTGTGAATGTCGATAGGTTGAGCAGGAAGAGACAATAGGGTCCTCTAGTATCCAAGATTGTGATAGTAGTCTGAGTTGATAACTGGTAGTGATGAATGAATGAATGAATGAGTGATTGTTTAGGTTGACACCTCGGAGTAGATTTTTTGCCCTTCAGCAGCAAATGGGATGCCTGAGAGGAAAATTGTTTGGTAGAAGATGGGGGACGAGAATAGTAGTGAGAGGAGTTGATATAATGGTGTTGCTCCTAGTGGCTGATGCTGATATCATAGAAGACAGTTGTGCGTATTATAATAGTCGCACATATAAACATAGGCGCACAGGACACACACACACAATTGGGCATAGCCAGTGAAAAGTTCTGCGCACATGCGCGCCCATTTACAATGCACCAGAGGATGTGTGTAAGCGCATGGAGATGGGCTGACAATCCAGTGCGAGACTTACAAGAGTGTTGTAAGTGTAAGATCCTGACGGTGAAGCGCGGGAACTTTCACATTGCAGAGCCGCACAGAGATGGTCAAACTAGCCCAAAAGCTGTTCTCCCTTCTTCGCATCCACTTCTCAAGGCTTGCCAAGACAGTCTGATCAGCAGACATGGACAATTTTCAAGCTAGCCTAGGCAATAACCAATATTCTGCCTACCTCATAACGTGCATCATCTCATCACATGGCCTGCTCGTGGCGAGGAGCCAAGCACCGAGGTTCACTCATTAAATGCGGCAATCTCTAATCTGATCCTATCCTGGCTCTTGGCATTCCTTTACACAGTCTAGCAGTCGACTTGATTCCTCTTATCGCAAGCCTATCTTAATTTCTACTATTTGCCGACGCGTTTTTCACCCACTCCCCAATGATGGTGAGTAAGTGAGTCTCGCTCTCTCCTTTCTCATGAATGAACGAGAACGCCTTTTGTCGTGGTTGTCGGCCTGATGTTGTTGCGCCGGCGGATAGAAAATTAGGCGCTCCAAGAGAGGAGCATGGATTTTGTCTCTGTCGTTTACAAAGGAGCATTTGCTCATCTTCCACTTACAGAGCGTCTCAAAATATGGGCACGAGATTTGCTGATATAGCGCGGGATTTCTGTAGGCGTTGCTGTGCCCGCAACCGCAGCACCGCGCCCACCAAGGCGTGCACGACCACGAGTTGGAGTGACCACCAGTTTTCCTTGTCTAGGGTTTCTTGGAGACACAATTACACAAATCTTGGTGCACTTTGGAGAGATTGAACCGTTTTCAGGGTGATTTTCGAGACATAACCCCGACTTTTGAATGACAATTGGGATGGAAAAGGACAGTCTGCCCAACCGCAGACTCTCTAAGGGATCCCGCAGCCACGCGACTGCCTCCTGAGACCGTTCAGATTGGGACCACCGGTGCCCGCCCCTCTGCAAGCGGAGAGCAGACCCGCGTCCCGGAGCCTGAAAATGGGGGAAAGCAGGGCCATATTTTGGCAAGCCCATAACAAGCCCATATTTCGAGACGCAGTGTAGGCGTCTGTCTGACCTTAGGTTTCGAACAAAAAGCAAGCCATATGTTGCTTCCATCCAACCAGTTTCACTGCCTTCGCTTATCGATGAAGCTGAAGCCTCAAAGCTCGAGCCTCAAAGCTCGAGCGTCAAAGTCCGAAGGGGCGCGACTGGGCCGGCGGCGGCGAGGAGCTTGGGCAGCTGGCGGGCGGCGCTCACTTGTCAGACACACGCGCGGGGGCACAAACAAATAAACAAACAGAGAGGCGGCCAACGAGAGGAGGGCGTCCCTCTCCACTGGGCCTTGTTTGGGGAGCGGAATTTGTTGTCGTTTGTTGTTGTTTGTTGAAAAAATGGCCCCAAATGGAGGGCCGAGCGAGCGGGGGGCGCCCGTGTTGAAATGGGCGGCCGTCCCTTGGGAGCGGACTGTGAGCACCTCGCCGCCCTCCGTCCGGTTGGCGGCTCCACTCATGTTTGTGGACCACTAATAGCGCCAAAGTAAACAAGCCCGGCGGGCAGCAATTGTCGCTGGTGGGCGGCCGGCTCGTGTTGCGTATTGGCCATTGCCTATTGGCCATTGCGTATTGCGTATTGCGTATTGTGTATTGCGTGTTGCGTGTTGCGTGTTGCATGGCGGCGCATTGGTCATCCCGTGAAGCGAAACGCAAACAAACAAACAAACAAACTCGCGCACGAAGAAGAAGGCCCACTCATCGCACAGAAGTCCATAGCGGCCCGGCTCTCTCCTGTGGCGCAGGCGCCTCCTGCGCGCCCGCCCCGACGCCACTCCTCGACCCGGCCGCCTCTCCACACAGGCGAACAACCAGCAACAACAACGACAACAACAACAACAACAACAACTAAACAACAACAACCACGAACTGAGCCGCCACGATGGCGACAGATAAACAAACACACACAAAGCTGCTCGTCTTGGCCCGGCCCAGCCAACTGCTCGCCGAGCAAACATTCTCCCCAGCCAACCACCAACAGTCCTCCCAATTGGTCGCCATCTTCTCCCATTTCCTCCATTCGCCTACTCACTCCTCGCTCACCAGTTTAACGTCCTCAACGTCCTCTACAAAGTCGCCTACTTGTCGCCGGAAGTTCGTGGCCCGAGCCAAGTTTGAGTGAGGTTAGAATTTGGTGGAAATAAGGAAAATTCGAAGAGTCCGAATTGGACAATTTTCATAAGCAGAAAACTAAAGAGAAGCAACAGCAAGACGCTAGTTCTAGTCTGAGTGTCCTCAAGCTGCACGAGTAGCAATCTGCAAGCTTCCGCCAGCCCAAGTCTCAGGCGGCCAGCACGCAAGACAGTCCCCGGCGCTGGTCGACCGTACGCGAAATAATCTCAAGCCGGCAAGACACCAGCCAGCGAGCGGCGATCAAGCGGCAAGGTCCAGCTTCAAAACGCTTCGAAGACGCCAGTGACTGTTGTCGGCAGAAAGCGAGCTAGCAAGATCGGAGCAATTTTGCAACACTTTGGAAAACTTCTTGAAAAAATTTTGGGAAGCAAATTGTAATTGGAAGATATTCTTCTGAGATTATTTCAGAATAACTACATTTTACAAAGCCCACTTTGTCCGTCTCGGCTCAACACTCGGGCCTGAGATCGTCTCTGAGTGGGTAAGTTGCATTTGGGGTACTGCTCGAGCTTAGCCTCCGACCGGGCACATTTCCGGAACAGTTCCGGTCGCTTCTGAGTGGGCGCCTGAGTGTGTTCGGCCAATCCCAGCTTGTTTTCAGCAGCTGGAAAGTGATTTATGCTCGGGAAAGACACTGGCAAGTGTGGGCCCAGTGGGTGCTTGTTGTTTAGCTAGTGACTGGCGGGAGAGGCGCCTCGCCAGTCAGAGGCTGGCGCCTTGCCAGCCGGCTGCAGATGGCGAGCTGGTGGGGCTGCGAGGTGCCTGTTTGGGCGTCTGTTTGGGCGCCTATTTCTCAGATGGGCGTGCCCTAAGTGGTCGTCAGGAGCCACTTGTTGTGGGCCGAGCGGCCGGAGCTAGTCTGCGGCAACTGTCGATGGAGTGAGACTGTGTTGACGACACTGGGCCGGCGTTTGTTGTTATCGCTTTCTTGGCGGCGACGACGAGCTGTTTCGTAACGCAACAGCTCGTCGAGCTCGACAACAACAGCAAGCACAACAACCAGGACGAAAAAAAGAAACACTCTGCCGTCTTGCCGGCGGTGCAGCCTCGCGCGAGACTGGGCCTGTTGCAACGAGTCGACGGGCCGCAGATCCAGCTGGCTGCACGCGCGGGCCCGATCCCGCGCGGCGCGAGCAGCGCGCTTCGCCGCCCTTCACTGTCCCGCTCGTGCGGCCGATGCGCGCAGAGCGGCGGGCCGGCCCGCAACTGCGCGAGGGGCCGGGCCCCGTGCTGCGGGCAAGCCCAAAGCGGCCTGCATAGTGCCGGGCCACAAGGTCAAATCGCGCCCGCCGTGTGAGGAGCTCGCCGTTCAGTTTGGCTCGGCGGCGTCCGTTGTTGCATAACAAACATCAGGGCCAAAGTGAGCAGTAGGGCGCCAGAGTTTGTGCGCTGGGCTTGGAAGGCATTTGTTTGGAAAGCCTTTGGAGGGGAGCCCAGCTCGGGCGTTGATAGGGTGCCACTGGCTTGGCAAGGGCTTACAAGGCTTTGTTGGCGTGGGCTGGCGGTGTGCGATTTGGCACATTATGTAACAACAACAACAACGAGCAGCAGCAGCAACGAGCAGCAGCAACGAGCAACAAATTTCTGCTTCCCAGAGTCTGTGTGTTTGCGAGCTTGCGTCTAGAGTTGCCGCTGTGCTGTGGGCTACAGTCTGTGGCCCAAGCGGCGTCCCTTTCGAGTCGGCAAGTGAACGTGTTCACTTGCCTACCGAGAGCGGCTCGCACCACACTTGCTCGCCGGCTAAAAAAAGTTCTCCCTTTTCCTGAGGGAGAACTCAAAGGGCTGCTCATTTTCTGTTGATCATCACTGCTTCTGCCACTTCAAGTGCCACTTGCGCAACCCAAGCTCACGTCTGTCTCCTCTGGCTTGTTTCTAGCTCCTCTCGCCCCCTCCATGCGCCCCCATGGTTCCCCATTCCCGCCCCGAACCGACGAGATGGGCCCTCCTCCGGCGCCCGACGGCCACTTGTTGCCGCATTTAATCCGCCCCGCATTCCATCTCAATGCCAAGCCGCCCAATCGCTCGGACAGGTGTCCTTCTTGCTGGCACGAGACCAATATTGATTACCTTCCGGCCAGCGGTCGCCACGCCTCCTTGCCTGGCGGCCGGCGATGTCTTGCAGAGGTAATCTCTTGCGGCGCCAGTGGCTTGCAATGGGCCGGAGCAGAGCTCAGCTCTGCTCTGCTTGGGTTTCGCGCAGCGTCTGGAGCGCGCGCCGTGCCCTGCGGTTGGGCGAGCGGCGCGCGCGCTGGAGCTTAGGTCGCGCCCAAGCAAGAGTTGCACTGGCCCGCAGCGGCACTGCGCTGGCACTGGATGGATGAGCCGCGGCATGAGCAACGAGCTTGCTGTGGCGGCCCTTAGGTCGCCTTAGATCGCCCGCGATTGGCCCACACTGCCGGGTCGTCGCGCCGCCGGCCGCACTTCCCTTCCCTTCCCTTCCGCCCCAACAACAACCACCGTCGACGACGAGGACGAGGACTAGGACGAGCGCCACCGCCGAGCGCGACCACAACAGCAACAACAACAACAAACTGATCCTCGTGGTCGGCCGGCGCAACAAGCGCTTTGTGCGCCCCTCTGACGTATCGCTCGGGCTCAAGTGTATCGATTCCGCTCGTGTGCACTGCGCCAGGCTAATTGGCGAGCCGCCGCCAATTAGCAGAGCGCCAAGAGTGTGCCCGACGGCGACTGCGCGCGCCTGGTCTTGGCGGCGCTGCTTGTCGTGCGCCATCCGCTCGCTCGTCTGTCTTCGGCGCCAAGCGCCACCGGAGCTCGTCCCCAGCGCCTTGGAGCACGTGCGGCCAGCCTGCGCCGAGCTCGGCCCGTCTCCGTCCAGCCCTAAGGGCGAGCTTGGCTGGCGGAGAGCGCCGGAAGTGGCGCCGTTGCAGTTTGCGGCCTCGGCTCGGCCGGCTCGCTGAGCGCGCGAGACTGAGTTCCCCTGCGCGCGAGACTGTATCTGGCCGGCAAGCCAGTTGCAGTGGCGGCGAGGCGCTGCGGGCGGTTGCCGAGCGGCGCCAGTGGCTCGGCGAGAGTGGAGCCGAGCGTGTGGGCTGGCTCCAGAGTGTAAATGTGAATGAGCGAGCGAGCGAGTCGGATGAGAGAGTGTGTGCGGCCAACTCTTGCCTGTCGTCGGCTGTGAGTCAGTTGTTGTTGCCACTTGGCTCCCACTCGTTGGGGCGCACGCAAACAACAACAACAAACAACAAGCACAAGCACAACAAGTGTCGCTTGTTTTCTTGCGCGCCGCCCCAACGAGTTGCCAGCCGCCGACTGTCTCTGGTGGTCGGGCGCTCCGCCAGCGCCCAAAGGCCGCACACCACAGTCTGCAATGAGAATCTGCGGCGGCGGCGGCTCAGCAGCTCGCGCCGCTCGCACTGTGTCGCCCTTCGGCCCAGCTCAGAGCCCACCAGCAGCAGCACCACCACCACAACCACAACCACAACCACAGCCTAGCTTGCCAAGCGCACAACAAACTCCACAACGTAAATTACCTAGTCAACAGCGCGCCGCAGAGTGTCTGATGTTGTCGTTGTTGTTGTTGTTGTTGTTGTTGTTATATAACATCGAGATCAACCATCGATTGCATAGTTCAGGAGCAGTGTGAGGCGGCGGCGTTGCGAGCTCGGCACTCCAACATGCGCCCTGTGTTGCCTCTTGTTGTGTCTGAGCTGGCTGTCTGTCTGTCTCTCTCTCTCTCTCTCGCCGCCCGTCTGTCCGTCCGTCTGTCTCTCTCTCTCTCTAGTTTTGCCTCTCGCTTTCGCTTCCAAGCTCCACAGGCGCTTCTAACCACTAAGGCCACCACCACGTATGGCGTGTGCCTGCGCGAGTGTGCGAATCATCCAAACAGCCCACTTACATAATCAAACTTCGTCTCTCCTCTTCTCTCTCTCCCTCTCTTTTTCCACCTCCCTCAAATCTATCACAAACAAAACTGGCATCACACTCACCCAGAGAAGAAGAGAGGAAGAGCCCAGCAAACAATCCAGCGCCCAGAGAAACGCCAGCCAGACAACAAACAACAACAACAAGTGGCCCCCGCCCCCTCTTGTTGTGTGCCTCTTGTTGCTCCTCTTCCTCGCCGTCACCTTGCCAAGCTAAGCTCCGAAAAAGTGCAGTGCCCAATTAACATACCAACTTCAAACTACGTCAACTGCTCAATCTTGCCACCAACACTCGGCCCATTCCAGCACTAAGCTTCAGCACGAGTAGCTTCCACAGTTCTGGTTCCCAATTGAACCCAATTGAACAGTGCAATTTCTTGCGAACACTTGGCCTCCAATTGATCTGAACGCCAGAGATGCGGCCGTGAAATTGTGCCAGTCAGACAAATTTTGACAAATTTCAACAAATTTTCACAGTTTCCCAAGAACCAAGCCCAATCTTCGGCTCACTCGCTCGAGAGGTGGCCTAAAGTGAGAGAAAAGTGTTGGAATTTGCCCTAAAGTTTAGCCTCCAAAGTGGAGTAATTTCCCACCAATTTTCGTTAAATTTTCACCAATTTTTGCTAATTTTCGTCAAATTTGCATAAATTTTCCTCAATTTTCACCGTCAAATTCCAAGTAGTCAACGCCAGAAACCAGAAATCATTATAAATACTGTCAAACAAGGCCAAGAGGATACATTTTTCGAAGGAAAAACAAAGACTTTTTGCACAAAGAATAACTTAAGACCAGCAGCAGCGAGCAGTGTGGGCAAGGCATAAACTCTTCTGGCATGCTCCTGACCATGCTGATGAATCCTCATCCAGATCGAGCACAAGCACCAAGCGCTGTCGGTCAGCTGACACCAAGCACCAACGCAAAGGCGAGTCCAAACGCAAGCTCAAGCCCAACAGCCAACGCAGAACAGCACTCAGATCAAGTGGCCCCAAGCAGACGAGACGATCATGAGACTAGTCTGGACAACAGTCTGCCTGAGCTAGCCTCTGGCCAGCTCGGCGGCGGCCTGAGAACAGGCAACAACTGCAACGGCAGTGCAGGTGGTAATAGTTGTAGTGAGAGAGCCGAGATTTGCCCTGAAAGGGGCGACAATAATAGTAATAATATCAACAATGATGCTAGTGATAACAGTAGTAGGAGAATCAAGTTGGAGCGAATCTCGCCCAAATTGGCGCCCAAGTGGCCCGAAACGGAAGTTCCTTATGGCGAGAAAAGTGAGACTGGCCGCCAGCTGAAGCGAGCGCCAGATGCAACCGCGGCTAGTCTTTCGGACGTCCTGCCAGATGGCCTCCCATTAGCTCAACTGCCTGAGACTGAGACCCGAAGGAAGCGAGTGAAACTGGAGCAGAGGGCGCGGCCGGAAGCGGAAGGAAGTGAGGCGCCGCTCGTTGGTCAGAGGGCGCACGAGGAGCCCGCCGGAACTGTGATAGACGAGCCGCGGGGACCGGCCGGGCCGAGCGGCAAGCTGGCCAGCCAGGCGGCCAAATTGGACGACAATTTGGTCTTAGGCGAGCGGAACTGCCAAGAGAACGAGCCGAGCTCGGCCAGTGCCAGTTGGCGGCGGCCCATCAGCAAGAAGCAGAAGTTGCTCGACTTCTGCAGGCGCTCCCAGTCGGCCAGCCCGGCGGCGAGCTCGAGCGGGCAACAAGTGGCCCAAGTGGATCAAGTGGGCCAAGTGTCAGACGGTCTAACCAGCCAAAGTCTAGCTCAGGCTGAGCCAGACCACCGGCCAAGCTCGCCCGTCTTGCCAGGCCTGGCCAAGCCGCCAAGCTCGCAAGCAGAGCAGACCTCTAGACTCGCCGCCAGCCGACCGGAAGGGGCGCCTGAAAGCGGCGCCGGAGGGCAAGATAGTGAGTGGCCGAAGAGTGGCCACGTGGAGGAGTTCGCGGCGGGCCGGCCGAGCGCCAGAGAGCAGCTGGCCAGACACTTGATGTCGCGCCACTCGCGCCACTTCCTCGGCCTGCTGGGTCTGCGCCGGAGCACTTCCGGGCCGGGCCAGTCGGGCGGACTTGAGCGCGACTATGCGGGCGAAGACGAGGAGGAGGACGAGGACGAGGAGGGGGAGGAAGAAGAGGGCGAGGAGGAGGAGGAGGAGGAGGAGGGCGACGAGAGCGAGCAGGAGGCCGACGAGACGGACATGGACGAGCGCCGCCTCGTCGCCCTGGGCCACATTCTGGGCGCCAAGGACCCAGAGATAAGCCACCAGACGCACTTGGTGTTCCAGATCGAGCGCCAGCTTGACCGCGAGAGCGGCAAGCTGGCCGCCATGCTCGAGCACGTGAACCTGGTGCGCTCGATCGTGGGCCCCAGCGGGGCTAAGCGGCGGCGGGGGCGCCGGCGGCCGCGCCGCTCGCACTCCCTCTTCTCCAGTGGCGCCTCCAACTCGACGGCCTCGCCCGCCTGCAGGCCGCCCAGCTCGGTGGGTGGCCCTCAGCAGCGCTCGACGCCCGTTTCTCTGGCCGCCCGCGGCCTTGCCAGCCCACAGGCGACAGTGGCTGGCGAGGTGGCGCGCCCCCAGCAGCCGCCCGCCGCAGACGGACCGCGGGGGACGGGCAGCCTCGCCGGCGGCACTTCCGGCAGCCAGTGTCTCGACTGCGGCTGCTCGTGCAGCTGCAGCACGCCCAGCACGCCCTCCTGCCAGCGAGCTGCGGGTGCCGAAGATGCGGGCGCACCTAAGGGCTGGCGCGTGGGCGCCGAGCCGGCGGCCAGTGGGCGCCCTGCTGGGCGGCCGCGCGGCCCCGTCGTCCTGCCGAACGGGCGCGAGATGTCCCACGAGGAGCTGGACCTGCTGAACAAGCTGATCGGCCAGGAGCAGGAGCGCAAGCAGCTCCAGCTGCAGCACCAGCTCGAGCGCCAGGCGGCCAGCGTGGTCGACCTGTCGCGGGCCGCATTTCCGGCCCTGGGCGTCCACCAGCAACAGTCTGCGGGGGTCGCTCCGCATCCACTACAACCCCAGCCTCATTTACAGCCCCAAGCTCAGCCGCAGCTCCCACTGCAGAGCCAGATACAGTCTCAACCTCAGCCCCACCTGCAACTGCTGCCCCTTCCGGCGCCCCTTCCGGCGCCACAGGTGCCCCTCGGGGAGCTGCTGCGCCAGCTGGACCAGGCGGGCCACGCGCAGCTGCTGCTGGGCCAGCGCTCGCTCTACGAGGCGGTGCTCGAGCAGCGCCAGCGCGCCCTCCAGACGCCCCTGCTGAGCCCTCTGCTGCCCGGCGTGGCCGAGCTGCTGGCCCGCCGCGCCGACGCCCTGCTCAAGCCAGCGGGCCCCCTCGGCGCCCAGACGGGGCCGCCCACGGCACCTTCTGGCGTCCCTCTGGCGCCCGCCGCGCCCTTTCCGGCGCGCCCCCTCCACTGCCTGTCGGCGCACTCGCCCACCTCGGGCTCCTCCTCCTCCTGCGCCTCCTCCTCCTCGAGCTCCTCGTCGCCGGTGGCCCTGGGCCCGCTCTCTCGCCAACTGTCCGCTCCGCTTCCGGCCAGCTTCGGGCCCGCCGGCCTCGTGTCCACGCTCATCTTCGACGGGCCGCCCGGCGCCGCCCACGAGCTGCTGGCCGCCCGGCCCGCAGCCAGCGCCACTTCCGGCGCCAAGCAGCCACTCTCGCCGGGCTCCTTAGGGGCCGGCTCGAGGGGCGGCCCACACGCCGGCGGCCAGCTGCAGTCGCGGGCCGCCAGAGGCCCCCAGGCGCCCACTGGGCCCAGCGCGGCCGGCGCCCCTTCCGGCCCGACGCCGGCGGGCCCTAATTACGGGCGCAGGTACAGCTCGCGGGTGCTCGAGCGCACCAACGTGGACATCTCGGAGGAGATTGAGAAAAATCGCCACTACTATCGCACCGCCGACATCAGACCCCCCTTCACCTATGCCTCACTGATCAGACAGGCCATCATGGAGTCCAACGAGAACCAGCTGACGCTCAACGAAATCTACAACTGGTTCCAGGACACCTTCTGCTACTTCCGGCGCAACGCGCCCACCTGGAAGAATGCGGTGCGCCACAATCTGAGCTTGCACAAGTGTTTCGCTCGCATGGAAAACATCAAGGGCGCCGTGTGGACCATTTGCGACTCGGCCGACCCTCAGCTGCAGCAAAGTGGAGCGCCCTCAACCACCGCCACCACCACTGCGACCACCAGCGCCGCCACCAAGCACCTGTCGAGCAGCAAACACCAACAGTCTCCCACTGGCCCACCACCGGCCGCCCTGGCCACCAGCCTGGCCAAGAGGACGCCGCTTCCGGTGGCGGGCGGCGAGCTGGCGAGCTGAGACGACGCTCGCTAGCTCGACAGCAGAGGTGTGGCCACCACATTTACACCTATTTCATAATTTTATCCCCCAACTTTTATCATAGTTCAACCTCTAACCTATTAAAGTTATAGTAAACCACTATTATTGACCACCGAAGACGAATTGTTGGTCTCTGTCGAGATGATGGGAAGAACTACATCAAACTATTTGATATATCATCAAATTTATTATTAGCAATGTAATGGAGACCAGATGCGCCGAATCACGATCATTGCCACTAAGGTGGTGCCAAGTTTCAGGTGCTCGCTTGCTGGCCATTTGGAATGTGAGGCTTCTTCGACTTTTGGGCCCACTTTTCGTGGGCTAGCAAATGAGGGGAAAAAGATCTCCAAAGTTGTGGCGGAAACTTCCGGCGGAAAAACGGGAAGAAATTTTAGCTATTTTTTCTCTCCCCTTCTTCAAATTCAACAAAAAAACATCAAGCGAAACTCTCAATAATTAATTAATAATTAACGTGCTCCAAACATGTGCTCCAAAGTGGAGACCACTGTCTCTGATGCAACTATGATTGAAATGATTGTTTTTCTCAGCTCCAAATGCTGTGCTCCCAAAGCGGACCAGCAGCGCAAACGAAAACTAATGCACACTCTCAAATGGGAACTGTCGCCAAGTTATTGTGATAAACTCTTTAGGGTAGGTTATAGAAAATTTTAGGCCAGAAATGGAAGAAGCGAAACGAGAAGCAAACGAAATGGAAGAGATTCTGACTAATAATTTGGAAATAATCTCAAGAGAGAGAGGAATAAACTAAACGGTTTTGCCTTCTGTTTTGTTCTCAATTGTTTCCGACCTTTTTTCACTATGCTCTATTGCTCCTCTTCGTCCACTTCATGATGTGCCTCGCCGAGCAGGCAACCAAGTCGTTCAGCAGGCAAAATTTAAGCGACTCCAATCAGATAGAAATCCATAAAACAAACATTGGAGCTTTCCTGTACCGAAGACAGACCTTAGAACAAGAAGGTTGAATGCACCAACGTCGATCGAGCTCGAACTTTATTCTCTTCTC
>Ga0268247_10000426_pt1 | contig 14425 bp, 16 predicted proteins | sample AgamicOrMae_FD_200245 | JGI IMG/M metagenome (GOLD analysis project Ga0268247, IMG submission 200245) | Agave microbial communities from Guanajuato, Mexico - Or.Ma.e (v2) (version 2) | ecosystem: Host-associated > Plants > Phyllosphere > Phylloplane/Leaf | place: Guanajuato, Mexico | collected...
GTTCGAACTGCACAGTTTCGAACTGGCAGTTTGTGAGGCGACAGTTCGACTGAACTGGCAGTTCGAACTGCCGAACTGCAGTTCGAAATCCAGTCGGCAGTCGCCAGTTCACAACACGATGCATGATGATCTACAAGAAATGACAGCACGACTGCCACAACACTGCTCCGCTTTCGTGGAGCAGTAGCCAACTCTACGTGGAGTCTGCACGCCATTGGCTTGTGCTCTTCTTTGGCGCTTGGTCACTGTCACTCTCGATCGGCTGGCGCATTGACAGCCACGGATATAACAATCCGTTTCCGGTGAAACCATCCAGTCATAAGATCAACTTGACAACTGGGCCATTCGCTACTGAACGATCGATGTTTAGCATCAGAAAATCCAACATCTCCTAATAACTCCTGACAACGTCTCCGTCTACCTTGAGCAAAAACATTGCATCGTAGTCTGGCTTGTGAATGACAGCCTAGCACGCAATTCAGTGGGCAAATATTGGCATAGCTTGAATCATGACTATACAGTTGGATTGTTCAAGTGCTCTTTCCAGAGTTTCAATACGCAAAATATGGATAAAGTAAAAGTTGAGCATAAAAGATCAACCGTTTTAGTCACAGGTGTCTCGGGGTACGTGGGTGCGCACGTTGCCCACCAGTTGATACTTCATGGCCACAACGTCAGAGGCACCATCAGATCCATATCGGATGGAAAGATCAACAAACTCAGGGGCCAAATCCTGGCAGGCCTGCAGTCAGCCGACACCAATTTGCCCAAATTGGATTTTGTCGAGGCCGACCTGCTCAGAGAGGAGCTCTGGCCACAGGTTGTAGCTGGCTGCAAATATGTGTGCCATGTTGCGTCTCCTTTCCCATCCGAAGTGCCCCGAGATCCTGACACAATCATCAAGCCGGCCGTTGAGGGAACCCTACTTGTATTACGGGCGGCCGCCAAGGATGGCCATGTCAGGCGTGTTGTGTTGACCAGCTCGGTGGCTGCCATTCATGACATCATACTTCTAGACGGAAAGCACGACCCTGATAAGTTTTATAACGAAAACGACTGGGTAGACGAGAACAAGGTGGAGCCCTATAGCAAGAGCAAGATTTTGGCCGAGAGGGCGGCCCACAAATTCATCGACGAGCTCCCCATGGAGGCTGGCAAGAGAAAGTTGGAGCTTGTGGTGATCAATCCTGCTTTCATTCTCGGCCCCATGCTAACCGACAGCCTATCCACCTCGGTGCTTATCGTCAAGCGCATGCTGGACAAATCAATGCCAGTTTTACCAAGATTCAATTTGGCCATCTGCGACGTCAGGGATGTTGCTCTGGCCCATGTGAAAGGTGTCGAGAGTTCCAAGTACGCTGGGAAACGGTTTTTGATTGTCACAGAAAGTCGATGGATGAACGAGATGGCCAAGGTGGTCCGCAAAGAGATGAAACCCTTCGGTTATTGGGTCCCAACAATGACGGTGCCAAATTTAATCGTTCGGCTGAGTAGCTTGTTTGATAAGACGGCCGTCATGATAGCCGCTCGGCTCGGCAGAGAGTTCAAGTTGGACAACAGAAGAATGGTTGAAGAATTGCGAATAACTCCCACAGATCCCGAGAAGACCATCATCGACACTTGTCACAGTCTGATCGAGAGAGGAGTAGTTAAGCCCACGAGAAGGTACAAAAGGATTAGAAAGCAATGACTAGCTCAAGGCGGTTGCCATTGAGATCCAAATGCGGGCAACGATCACACCCGACAAGTAGTCCCAGTCTTGGGTAAAAAGATCACGAAACGTCTAGTCAATTTTTTCACGAGGAATCGGAGCATATGCTCCCACAAAACGTTATCATGCAATCAAGCTTAGGCCACTTCTTGAATATTTGCCATCAAAATTTCGTTAATTGTTGGGAGCTGTGTTCGACACATAGGTGTATAGGACGTAGAAAGATTGTTGTTATGGGCAGAGGTATAATTTTCAGATCTATGACATCGATCTGAGAGCACAATCTCAAAATTGTTAATTTGAGCACCAACTAAAATCGATCTTATGGTCTGAGCAGTGATGTGGAACTAGTCACTTGGTCATCATCTTAGAAATAAGCTAATTGACGAGAACTCAAACCAGATAGCACCTTAGTGGAAACGGGATGAGTCTACAAGCATTTTCGACGATACTAGTCAAGAGGAGTCCCGATGCCAGGCCGATGCTTCTCTTAGAATATAATTTGTTTTCGTTTTTATCCAAGCCCACCTTTGGAAAGCGCTATGAACCGCTTGTAGGGCTTCAGCTGACTCATCGGGAATAGTTTGCCCATCAAAATATTGCCCAAGTTATGCAATTTTTCCCTCGAATGAACACTTATTAGCGATTGGAAACTAGTCACTCACCTGAAAAGTAATTTGTTAGCACGAAGCTTAAGCGATAGAATATAGTACATATGCTTATGTGAGCGGATATTTGCATAGCTAGTCTTGATCAAGACTCGTAGATTAGAGGCTATTGGGGAGGACTTTTCAAGCCTTAAAGGTTTGAAGTTCTGGCGAAAATGAATACAGCAAAAGTAGTAGAAAAGCATTCTTCATTTTTGTCTAGCTGGGCGAAGCTAACTCGCAACCCACGCCCCACTAATAAGATCAGGTAGCTTAGTTGGAAGTGGTCACCATTTCCGCCAGATCAATTAAACAGAATAATTGATCAATTAGTCAATGTTTGTTATCTCCACAAGAGAGCTCTTAAGCACTAGATGGCGTCATGAGAGCGATTAATTCTGCCCGATCTCTTGCCCAACAGCCAGTCTAGCTTGACATAGATATCATTTACTGGAAGAGCTCTCCAATTAATCCCGGTCGGAAGCCTGTCTGAAGTCTGCTGACTTGACCAGAACTCAGAACAGATGAGGGAACCACATCCATGACCTTTGAGCGAGGGGTGTGAAGTGGTGCCAACTGGCGATTATTGAGAAAATGATCGGGTTCGAAAGCCTCGTGACCGGATGAATGGGTGTCATAGTTGTCGGGTGAAAGGAAGTGGACGAGCTTGATGTTAAGAGCCTTTGATTGGCTGGAAAGTTTGGAGCTCGAGGCGAAACTTAATCGATATTCATTAGACTCCCAGAGGCTTCCTTTGGGCAGCTAGTCGTGATTTGAGAAGGAGCCCATTGGGTTTGGCCGATTGATTGGCTCTCCACGTCTCATGTGGGTGGCCAAATTTTGATCACAATCTGCCCACTGTTGTATGTGTGTGAGTGTGCGGCCTCTCATGAGTGGGCCAATCTAAATTAAGTAGATTTAGTTTTATTTTGTTTCCACTCTCGTTGCGATGAAGATTTGGTTGGCCGAATTAGGTCCTTGTTCATTCGTCTGCTGTTGGGGATCAATTCGAACAGCACGCAATTTGGTTGAGAGATCTTTGGGGCGAGGGCGAGCCTGACTGAAGACTGGCTGCCAGAGTTGGGCTGACATTTGGGTGGGGGACCGCAAGAAATTATGGACCGATCTTTGGGCTCCAACTGGAGGGGGCGTTCTCGGGGGCATTTTGGCCTGCCTTTAGCAAAGCTGTGGCCATGCACTGGGCATTGAGGCCGCTTGACGTGGAGGAGCGCCCACAGCAAGTTAGTGGGCGGCCTCGTGGCAGTGGATCTTTCCAATGGCGAGATTGCTGCTGCCATTGGAGAGTTGGCCATTGGAATGGTGGTCTGTTGGTTGGCCGCAAGAGAGAGAGAGAGAGAGTGTGCACTTGAAGAGTGGGAATGGGCTCAATTCGATTGAATGTTGCCACTCAAATTGACTCCCAAATGAACTGGGCACGAACCATTTTGGCGCCACCATTTTGGCCGAGCTCTGGACGTCCACTGCTGGAATGCTCTCCCACTGGCAAGCTCAGTCTCCAGTCTCCAGTATCGAGCTCGAGCTCAACCCGAGCTCGAACTTCAGACCAGTGGGCCGTAATAATTGTGTCAGGCCAGCTTGTGTGTGTGTGGCCTGGCGAGCTTCTGGCCGTTTGGGGGCGTCTTGGAACAATTGAGTCTATTTGAGGGGCAAGGAAGGCTTCTGGCCCGTTCGAGTCGCATTGGCAAGCGTGAGGCACGTCAAAGAGAGTTCCAGGAGAGAGCTCTTTGTGTGTGTGGCGATGCTGAGCTTTAAAGCAAACAGTTGGCAAACAGAAGCCCCAGAGTGATCCTTAGGTCTGGGGCTAAGGTTAGAAGCAGGCAGCAAAGGTTGTCCAGTGGGCCGTTGTTGCCCTTTGGACGCCCTTTGGACTGTCCTTTGTCTCTGGCGGCGAGCTCTTGCCGCTTCTTGCGGGCGGCCAGGCAAATTCGGGCCCATTTCGAGCTCCGAATCAGAGCTCGAAACTGGATGGACGCGGGTCCATTGCTTGGAACGGAATGCGGCACCTGCGGCTCGCTTTTTTCTTTGTTGATTTATGGCAAATAAGCCTTGTTGTCTGAGGGGGCGGCCCGGCCACTTGGCAGCGAGTCGCCCACCGCCGCAGACAAACAGCGGCCGCCCGTTGGCTGCAGCAAATCAAATTGGATTCCGCCAGGGCGCCCTCCGACAGGCAGCGAGCCTCTGTGGGCAAGATCCGCCACTGCTTAGGGTGGGCAGAGAAGGGAGAAGACTTTTTGGTAGGTAGCCAAAGAGAACTGCATTGGTTTGGCCGCTGCATTGGCCGCCCAGGAGAGACTGTGTCTGTGGAGGTGAGCTGAGCTGAGGGGTTGCCTCAGTGAGTGAAGAGGGAATTGGCTTGTGCGCGTTGTGGCGGAAAATGAGCTTGCCACGCAGTTCCAGCGTGTCCGTGTCGAGCTGGGCCGAGCTTGGCGAGTTGAGGCGAGAGCTGGGCGAGCTCGGTGAGCGGCTGACGCGAGCCAGAGACAAGCGGAGCAGTGTGGCTTGGCGCTCGCTTGCCAGTGGAGCCCACTGGCCCCGTGGCGGCGCACAATTATGGGCCAGTGTCGCCGCGATGGACCATTGTTGGCCACTGTGGCAAGCTGGCTCGCAGGTTCATTTGGGGCCAAGTGTGGGGGCTGGGGGCAATCTTGGCGCAGTGGAGGGCCAAATATCAGTGGGCGACTTTGGAGCGGCGATTGAAAATAGTTTGCAACTCTTGCACGCGCCGCCCGAGCTAAGGGCTGGCCAGGAGTGTGTGTGTGGCGGGCGGCCGAGATAAGTGAGTGAGTGAGTGAGTGAAAAAAGAGGGCGCAATGTGCAGCCAAATGAATGGTTCTACCAGCCCTAAGGAGCCCTAAGGAGCCACGCACTATCGCTGCCTCTTCGAGCCGCCTTCGAGCTGCCTTCGAGCTGCCTCCGAGCTGCTTCCGAGCAGTCTCGCCAAAAGAGCACTGCTTTCGTCGATACTCTGCCTGCCACCTCTGCTTTGGGCCACACACGAGCACGAACGCGACCAGACTGCACTCAACTGGCGCCCACTCCACTCGAGTGCGGCCGCAAGAACGGCCGCAAAAAGGGGCGCCTCGGTGGCTCCGGCTGGGCGCCTGCAGCTCGCAGTTGGCAGCTCGACCACTGCCAGCCAGAACACGAGGCGGGTGGCAGTGAAAATGGTGAAAAACTCCCAGTCTTGGGCGTCCAGTGGGCGCCCAAGACGAGCACTAGGCATTGGTGGGGCCGCCTCCAAGTGCTGCCGAGGGGCGCCCTCCGAGTGGAGCTCTCTCGTGTCTGTGTGGCCCTCCAACTGGCTCGTTCTCCTTCGCCTCTCGCAACCATCTCCAAGCTGAAGCTGGAGGGCGCCGTCAAAGGGCGGGCCAAGTTTGGCTCTCGATTGCGGCATCATTAATCATCGTATTGCCGTTCGTCTCTGCCTCTTCGGTTGGCTGTGAGTGAGGGACCCTGCTCGCTGCTGCTGCTGGTCGGCCGCTCGTTGGGGCGCCCGCCATCCAGCCAGCTAGCTAGCTTGCTGGGCGGCCAGTTTCAGGCCAGAGCTAGTCTGTGGCCTGGTTGGAGAAACTGGGGGGCCCAGCTCGCAAATGCTCCACTGGTTTACTGAGGAGCAGCTGCAGGCTGCCTGTTCGCCACTTGTCACTAAGCCTCGTGACGGGATAAAATTTTACTGCCCCTGCGCGCGGGCCACTCCTTAGCGGCGGCCCTCTCGCAGACAAAGCCCCGAGATTGACATTCAACTTGGAGGGAAACTTGGGCCGCCCCCTCTTTGTGCTCGTGGCCAGTTGACCGGCCTTGCTCCTCCGGCGAGCTTATCGGTGCGAGCGGGCGCAGTGTTTTAAGATGGTGGAAGGACTGTGGTGCAATGCACACTGCACACTGCACACTGCACGCTGCACACTGCACACTGCACACAGTCTGCCGCAGTGCATTCCACTGAAAGCACTGCACGCGCGCTGCGTAGTGCGTGCAGTGTGCAGCGTGCAGGCCGCCCAATGGCGCACTGGCCGACCTCCAATTGGGCCCAAACGAGCCGCCCAAAGGAGCCCTTAGGAGGCGCCCTCATGCGACGCCCCCGTCCCAAAGACTGCCCCCCGTTTGCCGCCCCACAGCAGCCGCCCAAGCACCCGGCGAGCCAGCGCCCACCAAGCCAGCCGAATGGGCAAGGAAGCCGATGAAGTAATTACATCGATGTCTTGGATGTCTTAATCTGCTCTCTGGCCGCCGGCCGCCAGTTGGCCGGCTCCCTCCAGGCTGGCCGCCACTCCGAGGCTGCCGAGCGAGGCAAACAAACAAGTGACAGCCAGATTTGCGTTGGGGCGCGCCTGCGGCCGCGCGAGCCGCCAGCTCGCCGGCCCTTAGGGTGGGCGCCCTCACTGCGCCCCCGCTGGTCCTGGGGGCCTCTTGGGGCTCGCAGACTGCTGCCAGCGAGCCCCAAGCAGTCTGGTGGCCAGTGGGCGCCCCTCAAAGCTCGCACTCCGAAAGGGATCAAGCGGGCGGCTCGAGGAGGCCGGCTGGTCGCGATTGATAAGTGAGCGTGTCGCGTGCAAGTGGGGCCCGCTGGAAGAGCGATGGAGGAGCAATTATCGTGGACAAGCTCGGATTTGGACCGGCTTGTCCAGCGCCCACCGACACTGCACTGTTGCTCCCAATCGGCGAGGCGCATTTCCAGCAGACGCCCTAGGCTGTGGAGCAGTGGCCAGTGCTTCGGGGGCGGCCAGAGCTGTGCCGAGCTGCAGCGAGAAGGATGAGCTGGCCAATTGTGGAGCGCGCCAATTGGAGAATTGGCCGGCCCATTCTCCTGCTCTCCAGACGGCCGGCCGGCCAGCTAGCCAGCCGGCCGGCCGGCCCGAGAGAGTGGGACTGGGCGGGGGACAAAAATCTAAAGATAAAGGGGGCCCCTTTGGAATTGGCTGGCGAGATTTGCGCGCGCGATACGTGCACGGGTGGGGAATATTTCTCGGCCTCGCTGGGTGCTCGAGGCCGAGGCTGACGAGCCCAAGCTGAGCCCGAGCTGAGCGGCGAGCTCTCGGCGCCCCCGAGAGCTAGAGAGCGACGTCCGGAGAGGGCGGGGCGCCCGCAGGAGCCAGGCGGGCACGCGCGAGCCGCCTCAATCAGATAACCGGCGCTTGTGTGCACTCTGCACTGTGCGCCATAGACTGTGTGCAGCGTGCACTGTACTCTGGGCGCCATAGACTGTGTGCGGTGCGCGCTACACGCTCTGCACTGTGCACTGCGCAGTGCGCTCACAATGCACAATGGCGCTCCTCTAGGCTGGCCAACTAGCTTGCTGGCCGCCGGAAAGCTCGCCAGCCAGCGCCCAGCGACACGGCCAGCTCGCCAGAGACTGTCTCTTGCCCCCCGAGTGTCTGGACGGACACTGGGAGGCAAAGGATGGGCCAAAAGGGGCCTCTGCCCAGCCAGGAACTGTGTTTGACTTGGCCGCCCGTGCAAATGTGCGCCCAATTCAATTGTCTGCCCATCAAGCTGGACAGTATTGAACAGTATGACATTTGATCCAATCTAATCTGCAGCCAGTGGCTCGCCAGTGCGCGCCTCTTGGGGGCCCGCATCGCGTCCAATGATTGAGCACAGTGAGCGGGCCCTTAGCCTTGGAGTGTGTCGTCTGTGTGTGTGTGTGTGTGTAGGGCGCCTGTTTTGTGGCCACCAAGAGGGCGGCCCTTAGCTCTCCTTCTGTGTGAGGGAGGTCAGAAATTGTCCACACTCGCGAGGCTCAAGTTTCCCAGCCGGCCGGAAAGTCCCAAAGAGTTTCACTTGAGCTTACGAGTGGGATCACGTTCAGAGTCTGGCCAACTTCTCGCTGGAAACAATTAGCCAAAAACGCGTCTCTTTCTCCTTCTGCTTCTCTCTGTCTTTCCTCTGTCCACTGGGCCAATTTGGCCACTCTTCCTCTCTGGCAACTTGCCATTGTCAGCCCTTAGCTTTAGCCTGGCGGCCTGCTCTTTGGGCTCGTCTCGGGGCCGAAATTGGGCCGCCCACGAGCGCATTTGGGCCGCACTTCGAAGCTAGGAAAAGCTGCTCCTCGTGGTGCCGAAATGCGGCCGGAAGCGAGCTCGGCGGCCCAACGAGGCGAGCTCGGCGGCCCAGCAAGACCGCTGAGCTTGGGCCAGAGACTGGGGCTGGCCAGTTGGGAAAGTGGGGCTCTTTTGGGGCGCCTTTTGGAGGCGGAAAGAAGGCTGGAGAGGAGCTTGGTCGCCAGAAAGCTCAAGAGGCGGCGTGTTGCCAGTTTGGAGCAGCCGGAGACAGTTGCTGAAGGCGTTTTCAAGTGGGCGCGTGTGTTTTTGTCCGCCTGTGAGTGTGTGTGTGTGTGTGTCAAAAAGAGCGCCCAGAGGGGAGGCAAAGTGAGCAGAGTGAGCAGAGTGAGCAAAGTGAGCAAATTGGCACAAGGTAAATATGAGTGCCATTCTGCAGTGCGCCAGTGCTGCTTCGGTGCAGTTTGTGCGCGTTTGTGCCAGTCTGCTTGCACGCGCTTTAGCACGCGTTTCAGCACGCGCGTGCCCGCCGGGCCCGCTGGGACGCAGCTTGTGCATGGGACTGATGGCGCACTCGTCCTAGTCTCTGGCGCCCACTGGCCGCCCACTGGCCGTCCAGACGAGCTTGTTGATGGTCGGAACTGAAATGGGGCCGCAAAGAGAGGCCGAGCGAGGCTGGCTGGCCGGCGAAATGGGCGGCCAGAGCGCCAATGTAAATAGTGGGCCGCGTAATCGTTTGGGCGCCCTTCGCATTTCGAGCTCGCCATTTGCAGCCGAGTCGAGCCGGGCGAGTGAATTTGCGCAGCCGAGTGGGCCCCACGCGGCAAGCTGGCGGGCCAGCTCGCCAACTGGCCCCCCAACTGGCTCTTGGGCTGGCCGGCCCGCAGGCGGCAAGTGGACGGGCTGGCGCCCAATGGGCCGGCGCTCGTTGCTCGGACGGTGGTGGCTGCAGCTGGTGGACATTAGAGGCGGGCCTTGATGAAGTTGGCGCCGAAGTTTGAGTTGAAGTCGGAGTTGAAGTTGGCGAAGAAGAGTAAGAGGGAAAAAGAGAGTGCAGGTAATTTGCTGGCCGGCGCTGTTTCCTTTGCAAACACTCGAGGGAGACTTCTGGCCGCTCGCCGTAGACTGTCCGCGGCAGACTGTGCGCCGCAGACTGTGTACGGCACACGGTCTCCCGCACACAGTCTGCCGCACACAGTCTGCGGCGCGCATGCAGCGCCGAATGCAAATTGGCCGCGCGCGAATTGTCATTCCCCTTCGAGGAGCGCTCGTGGGCCGCACCTAAGCCCAAAGCAGGCCGCGCTCTTTCCCGCCCGCCGCCCGCCCACTCGCTGACCAGGGCGGCGTGTCACCTTGCGGCCAGTCGCGCCCTCCCGCTGCCCCAAGTCTCTCTCTTGCCGCCCGCCGCCCGCCGCGCCCCAGTCTCCCCTCGACCGGCGGCCAGTTTCCGATCGGCCGCCGATGATTGATCGGCCGCTTCCACCACTGTCCCTCGCGGCGACTGTGTGTCTGTGTGCGCGAGCGTCTCTCTCTGGCCGGCCTGCGAGAGACACAACCACGCGCGCCGGAAGCACTTTGCCGGCCGGTGGGCGGGGCGCTCGCGGCGAGGCCGAGCGGCCGCGCGCACAATGGTTCGCCGCCGAGGTCAGCGAGCGGGGCGCGCACCACCGTCTCTCTGCGGCATAAGTGGTGCCACTTCCGGCCCCCAATTAGTCGGCGCGGCGGCGCGGCCGCTCGGGGCTGGCCGGCCCGCAGCTAAGGTGCGGCCAGAAGCGAGCTGGCCAGCCAATTGGGCGCATTCTTTTCGCCATTCTTTCGGGCATTCTTTTGGGCCGAAATCTGGCCCGCAGACTGTCTGTGTGGTGCGCACAACTGGCGCCCGCAGACTGAGATTCGCGGGAAACGGACCCCAAAAAGACACCCTTTGGGCCCGGAGGATTAGGGCCGGCTTTTGATCCGCTGGATTTGCGTGTGGCTCCTTTGCGAGATTTGCGCGCATTCACCGCGCGCACCCAAACCCAATTAGACGCGCGCAGGTGGCCGCCGATCTGTTGCGGCCGGCGAGTTAATCAGGCCAGTGTGTTGGGGCGCAGCTTAGGGCGAGCTGTGCGGCCCGCAGACAGTCCTCGGGGCCCATGCAAAGCGGCGCCTCCTCAAGCCGCTCGCTCGCCAACCGGCGGCAAGACAATCAGATCGGCGCTCGTTAATCCGCAATCTATCATCTGGGCCGCCGGCTGGGCCGGGAGGGCGCCTGCAGGGCTGAGAACAGACTGAGATCGGGCGCTCGGAAAGCGCTTCTCGGGCGGCCCAGCTCGCTCAGAGACAAATGGGCGCCAGTGGCCGACCATTAGCAGTGGCGAGCTGCGGGCCCGCGGGGCTGGATGCGCGTCGGGCTTGCCCTAAGGTCCGGCGAGCGTTTGAGGATTGGGCGCCGATTGGAAATTGGGCGCACAATTCTCGCGCCAGCCAGAAACGCCGCAGACAGTCTGCGGCGCATCGAAAGTTTCCACTGGAGGCGCGCACAGAAAGGCGCAGTAACACGCAGAAACAGGCAGAAAGAGGCAGCTCTGTGCGCGCACTTAAATTATTTTGCACCACTGCGCGAGACTGTGCTGGATGCGGCTCTGCATTGGTGCGCAGTTGTTGCTGCCTGCGCGCACCAACAACTGGGGCTCGTCTCTCGCTGGCTCGGCGCCCATTTGCCGCTCATGAATACATTTGCTGCGGGCGCCCTCTCCTTCCCGTGGACTGTCTCTCTCTCTCTCTGGCCGTCTTGGCAACTGGCCGCGCGCGTTCACGAGCCGCCGAGCACATAAATACAACGACAAGACGCACTATTATCGGCTGGGGCCCACTGGGCTCAGTGGGCGCCCCAACCGAGACACAAGCCGGGCGGCCTTCTGCTTTGGCGCGTCCGTGCGGCTCGCTCGCCACCGCCAACAGTCCTCCGCCAACAGACACATAGTTGCCCTTGGCCGATTTGCGTGCAGCCAGTTTATGGCCCGCGCTCTTGGGGCGCCATTCCCGCGCCGCTCACTGTTCGCGGCCCGTGCGCTCCGTTGAATCGCGGCAACACGCTCTTGCTTAGCTCGCCCTTAGCTCTCGCCCAGCTCGCCCTCAACTGGCCCAGCCGAAGGGATACACAAAGCGCAAAGGAGCGCCGGCCACAAACAGTGGAGGGGGAATAAAATCGCCCACCATTCTCCCTTTTTGGCCCAAAGAGCCGCCCAAATTGGAGCATATTTTTCAATTCCCACACTCGCCGACAGGACGAGCGGCCGAGGGGAAATTGGCCGCCGAGCTAGAGGCGAGCTGGTGGCGAGCTGGCGGCCAGCTAGCTCCAAGCTGCGCCCGCGCGCCATTGTTGCGGGCGCCCAATTGCGGCGCACGCGATTCGATCGCCGGATGCCCCCGAGCAGCGACGCGTCGGGCGTCTTCGGGCGAGCTTGGTGGTGGGCGAGTGGGCGATCTGCCGCCGGGCAGCCCCAAGCTCGCCGGCGAGACTCCAGAGCTTGGGCTCCAGTGCTTGGGGTGGCCTGCGGGCCCTAAGGACGCGCGACCTGTGCGCTGTGGCGGAGTGAGCGCAGCGCAGTCTGCAATCTGCGCTGCACACTCTGCAGTGTGCAGTGTGCACATTCGCTGCACTCACTGCACTCAGTGCGTTCAGTCCGTTGAATGCATTCACTGCACACAGTCTGCACTGCACACAGTCTGCACCGCACACAGTCCGCAGGCCACGCGCTGCACGCCCGCAACCAGAATCCACAATGACACGCGCCCAGCGCGACAGGAAACCGTTGTTTTGGGCCCGCATTAGTGGCCAGCGGGCGGGCGGCTGGCTCGACCGGCGACAGTATCAGGCGGGGGGCATCTCTTCCTTGCCCCACTGGAGCGGGCCCAGTTTCGCGTGTCACACAATCAGCATCAATGTCGCCCAAGTGTCGCCCGGGTCAGCGAGGCCGCCCGCTCTCCGCCGAGCCGGACAGGAAGGGGGACGAGTGGCCGCCGCGAGGGGAGCTTGCTCGTCCTGCGTGGCGGCGCCTGCGCGTCTTTGCGGCGGGCGCCAATGGCAACCTCTGGCCAAAAAGGGGCCGCCGCGGACGCAGCTATAGGAGGCCGCCGGCTGCTTGGCGAGGCGGCGCGCGGCCGGCCACTTGATTACCGCGCTGGAACTTGCACTGGCCCGCTCGGAGGGGCGCAAATTGTAAAGTGGCTTGGGCGAGAGATTTGCAGCGGCCGGCCGAGCAAGTGGGCGCACCATCAGCAGGCGCCGGATGGAGTTCGAGTGGTTCCAGTTCGAGCCAGCTGGCCGCCGCCTGATGGTTGTTTGAGAGTGGCCCAGTGGGCGCAGTTGGGCGCAGTTGGGCGCTGTTGGGCGCAGTTCCAAGAGCTACAGACTGGCCCACTTGCGGAGTGCGGAATTGCCGCCGCGCGAAGAGGCGCCACAAACCACTCGGCCCCACAGGAGAGAGTGTCTGGCGCGCGTGGGCGCCACTTTGGACGCGAGTGGTTCACTGCGCGCTGCTGCTAGTCTGTAGTGCGCGCTGCTCCTAGTCTGCGGGACTGCATCCAGTGCTGCATCCAATGCATCCAATGCGTCCAATGCACTGGGCGGCCACTCGCGCGCAGAGGCGACCAGAATTCGGGCATGCAAATTTCGCTTATCGGCCAAATTGCGGATTCTTGATTGCGGCCCACTTCTGATGCCAGCGGCGCACGCCGACCACTGGCCCACCACCACCCACAACTGGGCCCCACGCGACGCTCACCCAACGCTTGATTGCGGCCCCCCCAAGCTCCGAGGGGCCCCAAATTGGCCCCCAAGTGCACGCGCCGCCGCCCGTAGTTAGCGGGCCGCCCGGTGGCTCCTTGGGGCGCCTTGGGGCGAATGGGGGAATTTCCGCCGGCGCGCGACACGCCGAGACGTGCGGGCACGCGGCCGCCTTTGTCTCCTCAGCTCAGCGGCTCAACGTCCCGCCGGCGCCCACCAGTGAGTGTCTGTTGGGCGGGGGGCGCCCTCGGCACCCCTTTGGCGCCACTCAAGATGTGCGGAAACTCGAGCTTGGGCGGCGGCCAATCGTCCGTCTTTTTGCTGGCCGGCTGGCGGTCGTTTCTGCCACCGCGAGTGCCACTTCCAGTTCCACTTCCACTTCCAGTTCCAGTGGAGCCTCCATTTGGACTGTGGCAGTTCCGCCGTCGCTCTTGGGCCGCACACTTTTACTCGGCCGCGCTCGTTGGCCAGCGTCTCGCCGGTTTGTCTAAACAGGGTGCCCAGCCACGAGGAGCACCAGCATTTGATGTCCGTCGTTGGGGCGCCTTTAGCGAGCTAGCTAGCCAGCGAGCTAGCCAGACAGAAAGAGACAGAGAGCGCCCCGAGCGGCGAGTGCAGAGCGCCCGCAGACTAGCTGCGCCCGCATGAGCGCCACTCGCACGCAGCAGCACGCAGCAGCACAGAGCACAGAGCGCGCAAAGTGCAGTGTGCAGTGTGCAGTGTGCAGTGTGCAGTGTGCAGAGTGCAGAGTGCAGTGTGCAGACTGCAGTGTGCAGTGTGCGCCAGCTCGCAGCTCGCAGCTTCAGAGCCCCACAGAAGAGCGCGCATGTCTGCCAGTGGGCTAAACGCTGGCACTTGTGCCTAATTTTTTCCCATTTGCCAAACATGCCAAACAATGACTGACTGAATGAATCAATGAGAAGCTCCAAGAAAGCAGAATCTTCCACCCAAATGGGCCCCCAAATTTCCGCCGCCAAATTCCAGCGCCAAATTCTCAGCGGCCAACTGACTGCAAGCACCATTCCTCCAGAGCTAATGTTCACATCACATCCACTAAGACTAGATAGCCGCCAGCTGAGCGCCCTTTGTCTCCGTCAGCCAGTTGTTGTTGCCCATCTCAAACGATGAACAGTTAATGGCGCCCAACTGGAGACGAGTGGAGGCCGAGAAAAGAGGCGAGAAAAGAAGAGAAAAGAAGAGAAATTCACAGAGAAAGCTGCCTCCTTGCAGGCAGAAAGCCGCAGACAAGCCTCGAGAGGCAGACCAAATCGAGCCCAAG
>Ga0268247_10000427_pt1 | contig 14408 bp, 10 predicted proteins | sample AgamicOrMae_FD_200245 | JGI IMG/M metagenome (GOLD analysis project Ga0268247, IMG submission 200245) | Agave microbial communities from Guanajuato, Mexico - Or.Ma.e (v2) (version 2) | ecosystem: Host-associated > Plants > Phyllosphere > Phylloplane/Leaf | place: Guanajuato, Mexico | collected...
GCGAATTTGTTCGTCGGCCTCTTTTGGGCTCGCCTTCAAAAGTATTTAGTTTCGAACGATTGAATTTTTCCTCCTTTTATCTCGCTCCTCAAGACCAAACGGCCAAGACCGAAAACAAAAGGCCAAACTTGCACCAAGCCAATCGCCACGAACGCCCAACGAAGCACTAGACTCCCAAAACTCTTGACTATTTGCTCCCCAACCTAAGCCCAAGCTCAAAAATCTTCCAAACTCACACTGTTCCGTGCGAGCAATCAACCGGAAGTGCTGGTCAAGCGAGCATCTTGAGAGTTCTTTAGGTCGCGATTGAGAGTGGGCGTTTCGACTAGAGCCACTCTCTAGCGAGACTTGTTTGAGTTTTTGCCTCTTAGTTGATTCTGAGCTTCGGAGTGTCATTCGTGGCCACTTTTGGCTCCAGTTTGGGGCAGCCAAAAATGGATGCAGAGCTCTGCTTCTCATTCTCTGGCTCTAAGGACAAGCTGCGGGCACTTTTCTGCATTTGAGGCGTCCAGCTGGCTAGACACTGTGTGTGCTTTGTGGGCGCATCTTTGCGAGTTTCAGAGCAAGAAAGTCGGTTGGAAAAAGTTTCAGACTGCTCAAGAGCGGCCAGCTCGAAGTGGAAGCACGTTGCTTGATATAACGTTGCTTGATATAAATGTGGAATATGTTTGCGGCCATTTAGCCGGCTGCTCTTCCGAAGGGCCATTAATGGGCACCCTTTGGACTGGCCTTATTTGGACCATTTGGACTTTTTGGACTAGCCCTCAGGAGGGGCACTCTTTTGCAAACTTGGCCCACACACACAGACTGAAACTTGGGCGCTCCTTATCGGCCCTCAGCTGTGCCTTTGCTCAGCCAGCAACCAAGTGCAACTCTCGAAGGCCGCCCACCAAATGGGCTGAGGGCGCCGCTTCCGGCGGCCCATTGCAAATTGTTATTAAGTATTTAAGCCCGCAAGTGGTGGGCATTTCCAGGGTGACTGGGCGCTCCTTTGCGTGTCTTCGTGGGGGCCAAATTAAACAATTGGAACGCCTTGCAATTGGGGGCACATAAACAAGCGCCTGACCAGAGCCCAACTGGAGCTGAGCTCTAATCGAGCGGCCAACTTGGCCAAACAATGCCAAAAGAGGCCCAATGCAATGGGGCGACACTCTCGAGGAAGCAGATCTACTTTTTCTTTCTCCCTTGGCTTCTTGGTTTCTTTAAAATGAAAATTTGCCACCAAAAGAGGGAGGAAAAAAGGGCCAATTGGGTCTGGAAAAAGCGGCAGGCAAGTGGCCCCAACTGCTCGCCGGCCACTTGCCCACTGGGCTGGAGAAAAAGGCGCCCGCGCCAAAGGGCTGGCCGTTCAACGTTTTTTGGCAATAAAAATAAATAATTTCATTAATAAAATAGAGCATAGACTCTATTGGGCGGCCCAAGAGGAGCCCAAGGAAATCTGCTTATCTCTTTTCATATATCACACACACTCTCTCCCTCACTCACTCTCTCCTTTACTCACACTCTTTGGCTCTCACACACAAACTCTTTGAGGCTCAAACTCAAACTCAAACACACACACACGCTCGCTTTAAATTGGGCGCCCTTTTCCTGACAAAAGAGTTGAAATTTAGCCACCAACGTGGCTCCAATTTACTTGGTGGGCGTAGGTTTTTTTTTTATTTTTATTTCCTGGCCCTCGAGAGGCAGTGTTGGGCGTGCATTTGTTGTGCTTGTGTGTGTGTAGGTTAGTGTTGGCGCTAGTGTGCAACTCGTTTGGCAGAAAAGAGGAACGAGAAACTGCGAACTGAGAGGAAGGAGGGCGAATTCTTTTTAATCGGCAACTCATTTCAGCTCATTTAAGCGCCACACTGGAGGAGAGGGCGCCTTCCAGTCCGAGCGGCTTCCTCTCTCTGCCTGTGGCCAAACAACTCTCACACCACTAAAGCCAACTAAAGGCCACCCAAGAAGGGCCAGCAAGAGAGAAAGAGAGAATTAGAGAGCAAACTGGGGGCTTGTTGTTGTTTTTTAATGGAAAACTCTCCTCCTTCCGGTGCCTCTTCCGGTTGCGAGCGGCGCCCAAGGAGTTTGGAGAGTTTAAGTTTAAGTTTAAGTTGAACTGGGCTGAGCTTGGGGCCCAAGTGGAGAATTGGCGCCCAAAAAGTGCGGCCACACTTTGGGCTTGGCAGTGTCGTTTGGGCCAAGTGTTTGCTTGGCTGAGGGTTCTTCTTTCTTTTAAAGAAAAGCAGAAGTGGAAGTTTTAACGAGCAAAATTTGGCCCTTGCTTAATAGACGCCAGACGGCCGGCTTGTTGGCATTGGGCCCATGTGATAACAACAATAACAAGCCGTAGGGCCAAAGAGCCTTCTCTATACTCTTCTCTATACTCTTCTCTATACTCTTCCAATGCTCGTCCAATAGTCTTCCAATGGTCGCCCAATGCTCGTCCAATGCTCGTCCAATGCTCGTCCAATGGCCGCCCGTTGCGCAACTGGCGGCTCGACTGGCCGAATTAAGGCCACGCGGTTCCAAATGAGGGCCGTCCTAGTCTGTGCTGGTCGTCTGAGACTAGCTGTGGCCAGAGACTAGGCTGGCCCACAGCTGCCGGCCAGAAATGGATCGATTTCTGGCGCCATTTTTGGGCCCGGCGGATCGATTATGCCGATTTGGACGAGAATTTGGAGGAAAAAGTGGGCTCTTTCCGGCCGCCTTTTCATTAGTGTCCCTTTTTTCAGCCCTTTTTCAGCCCTTTTTTCAAGCTCTTCTCAAAGACTGTGTGCGCCCCCATCGAGCGTGGGCCAATCCACCGCTGCTTCCCCTACGCACTCGCCTCCCCCGCGCACACTTTCTCTCCCCAATTGCATTGGACCCAACTGCAGTTTTGGCTAGTCGGCAGCTTGGGCGCAAACTACAAACTGTAGAAACTGCAAACTGCGAACTGCAAGTGGCCCCAATGCAGTCTGATTTGCATACTGCCTCCCCACTGCCAACTGGTGGCCATATTGTGGCCCGCCGGAAGTGGGAGAAATAATATTTTGGGCCTGGAAAAAGAGAGAAAGGATAAAATTGGGGCCGGAGATTAATCAATTGGCATGGGAGTTGCGCTCGCGAGAGGCAGTCTGGCACTCTTCCACTGCCTCTCTTGTGCTGCCTCTCTCTCTCTCTCTCTGTTGGGCGTCTCTCCGGCTGGCGCTCCTTTGCGAGAGGACGCCCACCCTTCAGGAAGGCGTCCTCTCGCCGCCCACTTTTTGAGGGGGAGGAGTTTTGGGGCCAGTTGTTGGGGGCAATTTTGTCTCGCTGATCGTCGGAAGTGTTTGGGGAGTTCTTTCTCGGGCAACTGGCGAGCAGTGGAGGCTGAGCAGCAGAAGAGGAGGCTGAGGAGAAAGAGGGAGAAAAATCACGTGAAATTAAATTAAAATTGTTCCTCCAACGAAAAAGGAGAGCTCTCCTTTGCCATTGGAGCCTCCTTGCACTGCTTTCTCTGCTCGCCGGCAAGCAAAGAAGGAGCCTTCGAGGGCCAAGGGAGAGTGAAAGGGAAGAGAAGAGGAGTTGAAATGGGCGCGCGTGTGGCTGCGATGCGAGTAAAAAATTGCATTCCCCGCAAGGAGCCCTAAGGATTGGCCGCGGAGTGTGCCTCTGAGGCTCGTTGGAAGCGGCCCAGAGGCAGTGTGGCCTGCATTGCTTAGTGCTAGTTTGCACTGCACACTAGCACCACACACTAGCACTGAGCACTAGGCACCAGAGGCCGCCCAAGTAGTGCAGTGGGCCCGCCGTACACAGTCTAGCTCGCAAGTGAGGTCGCCCGCGCAACAACTGGAGGGCGCAATTGACAGCGGCAGCTTGCAATCAACTGATTGCGCCCTTGGCAGTTCATTTCCATTGTGCCCGTGCGTGTGTCTGTGCGTGTGTGTGCCTGTGTGTCTGCTGGCAGCATGAGGCCTGCCAGAAACGCACACACACACACAGGCACACACACAGGCACACACTGGCCGCTGTTCCAACGCGCCGCTGGGCCGCCAGCCAGCCAGAGCGGAAGGGGCGCCGCGCGCGCGGGGGAGCCAGTTTTTAAGTTTAAATTGACGCGCCCGCTCGATGACACAGAGGCGCATTGGCAGCCGGCAGAGAAGAGAGAGAGAGAGAGACTGGCTTGTGCGAGCTAGTCTATCGCGCAAGAGAGAGACTAGCTTGCGCGCAAAGTGAAAAAGGAGGCCCAAAAGTGTAATAATGAATTCAGACTTTGGCAGCGGCGCCCAATCGGCCAGAGTTTGCGCTTGTTTGTCTTTTTGCCAAACTCAACCTAGTGTCTGGCCGCCCTTCTCTTTGCCTTCCTCTTGGGCTCTTTCTCTTCGCCTTTTTCTTCTTCTTCTTCTTGGAGAAAGCGAAGAGAAGGGCGCCAACTGGGCCCCTCAGCGCCTCTCTCTCTCTCTGACACTCAGTCTCCTTTGTCGCCAGCTCCTTGGCTCTGGTCTGGCCGGCTCAGCTGAGCTTAGCTTTAGGTCTAACTGGCACGAAACTCAGCTAAGGTCTGGCTGAAAATGCTCCAAGCTAACTGTGCTCCGTTTCGCTCGCTCGCCGGCAGCTCAACCCACCAACTGGAGCTCATTTATTATGCGCCAAGCTCGCCCGACGGCGCCCCATCCGTCGAGCTAGTGAAGCTTGCAAATGGCGCCGAGTGGCAAGCCCAGTGGAGCCCAGTGGAGCTAGACGCGCAAAGAGAGAGACCCGAAAAGAGAGACGTGCAAACAGGCCGCCCTCGTTTGGCTCTTATTGTTCCTGCCTGCTGGCTGGCTGGCCCTCAACTTTGCTTCCGGCGCGCGCGTCTCGTGACCATTGCGCCGAAAACGACAAGCGACAGATGCCCACAGCGAGGGAGAGATGAATTTATCTCCGTTTGGCAATTTTTTTCAACAAAAAGACAAGTTTAAATAAAAATTTAAATTCCCCATCTCTCTCTTTCTCTTTGTCTACCTTCCACTGCAACGTTGGCTAAGCTCTGGTGGCCAGCGAGCAAGTGTGTGCTCCTCCAGCAACGCTCTCTGTCTCTGTCTCTTCCTCTACCAGAAGCTCAGGGCGAAAAGTGCACCTCTGGCTCCACTGGGCCCGCCAATCAAACGACGACGAGCAGTAGTTTAATTCAAGCGCGAGAGCAAACACCATCACCACCAGAGGGGACACTCTCACGCGACACACACTGGCAAGCGGCTGGCGAGGAGCTCGCGCCAGAGCTCGACTGATGGCCAAACGAGCAAACAAGAGCCCAGCTCGAACGCCGTCCGAATATTTGATTCGAAAATCGATCGGCCCGAACGCTTTTTGCTCAACCAGAAGGCCCAAAAGGCGCCCCAAAGGCAGTCTCAGGTGAGCTTGAGGGCCGCAGACTGGCTCTTGCTGAGCTTTGGGTGCGGAAAAGGCGCAATGGAAAAAAACTTGCGCCGCCGCCGACAGATGGCGCTGCGGCGGCGCAAAATCCGCGCAACTTTGGGGCGCCCTCCAGGCTGCTCGTTGGGGGCGAGAGAGGCACGTTTGAAGGGAAAAGGGCGCCTCTTTGCACTTCTCCTTAGGTTTGGAATCCTTAGGTTCGAGAACTGAGAATGAGGAGGAAAAAAAAGGAGAAAAAAGGGAAGAAAAAACGAGTCTGCTTCTCCAATTTCGCCCAATGACCAAATGACTTGGTGGCAAAAAACGGCCACACGCCAACCGCACTAAACATAACAGTCAATTAAACAGTGGCCTGATTTGGGCGCCGCAAAAAAGCTTCCTTGTGGCAAAAAACTTGAGCAAAAACTTGAGCAAAAAGTGGCCAACAAACTGAGTGACGCCCATTGGTCAGTGTGTCTTCTTATTGACTATGTGTTCTCAGTGACTGTCTGCTCTCAGTGACTGTGTGTCCTTGCTCAGTGTGATAGGCACACTAGTCAGTGGGCGCCGGTGGGCCACACGTGCGCGTTTCCTGTTCGCATTAACATTTGCCTGCGAGTGCTTAGCATTTGCCGCCAGCGAGCCAGTGGAGAGGGGCAATTAATCGGGCTGACTGCTGTTTGCTGCTTCTGCTTCTCTTCGAGGCACACACACACACACGGCACTTCCGGCCCCATTTGGCGCATCCACGCCGAGCTCTTGGGGGCGGCCAGTCGGCAAACGAGTCGCGCGAGACAGTCTCTAGTGGACTCGTTTGGAAGCAAACGAAAAAGGAAGCAGTTTGCCCACTTTCCAGCCAACTCGGCCCGCTCACTGTCCACTTCCGGCGCGCTGCTTTATGGCCAGACTGGCGAGCTTGAGGGCGACTTTGGGCGAGCCAGACGAGCTTCTCTGTGCAGACTAGCTTCGGTGTAGACTAGCTTGGGCGCGCAGGCAGAAAGCAGCTTTTTTCCGGCGCATTTTTGGGCGCAACAATGACAGGCGAGCAGCCCAGAAGGAGCCCAATTGGGCCTGCTCGCCAGCGGCTCTCTGGCTTCCGCTTTTTGCAGTTTCGAGCTCACTTTTCGCAGTTTTTGGCTCGCAGTTTTTGGCTCGCAGTTTGCGGCTCACAGGCGCCAGTTTGCAGTTTCCAGCAGCCCTCAGCTGCGGCCCAAAAGCACTCGAAGGCACTCGAGACGCGCCAGCCGACGGCAATCGAGAGATAATTGATAAGCGCCGCCAGATAAGGCCGATTATTGGCCCAGGGCGGCTGGCTAAAAGTTGGGCCTAAGGTCTGGGAGCTGAGGGCTGAGGGCTGAGAGCTCAGTGCTGAGGGCTGAGGGCGCCCATTTGGGCCAGTTGTTGTGTTCGAGTTGCCGAGTTCGAGTGGCTCTCTGGGCGAGCTGAGGTCTGGGTGGTGGCGACGAGCAGCAAGAAGTAAGAAGCGAGAAGTAAGAAGCAAGGAAAGCGAGAGGAGAAGAGTGGGCGCCGAAAAGCGAAAAGCGAAGAGCGAAGAGCGAAATGCGAAAAGCGCGCCCTTAGCTCTGGGAGGGAATTTGCAATTTTTGAAAATTGCAATCTGCCCAACTCCTTAGGGCCGCCCCTAAGCGAGCCAAGAGGAGCCCTTTTGACGAGCGCCCGTTTTAAAATTGGCAATTTTAATGGGCGCGCACGTAGAGGCTCGGCCGCTTGGTGGTTAGGCTTTGGTGCTTGTCTGAGTTTTCCTTTGCCTTAGGTGCTAGTTCGTTGCGCGTTGGGTGGGCCCAATTGGAGGCTTGTTCTGAGGAGAAAGAGAGAAGAATTGGGCTCAAGTTTGGGGCAAGAATTGGGCTCAAGTTTGGGGCAAGAATTGGGCAAGAATTGGGCGCCTTCTCTTCTCGCTTCTCGCTTCTTGCTTGGCCCTCTCGCAAACGCGCGTCACAATGGGCCCACAGTCACGCGCACTGGGCCCTAATAAGCGTAATTGGATTAGGCGCCTTTGGGTGTCTTTGGCTCTCCGGCTCTTAGGCTCGTTGCTTGGTTCTTTCCGCTTTCTCTTCTCTGTTCTCTGCTTGCTTGCTGCTCGTTGGCGCGATTATGCAACACACAGACTCTTGCAAAGCGGCGCTCTTGGCTGCTTCTTGTGCTCTCTCTCTTAGCGAGCTGACAATTTTTTAGCCGCTCGTTAAAGTGGCGGCCGAAAAATTGGACTAAGCTGCGCCCTTTTGGCTCCTCTTGGCTCTCATTTTGGCCCTCCTTTTGGCTCTTATTTTGGGCTCCTTCTCGCGCCTTAGCCTCCCCATTTGAGACCTTTTCTGGCTCTGCTTCCGCTTCCGATTCCGCTTCTCTTTCGCCAAGAGCTTCTCTTTCGCTTGGAAACTCTTGGAGAAAAATGAGCCCCACTAATTGGGGCCCAAAGACGTGGGCGAGCTTTTTCACTGAAGGCTGGCCGCTTTTTCGCTGAAAAAAGCCACTCGATTGGCGCTCCTTAGCCCAGAAGCTGCCCATCGAGGCGCCCAATCGAGGCGGGAACGTGACCGGCGGCCATTGGGCGACTTTCTGTGCAGAGACTGTGTGTAGAAGGTCGCTCGTGTGTTGCTTGTGTGTTGCTTGCCATTGTGTGTTGCTTGTGGGCCGCACACTAAGGCGCAAGTGTCTAAAAGGAGGCCAAACTCCCCAGACACCTGGCGCGAGTGTTTTAAAACAAGACTGGAAAATAAAAAAGAGCTAAAAAATAAAAAATAAAAAATAAAACACACAGAGAGAAAGAGGAAGAGAGAAGGACAGACAGACAGACAGACAGACATGAGGGTAGGAACGAGATGAGAATTAGGCGCACAATTTGGCGTAATCGTAATTTGGCCCACACACAATGGCGCGCACACAGTCTCCCACTGCTTCTTCTCGCGCTGGTGCCATGGAGCCGGAAAACTCGGAAGGCGCATTATCGCTAATGAGCCGGCGACTTGATCGATCGGGGCCGGAAATTTCAAGCTTTTATGTTGTTGTTGTTTTCTATTTAAGCGCCCAACTGGGCCAGAAAGAAGCTCGCAGTAACACGAAGCAACGTGCCAGAGCTGGTTGCTTCGTGTGAGCCAAGTGGGAGGAACTGGCGAGCAACGAGCAGCAATGAGGGACAAGGAGGGAACAGAGGCGAGCAGTTGGCCGCCACTTCCAGCGAAGAGAACCGCCGCTTTTGGACTGGCGCCACTGTGCCAATCGGGCACATCAATCGGAGTCTCTCTCTCTCGCTCGCCCGTCTCGTTCGCTAATTCGTTTGCGCTCGAGGCAACAACAAAGCTCATTGTTGTTGTCGTTTTTTAGAGACTTGCCCAGAGGAGAGAGCGAGAGAGCAAAAAGGGCCAGAGAGAAAGAGAGAAAGATTGCCCAAACTGCCAACTATTTGCTCGCGTTGGGCTTTTTTAAAAGAGGTGCAAGTCGCTATGCGCACGAGTTTCTTGTGCGACTTGGTTGCCAATTATTGTGTGCGAGCGAATCGTGCAACTCTCGCGCGTACGACTCGTGCAACTCGTGCGACTTGCACGACTAGTGCGCTCGCGTTTCGGCTCGCGTCTGCGAATCACAGACTGTCGTACGCAGTGTGTGCGAGCGCCGACCTGCGCACTGCACAATCGGCGAGCTGTTCGAAGTTGCGTCGTGCAAGTTCGAACAGTCCGGCGAACAGTTCACCGCGCGGCACCCAGTCTGCGACGTACGACTCTGAGCATCTCTACGGACTGTGTGTAGGACCCAAAAAGCGCACGACGTACGAAGGTGCAAATGTGCGACTTGCGCGCCCCCAACTCTCTTTGCAAAGGCCGCCCCTCAATAGCGGCGCCCCCGAGCTGCAGTTCCGCCGACTGGCCCCTCTGGCGCCCCTCTAATCGCCATTCTCCGCACACACACACACACACACACACTTGCGCGCATTAACCGGCCCACTTGGACGCTTTAAAATTGACCCAGCGGGCTTTTTGCCCCGCAACTGCACGAAAGGCAACCGCCGACAACCCTCTGCATCCCATCCACTTTCGTCGCCAATCGAACGGTCTGGCCAGAAGCGCGCCGAACGAGCTCTCTAATCGTCGGTCTCGGCAGCCAGCCGGCAGCTCGTCGGCCGCCCGCCAGCTATGCACACGCTCGTCAAGCTTATAGGGGCGACTTTCATTGCACTTGCTGCCAGTCTCTAGCCCTAGTCTCTAGCCCTAGTCTCTGGCCCTAGTCTCTAGCTCTCTGGCCGCGGCGCCAAATGAGTGTCGCTGCGGTGGGAGAGCCGCCGGTCGTTTGGGGCGCCAGTTTATTAGTTTTGGCCGCCTCTCTGTGGCTGTGGCGAGTGGCGAGTGGGCCGAGAGGCACACTTTGCACAGAGTCTGGCTGGCAAAAAGCTGTCTGCCACAGTGGCGCGCACACCTAGAGGATAATAAGCCGCCGCGTTTGGGCCCGACGTGCACGCAAATCGAGGGGCGGCCTTGGCGCCTCAACAATATGGAACATTGTCTGTCCTTTCTCGCCTTTCTGCCAAAAGGAAAGCTGGCAGCCAGTGGAGCGAGCAAACAAACGAGCTCCAGGCCAGAGCGAGAGAGAAATGGCGCAAAATCATTAAGCGCACAACAATCGGGCCCTTTTTAAATGGGCGCCCAAAGGGGCTTAAAAATGGCGATGGGAGGCGATTCAATTAAATGTCAGTTGTCATCGTGCTCACCTGAGCTGGTAGTTGGCCACACCATTTCGTGTGTTGCCTTCGCCTTTCGGTTTGCCTTTGCCATTGAGTTGGTGCGGCAACTCAAACGGCGTGCGAGAGACAGTCGTACACACAGTGTACAGGGAGCGTAACGCGTACTCGTGCGCACGAGACGCTCGTTCGCCGGTGCTGTGCACGCGCGCCTTTAGGAGTGGCTTTTGCACGTGCGCGCTGCACGAAAGGGCCGCCGCAGACTGTGTGCGCGGCCGCATGAGCGTCACTTTCTCCGCAGTGAACAAAACGGCGAACTGACGCCACTCTGTTGCTTAGCTGCCGCAACGAGCAAACTGGGCTCAAGTGAACTGAGCTTAAGTGAACTAAAAACTGAACTGAACTAAATTGCACTGAACTGAACTGAAGTGAGGCGAACTTTTTGAGTGAAAACACTGCTAACTTTAGTGCAGCTTTTCCCTTTTCCCTTCGGGCAACTGAGCTGCGCCTGATGAGCTGCGCCTGAACACAAGGCAGACAGTCTCAGAGACTGAGCTGAGTGCAGTCGAATCAATTAACTGGCCCCAAACACGCGCCCAAACCACAGACTGCGTGTCTCTCTCTCTCTCTCTCTCTTTCTGTCTGGCCGTCTCCTTAGGCGCCCAATTAGCCGCCAAAGAGCTCGCTCCAAGTGTGTCGCGCCGGCTCGTTGGGCGCCGCCAAATGGGCCCAATTTCCATCTGTCACTTTTGCCTCTGCGTCCCGTTGCCAATCAGCCGCCGCAGACAGTCTGCCAGCTCCCCCTGCGCTCTCTCCCTCGTCCATCGATTCGCGCTCTACCTCCCAGCGAGTTGCGGCCAACGGTGATGCAAGCGGCCAACAAATGGGCCAGCAGAGGGCCCAAATCGCGTGGCGCACGCCAATCAGAGCCAATGGGGGCGCACACTGTCCAAATGGGCCCACTCGCAACTCGTGCACGCCCACACACGAGCACAGAAAGGCGGTTGAGGTGCGGGCGAAATGGAGGTAAAACTGAGCCAAAAGGCACACACGAGGGCCAATAATTGCCCGCCGGCAGTCTGTTGCCTTCGTTTGGGCTTCGCTGCGGCCGCTTAGGTGCAGCTGAGAGCGCCCACAGTGCGCAGAGTGCGCTCGCCAGCCGCACGGAAAAGCGCCCGCAAGCCGCCCAACAGCAAACAGCTCAGACTGCTCGCTTTGACTGACAGGATAATTAATACTCTTCAATCGGCCCTTTGGAGAGCGAGAAACAATGGCCAACCACTTGATGCGCCGCCCCCAATTTCTCATTTCGTCTGCGAGCTCGCGCATGAAAATGGCTCTCTCAGTCCACGCTAAACAGACTGGGACGCGTCTCAGTCCACCTTTGAGGCTGCGCATGGGCGGCTCGTGCGCCCAGACGAGATGCAAAAATTACAGCCTGCCAGCCGCACCTAAGGGGGCGCGACCCAAGCGCCGCACTGGAGGGGCCCCTCAAGGCTGGCCTGTGGCACCTGTTGTTTGGCGGCGGCTCCTCTGCGGGCCGACGGACAGTCTGTGGGCACTCCCCCGGGCTGTCTGTCTGCTGTCGGGCGGCCGGGGACAGTCTGGCGAAACATTCTCGTCTTCTGCCGGCCGACTTGGTTCCCGGCGGCGTCTTGCCAAGGCTGGAGAAGAGCCGCGCCCAACTGGACGCAACAAGTGCACTGAAACGCGGCTGGACCTTCGGGCGCTTTGAGGGCAGTCTAGAGGGCGGGAGTGGCGCACAGAGAGTGAAGCGGCGGCGAATTAGCGCACTCGTTTTGCATGTGAGCGCCGGCGAACAAATGCCTGTTCGCTGGTTGGCCCACTTTGCTGGCTGGCCGAAACCGCAACTCGGCCACCACTTTTGCGGCAAACACGCGCTCGGCCAAGCCAGAGACTGGGACTGGGGCGAGCGAGCCAGAAGTTCATTACTCGGCCGCTCCACTGAGCACAGTGTCTGTGGAGCACGGAGTGTGCCCACTCTTCTTCAGCCAGGCTTAGGCTTAGCTTGAGGAGGAGAAGGACGCTCGCTCGCGCCAGACTGTTGTTCGGCCCCAGCAAACCGCCGGGCCATTGTTTCACGGCGCGCCGACAGAAGGAGACACTACTCAGTGCGAACAGTGAGCCGAACAATGAGCCGCGCGCACTCAAGAGATGCAGAGATGCGGGCGGGCGATAAATGCGTCCAAGTTGATTGGTTCCACCGATTGGCACTCGATTTGAGCTCTGAGCTTTGAGATTTGAGAATCGAAATTGGAATTGCAATTGGAATTCCCTCAGCTTCACTCACTGTGCAGTTTCACTGCGCATTGCACTCCTCTGCTTGCAATCTGAAAGTTCGCCGCTTAGTGTGCAAGTTCGCCGGATTGCAAGTTTGCAGGTTCGCTAGTTCGCTGATTTGCAAGTAAGTTTGCAAGCAAGTTCGCTGGTTTGCAAGTTCGCTGGTTGCCAAGCAAGTTTGCTGCATTTAAACTTGGCCAACTTTGTGCGCGCTCAGAGAAAAGGTTCGCTACTGCGCGCCAGCGAACCTCGCGCATTGGCACTTTGGGCCCGCAAAGCGCCGGCAATTATCCTGCCCGTGCGCCTCCGCTGCGGCCGGCGGCACAATTAACGCGCTCGCACCTGATGCGGGCAGACCTTAGTGTTCGGTGCTCACATTGAATACTCAGCGCCGAGTATTCTGCAGTGAATACTCAGCCTTCTCAGTGCTTGGTGCTTAGTTCGGCGGCCCCAAACTGCGGCCGGCGAACTTGGGCCACGCGCACCAACCTTGTGCATCACTTGGAGGGCCAAGTTCGCCGCCTACCCTAAGCTGTGGGGCCGCAAAACGCGTGCCTGTGCGCAGTTGTTCGCCGCTTTGCCTCTGCTTTGCCAGCGCTTTGCCACTGCTTTGCCTCTGCTCTGCCACTGCTTGAGGAGGCCAGAAAACCGCAAAGAGACCAGGGCCGCCTTTTAATTACTGGCCCTTTTGGCAAAAATGCCCACTTCCATTTATCATTATCGAGCGCCTCTCAATTGGGCTTCCACTTGGACGGAGGCGCACAGGAAGCGCGGCCGGCTGCTGGGACTTCTGTGCGCGCCGGCCGACCATAAGCCGCGCCAAAGTGGTGCCAGATAAATCTGCGCGGCTGCCTGTCTGTTTCGCGGCTCCCCCGCCGCTTCGCGGCAGCGTCTGGCCCCCCCAGACTGCCCCAAACTGCCTCAAACTGCCCCAAACTACCTTAGACTAAAACTGCCTCAGACTGTCTTCAGCTCACCGGCCCAGAAAGCGCCCACTCCAGAGCAGTGGAGGCGACTCTGTGCAGGCCAGGTGAACTGGAGATCAAATATTTGCTTTTGAGCGAAGGCCACTTTTGCGCCCTCGCAGCTCCTGGCGCTTGGCCCATCTTTTGCGTGGGGCTCCTCCTAAGCGTTGCTAACCTTGGCCAATCTTCAGAAAGAATTCCTGAAGATTTCACATTTGAGCAAAAGTTTCGTTTGCTAATCAATTTGGTCCAATATTTGCGCACACCATTTTTTGTCCGCCAGCTTCAGCTTTTGGCTTCCTCTTTTGGGCTTTTTTCCTCCCTCCTGAGCTCTCTAACTCTCAGCGCGTGTCCATTTGGATCCTCGGCGCTTTGGGGCCCATTTTGCCGCTCGTCAGACGAGAGGAAATGAGCGTTGAGGCAAACGGGCGAGAAGGAGGCGCAAAAGGCCGCCTCTGCTAAGGGCAGCCTTTTGAGGGAGGCGCAGATTTAAATGAAGAGGGAAAATTTGCAAATGCAATCACAATTTGCGCGCATGGAAATCGATGCCGCTCTCTCTTGCTCGTCTGGCTTTGGGCTTTTTGGCACTGCCAGTGAGCTTGTGTCTGGCGATTGGCGATTGGCGGTGAGCAATGGCGGCTGATTGGGCCCCATGTGCTCTTCTGGCTGGGCCCATTTGGAGCAGTTGGGCGATTCTGATAAATCGTTGGTTGCACAGTGGCGCTTTTCTGGCTCTAAGGCTAAGGTTGAGTTTGAGACTAATGTTGAGGCTAAGGTTGAAGAGCGAGAAGCAGAGAGAGAAAAAAGGAGGGAAAAAATCTGTCAGCTTAAAATTTGTACACAAAGCGCGGGAATCAATCGCGGGCGCTTGTGTGTGAAGCGGCAAGTTCGCTGGCAGAGCAAAGTAGAAAGGTTCTGCCAGCGAACTTTTTCGCTCAAAGCAGAGCAGTGCGCAAAATTTGAATCATGCACAAGGTTTAATTCCAGCACTTCAGTTCAGTTCAGTTCAGTTCAGTTTGGGCTCAATTCAGTTCACTTTTGCCGCACAGAATGCGCGCCCGCAGAAAATGGGCCCACTGGCCAAAGTTCGCCGCCTTCTGCAAGGCTCCACTAGC
>Ga0268247_10000428_pt1 | contig 14395 bp, 11 predicted proteins | sample AgamicOrMae_FD_200245 | JGI IMG/M metagenome (GOLD analysis project Ga0268247, IMG submission 200245) | Agave microbial communities from Guanajuato, Mexico - Or.Ma.e (v2) (version 2) | ecosystem: Host-associated > Plants > Phyllosphere > Phylloplane/Leaf | place: Guanajuato, Mexico | collected...
TGCAGCTTAGCTTCCCGACCAAGCGGGACTGCCACGCCCCCTCGAGAGTTGGAGGGCGTGGCTGGCGGGCTAAGGAAAGACAATTGGAATTTGCGTTTGGAGCGGTCATTTTGGAGCCGATTTCAAGCCGATTTGAAGCTGGTTTGCATCCATTTTGGAGCGCCATTTTGCCACCATTGGGCCGGCAATGAATGTGACTGATGAACTGGCCGCGAGGGGCAAGTGTGTGCGGGAAAAGAGCGCCCACAAATAGAGAAGCCCTTTTGGCATTAAGTGGCGCTGGTTTGGGGCGCAACAAGTAGTTGTTGTCGTTGCAGTTGGACATTAATCGGGCGCAACAGAGAGAGAGAAAGAGAGAGATTTAGAGTTGAGCTTTGCAGTTTGCAGTTTTAGTTGAGCATTGAGAGAAAAAGGGGCGCGCGTAACTGGAGAGCGCATTCTCTCAACTTTGTCTTCCCTTAGGTTTGGGCTTTGTGCTTGCTTGAGGTTGTTTCTTGCTTAGTTTGGTCGCTGTTTCTGTTGCGAGAAATAAGCAGCACAAAGACGAGGGAGAATAAAAAGCAAATTGTTGTCCATTTCAGCCAAAGTCAAGTGATTGGCCGGCGAGTGTGACATTTATTGTCTGCGCGTTGCATTCGCTCACATTTGCCCATCAGAAAGCTGAAGACTAACTCTCTGCCGCTCCTTAGCCTTAGCTCTCCACTGCAAAGGAGGCCCCAAACTGCAGAGCCAAAGAGGCGCCGTTTGGCATCATTTGGGGCCCAAGTTTGCGGCAAGAAGCAAGAAGCAAGAAGCGAGGAGCGAGAAGCAACGTTTCGCTTGGGAAAAGAGTGGAGATTACTTTTAGCACTTTTTCTCCACTTCTTCTCTCCACTTCTTCTCCCAATTCTTCAATTCTGCCTCCTTCTTGTCCACTTCTCTTGACCAATTCTCCTCCACTTCTTGTCCACTCGCTGCGGCCAATCGCTGGCCTCTGGGAGGCTTGTCTCTGGCCGAGACGAGCAAACGTTTGCCGTGGACAAGGAGCAACGAGGAGCAGCGTGCAGGAATCGCCAAATGACATCGCATCGAATGCATAAAAACAATGCCGCCCAGTTGGTCTCTTTGGCTGGCCGGCGTTTTGTTTGGAGGCAACAAATTGGGCAAGAGAAGAAGGCGAAACAGTGGCCCCACTTGAGGGGAAAAATGTGGCCAAGAATGTGCACGAATTGCGGCAGACTGAGTTTGGGACTGGAACTGAGTTTGAGATAGAGACTGAGTTTGGGACTGAGTTTAAGACTGGGACTGGAACTGAGACTGTGTATTCAAATTGGGCGAACTTGACTCTGCGCTGGTTTGGCGCGCGCAACTCGCTGCACTTGGCCTATGCTTCAAGTTCGCCTGAGCCCAAAGTTCGCCCGCAGAGCTAAGCCGAAAGTTCGCTCGCAGAGCTGAGCTGAGTGCGCGCAACTCAGTCCAGCTCAGCTCAGTCCAGCTCAGCTCGCCTCAAATGAAACCAAATGAGCCAGTCCTAAGTCCCAAGTCCCAAGCCCTAAGGGCCCCCAACTGCAGGCCCGCGCGCGTCCCATTTTATTGTTTGCCTTCCCGCCGACGTGCAAGTGGCCGCCGCTCTCTGTTGCGCCGGCTCACCAGCGCCCATTGCGCCCAAGTGTCCCCGCGCGGCGCGGGCCGAGCTGAGCTGAGAGTGGGCCGAGCAGCACATGGCCGCCGTTCTCACGCCCACCCGCGAGACTTGCGCCCACTCCTCAGGCTGAGGGCGCCTCTCGGGGGCCCCGAGCAGCAGCGGAGGACAGTGGGCGGCGTCCAGTGGGCGTCCTGGACACTTGTTGGCGCGTTCGAGCGGCGCAAACTGCATTCATTTAGGGCCGGCGAGCTGGCCGAGCTTGTGACACGCGCGGCCGGCTGAGTGTGGCGCGCAAGGCCGGCCAGCCGGCAACAAGCTCGAGCTCTCGAATGGCTGGAGAACTATAGTGGGCCGAGTGACAAGGCAGACACTCGTCGGGGGCTTTTCCATTTGAGAGTTCCTTCGCGCAACCATTTCGCTTGACAGGAGAACAAAACGAGGAGCAGAAAAAGTTGGGGAGTAAATTTCAATCTGCCTTCAAGTTGGAGCGCAACCCTTGAAGTTGATAATAAATATCAAGAACGAGAAGAGCCGCCAGCTTGACAAAGCCCAATCGAGGGAGTGTGTCCTGTTTTGTTCTGCCCTTTGGGCTTGCCTTCCTCTTGGGTTCGCCTGTTGCTCGTCTCTGGCTGCTTGCTGCTTCTTGCTTGTTGCTTGGGCGCCGCAAGCCGCAAGTCACAGTCTACAGTCTACAGTTTACAGTCCAAACACTGCACACTACAGTCTACAGTGCACAGCTTGGCTGCCAGCCACAGTCTACGGCGCAGAGAAAGGCCAGAGCCAAGCGGCAGCAAAGAGAAAACAGGTGCAAGGCAAGTCGGCGGCGCAAAATGACGACACAAAGACGACACAGAAGAAGAGATTCGCTTTGGGCCAGATTGGATCGCGCGCGCTTGGAGTGCGCCAAGTGGATTTGAGTGGCTCCTTCGGCTCCTCTTGGGCTTTTCGGGCTTCTTAGGTTGGCCCGCATTGAGGAGTGTGCATTTTGGGCCGCAGTGTGCACTAAGGACTAGACAGTGTGCAGTGCTCAATGTTCGCTCGTCCCTCTGCCTTCTGCTCTGCGTCCAAGTTCGCCGCTCTGTCCTCTGCACTGCTAACTCCCAGCCCTCAGCTCTGGGCTTTGGCTCTGGCTGATCTGCGCTGCTCTGCGCAACCAAAGCCGCCCGTTCGCCGGCCGCAGATAATGGCAAAAGTGGTGGGGGCGCGCGGGGGAAGCAGCGGCCGGTTAGCCTGGGAGGAGTGGGCGAAAAGGGGAAAGAGAGACTGGGATTTCAAGCCGCAGAGTGTCTGTGGTGCGCAGAGTGCAGGCGAACGTCGAATGTCGAATCTCGAATGGATTGCATTGGACTGCAATGCAGTCCAATGGAGTGCAGTGCAGTGCAGCCCAATGCAGTGCAGCCCAATGCAGTGCAGCCCCCACAGCTAAGGGCCGGCTGCTGTCGCGTGTCGTTCCTTGTCGCCTGTCAAATGTCTCCGCTCGTCAAACTTGTTGCCTTTTTTAGCTCCCCAAAGAAGCGCCGTGTGTGTGCGGGGCTGCCTATACGCAAAGTGGCGCCACTGCCACAGACCAGCCCGAGCGGGAAGACAAAAAGCTCGCCCAACAGGCAAACGAGACGAGCAGAACGCCCATCGAACATCGAGCATCGAACATGGAACGTCGAACATGGAACGTCGAACGTCGAACAGTCGACAGAGAATTCCCATTTCCCATTTCGCCTCTGCCATTTCGCCTTCCGAGCGGCCAACCTGGACCCTCAACTTGGTTTCCGTCCGCCGCCAACTCGATTTCCAGCAGCCAGCCCTTAGCTGCGCCCACTTGGGCGCCCAGCAAGCCAGCCGGCAAGCAAGCAAGCAAGCCCAAGCCAAAGCCAAAGCAAAGGCCAGAGCGGCGCCACACACAGTCTGCAATGGGCCGGCCAGATTGGAGATTCCAAATTGGAGAGAAACACGCGCACCTTTGCCCTTTGGCCCTCCTCGCCTTTGGGCTCCATTGTGGCCGCCTTGAGGTTTGTGTGCGGCCTGTGTGTGGCCGCCTTTGTGTCTGCTTGCGAGAGAGAGAGAGACAGTCCCACGCCAGAGGACAGGTTTGCGAGTGTGTCTTGAGTGGATTGTCGTTTGTCGCTTGTCGCTTGTCAGGCCAAATCGAGTGGCGGGGAGCCAAATTGAGTAGAATGGAGCCAAATTGAGTGTGTCTGGCAGGCTGGCGCTCCAATGGGCTGAGATGGGCGCTGCTTTTGCCAAATTTGTGCCTGTTTGCGGCCCTTTTTGCGCCCTGTGGGCTTGACAAAGAGACTAGGAAAAGGCTGCTTGGCGACACACACACTTGCCTATAGTTTGGGGATTGTTTGCGCAAAGTTGGGGCGCTTCGTGGCGGCTTATTGCATTAGCATAATGTCAGCTTGTCGCCCGTTCAGCCAGTTCTGCCAGTTGGCAGTGCGCCGCTCACAGTCTGCGGCTTTTGTGTGGGCGCTCAATGCACACTGCGTGCCAAAAATATGGTCATAATCTTGCTCTGCGCAGATGCCGCATGAAGAAAAAGGAATGCGCGACACGAGGGCTGAATGCGAGTCGGGAAACGGGCGCGCCCCTCTGGTCTCGTTCAACTCTAAGCTCCACCCGCACAGTAATTCCGTTCGATCTGCCGCGCTCACATCGGGACTGAGACCGCGCCCCCTCAGTTCGAGCGTCCGAAGACACTCCCCCTTGTTCGTTTCGTCTCTCGCTGCGCCTCGCAAAAAATTATGACCTTCTTTTTGGCACGCAGTGCACACACTCTGCCCTGCAGACTGTATGCAGCGCAGACTGTCTGCACTCTGCGCTGGGCGCGCGCAATTGGCCGCACACAGTCTGCAATTGGCCGCACACAGTCCGCAGAGTGTTGCTGCACGCGCTGAGTGCAGCACACTCCAGCGACTCGTGGCTTGCGCGTGCCCAGTTTGTCCAGTTTGCACGAGCCCAACCAGCTCGCGTCCGGCGCCCAAGCTCCAACATTAATCATGGCCACTCGGCCGCCCACTGTCCCCCGTTGGATCTCCATCTCCATCCTTAGGGCAGCCACTCGTCCACATTAGCGGGCGCTAATTTGCCAATTTCCGGTGGCTGGCCGAGTGGAGCGCAGTTCCAACTTTGGGCCAGCTGGCCTCAGTCTGCTGCCGCTGGATTGGCCCCTCTTGCAGTTGGCCGCTCTGGAAACGACGTTGTGCAGATCTGAGAGTGTCTCGAGCTGCTCCAGTGGCTTGTTGTTGTTGTTGAAATGGAGCCGCAGAATTTCAATTCCAAGCACAACATTGGCCAGTTGTCTATATTTGTTGCTGCTCGAGAGTGTGTTTGGAGCCTCGAGGAGGCATTGTTGCACTCCGAAGTGTGCTTGTTGTGCTTGTTGTGCGACTCTCGAGTGGCCGCTGAAAAAACATACACTCACAGGGCACTTTTGGGGCCACTTTGTGCTCCAAAAGTGCCCCAAAAGTGCGCGAAAAGTGCGCGAAAAGTTCTGAACTGCCAAAGCTTAGCCATGCCACCATGGAAGGCCCAAAACTGGAGCACTCGACATTTGGGCATTGAGACGCATTCTGCGGCCAACAAGCAGCACTCACTTTTGGGCCGCTTCTCTTTGGGGCTCTTCTCATCAAATTGGCCACTTTTCACTCACTTCACACAACAATCGACATTTGCCAACCAGAGACTCTCTCTGGTGGCTCTCTGGTTGCTTTCCAGTTGCTCTCTCAGAAGCAGCAACTGTTGTGGAGTGCCAATTCCAGAAGCTGGAGAACTCCAGCAAGTAGCCTGCTCTTCTTTTGTGCCCAAATTTGTTTTCTTTCCTTTGCTCGCTGGCTGGAAAGCGGCCACAACAATAGCGCACATTTTCCTCCAGTTTTTCTCGCTGCATTCGAGTGCAGTTGGGAAAAATTCAAGCAAAATTTGCCACTTTCCTCAAACTCAAACTGAAACTCAAATTGAAACTCGCTCCAATTGGGTGCGAATGAAAATTTGTCAACGCTTTCTGCTGGCCCAATTCTTCGCCGCCGATCCAATTCCATTCCATTTTTTTATTTCTCTATTTCTTTATTTCTTCATTTCTCTTTCAAGATTGGCCCTCGAAAGTTGAGGCCAAAGGGAGGCCAAACTGAGGCCAATTGGAGGCCAACTTGGACCTGGACGTGCTCTGGTTGGTGGCAGAGTGGCTCATTGTGTGCGTGAGCAGATTTTTCCAACACAACAACAACAACAAGGAGCAGAACAACAAGGAGAAGAACAACAACGAGGGCCAAACAAGCAGCCAAAAGAGAGAGAGAAATGGTATAAAATGGTATAAAAAATGGTATAAAAAAAAGTAACTAGAAGTTCTCGTGGGGCCCAATCACTTCATTAGCCGTCAACACTTCTGAGCGCCACCGGTTCTGCGGGCGCTCCTTAGGTTAGGTTAGGCCAAACTGAACTGAACTGAACTGAACTGAATTGAACTGAAGGAGCGCAGAGGAGCAGCACACCAGCAGCTCAGTGCTTGCGAGCGGCCCACTCGAGCAAGTTCGCCCAATGCACTTTTCTGCGGGCCGACCTTGTCCCGCGCACTTTGGGCCTGCCAGTGCCCGAAAAGCACAGAAAACGCATAGGAAAAAGCACAGAAAACGCATAGGAAAGCAGTGCTCTAAACTCTAAACTCTAAAAGGCACTGCAACGGCCCCAAACGCCACCTTTTTGGCCCCCTCAAAGCCCAATTACACTGGAACTACTATTCGGCGAACTCGGCGCGACGGAAGTGTGGCCGCCTGTTGATTTCTGGCCGCCAACTACTGGTGGCGGGGGGCGCCTGGCGAGCGGAATCCGAGGAGGCAAGAGGCTGGCCTGGTTGGGGAACACAACTGTTGAGTGTGGCGAGCGCCGCTTGGGGTCAGTGTGGGTCTAGTGTGGATGTGGTGTGGAAAAGTGTGGAAAAAGTGGCAGCACTAAGGAGGAGGAGGAATTGTGCTTATTTATTGTTATTGCTCGAGCGCAATTTGATGAAAAAACGGCGACGAATGGGGCGCAGTTTTTCTCTGGCCCGCCGATGCCAATGAATGGGCGAAACTGGCGCGAAGGAGCGCGCAATATGGCAAATTAGCTCGTCTACTTTTGCTTGGCTGCGAGCTGCGAGCTTTGGCCGAGCTTTGCTAAGGAGGAGAAACTGGCGCCGAAAAGACAAACACAAACACGGACAGTTGGCGGCCAATTGTGGCCATGGAGCGGGGAAAATGGGTGGAAAATGGGTGGAAAAGAGGAGGAAAAGAGGAGGAAATTCAGAGAGGAAGAGAGAGAAGAAGAAGAAGAAGGAGAAGAAGATTGGAGTTGAGTGGAGAAATTGCACAAAATCAACAGTCTGCCAGTGGCGCAGAATGAGCGCCGTTGAATCAAGGTGAGCTTGTTGTGATAGGGCCAAAAATGTCCATTAAAATTGTTCGCCTTCCCCTTTTGCTGGCCGGCTCATTCTGGGCAAATCACGGCCAACTTTGCCGCTGGAGAAGTGTGGCCAGTGGAGGCAGCAAAATGCGGGCGTTGGAGCACACTGTCTCTGGCTTGGTTGTTTGAGTCCAATAAAAGTGGACACAAATTGGTGATTCATCAAAATGCGCTCCATTCAGAAGGGCAGAAAGTGCGCTCATCGCAGTGGCGCGCACATCGCACACTGCTCATCGCACACTGTCCATCGCACACAGCAGATCGCACACAGTAATTCGCGCGCTTCAATTCGCGCACTTGAATTCGCACACTGCACACTGTGCTCAGTGCGCCCAATTCGCCGCAGCTAAGGAGCAGCGCCCAGGCTGAGCAGCTCCGGCCGGCCAACTTCTTGCAGAAAACTTCTTGCAGCCAAAAAATAACTTCATGCAACCAATAGTTTGCTTCTTCTCAAAACAAAAGTGGCCACACTCGCTCGCTGGCGCCCCCTGGCCACAAACCAGCGCAGGCCGCCCGCAGACTGTCGGCGCGGCGGACTGTCTGCCGCCCACAAGTCGCCCACTGGCCACTCGCAAGCTGGGCAGACGCGCAGGTGAACGATTGGGCGAGCGCCACTCTCGTGCGTGCTCGCTCTTGGCGGCGCTCTTGGCAGTCTTCGCAGTCTAGGCAGTCTCGGCAGTCTTGGCGCTCTTGATCAGTGACGGCGCTCTCGGACAGTGGCGGGAGATTGTCTGCGGCGGCTGAGCAGAAGGGCGGCCAGTTGGCTGAATTAATTAGCCATTTTGTTCGCCGCTCAGCCGCCCACAAGTGGCGACAATCGCGCCCGGTCAATGACCATTGGCCAGAGGCGAGCGGCAAGCGGCGAGCGGCCAGAGGCGGGCCTCACCGCCAGAGCCAGTCTGCGGCGGCGGTGAGGCGCTGCTTAGAAAGCTTGGCAAGCTTGGCGAGCTTGGCGAGAGCTTGGCGAGGGGGAGGCGCTGGAATTGAAAGATCAGAAGAGGCGAGCGGTTGGCGGCGAGCAGTTTTGGCGCAATTGGAGCGCGAGTTCAAGGCGACCTGAGGGAACCTGTTGCGCTGCGTGCCAGTGCGGCATTGGCGCAGTTGTGGCATTTGGAGCATTTGGAGCAGAGGCTGCAAAGTGGAAAGCAGCCAGAAGGCAGACGAGCGGGCGCACCTTAGCACCGGCTCGTGTGCGGCGACATTCGCTCCAGAAGGCACACTCTTTGCCGCACACTGTTTGTCGCACACAGTCCGCCGCAGACTGTCCGCCGCAGAGTGTCACTCGCACACTGCACATTGCACAGCGCCCAAATGGCGCACACAACTGACCTGAACTCCCCCACACTGCGCGTCTGTGTGGCCTCCCACAACTGGCCACTGGCTCGCCTGTCTCGCCTTAGCCTCGCCGGCCGGACACTCGGCCGCATTAATCAGGGTGACTTTTTTCCTTCTCTCTTGATTTTCTCCAACTTTTCACTAGCCTCGCTGTTCAGCCGCCGACTCAGCGGAACACGTGGAGCTGGAGGGCGATAAAAGTGGCCGCCGTCCAGTGGCCAGCCTCGCACAGAACAGAACAGAACAGAACAGGCACCCAGCCGCCAAGGCCGCCCGCGAGCTCGCCGTCCGAGTGGCCCAAGTGGCGCGGGCGCAATCCGATCCACGGCCGTCCAGTTCCGTTTGCAGTTCGGCGGCGCTAAGCGCGCTCATTCCGCGGCAAAGGTGGCTGCAAAGTGGCGCCGGCTGCAGAGTAGTGCCCAATGCAGACTGCTGCTGCCCACTCTAAGGTCTAGCAGGAGGCTAAGGCGCGGCCAGCCCACTGCTCTGGTGCGAAAAGCAACACGAACGGGCGGCCACATTTGCGAGCCATCAATCAAAAGGCAGCCTCGCCGGCATCCCAATGACATGAATTACCTCAGCGCAACTCTCAGTCTCCATCTCTGTCTCTCTCTCGCTTGCAGTTTGGGCCGCCCTTTGTTTGTGCTCGGCCGCTTGGGAGCCTCTCTCTTCTTCTAGCCCTCAGCTGCCGGCCGGCCAGTGCGCCAAGTTGCAAGCTGCGCGCAAAGCAGCTCGCCAATCGCAGACTGTGTGCTGCGAGGCCGCCCAATTGGCCAGCGCCGCACTCAGTCTCGGGCTCAATTACGCGCATAGATCGCCGCCCGGCTGCCCATCATCTCCGCGCGGGCTCTCCTCACCTGCTCTCACACTGCCACTCGGCCAACTGTGTGCCGCACTGCATTGCGGCATGGCCAAACACTGCATTTCCACACACTGCATCTCCAACCAGTGAGTGCCCATCGGGGAGCAGCAAAAGCAGAAAACAGAGAGCAAAAAGCGAAAAAGCGAAAAACAAAAAACAAAACGCTCCTAATTAACATTGAACTGCGCCGGTTGCGCAATCGGACCGCCATCCAGCGAGCCCGCAGTCCAGCCGGCGCCTCCCTGGCCTTCATTAGAGGCCGCGTGTGGAGCCCGGCGGACTGTGCGCCGTGCATTTACAACCTCGCTGAGTGCGCGCTGCCCCGCCCCCCTGCGAAAAGCGGGCCAGCAGCCCGCGCGCGCACACAAAGCAGAGCTGCGGGCGGCCCGCAAAGAGCCACGCCCCCTCAGAAGCGGCGGTCCTGAGGGCGCGCCCGCAGCAACTGTGCGCCCGAAATCCGAGTCGAGCCATCGATCATTCGGGCCGCCCGCCTTCTTCTTCTTCTTTCTAGCTAGTGGCCAACGATCCTGATCAATTTTCTCTCCCCTCTTGCCATGGAGCTGCTCTCTGCTCTCTGCTCTCTGCATTCTGCCTCTTTGGCTCGCGTTTCTCGCCGGAGCTCCAACGAGATCTGAGCCGAGAGGAGCCAAAAGGAGCTGCTGCCAAGTGGCCGCTGGCAGCCGGCGCCAAATGAAGCAGGCGCCTCCAGTTTGCCAAACTCAAACCAAGATGACTCCCATTTCCAGCGGCCCTCCTGAATTAAAACAATCCCACCATTGTGTCTGCCCTGAGAGACTACAGACACTCGAAGGCCCAAGAGAGAGAGAGAAGCTGAAGAGCATCACTTTTTTGACGAGCGCCTCCCGACAGCGTCCAGCCGACTGCTCATTTGGCCGCCTCTCTTGATTCGTACATCTCAGCCCTCAGCCCAGTTGCTCACCTGCACACCAAGCTGGCCGTCGTCTGTCTGGCGCCGACATTCCTCCGCTGCTCGTCCAGCTTGCGCCCCAGTCTCTCAGCTTGATCGTGACGCGCACCTGTGCACTGTGAGCGGCGCAGACTGGCTTCCAATGTGCCGCCAATGTGCCGCCGACTCAAAAGGCGCCCGAAAAGTTCCTCTGAGGCGCCCAATTTGAGAGAATTTCCACTAATTAAGCGCTCAGATGAACAGCAACGTGCCCAAATTCGTCACGACTGTCCTGCGAGACAGTCTCTAGGGGCCCAGAAGGTCGCCTTTGATTGACTTGTCAGCGCCCACTCGACGCTTAGAAGAAGGCGCCGCATTGCTAAGATTTGGCGCCGAGAGACTGTCTCTTCTTTTTTCGCCATTTTCCATTTTCCATTTGCAATTCTCCATTTTTACCCAATAAATTTTCGCTTGCGCGCATTTGCAATGTTTGCAATGTGCTCGCATTGAGCTAAGGTCAATGTCGAGTGTTCCAGGCGGAGGACTGTCTGTTGCTGTTTAATGCTCACTGTTAAATTCAACAGCAACAGTGTGTAAAAAAAGGCTCATCTTCAAGCCATTTGCGCCCAATTTGTGTATGATTTTTCGCTCCTGTTCAAATATTTATTCAACCAACGCCCAAATTGAGACATGCTCAAATGCTAATTCAAATCTGGCCAAAGAGACACACAAACAGGCGAGAGTGCCACTCTCACTTTTCACTCTTCCTTCTCCACTTTGCTGCTCCTCAGAAGCTGCTCAAATTCTGCTCAGATGTTGCAACAAAGTCTCTCCAGCTCTTAGCTCTTAGCTCTGAGCTCTCTTCGTCTCGAAAGCCACTTGCACTTGTTCCTTGCAACTTCCTGCGCGCGCCACTCAGCTGCTCTCTCCGCAAGCAATATTTACATATTCTAATGAGCCGCCTCTTTTCCACTCTCAGTTCTCCAAAGAGCAAGCCAAAGCTGCACTTCAGCTGACCGCCAGCAAGCCGCAAGGTCGACACAAGCAGCTTGAGGCGTCAACTTCTCAAGCCATTTCAAGGTGGCCAAAAGGGGCGGCCCAGCGGAAGTGCTCTTGAAGCAAAAGTTTAGCCTTCTGGTTGTTTTTTTTTGCTCCCAAATTAGACCTTAGTGACTAAAGGTAGTGACCAGAGTGTCTGAAGGGATTTTGGCCAAATTGCGGCGGCTTAATTTGCTTAATTTGACACCAAATCATCTGGAGAGAAGCCGGAGTTTCCAGCTGAAGCTGGATTTTGCTTCCACCTCTTCCAGCTCTGCAACACAGTGATCACTTGCAGTCCCTTCCTGCAGGACTGCCGACTGGCCGTTCCTGCAGGAACGGACTGCCTGCAGGAAGGCGGCATGCAAATTAACCCAAATTCATGGCCTCTCCCTCGAGTGTTGCCCGCTGCTCTTGGGCCAAACTCTGCCCTTGGCACTTGGCCTCTGCTTTGCGCACGCGAACCACAGACAGACACACAAACAGCTCACAAACAGACACACAGACAGACAGAGAAAACCGCCAGTGGTCAGAGCTGAGCAACTCGATCGAGCAGAGCCAACAACAACTGGCCCAAAAACAGTGATTGGGCCGAACGACACGAGCAAATCAAATTAACCAATTTGCATGTCCCGCCGCTAATTACCAACTGATGCAATTATGTCGCCCATGTTGCGGCCAGAGCTAGAGAGCAGCTAGAGGGCGGCCGAAAAGCTGCCAGAATGCGCTCCAGAATGCGCCAATGACCCAACGAGCCTTCTCTTTGTGTCTCTGGCGCTATTCTTTTCCGCTTTTCAGACTGCCCTCTGGCCTGGTCTCTGGTTGCCACAAGGAGGCCAATCTTTCAATTAGAGGCTCGAAATGCCAGCCGGACATTGACGGGCAGCTGTTCGGCTGCTTGGGCGTTGCAGCGTTCGAGTGTGAGCATCTCTGGCGCGCCTTAGGGCCACAATCTGCGTCACTACACTCGGCGTGTGGTCGCCCCTTTGCCTGTGGGCCAGAGATGCACGATTCTGGCGGCCAATAAGCGGCCGCCAATGAGCTTCGGCTCATTGCTGGCTCATTGCTTGCTCATTGCTGCAAGGCGGCTCCCAAGCAGCAGAGGCAGACTGAGACTCTCAGGCATACACTTTCAGGCAGACAGTCTCTAGCCTCACCTAAGGCCAGCAGACTGGCTGGAGGGGGCAAAAGATTTGCGAGCGAAAAGTGGCGCCAAAAGGGGCGAGCTAAATGAGAAATTCGAGCAGAGCACATTAATCGATGACCTGTTGTTGCAGCAGCTCTGCGATCGACATTTTTGCGGCACAGACACAAAGGCCTTTCGCCGAGCTGGAAAAGGCCCGCGCACGATCCCTTGCGGCCAGTGCAAAGTTTGCACTCCAAAGTCGCCAGACTTTGGATGCTCCATCGCATGCAGACTGTGTGCGCTGCATAGACTGCAGTGTATGCTGAACGCAGTGCAGACTGTGTGCAGTGGAAACTGTATGCAGGAAAGACTGTCTGTGGCGCGAGAGGCAGTCTCTCGTCTGGCCGAGACGCAGCCATGCCAGAGGACACAAACGATGCCCAAACGAGAGCGCAAAGGCAAAGAAAAGCCTCCACTCTGATTGTGCCATTATTTCCTCGCGTTTGGCTAAAGTTTAAATTGCCAAACACAAGAGCAGGCCCATCTCGAGGGCCTGCAATTAACGGCCGAGCCAGAGGTGCACTTCTTGGCCTGCTGGTCCTTGTTTTATCCTCCAAGTTTGTTCTTCTTTTCCTAAGCTTCCAGAGAAAAGCTGCCGAGATGAATTCTCTCAAATGGAGCCAACTTGCACCCAGAGACTGGCCCTTAGCCTAGAGACTAGCTCTTTGCCTAGAGAGTGTTGCAAGAAGGTTCTTCTAGCAACACGACACGACACAACATGGCGCGCAAAAGGCGGCCACAAACCACCTAAGTTTCCTCTCACTGTTCAGGTGCCAGATTGGTGAGTGAATCATTTGGCCCACAAACTCGAGCAGAGCCAAGCTTTGTTGCCTCTCGTTGTGCTCGCTGCTCGTCTGGCTCGCTTAGTGCAACCTTGGCGAGAAAAATCAGGAAAAGCCTACCTTTGGCTAAATCAATAAAAGTCGAGTCCATTAGATCTCTGGCGAGATCAAGAGGCTGAGCTTGGCGAGCTGCTCGAAAGCGGAAAAGAAGATTCCTCAAAGGGGCTCAGTTTGCAACAAAGTTTGGAACATTATTTAATTACCACTTAACACCTTTGTCTGAGCGCGCCAAAAGGGAAACAAAGTTGCCAGCAAGTGGCTGCAGTGCGTCTCTGCAACTGGCGAGTGGGCCACTCGCTGCAACCTGTTGTTGTGTCTCGCTTTTTTTGCTGCTCTCTGCAGACTGTCTGCCATCTGCAAGCCCAGCCAGTTCACACGCATCGTGTCACGACTCGCGGCCCAACAACAAGCTAGGCAAAAGCTGCAAATCTTGGCGAGGAGCTTTCTTTTGGAGAAAACTTGGAAAAAATTGGAAAAAAGTGGAAAAAAGTGCAGAAAAACTGCAAAAAACTGGAAAGAAGTGCAAAGAAGTGGCCCCTTTTTGCAAGAACAAATCTCCCTTCCACAGACTGTGGCCAGAGAGCAGATCTAGATGTAATCTGGCGAAGAGAAACTAACACTTTTGGCCAAAAGCAAAGCTCCACGAGGAGTCCAATTTGGCCCAATTTGGCGCCCACTGTCTCTGCTAATTTGGCCCTGCGATTTGGGTGCCAGACAATCTTCGGCTTGGAAATTTTGGCTTTTCTCTCTCTCGAAGAAGGAAAACAATACTGGCCAAAGTGGGAGAGAGTCTCTTGGAGCAAAGTGGGCGAGAAATGGGCTGAAATTGGCTGCAAATTGTTGCAAGAAATTGTTTGCCGAACGAGCTTTGCATGCGCGGGAATTCCTCCCGCAGACTTTCTCTCGGGCCAATTTTTCCTCTTCCTTAGCTCTGCTTCACTTCGCTTGGCTTGAAGCAACCAAACCAAAAGCGAACAAGAAGGAAAAGCAATAAGAAGAAGAAGTTTCGCTGGAGATTCTCATTTCTCCAAACTTTGCGACCCTCAAAGTTGCGTCATCAATGTCCAGCAAGTGAGCGGCGTTTGGCTGACGAGCGGGCGCCAAGTGCGCGCGTCTCAATGAAATATTCAAATGCCGGCCCCAGTCTGCATAAGGCCGCAGCTTGGCC
>Ga0268247_10000429_pt1 | contig 14370 bp, 15 predicted proteins | sample AgamicOrMae_FD_200245 | JGI IMG/M metagenome (GOLD analysis project Ga0268247, IMG submission 200245) | Agave microbial communities from Guanajuato, Mexico - Or.Ma.e (v2) (version 2) | ecosystem: Host-associated > Plants > Phyllosphere > Phylloplane/Leaf | place: Guanajuato, Mexico | collected...
GTCTGGAATCGTAGCTGATAGTCCTAACGATAAAACGTAGCTCTATATCACAGATAAGTATTAACGAATGTCACTCATAACTGACAATAAATTTAGGTGCTATATTATCGTTTTCATCATCACAACACGTTGTTTGATACCGGTTTATGATATCAAGATGAACAGGAACTGTAACAAAACCATGATTTGTAGGGATTGATAATCTTGGAATGATAATCATGGTTGCAAGGAACCTTGCGTAAATTTGAGATCTTATTTGAACAGTGTGGTCCACGGATGTGGTAATATAGTTTCAGGGTACCTATTTGTTTTACGGAATGAGCGGGCATCTGTGAGAAGTCGCGCATTTAGCGGGGGCTCTAGTGCACGATCGTGATTCCTCGTGCAGGTTGGCAAAATGTGAAAGGCAAGATTTTATTCTCCATCTTTCTTAGAGACATAAATCATCGCATTCATAATGCTCATGCCATCATTGGCTGTATTTTTATTGATGATCAGCTACCTGACACCTGAATATCATAGCGAAACAACATCAAAGGCCAAAACAACAAATGAAAGATTGCAACAGAAGGAAACGAAAAACGATAGCAATAGTAGGGGAGACGTTTATTTTCTAATATCTGAACCCGAGAGTCTCAGGTATACATTCAAGGCTAGATCATCAAGGATTGGTATACCATTCACCGAAGAATTGTCTAATATTGCGCTCGTTCTTGCAGAGCCCAGAGACGCCTGTGCATCAACAATAAACAAACTAGATATCAGGGGTAATATTGCTCTGGTGGAGAGGGGTGGTTGTTCATTCTTGGAAAAGTGTATAGAAATAGAAAGAAGCGGGGGAATAGCCCTGATCGTATACGACTATGATAAGCATAATGATGAGAATTATATAGAAATGATTGATGACAACACTTCAAGAAATTGTAGTATTCCAGCTGTCTCATTACTGGGCAAGGATGGATACATGATCGTTCATTCACTATTGGCTCTCAAATTGAACAGGGCAGTGATAACTATACCCATCAACGTTGCCAAAGATGAAGTATCCAATCCTCCATGGTTAATGTGGTAAAAAGAAACATGTGTTGACTAAATTATTGCAAATATTTTAAACTAGTTCCTAAATCAATGTTATACTATACAATGTATCTTAATGGGGCTGAGCAAAGATTCGTATAACTGTTGTTGTGTAGCTTATTGATTTTAAATGATCTTGTATCTAACGATGAATTGGTGAGAAGAGTAATGACTTTGTATGTCGTCCCGTAGGTGACAGCTGCACAACAGTTGATTTGGGAGAAATATTTTCCCCTATTGTTTATTCATTCGAATTATCTATTTAAGACTAGTAACATTACCAAAAATATTCTCAACCCTTCTGGCTGTTGGATATAGCTGAATTGTTGGAAATAGGCTTAGATCGTTTTGCATGGCCGCCAGTGAGATAGTTGCATCTAGCTGATTGTTTTCATTGATCGTTGGATTCAATTGTTCAACTGTTTGATCTTGACAATTGTTCTGGAGTTGCCTATTAAGAGTTGCGATTGCTGATTGCTGTGGGCCCGGCATTGGCGATGTGGTTTGCTGTTGCTGTTGGGAGGTCAAGTTGTAGGCAGCAGGTGCTTGTGAGTGAAGTGGTGCTTGTATTGTGGCCGCATTTGGCAGCCCTGTTCCCAGGGGGATTGAGTGGGGCTGTTGTTGTTGTTGTTGTTGTTGCTGTTGGCGCTGTTGTTGGTGCACGTTGGCCAGCAGGCTGGACCAGAACTGGTGTCTGAGTGCCAGCTGGGCGTCGAAGGTGGCCATGAGCTGGGCGTCCCTTTGGCTGGGCTGTGGCTGAGGTCTAGTTTGTTGAGCCTGTTGGGATTGGACCAATTGGGAGTAGAGCTGGTTGTAGATGAAACTCGCCGGCGAGCTGACCATATTGCGGTTCAAGTGCTGAGGGGCGAGCTCATTATTGTTACTGCTAAATTGAGCATCGCCACCCATCGCCATTGGGTTGGCCAGCTTTGGTAGAAGCTGGCCAGCAGCGGGAATTGGCCCCATATGATGGTGCAGATCCGAGGGTTGCATGAGCCTCTGTTGCTGGGCGCCCTGCGGCAGACTAGCATCCCCGGGGCTCAGGAGCGACATTTGCTGCTGCTGCTGCATTCCAATGACCTGTTGCAGCGGAGACTCCAGCTGTTTGTTGGGCGTAAATCGGTGCACCTGATTGGCGGCCGCCTTGTTGTGGGCGCCCACTTTCTGCTGGGCCCCAGACTGCTGTTGCTGCTGCTGCTGCTGTCTGCACTGCACAGGACTTCCGGCGGGCGTGTGGGCGAACCTCTTGGCGCCGCCGGCGGAGCTGCAGTGGCGCTTGCCGGCCGGAAGGGGCGATTCGCGCTGGCCGCCCGGCCGCGCGCTGGGCCCCAGCCAGGCGGCTCCTCTGGTCTGGCTGAGGTGGGGCCAGCCCATGGGCATCTTGCGCCGCTCGCCCACACTCAGGGGCTGTCTGGCGGGCGACTCTTCCGGCTCAGTGTCCAGCTGGTCGGGCTCGTTGAAGTCCAGGTCGTCGTCCACGTTCACGATCAGCTCGTCGGCCGGCCGCCCCTCCTGGCCGGGCCTTCTCGCCGAGGCGCATCTGTGGCCCTTGGAGGAGGGGCCGGCGGGGCTTGGGGCGCTCGTCCCGTTGGGCTGAGGGCCGGCGGGGCGTCTGTGGGAGTCGGCCGTGCTGCTTCCGTTGGAGTTGCTGCTGTTTGGGGCGCCATTGTTGTTGTTGTTGTTGTTTGGAATTCGGCGCCTTGTTCCTCCGTTGAAGAGCGACTTGACGTCCTCCCAGGCGTACTTGATCTCCTGGCTGTGCTCTTGGGTCCAGTCGAGGTCGATGTGTTTGCGCCACGAGTTGATGTTTGGCGAGTCGGGCGGGTTGCAGTCGGTGGCGAAGGGCTGCTTGTGGGAGTGGAAGATGAACTTGTTTGGCGAGTAGAACTCGCCGCAAAAGAAACACTCGATGCACTTGGCCCTGGAGCTAATGTAGCGCGCTGGCACGAAGCGCCCCTTGCAGCCATAGTTCACCCTGTGGGCTATGGTGAAGTAGAAGTTCTCGGGCAACTCGGGCGGCTGCTCCTCGGCAAGGAAGGAGCGACACAGGCGCTCTGCCTCGCGCATCGTTATCATGCCGCAGCGGCGCGACGAACTGGGCATGGCGCCAGCTCGGCGCAACATCTCCAGCTGGATGGGCGTGCACTGGACGCAGGTGATCCCCAGGGCCACCCGGCGGTTGTGGATCTCGTTGTAGCTGAAGTCCTTGAGCAGCGTGTTGCTTATTTGGGCCAAACAGAGGCGGTCCTTGTCGTTGATCGTTAGCGCAACTATCTTGAAGCCAAACAGGTCAACGTGCTTCACCTGGTCGTGATGCTGCTGCTGCTGCTGGCCACTAGCTCTGTGCTTCGAGTCTTGTGCTCCTGAGCTCTGGCTCAGCTCGCCGGCCGGCGGACTAAGCCGCTCGTGTTTGTGCGTCCCTTTGGTGGCCGCCTGCGCCGCCTGCTCGAAGAAAGTCTCGCCCCCTTCCAGCAGAGCCTGTCCTCCACTCTGCTGCTTATAGTTTTGCAGCGCCTCCACTTCCTGTTGGGGCGCCGCCTCTGCCCTAAGGTCGCGCGCCAAGTTTAGCGACTTGGGCCCCGGCGAGAAGCAGAAGGAGCCCTTGGTGCTGGCGGGCGACAGGCCGCACGAGCTCGCCTCTTCCTCCTCCTCCTCCTCCTCCTGCTCGCTTTCCGGCTCGCCCTCGTCCTCGCTGCTTCCGGCCCCCTCTTGGCCCCCGCTCGGCGCCTCCTCCTGGCCCTGAGGTGTGATTAGGGCGCACTCCTGCGGCTCAAACACCTGCCTCTCCTCGAATTGCGCCTGCTGCTCGCTGGCCCCCGACGAGCGCGAGTCCAAACTGGGCGACTGACTTGAGCCCGCCGGCTGCCCGTCGGCCTGTTGGCCCTGCTCCTGAATGCTGCCCATCGAGTTGCTGCTAGTCTTGTGCTCCGTCTCGCTTCCAATTGGTTGATCGTCCTAATTGCTAACGCTCGTCGTCTTGCCGCACTAACACCGGCCTGATGTTTGAACAATCATCTCTGGCTCTCACTCGAGGAAGTCTCAATTTCTATCTCTCTCCCATTTGCCACAATCTCAGTGACACCCAGCGGGCGGCCTGCCCCAGTCACCAGAGGGCCAACGAGACTTGGACGCCTCTGCTGCGCAGGCGCAACGGGGCACCCTCGCTGATCAGCGGCCCTAGTCTTGGGCGCAAGCAGAGGGGCCCCACTTAGCGGCGCCCATTTGCCATTGGGGCCAGTTTGTCGCCATTTGCGGGCTCCTGCAGGACACTGGAGGCACAACAAGGCTTCCAGTGGCACAGTTGCTTGCGGGCGGGCCAAATTTGGCGCACAACCTGCGCTGCTTGTTCGAATTCAATTTACATCAGAATACAATGAACACACTTAAGGCGCGCTCCACATTCAGGCCAAGCGCTCGTTGTCGGCGCTCGTTGTGCAGCCTGTTTGCATGCATACATGTCCATGTGGATACACACAAACACACACACACACACATACATAGGATCTATGCATATACATGGATGGCTGTGTGCAAACATATAGGAGAAATGTTTGCCCAGTTTGTCTGGGGCGGGCTTTGTGTCACAGGAGGCTGAGTTGGGCGGCGCGCAGTCAGTCGGCAGAGCGGCCAGTCCGCTGGGGGTGCAAGTTAAGTGGGCCCCACTGGAACGAGACCTATTGGAGCTCCGTTATAGGTGCGCAATAATTGAATCCAATTGGATGGGGCGCCGGGCAAATGGGGGCGGACACGGTCTCGTACTTCGGATGAGGGCTGGCTGGGAGCTAGCTGAGAGTTGGCGCGAGCTTGGCTCGCATCCGATTGGAAAAGCGAGCAGGAAATGGAGTCGATTTGGGCTGATCAGTGATAAAGTGATCACCAGTTTTGGTTGCCCTTGTGTTGCTTACAAGGCGCTTGGAAGGCCGCAGGACACTCTAGTTACAACATCATAAGCACTCGATGGTCTGCCGGCAACGCGTTTGACAAAGGGGGGCCCATTCGCGTGTTTGGCGCCCGCAGAGCTTAGAGTGGGCGGACGTTTTTTGGGGCCCAAAGAGGCGCTGTGAGTCGCCGTGAGTCGCCGTGGGTCGCCGTGAGTCGCCTCTCTGCAAGTCTGGGAGAGAGACTGTGTATTAGTGCTAGTGAGTTTGGGCTGGCACGAGACACAAAGGGGGCCGGTGTTTGCTGTTTGTCCGTGCGCGCCTCATTGGGCTAATGTTGTGTTGAAATTTGAGAGAGAAATTGTCACACAAAGATGAAGATCGGCTCACTTTGGATCGGATCATGAGCGGGGCCCAATGATGGATCGTTTTCGCCTGACAAATCAAACAGAATCTCAGGTTCAATTTGTGTATGAATTGTTGGAGGTGGCGGCAAGAGGGAGAAAAATGGATGGGCGGCCTGAGATTGGCTCTGTTGTTGTTGTTATTATTATTATTACGGCCGCTCGTTGTTATTATGGCCGAAGCGAAGGAGCAGCATGGAGAGTCTTGTGCACACTGCACACTGCACACTGTATGCAGTTCGTCTCGAAACTGGGGCCTGATTTGTCTCGCGCCGATGCGTAAACTCTATTAAACAAACCCATTTGAGCGCCCGACCGACCAAAGTGGAACGCCGACTTTTTCCCTCTTTTAGCGAGAAAAAATATAACAAAATAACAAATTCTTCATGTTGCAATGTTATTACATTCTAACGAGTTGAGTGCATCATTCGCGCTCCAACGCGTCCCTCCCAGTGCACAAATGGAGGGAAAAATCTCGGCCCAAAAATATCTAACGATTTCCATTTATCGTCTCCTTGGGCCTGGCCGCTTTAACTAATAAAAAAGCCTCGTCCCAAAGCGGTCTGGAATCGAGCGAGAGCTGTTTTGGCGAAATTAACGCCAAAACAGGAGGCGATTGCGGCCTGATGGGCGGCGATCATTAGGTGATATTGGTTTTCAAAATAAAATGAAAACCATAGAGAAATTGATTATTTCTCGCGCTCCATTGCGCTTTTCCTTTCCACTTTGTCGCCTCCACCTTTGTGCCTTGTCCCTTGTCTGAGACGCAACCAGGGCCAGTCGTCTCGCCCCTCGACTGGTCATCAGTGACGGACACACAAGCAAGAGCAAGCGGCCATTGTGTGTTAATCTGGGCCGCCCGGAGCAGAGGCGGACCCTCTGCGGTAATGCGATCCGCGCGCGCCGCTCAGCTCGGGCGGCCCGCGCCAGCAGAGAGCAATAGGAAAGTGTGCGCGAACCCGACACTTGGGCTGCGGCGCGCGGCCCAGCCCGACGCGACCCGCTGGCCCGTCGCCTCCACTCTTGGGGGCCCAACTCGAAGGAGAAAGGTTAATTGAGGACAATCATGCGAGTGGTTGCGCCACTCGATCATTAACCTGGCTCTCTTTTTGGCCGCCCGCGTGGCCCCTGAGCGAGCGGCGGCCGAGCCGCAACAAAGGAGAGCAAATTTAATTTAATTTGAACAATTAATTTGAGTGCCGCCGTGTATCGCTTAATGATGCCTCTCCGCGCGCTTGGACCCAGTTGAGTGCCTGGCTCGCCAAACACAAAGAGGACTCTCCTTTGTGTGAGGCCAGGCCAAGAGAAACGGCCAAAAGAAAAGCTCGAGGGGTCGCCGCCCGCCGCTTTGGAGGCCGGATTGGGTTACAGGGCGCCTATAGTGGCGCGTTGGCGCTCTTTTGGGGCGTGCACGCAAATGATATTCAGCACTAATTGCTTGTGACGCCGGACTGCGCCCCCAGCGCTCTTTGGGAAAGGGCGCTCGGCCAGGAGTCAGACTAACAAGGCGGCGCGCTAATGGCTCGAGCGGGCGCCCCCAACGCGCCGATTGCAGGTGACAAATTGGCAACTCCCTCGCCACCTCTTGGGGGCCAGCCAGCCAGCCCGGAAGGAGCCTGTGTGGCCTCCGAGAGTGTCTGTCCAACCCGACTGAGAGACTGTCTGCGGGTGGGGGTGAGCAGCGTGCGAACTGGACAATTGGCGGCGCCCTCCAAGTGGCCGCAATCGCCACCAAAGGGGCTCACTTTTGGCCCCTGTCCATCCTGAGGGCTGGCAACACCACTGGAGGGTGCCAGTGGTGGGCCCCTTTGGTCAAGTGTGCATGATTAATTGTTTGCCGCGATAAATTGGGCCTCATTTGCTCGCGGCGGCCACTCAATTTGGGCTCGTTATCAATTGTTTCCGCCGGCTTGCCGGACGGTCCGTGGCATTGGCGCCACGAGGCCATCGGCGGCATCAAGTGGGGATTAGGACCGGGAGCAGGAGGGCGGAGTGGAGTGGAGTGGGAAGGGCGCTCGAGAGAGAGAGAGAGAGAGATTCTATAAGGCGTTTGAGTTTCGGATTAGCTCACGCTCGGACGCACTGCGCTCTGGGCCCACAGACTGGGGCCCATAAGCAGGTCGTGTGTTCCTGCGCCAGTGGGCCAATGCGCGCGCGTCTGGCCACGTGCAAATTAACAACAACTCGCCCGTCGGAGGCGCATTAAGTTGTCGACATGGTTCCGTTTGCCTTGGCGACTGAGTGGCGGGAAATCATTTCCATCCATTCCGGGGGACAGTTGCTGCTAGTCTCCACCCATAGGGCTGGACAGGCGGCGCTGTGCAGGAAGCGCACACAGGAGCACCATGATCATTGCCCCTGGGCGACCGCACGGCAAGCAGAAACAAATAGGCTTTCCCATTATTCTCACGAAAAAATACATTGAAACCCAAGAGAAAGAGAGCCAACGATTGAATGTCCATGTCTGCCAGAGTGTGCCGCTTGGCCAGTTGCATGGCCAATGTGAATGTGAATAGTCTTATTTGCGTTTTACTTTCCAATTCTGTTTGTTTTCCTCTCGAGCGCGGACAGACAGCGGCCCACACACACTCTATGTCTGTCTCTCTCTCTTCCTTCTGTGGACATGGCCCAATTTGGCACACAACCACCAAAACAGTTTGGGCCCACCACCACCACCACCGGCGGCAAACTGGGCGGCCAATCAAGAGTGATTGCGGTGCTTTTAGCAGCAGAGAAAGCGGGCGAGCGAGCGTTGACTTGATTTGGCAATTCAACAAATCGATTTGCCGCTCTCGTGTCAGTCCAATACATAATAGCAAATGATTGAATTTGTCCAACGCCAGATCCTTTTTTCGAGCCCAGAGCCCAAGAGGCAGCTCTTTGGGGACAGCACACATTGAGCTCCTCGCATTGGATTGGATTGGGTGGGGGGAAAACTTTTGCTTGTGTCCCGTGAAGCGTACGTGTTTGTGTTTTGACCGAAGCGACAACTTGGCCCTATCCGCTTGGCTGGCCGGCGGCGCCACTCCTTCGCCTCAGGTAACGAGACTCAGTGGCAACACAGAGTAGTGTTAGGGCATTGTTGTTGTTGTCACACTGTTCCTCCACTGGCGAGCCTCGAAAGGGGCCCTCTGGCGCAGGAGACGAATCACTCTTCGGTTGGGCAAAAATAATTTGATCAATCGTGCGCAAATCTCAACTGACTCAATGGGGGCGCCTTAGTGCCCAATGGCGTCGGGCCCCAAACTGCGGAGTCGTTTTCCGCTTGAGGCCCTCGCTTGAATCATCATTTCTTTGCCGGCTCGCTTATCTCTTAGGAGGAAAAGGGCGACGCAAATCACCACTCAATCAGCGCCCAAAAGGCGCCCACTGCCAGTCCAGTGCGCCTCACAGGCCTCTCTGCGCCCTAGTCTCTAATGCTTATTCCATACACGCTCGTCCCCGTCGGGCTCGTGCCACAAATGTGTGCTCAAAATCTCCGCTCCTACTTCCTTCCAGCCGCCTCCTTCCTCTGGCCGCCTTGGCACTTGGCCCTAAGGAGTGGCTTGGAGGAGCCACTGTATCAGACAGGCGCCATGAGATGCGAAGTAACCGCTACTCACACTTCTTTATTGTTTTTCAGACAAGACACAAGACACCACTAATAAAAGCAATATAACCTCTTTTTCTCCGCTATCTCTCCCTCTTGAAGCTCTTTCTCTTGGCTTCTTATTGAATTTTGCTCGCGCCAACGAACCAAACGCGACAAGAAGAGAGAAAAGAAATACATTGCCGCCCTTCCAGACCGAGGAAACTGGCGTCTCTCTTTCTCTGGATCTTTCTAACTCTCGCAACTCCAACACTCTTGGCCCCCTCTCGTCTCGCCCCAAAGGCACTCCTCCTCTTGTGGGGCTCTCAGAAATAGAGCCCCACTGTTCCAGTGAATTGGCGAGGTGAACGGGCCGAGAGACAAATAGGTTGTTGTCGTGAAATTCGATTTGCTAGTTTGGTTTATAAGAGCAAAAGGTGGCTCGCAAAGTTGGGCCAGTTTGCTCGGCCGCTTGGCGCAAAGGGAGAAACAAAAACAATTTAGATTGATGTGCTCCTTCTGGGCCGGCCCGTTTTCCTCCCTCCATCTCGGTCCCAATCCACATCTCTCTCCCTCTCTCTCTTCTCCTCGTTGCCTCCACCTCGAGCCACTTGTTTTTTGTCTCCCAAACGCTTTTTCACAATCAAACACGTGAAAGTCAAATACTTCTTTTCCGGCCAAAATAAGACATCCAAAAGTTTGCACAGAAAAGGCCACACAACCCAACAACTGGCCCCCCACGTCCGACTCATTGCTCAAGGAGTCGAGCTGGCCCATGGACGCGCACTCCCACCCAACACAGACACCAGTGCCCAGGGGGCGCCGCCTTCCTCTCAGCCTGAGCCATGGGCATACGGCTGGCAAGGAAAATGAATGGGCCAACAAACAGTGTAAGGAAAGTGACTCGATTCTGGAGAATAATTGATTGCAGCAGGTGACCTGTGGCCTGGGACTGCGTTTTGGCCCGATTGGGAGGCAAACCTTATATAATTCCTGTGTGAATGCTGCACTGCATCCACGTAGAAAGAACGCCCCCCAGGGGATTGCACGTAAATTTTAATCGATTAGGCACGATCCCTGCCTATCCTCTGGCACCCAAAGCACCTACACATAGAGGTAGCACTGAAATTTAGTTTGTGTAACCGAGAGACTGGAGCAGGGATCGAAAATTGCATGAGGATGTTGGCACAGATCACGGCAATCCATACCGGCCTCAGGTGTGTAAATTCATTTTGAATTGCGTCAAATGGATTCTCTTTTTTAAATTATTTTGCCCATCCCTCAGCTGCGTGCAACTTCTCGGCAGCCCTCTGTCTCTCACAACTTTTTCCATGCCTTGCATACCAATCGGCTAATTGACACTTTTGTGAGCAATAGGTGGTATTCCAACAACAATAATATTTCGATTCGGTTAAGCAAACCTTGCACCATTCGTGCCTTTTTGCGTAGGTTACATCTCGTTGGTATTTGTCTTTGAGCTCATCGTAGTCAATCTTTGGAACGGTTGAGCCTGTATAAGAGGACTGGGTTTTAAGATTCTCAAAATCGGCCTCCATCTGTTCAATCTTAGCCTTGATTGTTTGGTTCTCATCTCTCAGACGAATCATCTCCTCTTTCCTCGACATCAACGGCTTCATCCGGGGTTCACGCGTTTGTGGTGTGCTGAAAATGGGCTGACTAGCGGATGGTCCCGATATGCTGGCATCACTTTCATCGATACTTTGGGGCTTGGGCTCCTTCCTTGGCCTGCCAGGATGTGGACGATGGGAATGGGATAGTGGTGGGCGTCCAACTGGTCTGTGGGCGGGCACTGGTTGTGTGCTACTCTTGAAGGAGGTTGAGGACCCATCAAGCGATGAGATACTATCATTGAGTTGTGGAGCAGCTGATAGACGACCTGCAGATGGATCGAAAGTGTTATTGAAATATTTACGAGGTCTGCCGCGTTTTTTGCCAGTAGATGTTATTGAAGAGTTCAATTGAAACTCCTCGAATTTCGTGGTTGGTTTCACCTTTCTGGAACTCGATCGGATCATGATGCTCTGTTGTTGCGCAAGAATCTACCTTGGTAAAAGATACAATTGTTTGTTATCATTCCGAAGGATTTGCAGCGCATAGTGTTGACAATCGGGTTAGATTGCTCTTGCAATGGCGCGCACACATGTGAAAGACATCGCAATTTCAGCTCGGTTCAAATCTGCACGCGCACAGTGCACGAAGAATATAATGGTCTGGCGTCGGCTCGTGTTGTGAATCATAATCGCTAACCTCGTTGTAATTATTAAGACATATCATCTCTAGCCATGGATATTATGACGACTGCTAGTGGAATGGCCATGGAGAGGCATATTGTTGATCTAGCTCCGAAGCATGCCCTTTACATTAACAATCTCAATGATAAAATCAAAATCCCTACCATCAAGAGAACCCTACATGCCGCCTTTTCTCAATTCGGTCAAATAACCGACATCGTCATGAGGAACTCATACAGGCTCAGAGGCCAAGCATTTGTTATATATAAGGATATAGAATCGGCCGCTAAGGCCCTGAGAACGATGCAAGGATTTATTTTCTATGACAAACCTCTAAGGATACAATACGCGAAAACAGAATCTGATCTCATCACCAAACAAAGAGGAACCTTTGTGCAGAGACCGCCCAAGCCTAAGCTTGAGGTTAAGAAGAAAGAACGACCAACGACCAATCAGGCAGCTGCTATGCAGGATGTTATGGACCAGGAGCCAAACAAGATTCTGTTCCTTACAGGCTTACCAGAGGAGACGAATGAGGCTATGTTGACGATATTATTTAATCAATTTACTGGATTCAAAGAGGTTCGATTGATTCCAGGTCGGTCTGACATTGCTTTCGTCGAATTTGAGAATGAGTTCCTCTCAGGTACCGCCAAAGAGGCATTGAACGGTTTCACCTTATCTCCTACTCACAAGATGAGGATAACATTCGCAAAGAAGTGAGTATGGTCGCCATGAGATTGACAGGCTGATAAAAAGATATATCATACGTTAATCATAAGTAATTACGAGTTAGTAGGCGTGATCAAGGCCCACTTAAGGCATCTGAACTCTTACTTGATTCATGATTCCATGGGGGATTCATAATCGTCGTCTTCCTCCTCCGGTATATAATCGTCTCGAGGAGCTTCCCTGACTCTCGAGTATTCAATCCCGTTCGACTTCAATTTCGTTATCACTCTTTCCGCCTTGCTGGTGCCTTCCTCTGTATCAGAATCGCTTAGCTCTTCGTCTCCTACCGGTTCTGTATCCTGTCTACTACTGTAAACCTCAATAAGATTCTGTGTTTTCTCCAAACATTCACTGGCATTGCGCTCTAGTTGCCTTTTCACATGCTCGGGTAAGCATTCGGGATTATCCAATATGATACCCTCCTTTGGCCTAAGCCTCTCATTCTCAAGCAATATCTTGTAATATTCTTCACGAAGTTCTTGTTCCTTTTCTCGATAGTAGGATTTGTATGCATCTAGGGCATCTTTCGAGATATGTCTGAGTTCCTCCAGCTGAAATTTTCCCTTCTCTATATTGAGATTCTCTATCATCTGGTCGATGATAGATTTATCTACATACATGGCAGTCTTTTTTCTGTTATGAAGCTTATAGAAGGTCAGCATTTGATCCTCCAAATCGTCCAATTGAGCTTTGGTCAGTCGATTCAAGATTGAGTTGGGCTTAACCCTCAACTTGAAATCTGGTATCTCTTCGATTTTCTCACCTTCAATGAAAGCGAGTTGCATGTTCACATCAAGTTGTTCTTTTTTCAACTCGTCGATCTTACGTGTCACTTTCATGTATTTTGTGTCGAAATCTTCCTCGCCGAGTTCATCACAATCAAACTCTACAGCCTCGAGTTCGTCGATCATCTTGTCAAGAGCGGCTTGGCGCTTGATCAGGCGTGCTCGCTCCTCAAATCTCTTCTTCTCATTTTGGAAATTGACCTCACCAGCTGGTTGAGACTTCCTGAGGTCCTGCAGAACCAGTAGAAAATAGGCGTGAGTCTCATGAAATTTCTTATTGCCTTCTTTGGTGGATGTATCGAATGTCAGCAAAGTGGACGCCGCCTGGTTCACCAATCTAGGAAGTTTCTCTTCGTAGAACATGGGGGCCACCTTTCTGAGCCTGTATATGAAGCTTCTGGCCAAGTCACGAAGACGATACATGTCCGCAGCGGACCCGGCGAAATTGTTTTCATATTGTTCAAGGTATCTTTTGGTTGCACCTTCGATAGTCCTCGGCAAGCAGCCTCTGTCCCTATGGTCCATGATTGATCAAATGATACTGCCGAATTTGAGTGCACTATTTGCCCGATGCTGTCAATAACAAACTTGACACCAAGCGTGATCACCCGGAAAAGCACTTAAGTTGCGACCAATGTTGTGGTTGAGTTTGATCTCTTCAATCAGGTAAGGATTTTTCTTGCGCAACCTGCGCTCTAAATAGGCAGCCTTTTTATATATCACGGAACCTATAGATCGTATTTCTTGCCTCTGATAGGCGGTTGAAATTGTACTGAGTGGTTAGGAGCGCAATGTTTATGAATCTGCAACTTTACTCAACACGCGCTGACAGTCTTATAGAGGTTTCAGCGCAGATGCGTAAAGCGTGGGGTGACAAACCGGTTAAAGTACCCACTTTCGAGGCCTGTCTCTCGCTCTGGTGGAGTCGGCATGGCCAAGACATGAGTGCTAACTACTATTACACTCGCTTAGCAACCATTCACAAAGGCAACACTTCATTTGAAATTTGTTGATTCGTGACAGACGAAAGGATATAAGGGAAATCATTTGCGACACAATTCGAACTCTGATATCAATCGATATCAATAATTATTACTTTAGATTTTGGCTCTATGGTACCTAAACAAATAATGCTATCGTCGCTATCATCATCAACATTTTTACTTGACTCCACATTGCTCCCACCAGCTGAGGTTTGATTTGAGGTAGTGACCACCTCCCTATTATCGGGACCCTTGGTGGAATCCGAATTTGGCTGATCCGGCCCATCTTGGGCAACATTATCACCTGTATCTCCAAAAAGAAGCTCCTCTTCGAGATCCTCATCATCGTCGAGGGGCTCTTCCTTCACTCGGGCATACTGGGCTCCTTTTTCCTTGATCGACTTCACGATCTGGCTCGTTCCATCATCTGAATCCGACTCCGAGATGTTATTGCCGCCCGAGTTTTCGTCGATATCCGTCTTATTACCAAAATCTTCGAACAACTTTGTCATCACACGAGAAGTAGATCTATCATTCTGATCGAGCCTAGCTCTTATGTCGGGTGGGATATCGTCTGGACCGCTCAGGACTATACCTTCTTTGGGAAGAAGGCGTTCATTCTCAAGTAAAATCTGGAAGTACTCGTTACTCCTTTCCTGTTCCAGCTGTCTACGGAATGACTTGTACGCCT
>Ga0268247_10000436_pt1 | contig 14231 bp, 8 predicted proteins | sample AgamicOrMae_FD_200245 | JGI IMG/M metagenome (GOLD analysis project Ga0268247, IMG submission 200245) | Agave microbial communities from Guanajuato, Mexico - Or.Ma.e (v2) (version 2) | ecosystem: Host-associated > Plants > Phyllosphere > Phylloplane/Leaf | place: Guanajuato, Mexico | collected...
TTTTGAAAGGTAAGACTCTGTTAATGTCTTGGTTGGTAAACATGGACGAATATTGAACAATTTGTCCCTATCCAAAATCTCATTCTCCCTAAAGTGATACAAGAATTTGAGATAGCTCCTAATGAAATACAACAGGTGTTTGGTTATCAGTTTTCTCGTATCAACAGGTATACTATTCTGGTTGGCTTTGAGTGTTCGATGTGCCTCTTTGAACTCTTGCTCCATGAAACTCTCGTTTGCAAAGAATTCCTTAGACAGCAAAGTCCTAACTTCCTTGTAATCCTCCCATTGGCCGGAAGTTGCCTCAGTTTCCTTGGGGTTGGAGACGATGAAGCAGATAGACACTGGCAAGAGAACCTGGATCACTTGATTGCTATAGTATAACATTGTCTGAAAGGTGAGCGCGTCTGTATGGAACTCTATGAACTTGCGATCAGCAGTCGCCCTCACAATTCCATCACGATCAAGCTTGAAGTCCTCCAGGATGTCCAAGTGACTATTCCAACCTGGCACGAAGTTTGATTGCGTTGCCTGAAGCAGTTGTTCCAACAATCGAAAGTCTTTGACCATTTCGCTGAATGGAAATCTCACGAAGTCTTCATTATGTTCACTGGGATTTTTTGCTAAACCATTGGGTGGACTATGTGTACTTGCATCTTTCTCTACCATGTTTGGGCTCAAGAATACCTCGGCCAAGAGGGAGCAAGTGATCAAGTTGTATGGCATGAGTATATTGTTGTTGGCTTGCTCCAGGCAAACCTTGGAGGCCAGACTATTTGTGAAATCGTGCAAGATGGCGTCTCGATCACCATTCTCGATCGAGAGCACTCTCGTTACCTTTTTCCACTCTTCGAAGTATTCAGACAACCTAAAGGGACCAAAAAATCTGACATAAACTTTACCGTATTGCCTTTTCATGATTGTGTTGAACGCACTCATCAGATTCTCAGCACTCTCCTTGGGTTTCTTTCTATCAATTTGTGGCGTATTTTCTCCAATTAGCAGTTGCTCTTCAATGGGTCGCTGGTAATTTATTGCAACTGGTAATATGTAGATATCATCAACGATTCCATCAATTAGCATATCTACCACCATACTGAGCAAGCCCGTTTTAGGCCTCAGCACTTGACCTACACGAGTTCTCGTACCCTCGATGAAGAATTCAATCGGATTTTCTCCTCCTCTCAGTATTGAATGCACATAAGCCCTCAGGATGTCGTAGTAAAACTCTGCCTCCACATCAGTTCTTCTGGTTGCAGTTCTCCTCAACAGAAATGCACCTGTTGTCTTCAGGTAATCCGTTATGAGTTTGCCCATGGCTTTGAAATTGTCACCTGTCGCCACAATTGGTAAGGCCATTTCATAGTGGGTCATAATGTAGGATATGAAGAGGAAATCCATATAGGACCGGTGCGTAGGTAGAATAACCACAGGGAAATCGTGTGTTAATTGGAGAAACTGATCCTTGAATAGACTAGCTCCACTAAGGCCCGAGCTGGAGACGGGGAATATATGGTTATTGACGAAGATCGATGAGTAGACATTGGTTATACATTTTAGGAAGAATACTCCAGCTATCTTGAGCCTTCTGGAAGGATTATGCTGCGAGCTTAGCATATGACACATTTCATTGAGTATACGTTCTATCTTTCGCCTATTTTCACCCTCATTATCGCCGACTAGATATTTCTTAATTCTTTCATCCAGATAGACATCTTGTCTAACTTGACTGTGATCCCTGGCGAGACACTTCTTGTAATTGGAGAAGCCATGTTGCTTGTTGTAGAGATGATTAGCAACTTGCCACCAACTCGATGATGATGATAGATCTAAATCGGTCAGAAGATTCGTCCACATTAGAGAATGATTTTGTGGATGCTTAGAAGGCATTATCGATGTGGCATCTTCTAGAGCTTTTGTTGGAGTGACTTTTGCCTCGAAAGGTATGCTGCCCATGATTAGGGACCAATACTGTTAGGAATAATACTGATAGGAACTAGGATCATGAACTCGGTGGAGCCTTAGTGAGTTGTTGAACAACTCGGAGATGAGTAGCAATAAGGAAATCATAATGATGCTGTAGCGACCATTGGACTAGCCTTGTAGAAGACGCCTGATCTTTTCGGGCTTTATTGCGCAGTTTAAGTCTCAAAAGTCGTATGACTTTTTGCCACCCCCATTTGTTGGCTTCACTGCACTATGCACTTGTCAGCTGAGCTGTCAGAAACAATTGGCCGCAAACACGTGCATTTGTTTACTGGTTACCTCCTGTTGATCTCACCCACACCAATGTAATCTTGCCTTGGATTTCATGTTCAGACAGCATCAATATTGACGCCCATGATCAGCTTCCAACTTCCTTGTAGACTTTACTGCATAGCTATTTTTGGCTAAGATGCACAAAAGAGAAAGTGAAATAAGGAGCTTAGAAACTGTTGAATCACCAGATGTGGCCCATCATCTGATAGTTGTTTGAATGGGCGAATGAGTGACATTTAAAATCGGCTACAAATTGAGCATATATCATTGAGTAAGTATGCCCATTTAGGAGGGACGAATGTCGCTTCCAGAATGAAAAAGGTGTGGCTCGTCAATTGTGAATGCGTTCTCGGATATTTAGACAGTATAAAGCAAGCATCAGATCTGATCAATCGATTGTCTAGCGGATGAAATTGCTTTATTTGAGTCGACTTTCCCGCCCGCCCATTGTTGTCTTTGTTGCTGTCACTGTTGCACTGCCAGTGGGCTAAGAGTGCCGTTTCTCCCCTTACATTGCTTGCCTTGAAAAAAGGCTTGCCAGCGAAGGAGCCTTATGAAGAGAATGGGGGAAGGCTTGGATAGGATTCTGAAGGCAATATGAGCTTAGTTATATACTTATAACCAGGTGAACTGAGATACAATGAATGCTGTTGATTTTGAGCATCGATAATCTCATTAGCTTGACTATAATATTTGAGATCATTTGGAAATTCGGGACTATGGATGCTGCGTATCAAGTCGCCATTTTGATTGTACTGCAATATCATCATACCCTTGCAGCCATTTTGGCACAAACTGCTACCCATTTTGAGCTCATAACCATAATCGCGAATATATTCAGACATGAACAAGTACTGGCCCAACATTTCGATGAACCAGCCAAAGAAGTAGACATTTTTGATGGCAAACTTTCTGAAGGTTGGCCAAGTGCGCAGTGATACAAGAATATCCCACTCTTGCTGGTGATTAGAGTTTGACCCTTGAGCTTGTTGTTGTTGGACGGTTTCTTGATTAGGTGCCATTGATGACAAGTGTTGCTCCTCCTGGCTGGCCAACAACTGGGACCCCCCAGCATGTCTTGCGGCCCTTCCACAGCCGACCACCCAGTAGGTTTCGTCGCGTTTGTCGTAGCCCCGGCGGATGTTGTCGGGAAAATTGGGCGTGTAGGCCCACAGGTCGCTGGTTCCCCTGCGAGGGCCTCTGATGTAGTGTTTGACGATGCGTTTGTTTGAGGTGTCGGCAATTAGGAGCGCCTGTTTGTCGTCCATGAGCTCGAGTCCGTTGGGAAAGTGGAGCGGCCGATCGTCGAAGATGTCGTTCTCGTCCAGCCTGGGCACTCCGTACTTCACATAGTCCTGCTGGTTCGACTGGTTGAGCAAAAAGTGGTCGCCCTGCATGAGCGGCGGCGAGCTCGGCGTCTGCTGGGTGGCAAACTCTGGCGCCGAGTCGAGCTGTTGGGCGCCAAGCTCGGGGGAAGAGCTTAGCTGGAGGCCAAAGCCCGAGGTTCGCACGTGGGCCACTTGGTTTGGGTCGAGGATGGCCAATTGCTGGTTTCCGGTGTCGAATCTTGCTATCAGACCGCTGGGCTTGCCCTCCAGATGGTCGTAGACGAAGCCGACGGCTGGCCACTGCTGGCTGGCGATGGACAAGTAGATGAGGTCGGCGCCTCTGGTTCCGGCGCCCAAATCGAGCGTGAGATCGTCCACCGCCCTGAGCGACACGTTGATGCTTCTGGCCGCCTGCGGCTCGTAGCTCTGGCTGCTCGGGTCAAATTGGACCACCGGCAACGTTTGGTGCCAGTTGTTGGCCCGGAAGTCGATCAGGCGGCTCACCAGCCGCTGGCTCGAGTGGGCCCGGTCCGCTTGGCGCAGGTGCACCTTGTAGAGGCCCGTGAGAGTGTCCACCACGTAGAGAGCTGACTCGTCGGGCGTGAGGCGCATGCCCAGCGGTTTGGAGCAGCGCGACACCTTAACTCTGGAGACAAACTCCAGCTCGTTTGGGCTCGTCTCTGGCGCCTCTGCTTGCCAGCCGCCAAGCGAGCTTGAGGCGAGCGCCGCCCGCTGGGCGGCCATCATTTGGTTGGCGGTGGGCGAGTACAGTTGGTTGCCGTAGAGCTGCTCGTCTAGCTGGCACTCGCGGCGCCACGCCGAGCTCGCCTCCTGGTAGTGGAACTGTTCGCTGGTGCGCTGGCGGCGCCCCCGCTGACTAGGCGCGCCCCCATTTAGGCCTCCTATTGATGCTCCTTGGCTTCCGGCCGGCTGGCCAGCTGAGGAAGTGGAGGCGCCCACCTGCTTGATGGGGTTCAGCTCGGCGATCTTGATCAGCTTGGGCTGCCGCTGGTGCAGCTGGGCGGGCCACAGGTGGTTCTTGAGGGGGGCGCTGGAGTTGAGGTGCGCGTACAGGATGAAGCCGCCCTCGATGGCCAGGTAGGCGTTGCCCTGCGCGTCCACCGCCATCGACTCGGCCCCGTGGATCTGGTCCCGGAAGAGGTGCTGCGCCCGGAACTGGCTGGCCGTCGATGGCTTGAGGGGGCCCTGGTGGAAGTTGAAGGGGATGTTTGGCGCCGCTTGGGGCACGCGCGGGTCCACGCGCACGAACGGCACACAGTATATGGCCAGCGGGTAGAGCAGCAGCAGCAGCAGCGCAAGCCACACGCAGCCGCACCTCCACCAGCGCGCCCACATGCCCTCTAGCTCTTCCTCTTCCTCTCCTTTGCCTCCCTCCTTCTCTTTTCCGTCCTTCTTTCCGTCACCTCCTTCAAACTTTTCGCCACTTCCGCTCCAGCCGGAACCCAAGCACGCGCACCGACTCGGGCAACAGGTGAGCGCCCGCCAGCCGCCAAGCTGGGCATTCTCGGCGCCCCCGGGGGCGCGCTCCTTCCGGCCTTCTGGCGCCCTCTGCGCCTCTTCTTGGGCCTCTTCCGGCTCGTCGCCGCTGCTCAACAGACTCTCCTGTCTGGCGAGCCGGGCGACACTCGCTGCTGCTCTCTGGCCGCCGGAAAAGGGACCTCCCGAAGGCCGACTTGTCGCTTCCTTCCACTGGCCACTTGTCGCTTCCTTCCGCCGGCCGAGAAACTGTTGGCTCTCTTGCTGCTTGGGTGCCGCTTGCTCTCGGCTGGCCTCTCTTTGCTCGCTGCTTGCTGGCTGAAACTTGCTCTCCTTGCGCTGCTTGCTCGCCTCCGCTCGCTCGACTAACAAGGCCCCAACCAGTGGCTCCTTCTGCTCCCTCTCCTCGTCGTCCGGCGGCCAGTCTGGCGCCGGCCGGCCGCCCAGCAAAGCAGCGACGCCGCCACCTCCAGGCCGCCCTGGCTCGCCTTCCGCCTCGCCCGCATGATTGGCCGGCTTCGTCCAGTTCGCGGGCGGCGCCCACCACGAAGAGCGGCCCTTCCCGTTGGCCAGCCGCGCGCCTTCCATTGGGCAGTGGCCGGCCGGCTTGTGTGGCGCTTGCTCGAGCGGCGCTCGCCTGCCCTCCGCCCTTGTCTGTTGGCCTTTATTCCGCCCTTATTCAGCAGCCTTTCATGCAGCCTCTATTCCGGCTCGGTGGCGCCTTTAGACGACCGCCTTTAGACCGCCTCCAAGGCGCCTTTATGCCGCTTCTGGCCGTCTCTAGTCCGTCCGGCTCACTTTCGCTGGTCTCGCGAGAGCTAGTTTAGCGCTGCTGCGGATGCCGCTTTCACTGTGTGCCTTTTGATGTGTATTAGTTTGCGATTGGGTGTCCGAGTTAGTGTGCAAATCATGTGCAACCGCTACCTCCTTGCCGCCTCTCCGCCCAGAGACTGTGTTCCGCACTACAGACAGTCTGGCGCGTTGAACGGGCGCTCTGCGTGCGCGCATAACTTGGCCAGCGCAACTTGGGCAGCACAACAACACACAGTCTCTAGTGCACAAAAACACACTCGCTCTCTGCACGCAGTCCACACACAGTCTGCCTAACACACTGTGCTAAACACATTCTCCAAACACAGTCTCCCATATGCAGTCTGCCAAACACAGTCTCCATTGCACTGGCACTGGCAAGTGCACACCACTCTTGCTAACAAGCCAGACGACTTCGAGCTCCAATGTTGCAATTTTCTCTCCCTTTGTCCACACAACCACTCAGCTTCTGCTCCTTCTGGCCGCCTCGCCTCCTCGCCAGCCCACAGTGGCAAGCTCGCCACTGGAAAACCCCTCCAGGCTGACCAACACAACTGAGAGCCTGGCCCGCAGGACTGCCCTCGGACAATATAATCACTCGCTTAATTTAACGCACTTCAAGTGGCCGCCGGCGCCCACTCGACGGCGCCACGAGCGCGCACGACCCACCCAGACAGAGTTCGGCCTGCAGCATTAGAGACACTCTCTAATGCTGCCCACACGATAAGGCCGCCTGCATGGCGCTTGCATGGCGCTTGCATGGCGCTGCCTTCACGCTGCCCGCTGGCCAGAATGAGCCCAAATCGATGGGTGTCAGTTAGCGGCCAGCGAGAAGGAGAGACTGTCTGTTTGCCGGCCACTGTCTAGCCATGAGCTGGCTGCCAATAAAGATTGGCCCGACTTTTGGGCGCGCCACTCAGTCTGCGGCTGTTTAGACTGCGTCTGTTGTGGACGAGCGAGAAGTGGGGAGAAAAACAAAGGCCCGAGAGGAGAAACAAAACTCCGACAAGACGAGTGGACTGGCCGTTCATGCGGGCGCACACACTCTCTAGGCAGCAACAGACTGCCCAACAGAGCTGCCTGACAACACGCAATGGGCGCCCGCCGGCAAATCAAACAGCTGCCTCGACGTTTCGAGAGAAAACTTTCAGTGAAAACTTTAAGTGAAACTGCCGCTCGGCCGCCTGAGCTTAGGTCGCGCGACGGAGCACCTTTCGAACTTCCGCCCAGGTCGGTTGTTTCTATGACAACTGTTGCTCGGCCGCCCTTTGTGTGCACAGCCGCATCAACTGGGCCGCGTCGCTGGCCGCAGACTGTCCGCAGTGGCCGCACACAGTCTCTGGCCGCCACTTTCTCCACTGCAAAAACTCAGCTTCCGACCTTCTGGCACGACTTGGCCACTTAATTGCCTTCCAACGGATCAATGTCGCCACAACTGGCGCCCGAGCTCGTGGGCGGCCGTTTCATGATTCGGCTCATTCTGAGGGCGCGCCCGTGCGTCTGTGCGTGCGTCTGTTTGTCGCCAACCCCAGTCTCTCGGGCCGCGTTTGCCTGGGCGGCGGATGGATGAATTATGGCCGCCGGCGGAGACGAGTGGGCGGCTACTTGGCCTATGCTGCGGGCCCTAAGCTCCGGGACACAGTCTGCGGCACACAGTCTGCGGGGGCCTAACGTGTGCGCCCCAATGGGAGTCACTGCACTACAGACTGTGTGCGGCCGCTTTTACTGCACGCTGCGCGACAAAAATACGGTTACACTTCTGGGCAGCAGCAGACAGAAATTTGTAACCGTACTTTTGGCCGATAGTGCACACAGTCTCTCACTGCACACAGTCTGTTGCGGGCCGCCCGGCCGTGCGCCACCGCGGACTGTGTGCAGTGAAAGCGGCCGCCCCAAATGGTGCCCCCATTTCCTCCGCTCGAGCTGCGGCGCCCCCGTCGAGCTGGGAGGCGCCGGCCGGCGAGACAGGCCTTCTATCGAGCGGCGCATCTCGCCGGCCGAGTGCTCGCTGGCCGACTTGGCGTGCTCCTGGCGTGACTGTGATGCGGGCGAGACTGTGATGCAAGCTGTCTTGCGGCACGACGGGCTGAAGTTTGAAAAATTGTCGCCTCCAATTGTCGAGCTCTAGAGACGAGCTGCGGCCCCAAAGCTTTCCGAGTAGCAGCACTGCAAGAGCTTGGGGCGCGTCCCAAGACTTGCGACATGGCCGCACTCTGCACACTGTACACTGTACACTGTATCCACTTGGTGCCAGCTAACGAGAGATCCCGTTGATGCGCGCAGAGACGGCCCCTCGCTGGCTGGCTGCTGGCGCCCGAGTGTGTCAGGGGCAACAATGGGCAACATTTGCTCGGGAACAACAGCCTGCGGCGAGCCTGAAGTGCGCGATCGACTGCAGGAGGAAAAATGAAAATGAAAGTCTAGATAGTGTGTATAAAAGTCTCGCCACGCGTTTCCAGTTTGGGGACGCCAAAGAGGATTAGCTGAGCTGTTGTTGTTGTTCTTCTTCTTTTTCTGTCTTTCGTCAGGCCGATTTGGTGGCGCAAGTTTGTGGCGCAAGTTTTACTCAAACTTGCGCCCTTGTTTGGCTCCTCCAGAGAGAGACAAATGCTGAGACAAACTCGCCCCGCAAGCGACAAATACAAACATTTGCTGGTGGAGACTTGCTAGCAAAACCGAGCCCACTTGGAGGCGGTTTGATTGGCACTCTGGGTGGTGGTGAATGGATTTGTTTGGCGGGAAAGTGAATTGGGCGCGCAACTCGAGCGAGATGGTCCGAGTGACAAGAGTTACTTGGCGAGTCACTTGGCACTTGGCACTTGCAAGTTGCCAGTGCGAGCAGAGCACAAGTGCGCAGCGGCAGGCCCGCTCGCCCTAAGGAGTGGCGCTCACTCACTGCAGCGCGTCTCTTTGCAAGCAGCTCTCTGTGCACGCTCGCAAGTGCGCGACGCGCACACACAACTGCACCAGCTCCATCGATAAGCAGCACTGGCACCACTCAGGCAGACTGTCTTCGCCGCCAGAGACTGTCTCCCAAGCCAGAGGCGCGCCCACCGAGCTTGGCGCACTTGAAACTCCGCCAAGAGCAGCCCTCTGGGAGCGGGCCCAGCACTGGCCGCGCCCATCTGGCCGCCGGGCGCCCACGTGACGGCCTGCGGGGCGTCCAAATTTGTCCCAAACGACCTCTCGTCCAGCAGAGGCGCGCCCTCATTGCGCCACTCTGCCTCCTCGGGCTGCACTCTGGCCGAGATTTGAGGCTTCTGCTCAAGCCTCCACTTGCAGCCGTCCAGCTTGGCCTGAGAAATACTGGCCAGTGGGGCGGAATTGGCCTCTGAAGAGTGGCGAAGAGTTTGCAAAAGTTGCAAAGAGTTTGCAGAAGTTGCAAAGAGTTTGCAAGAGTTGACAAGAGTTGCGCCTCAAGGGTTGCAGAGCGAGTGTTTGGCGACCCTTGGGGCTGCCTCAGAGACAGTCCTCAGGCCACAGAGACAGTCTGTGGGGGCGCCTGTTTGGGCGTGCGGGCGCGCCAAGTGGCAGCAATAATAATCATAACAATAAAGTAATGGGCCTGCGAGCGGCCGCCAGATGGACCACTGTCTGCGGGCCTGCTGGAGCGTGAGAGCCAAGTGGCCGCTGGAAAGGAGACACAAAGGCAAACAAAGGTCGAGGAGACAAATCATTTGACGAACGTCGAACTTTCAGACATTTGACACAAAGTGCATTAATCGTTCGGGGGCTAACTGAGTGCCGCCCCTAGTCTCTATCTTTCTGGCGCTCACTTTTCACTGCCGCCTCGTCTCGACTGATGCAAACAGCAGAACACACACAAGCTAAACAGTGGGCAAACAGTGGCCACTGTTTGTGTCTCGTTGTTTTGGAGCAGGAGAATGAAATTAAAAGGGAAAAATTCAGAGGAAAAAATGGCCCTTTTATCGCTTTTCCGCTCCTCTGCCTCGAGCGGAGTTCCTCGGCGAGCTCGCGGCCGCGCCTAAGGCTCGCCAGACTAGGCCTGCCCCACAGCCAAGCTCTGTCTTTCCGCTTGACAAGACAGCCATTTGCGGAATAAAAAGCCTGAAGGTCTGTCTTTTGTAGACTGTCTTTCGGAGTGTGTATTTTAGACTGTGTGTCTTGCAGTGCGCCTTTTGCAGTGTATTTTGCGCTCCTCTTTCATCTGCTGGCTGAACATTGTTGTGCGCGCCCACCAGCCACTCTCAGCAATCAATTTAATAGGCTCTCAAGTGAACAGACGAAACAACAGCCTGAAGTGAACAACACTTCCTCACAGAGGCAAACAGAGGCGCCAAACTCGCAATGGTCAACAGCTGGACGGGCTGCTGCAACAGACTGTGTCCAGTGGCTCGATTTTCTTTGGATTATTTTCAGACTAAGATAAAATAAATAAAATAATCCAGCTCCATTCAGTTTCGGAAAATAAGAGGCCAAATAGGCCCACAATCAACTGTCTGAAAACTCACCTGGCCACTCGCTTTCCTTCCGGAAAACTTGCCTGGCTCCTCTTCAACTTCCGCTTCTCCTTTGAGCTGCTTCCTCGCTTCTTGATAGTCTCTCTTGCAAACTTGCAAACTGGTCGCTTGATTCAACTTTAGATCTTGGGTGTTCCGGTTTTCAGGTTCTAGTTTTCTCCAGATTTTTTCGAATTTTTCCAAATTTTTTCCGAAATTTCCTCGAAAACTTTCAAACTTTTTGAAATTCTTCCAAACTTTGGAAGTTCTTCCAAATTTCCTTCAAAAATTTCCCTCAACTTCTTCGAATGCTAAGCCAATTTCAAGTGTCTTGTCGGCCAGCTTCTGGTGGGCCCGATTGGCGTCTTGCAACTTGGTGTGCAAGTGTTGTTACAGATTGAGGAGCGGCTCTTGTGGGCTCGCCAGATGCAGAGGCTGGCAGAATAATCGGGCCCAAAATTGGCTCCAAACTGTCCACTGACTAGCTCAGCAAGTGTGGCCGCAGTTTTCATCAACTAGTCTTGATGGACTGGCCGCAGAGTGAGTCTGGCGCTGCGATGGGGCGACTGAGTTTTGTTGCGCAGTTTCTGAATGACTGCTGAAAGCTCCTCGAGGGCCAATTGCGGACTGAGTGCGGCGCAATGGGCGCAAGTTTTGCAGTTTGCCACAGACTCTCCGCAGACAAATGCGTGCGGGAAAATGCTCACTGTTGAAATGCGCCTTTTCGGCTGCAGTTTGAAGAGCAACGCCACGAGTTTGGCCCACGACGCGCCACAGTGCACGAGTCTGCAGGATGCGCGCGGCCGCACGCAGACGCGCACCCCAAAACGAGGCAACTTCGCCTGCGCACGCCGCCCCTTACCTCTGCCCCTATGCGCGCCGCCCCCACAGCTTTTCTCCCCTGGACCCACAGCTCTGGGCCCCGAAAGGCGCCCCAGCTCGCCGGGGGGCCCAGTTCGATTAGCCGGCCGATTAATTGGCCGCCAATTAACGCGAGTCTGCGGGTGGGCCGTAGTTTAGCTCCCTTTGAGGGCCGCAGTTTAGCTCTGTTTGAGGGCCAGCTCTCCTCGAGGGCGCCGCTGCCAAGACCCTCGAGAGTGCACTTCGTCGAGCCATGGCGGCCCCCAGAACTGTAACTCGGGTTGGTCCACTGAGTGACTGTTCCCTCCACGCCCAGAGACGAGCTGAGAAGGCTGCCCGTCCGCTGGCCGTCGGCAGGCAGTGGCTGGGCCGTGCAAGCGACTGTGTTGGACGGCCGGCGAGGAGGCGGCGCGAGTGGCCAGCAGGACGTGCAGGGAGCGCGTCGGCGGCCAACTTTTTGACAAACCGCCGGCCGGAGACTGTGAGCGGCGAGAGGCACAGGCAGAAGGTAAGCGAGAGCGCCGCAAGGGTCACAGGCAGCAACAAGTGCGCGCCGCTTGGCTGCGACGTCCAGCCGGCCGAGTTGCCCGGCTGGCTCGGCCGTCGTCTGGCCGTGCAGACGGCTGGACGTCGCAGTTGCAGTTGAGTTGTCGTTGTTATCGGTAACCGAGTTCCGGGCGCTTGGGCGGCGCTCAGTGATGCGTTGCGGCGAGGAGCAGGTGGCGGCGCGGCCGAGCGGCCGTTCGTGGCGGCGCTTAGCTGTGGCCGATGGCCGGTGGTCGATGGTTGGTAGTTAGTGGTCGATGGTTAGTGGTTGGTGGACGTCGCTCGGCCAGTTGGCCACTCGGCTGCACCAATTCCAATGGGCCGCCACTTGCCTTTGGAGCGCCCGTTTGCAAAGCACGCTAATGAATGGAGCGCAGGCGAGCGGCGCAGAGAGCGCGCAGTGCTCCCCGAAAGTATGGTTACATTTCTGCGCAGCGCTGGACAGAAAATTTATCACCGTATTTTTGGCGGATAGCGCACAGTCCGCGCACTGCAGTGCAGAGTGGGCGACATTCAGGCGGAGTTTGTTGTTGTTATTATTTTTCCTTTGCCTCCATTCTTGTTTGTTTATTTTCCTCGCCTCCTTCTTTTCCGCCCACTTTGCGGCCCTTTCTGCTTGTTAGTCTTTAGCTTTGCCCTCCAATTGGCCCAAATTGCCACTTCCAGTCCCGATTTCCAATCGGCCGGCGCAAATAACTGGCAAAATAACTCGAAGGAGAGTCATTCCCGCCAGAGGCGAGCCTCGCATCCATCTGGCGCCGATACTGCCCCGATCGCAATCCTCTCCTCGTGCTCGACTAACTGCCAGCCGCAGTCAGTCCCTGGCTCTGGCCTTTGGAGCAGATCTTGCGGGACACAAAGCAGGAGGCAGTTTTTGACGAGGGCGAATTAATTAGCCCTTAGCTCTCGAAGCGCGTCTGCCCACTGGCGCCAAGTTGCGCCCGCCGGGCTCTCGAATGGCCGCAGTTGCGCAACTGGCCGCCGACACGCAAACACGACTGGTCAACCGCTGGCTGTTGACCAGTGGAGTGTGCAGGCGCCACTGTTGCGGCCACTTGGCGCTGGCCACACTGCCAGAGACTAGGGCGCGCGGCCAGCCAGTTGGCGCCCGTCAACTTGGCCGGCCAAGTGATGGGCGCCAGAGACTGGGGGCCAAAATATGGCCACGAGACGTCGATTTCGGCCCTGTTCGAGGGGCCAAAATGTGGGCAAAACAATCGGCCGAAAAGAGTCGAGGGGCGGCAGTGTTCGGAGGACTGTCTGTGTGTCTCACTAATGAGATTCAGCGGCGCCCTGGCAGCAGTTCGAGGGCGCCGCAGTTTCATTTGGCGGCTTCTCGTCGCGTCTCGTTTCATTTCATTTCAATTCATTTCAATTCATTCCAATTCAACAACAAAAACAATGAGAATTCTTGGCCAACACTGAACCAAGTAACTCACAGCTCGCCAGCTCGGCAGCTCCTCCAGCTCGAGCAGCGGCGGCCGCCACTCGCTTGTCGTGGGCGCTCCGCGGCCAAGCTCTGGCGGAGGCAAAAATCCAGACTCCTCGTGCTCGTCTCGTCGGCCGGCTTGACATGTCTCGACTCGTCTCGCCTCCGCGCCAACCTTCACAAGGCGCAAAGGGCGCCCGGCCGGCGGAAGAGGCGGCCGAGGCGGAAAAGGCCGCACGCTCGAGCAGAGCGCCGGCCCTTAGCTGCGCTGTGGCTCGTCGTCCACTTGCTGTGCCCCCAAACAACTGCTCACTCGCAGCGCCCAGCCAGTCAGCGGCCATTCGGGCGCCCCACAAAATTGGCTCCCTCGCTCTTTCCTCTTCTCCTTTTTCCTCCTCTTTCCTTATTCCCTTTCCGATGCTCGCATGCTCGTGTCCAGCAACTCTACTCTGTTGCCCTTCCAAAAGGCGGCTCCTTTCAACTCAAAACTACTCATAAAGTTCAACTTTTCTCCTCCACTTATCCGCCGCCGCCTCCCAGCCAGCCAGCCAGCTCCTTCATTCACAACTCGCAAATGGCACGTTCTTGGCACTTTTCCCCGGCCACAGACAGTCTCGGATGCTCGCCAAAACGGCCAGCGCGCCTCCAGAGGCCGCAATACTGCAGCAACAGTGGGAGTCTGAGGCGAGACTGAGGCGAAAGCGAGCGCCGCATGCAAATTGAGATTAGCTCTCGCCTACACAAGTGAACTCGAGCCCCCACAGACTAGGGCTGGAAATCAATTGCAACTCTCAACAGTCGCATCATGGCCGCCTCCAATGCACTGCAAAGTGAGCCCAAAGTTCAGCCCAATGATCGTAATAATAATAATAATAATAATAATAATTGCTCTCAGCTCGCCCAAACAACTTCCTCACAAAGCGGCGTAACCTAATTCCTCCCGTCAAGGCGGCCTCCTCGTGGCCCCTCTAGAGCTCGTCGTCCGGCCTTCTGTGCTGCTTTGGGTGCCATACGGGAAGACACATTTGTCGCGGGCACCAC